>ERZ791626.1930-NODE-1930-length-12139-cov-2.554121_pt1 | contig 12139 bp, 10 predicted proteins | sample MGYA00510266_ERZ791626 | MGnify/ENA primary metagenome ERZ791626 (study PRJEB30046, sample SAMN00715208) | human gut metagenome | study: EMG produced TPA metagenomics assembly of the A metagenome-wide association study of gut microbiota in type 2...
GAGGATGCAATCACAAAAATAAACGAAAATGACATTAACATTGTTTTGACTGATGTTAAAATGCCACTTTTAGACGGAATTGGTCTTGCAAAATACATTCACGAGAATCGTCCTGATATTGCCGTAATTATTTTATCGGGATATTCTGAATTTGAGTATGCACGTTCTGCAATACAATATCATGTTTCACAGTATTTGTTAAAACCGGCATCTAAAGATCAGGTTATTGCTGCTGTTAAAGAAGTTTGCGAAAAAATTGTAACATCTAAGTCTAATACCCGAATTAAAGAAAGTGAGCTTGCTTTTCTTAAAGATCAGTTATTCCAACAATTAACTGATTCCAATGTTATAGATGAAGAAAAGCAAAAAAAGATTGACTCTTTTAATTTGGATTTTAGTCATTTTTATGTAGCTGCTTTTCAGTTGCCTAAAGATTTCAATGAATTTAGCAAACTTAAAGACATTATTAAAGACCAGCAGATTGAAAGCCATTGTTTTAGATATAACAACATGGTTCTTACTGCATATTTTTGCGATCAAAATTCCTACATAGGACCTATTGTTGAGGATTGCAAGGAGATAGAATACTTATTTCAGGAACAGTACGGAAAACAGCTTGATATCGGCATAAGTGCCCATCACTCTACTGCAAAGCATTTTTCAAAGGCTGCTTCAGAAGCCATCACTGCTTTGTCACTTAATTTCTATTCAGCATCACATATAATTGCTTTTTCAAGAGATTATGTTGCTAATAGAAATATTTTTCCTGTGGATATTTCCGTGCGTCTTCACGAATACGAAACGGCTATTCTTCAATTGAACTTTAAAGCTGCAAAAGACGTTATTTCTACTCTTTTCAGTAATTTACAAAGTAATTTTACTGATGAGGCTTCTGTTAAGAATATTTGTACTCAGATTTATTTGATTTCTTATAGACTGGTTATGAGTACTTATAACCTGCCAATGGATGAGAAATATGTGAAAATGTTAACTGAAAGTTCTGATATTTTCCAACTAAAATCCATAGTTTCTGATATGATTAATGATTTGCAGATACAGTTAACACAATCAGTTAAGAAATATAGCTCTTTTATTGAAGAGTCTTTGAATTATATAAAAGAACATTTAGAGGATGATTTGTCTCTGGAACAAATTGCCCAACATATTCATATTAATGAATCCTACTTTAGTAGAACTTTTAAGAAGGAATGTGGTAATTCTGTCATTAGCTATATTAATAATCTTAGAATTAACAAAGCTAAAGAACTTCTTGCCACTTCTAATTTAAAAACTTTTGAGATTTCTGAAGCTGTTGGAATTCACGACCCTGCTTATTTTTCCGTATTATTTAAGAAAAATACAGGCATGAGTCCTAAAGCATACAGAGATCAGTTTGTAAATGTTTAGCTTATATTTAAATTACAGAATGGAGTTTGCTTATGAGTAATATTATGGAAGATAAAAAAAGCTCAATAAGTAATATTATTGATGCCTTAACTAAAATTGAAAATAATCATTTAAATTCAAACAGAAATAATGCCATCTATTCTATGCTTAAAGAGATTGGATTATACACCAAAGCCTTATATGTCAGCATCTATGAACTTGTTGACTCTAGTGCTTTTGAGCTTACACATCAATGGAGATTATTTAATAATACTGAAAGTCCTAATCACGACTTAATTCTTCCAACTGATGGAGTTCCATGCATATTTAATATTCTGTATCAGGGAGAATCCATTATTTTAGATGATATAGAATCTATTAAGGATTCTATGCCTACAGAATACAATTTTTTTTGGAAATAATAACATTACTGCTGTTATTGTATTTCCAATTATTTTCAGAAAAAGATTAATGGGATTTGTAAGAATAGATAATCCTAACATTAAAGATTGTGGTGATTTCATTGATATTATCCCTGTTATCGGTCACCATATGGGAAGCATTCGTGAAAACAATAAAAAGGACACTCTCATTCAACAGCATAAGCTTTCCATGACTGCTAATCAAACTGAATTTGAAAAAGACAGACAGTTTCTTGAGGTTTTATATCGTGACTATACATCTATATATTATGTTGATTTTTCTAAAAATATTGCGGAGCCTCTTAAAATAGATCGTATAGCAAATGCAGCCAAATTTATAGATAGTCCCTCTAAACATATTACACTTAACTATAATGACACTATAAAACAATATAGCGAAACTTATATAACCAAAGAGCATTCTAAGCGTTTTTGCGACTTGCTAAATGCTGATTATTTAAGACAGGAACTTTGCTACAAAGAACGTTTTTCTTTTAGATACAGAAGCCTTCCTAATATTCTTGGACAGCAATATTTCGAGGCGCAGATTGTTCGTATTTCCGAAACTGATTTTGACAATCGTATTCTTATCGGCTTTATACACATTGACGATATTGTTGCAAGCGAACAAAAACGTCAACACGAACTTGAAACAGCTCTAGCCGAAACAAAACTTAGTAACGAAATCGTATCTGCCCTTGGCAAAATTTATTATGCTATTTTTAGAATTGATCTTGTCAATGATTTCTATGAGGAAATTTCCAGTGAAAGTGAAATTCATCACCTTACAGGAAAAATAGGGCGTGCCTCAACCGAAATGATTGAATTGTGTGATACATTTGTTGCACCTGAATATCATGATAAGGTTCTTGAATTCTTTGATTTAAGCACTTTGGCTGATCGTTTACATGATGAGGAAACTCTTGCAACTGAATATCTTGCAAAAGATGGTAACTGGCACACAGCACGTTTTATTGTAAAAAAACGTGATAACAATGGAAATGTTACCCATATTCTTTATGCTACAAGACTTATAAGCGATGCTAAACGACGTGAAAAAAATTGGATTTCCATTGCTGAGGAAGCTAACAAGGCTAATCTGGCCAAAACAGAATTTATTTCTCAGATTGCCCACGACATCCTTACACCAATGAACGCTATTCTTGGTTTTGAAACGTTAGCTGAACAACATATAAATGAACCTAAAACTGTAGAATATAATCTGAAAAAAATAAAATCTTCAGGTGATTTTCTTATGGAGTTGGTTAACGAAGTGCTGGATATTACACAGATTGAAAACGGACAGTTACGCATTAATTCCCAACCTGTTAATATTCCTAAGCTTTTGGATGATTTTCCACCAATGCTTAAACAATTACAGGGTGACAAAAAACTTAACATTATATGCAATCAGCATGACCTTTACCAGAAAACCTTGTTGGTTGACCCACTTAGACTAAAACAGATTTATACAAATATTTTATCCAATGCCATAAAATATACACCTGATGGTGGTTCTGTTACCTTTGAAATTTATGAAGAATTATTTTTGAATAATAAGTATATAAATCTTATAGCTGTTATAAGCGACACAGGAATTGGTATGTCTCAGGAATATATTAACCATATGTATTCTAAGTTTTCCCGTGCCACTGACTCTAGAATTAACAAAGTTGGTGGTTATGGCCTTGGGCTTTCGATTGTTAAAGAGCTTGTGGACTTAATGAACGGACGAATTAATGTTACAAGTAAAGAAGGTCATGGAACCACTTTTAAAATAATAATTCCTCTTGAATGTTGTGCAGAAAACTATAAAGCTCTACAAGATATTTCAGATACTTCCGCTCATAATACTTGTAAAGGTATGCACCTTCTTGTTGCTGAAGACAATACTCTTAATTATGAAGTTATTTCTGAACTTCTTGCTATGTATGGCATTACCTGCGACCATGCCGAAGATGGATCTGTTTGCGTAGAAATGTTTAGAGAATCAAGTATTCATACTTATGATGCCATTCTTATGGATATGCAGATGCCTGTTATGGACGGACTTCAGGCTACAAGTGCCATTAGAAATCTTAACAAACCGGGAGCTCACAGCATTCCAATTATTGCCATGACTGCTAATGCCTTCAAAGACGATATTCAACGTTGTCTTGATGCCGGCATGAATATGCATATGTCCAAACCTGTTAATATGGAAAAGCTTTTAAAAGCACTTGCCAAGTTTAAGGGGGAAGTAATTGTAGATTGTTAATTGGCAATAGTTAGATGTACTTAAAACTCTTATTTTAGGATTTGTTTTTTGCAATTACATATGTTTAATTGCGATGCAATTGTTTATATGATAGTATTAAACTGACAAAATTAGAAAGGATTTATGTTATGAAAAAATTTCTGTGTTTAATACTCTCTTTTTTATTAATTATAACTTCTGTGACAGTTTCACCTGCAAAGGTTAAAGCTACGTCAGAGAATTACACAGACGATTATGTCTTTGGAGAAAAAGATTTTTTCAGTGCAAGTGATACAGCTAATGATAAGGATATGACTTTTACTGCTACTGAAGACGGCTTGTATTCTGTAAGAATAAAGACTATAGAAGGTTTTAATAATCTGAGTATTGCCAAAGATCCTGACGGCAATGAGATTGAACCTTACGCAAGAGACTATCGTATTGGAGACAGAACCCGAATAGATTATTATCAGCTTAAAAAGGGACAGGTTTTCACGATTAAGTTTATGCTTCATGCTAATTCAAGCGCCTTGATTATTGCCGATATTGTTAGGGAAATAAGCAAAGATGATGAGTTTAACTTTACCGGCGAATATGATGTTTCTTATTATTATAATCCATCAAAAGATTATCACTACTATAAGTTAGGCTGCCTTATGGATACTGATGACAATGGCAATAATGTACTTAATGCCAGAGTCAGATATTTTCAGAATGAAAACAATGATAAACTGGATTATTTAAATGTTCCTGATGTTTATATGAACAATGTTCTTTCATCAATGCGCCCTAATAGTAGTACTCTTTGTATTATTAATTTTTATTCCCATGGCACAAGCTATTCTTCAAAGGATGCTTCAACTGCCCAATCCAAAATTAAGTTTATTAGAATGGAAAATTCTAGTGGTATTGATATAAATCAGCCTGATGAGCCATTTAATCTTATTGAAAATCAGAACGGAGAGATGGTTACTAATGAGTTTGGTCACTCTTATTTTAAGTATGCCTATTCTTATTTGAGTTTTATAAAATCTTATACTATTCATTACTCTAATAAAGATATGGAATTTCCTGCCAACTCCCATCCTACTACTGAGAAGAATCCTTACAGTCCTTATACCGGTTATTATTTGACCCCTGTAGACTCTCAGGATACAAATCACTGGGCCGTTGGAAGTGACAATACTTTCCTTATTCGGGCAGGTTATTATGAAGAAAAAATTCCTGTAACTATTAAAACTTATGATCAGCTTGACCGTTTTATGTTTTTTGGAGATACAACCCTTAAGCTTAAGCCTAATGCGCCTTTAAGACGTTCTTTAAGTTTTACTCCACCTGAGGACGGACCATATACTTTGTTTGTAACTGTGGATAGCCACTCTGATTCCTGTAATGATACTATAGCTTTTAATACTACTGATCATTCCCTTAACCGTGACTTTCCTGATCAAACAACAAAACTTGCCAATGGCAAGACTTTGTATGAGTATAGAAATCTGACTCTTGAAAAGGGTACAAAATATACTTTTGACTGTTATTTAATTCATAGTGACAGTGAAGCATCTGATGAAACTGTTAATATGACTTTTAATTTTAAGAACCCTGCCATTATTAGTTCTTTTAGTTTGAACCAAACAGGACTTGATCCTGTGCTTGTGGATGGGATTGACAATATTTCAGGTTCTTATAAATATTCACTACCGGATTATGTTAACAGCGTTGATGTAACTTACACCGATGGAACTGTTGTTAAATATACATACGATGAGGCTTCCGGTTCATATACAACAGATGCCCCTGCCAAATATACAGTATATCCTCTTACAATCGAGAATCCGAACGACTGGTCATCAGGTTATAATTCTGTATATTTTAATATTGGTGGCAAAAGCAAATCTCTAACATTCACTGTTTATGACAATGAGCGTTTTGAATATAATCTTAACACAATTGGGTTAAACGAAACAAATACAGTTCGTTTTTATAGAGATGATGCTAAAAGCTACTATAAATTTTATAGATTTACACCTGAAACAAGTGGCACTTATAATTTTAAAATGAGCGCAACACCACACGATAATAAGTGCCGAATTTCAACATATTATAATGTTTATCATAATGGCGAATTGGTTTCAACAAACTACAATACAGAAAATATTGCCCCATGTATTTTTAAAGCCGGTGAGGAGTATATTATCAAATTCTTTGGCATTCACAAGAATTGTGATAAAACAGATAATTCAAACCTTAACACTCTGGAACCACAAATTACGATAATTAAGGTGTCAGATGATGTTGAAACAAGTAAGGTGACAACGGTTCCTGCAACAACAATTCCTGTAACTACTACTACGATAGCTACTACTGCTGAAATTTCCACAACCGGAAATGGAGAAACAAGTGGTGAAGTAGTTACGACTCCTGTGAAGACTACTGACAATATAGAAACTACTGGCGAAACTGTTACTCCTGTAGTTACTACGACTAACGGAGATTCTATTAACGGAGGAACTACTAGTAACAATACAACTAATGGGGTTGTGCCAAAACCTAGTACTACAAGTATAAGCTTACAAGCTTCAAGTTCAAAGAAGCCTGCTACTACAAAAGTTAAGAAAGTCAAGGCTACGAAGAAATCTCTTACCATTAAATGGAGCAAAGTAAAAGGTGCAAGTGGCTATGAAATTCAGGTTGCCACAGACAAGAAATTTAAAAAGAACAAGAAATCAATTCTTGTTAAGAAGCAGAAAACTACTTCTGCTAAAATAAAGAAATTGAAATCTAAAAAGAAATACTATGTACGTGTCCGCACTTATAAAGTAGTTGGCAGAAAAAAAGTATATTCTAGCTGGATAAACGGAAAAGCTACAAAGACAAAATAAAGATTTGTAGTGGAAGCGATAGATTGATGATTGATTTGTAATGTTATGACAAGACCGTATGTGAAATCAAATTCACATACGGTCTTTTTTGTTTTAATCCCAATTTTCATGTATTTTTTTCTTTTCTTCTTCACTTTATAAGATAATATTATCACATTTTATGTTTTATCTTGTTTTTCTATTTATATATTTGGCCTTGTATTTTGAGTATACAATTGTCTGGTCTTTGTACAGGCTGTAGTATCCTGACAGGGCATAGCTGATTGATATTGCTATCAGGTAATATGAGACCCCGGCAAAGCCAAACAACTCGAATGAGATAAGCATTGATGTTATTGGGCAGTTAGTTACACCACAGAACAATGCCACCATTCCCGCTGCCGCTGCAACCACCGGTGGAAATCCCAGCAATTGTCCCATAACACATCCGAAGGTTGCTCCCACGCAGAATGCAGGAACGATTTCGCCCCCTCTAAAACCTGCTCGCATTGTAATTGCCGTCAAAATTATTTTCCAAACAAAATCAAGGGGTCTTGCCCTTCCTGTTTCAATGGCTTTGGCTATTAGCTGATTGCCTGCGCCCATATAATCATCTGTCTGTAAAATAAAGGTAATTCCCATAACAATAAGTGCCGCAACAACCACTCTTACGTAAGGATTTTTCAAATATTTAGTATACAAAGTTGAAGCTAACTTTAGTGCTATGCAAAAAAGTATACTTACAGCACCACAACCTGCTGCAATAACTGCCATTTTTGCTCCGGTTACAGCGGTTAGTTCCGGTATAACTGTTACATGAAAAACTTCAGGATGGATGCCTATTCCTGCCGCAAATTTGGCTGCAATAATTGACGCAATAACGCAAGGCAAAAGCGCCGCATAATACATAACTCCAACGCTTACAACTTCCATGGCAAAAACTGCCGCCGCCATAGGAGTTCCGAAAACCGCAGCAAACGCCGCACTCATACCACACATAACCATAACGTGGTGGTCGAACTCATCCAAATGAAAAATTCTCCCAAGCTGATTGCCAATGCTTCCGCCAAACTGAATTGCCGCGCCTTCACGTCCTGCGGAACCACCTGTCAAATGAGTAAGCAATGTTGACACAAAAATAAGTGGTGCCGATTTTAAAGGCACATCATCCTTAGATCTAATGGTTGAAAGAACCTGATTGGTTCCTCCATCGTTTTTGTCCAATCTTTGGTACATAAAAACGATAATCAAACCTGCCACTGGAAGTAACAAAAACATCCACTTGTTGTCTGCTCTAAACGCCGTTACCCACCTGATACATACGGCAAAAACACTACTGGCGCCGCCAACAACCACACCTGTTAAAATTGCAAGAGCCATCCACTTAAAAAAGTTTGTCAAATCTCTTTTAATTCTACCCAAATAATATTTATTTTTAATCTCATTATGTCCGTTTTTTATGATATCACTCATACTGATTCTACTTTTCTTCCACCGGATAGAAACTGCATCCGCACTTTCCATGTTCCTTAGTATAATAAAGGGCTTTGTCTGCCTCAGTGAACTGGCTCTTTCCTGAATTTTTTCTGTCAGTAAATGCCACGCCTACGCTAAGAGATACCGCTGGAGCTCCCTCTTCTTCAATTGATAATTTTCTGTTAATTTCGGTGATTTTTTCAATGCTTGTCAGACCAACATATTCTCTAACTCTCACTATACTCTTCCCCTGTCATTGCCTCATAGCTTGTTCTCACCGCATGTTCTGATATATCGCAATTCAATATATAAACAGGCACTTTTTTTATCAAAATATCTAGTAATTCCAATGTTTTTCCTGCCTGGACTGAGCTATCGCCGAAATGAATCTGCCCTAGAAGATATGGTATAGCTTCTTTGGAATTAAGCTTTCTAATTCTGCATTCCGTGCCACGCTCTATTATGCAAATTCCACCAAGCGGTGCATTCTTATTATTCTGCCAACCCTCTTTGCCAGCCCACGGAGTTCCATATATTCTTACGCAATCGTCAACTATTCTAATAAAAGGTTTGTCCCCATTTATAATAGAAACACCCTGACCTAAATACTTCCTCCATAACCTGATGTGGGTAGTTTTTCCGGTACCACTTGGTGCAGTAAACATATAGGCTTTGTCCTTCCACTGTATAACCGCTCCATGCATTAGGAAACCGTCTTTTTCAGGCAAAACTTCCGCAACTTTCCTTAAAAGTGCCAATGTTTCCAAATATTCAGGGGCAAATCCACTCTGTCCTTCATCTTCCAACATTGTTCCCTGTTCTCTTATTATGTCATCCTCTGATATAATAATTTCATAGACCGAATCATTATCAGAAAGCTTCAAATCTTCTTTTCCAGCTACACAATTATCGAAACACTTCTTATTATCTGAACTTTCTTCAATATCCAAATAATCCCCACAATGCTTCTTCAATGATTCCTCATAAATTCCATTTACCTGAAATTCGATTCCGGCAAGTTTTATTTTGAATGCCATAATCTTTTCACCTTTCCAGCCTTCATTTTTATTTTCTTAAAAGCACAAATTAAAGGATGAAGAAAAACCCAAGCCCTGCTGTAAAGCTTGTATCCCACTCCCTCCATATTTACTTCATTTCCATCACGATAAAAGCCAACTAAAACTCCAATAATCTGGTTTTCAGTTATGCCATATTCCTTATTAATGCAATTATCTCCGCAAATAATATACCCCCTATCATCTTTTCCAATAATTCTATGAAGCACATAATCGTCTCCACGTCTGTATAAAGGCACATCATATTTCTTCAATGGTGCTGTAGGTGGCTTAACTATTATGGTATCCCTTCTGTTTCTTAGCATTGGATACATGCTGACACCAGAAGTTGTACTAACATACACTCCCTTCTCATTTAATGCATCCTCAATATGTAACACTTCACCCATAACACACTCTCTATTCTACAATAATTCCTGCATTTTTCATCTTATCTACCATTGTCTGAATGTCTTCTCTTGCTTTATCAGGTTCAACTTCATAAGTTTCAACCATCTTCTCTACCATCTGGTCAACATCCAATCCGGATTCAATTCCTTGCCATATCTCCTTACCTGTTGCATTAAGGTTAATCATTCCGTGAAATGTCTTGCTTGCCTCACCTACTGCAATAACAACTGCCTGGCCTCCAACATCTCTTAAAACAAAACCATTTTTAATCTTCATTAATCTATTCCTCCGATATCTTTCGCTTCTATAAGTGTACCATATTACCGCAATATTTGCATTGCGAAATTCCACTCCAACAATTTTTTAGAAAATTTGTTCTATAATAATTTTGTATTTTTTTAATGTATTTAAAAAAGCGTCCCCTAAATTCATCGCATTTTTGCACGCTTGTTAAGGAACACTTTTTATTCTTTATTTTGTTTGATTTAAACCCAGCCCAAAAGTCTTAATTAAGCCTTATTCTGTGCATCAACAAGATTTGAACTGTGATACATTTCTCTAAGCTTAGGTTTTTCGATTTTTCCAGTAGCATTTCTTGGAACTTTAGTAAAGATAATCTTTTTAGGTCTCTTGTATCTTGGAAGTTCCTTGCAGAAATCATTGATTTCCTGTTCAGTACATTCTGTGTCAGGATTCAATTCAATAATAGCAGCTGCAATTTCGCCCAATCTTTCATCTGCAAGACCAATAACTGCAACATCCTTAATCTTAGGGAATTTGCTTAAGAAGTTTTCAATCTGTACAGGATAAAGATTTTCGCCACCACTAATAATTACATCTTTCTTTCTATCAACAAGGTAAATAAAACCGTCTTCATCCATTTCAGCCATGTCCCCTGTGTAAAGCCAGCCATCCTTGATTGTTTCAGCTGTAGCCTTTTCATCATTGTAGTAACAAGTCATGACGCCTGGTCCCTTAACAATAAGTTCCCCAACACTACCCTGCTCTACAGGATTTCCCTCAGGATCAACAATCTTTGCTTCCCAGCCGTAACCCGGAATACCAATTGCTCCTACTTTGTTAATATTTTCGACACCTAAGTGAACGCAACCTGGTCCAATAGATTCGCTAAGGCCATAGTTAGTATCATATTGGTGATGTGGGAAGTATTCCTTCCATCTCTTAATAAGGCTCTGTGGTACAGGCTGTGCACCAATGTGCATAAGTCTCCACTGATCTAACTTGTAATCTTCAAGTTTAATCTCTCCTCTGTCTAATGCAAGCAAAATATCCTGTGCCCAAGGAACAAGAAGCCAAACAATTGTACAGCCTTCATTTGATACTGTTTCAAGAATTGTTTTAGGTGTAACCCCCTTTAATAATACTGCTTTTCCACCAGTCAAAAGGCTGCCAAACCAATGCATCTTGGCACCTGTATGATAAAGCGGTGGAATGCACAAAAATACATCATCCTTAGTCTGTCCATGATGATTCTGTTCAGCTTTTGCCGCATGCATAAGACTTTCGTGATTATGTAAAATAGCCTTTGGGAAACCTGTTGTTCCTGAAGAAAAATAAATTGCCGCGTCATCTGAATCCTTAATTTCAATTTCAGGTGAAAGTGAAGAACAGTTAGATGCAAGCTTATCATAATCTTCTGCAAAAGTAGGACAATCACCACCTACGTAGAACAAAATTCTTTTTTCATCAATTTCATCAACAATTTCTTCGATTCGGCCAACAAACTCAGGTCCAAAAATAAGCACATCTGTCTCTGAAAGTTCAAGACAATATTTAATTTCCTGAGCATCAAATCTAAAGTTCATAGGAACTGCCAAAGCTCCTGTTTTAAGAATTCCAAAATAAATAGGAAGCCATTCTAAGCAGTTCATCATAAGAATTGCAACTTTATCTCCTTTTCTAATACCTCTGCTAATAAGAAGATTAGCAACTCTGTTAGCCTTCTCATTAAATACATGCCATGTAATGTCACGTCTGTAATGATGGCGGGCATCTGGCTGGATTAATTCATAATCTCTCCATGTTACCCTTCTTTTTTCCTGAATATCAGGATTTATTTCTACCAAAGCTATATCCTTTGGAAATTCTCTGGCGTTTCTCTCTAATAATTCTGTAATTGGCATTTCTCTTTCCTTCTTTTTTATCTTATTTTTAATTTATTATCCAAAGAAATTAAACAAATCATTGGCATTCTTCCCAAAGATCTTGTCTTTTTCTTCCTGTGTCAAATCTGTATTGTTAAAATCATTAACAGCTTTAGTCTGGTCATAC
>ERZ791626.1938-NODE-1938-length-12100-cov-2.746285_pt1 | contig 12100 bp, 10 predicted proteins | sample MGYA00510266_ERZ791626 | MGnify/ENA primary metagenome ERZ791626 (study PRJEB30046, sample SAMN00715208) | human gut metagenome | study: EMG produced TPA metagenomics assembly of the A metagenome-wide association study of gut microbiota in type 2...
CGGTTCTCCATGAAGACAAGGGTATCCTCCACCCGGGCGATCTCGTAGAAGCCGAGGTCGCCGAAAAACCTGGAGCTTTTCACCTTGGTGTAGAGAAACAGGTGCATATTCCCCCGCGCGCACTGCACCTCGATGAGATGGGTGATGATCTGGTTCAGCAGACCCTCGCCCTGATGGGCGCTGCTGACGGCGAAGCACCGCAGGGTGCTGCCGAAGCAGCTGCCGGTGCCGATGACGTTGTATTCCTCGTCGAACATGGCGCAGATGTAGTCCAGATTGCCGTCGCGGCGGATGCCCTCCTGACCCAGCAGTGTGTCGATTTGGGCCAGAACGGTTTTATCGGTCGGATAGACCTGCGAAATGGTATATTCACTCATCGATATTCCCCTCAGTAGTAACAAAATGGAGCAGCCAGGTCAGCGCCAGCAGGTCGGCACTGCCGCCGGGCGAGAGATTTTCCGCAATGAACCGGTCATCCAGCGCCGCAAGGGCATCTTTATCCGGGTAAGGTGTCTGGGCCAGAAGGGCTTTCAGCTCTTCGGTGAGGGCCAGCTGACGCTCCCGGCTCGAGCGGGCAATGATGTTGGTATCGGTGCTGTTGGCCAGGATGGCCAGCAGTGCGCCGCCGCCGACGCGGTCGAGAATTTCCAGATCGTTGTACTTCTGCGACAGGTAAACTTCGCCATCGCACCAGCACATTGCGCCCCAGTCGTTTCTCGTTGCGGTCTTCACGGTCCGAAGCGTCGTGGCCACGGCCTTGAAGTTGGGATATGTCTTTGCGGCCTCGCCCACCATTCGCTTGTAGCCCTCGAGGTTCAGCGATTTGAGGTCCTTGTCGTTTCCTTCGATTTCGAAGCCGAGACAGGCTGTAAAGTCCTCCTCGTTTCCGATCATAACGTCAACATACTTCGCGATCTCGCGGTTGACCTCCTGCGCCCGCGCCTTGCCGCCGATGGATTTCCACATGGACGGCCGGTAGTTGAGATCGTAGGAGACGATCGTCCCGTATTTCTTCGCGGTTTTGATGGCCTCAATGACGGCTTCATTCGCCTTTTCGGAAATTGCGGCGTAAATGCCGCCGGTATGGAACCAGCGCGCGCCAAGGGTCCCGAAAATATAGTCAAAATCGTAGTCCTGCGCGCCCAGATGCGACAGGGCGGTATTCGCCCGGTCGGAGCAGCCGACCGCGCCCCGGATGCCGAAGCCCCGCTCGGTAAAATTGATGGCGTTTCTCGAGCTTCTTCCGATTCCGTCAAAGTCCAGCCAGCGGATGAGCGACGTGTCGACCCCGCCCTGGCTGACCATGTCCTCCAGAAGCCTTCCCACTTCGTTGTTGGTAAACGCCGTAATGACCGAGGTCTTCATACCGAAGCATTTCCGGAGGCCTCGTGCGACGTTATACTCGCCGCCGCCTTCCCAGGCTGCAAAGTGCCGCGCTGTTTTGATTCTGCCCTCGCCCGGGTCGAGCCGGAGCAGGATCTCGCCCATAGAAACCTCGTCAAAGGCGTAGGTGCCTTGCTGTTTTAATTGTAATTCCACGTTTTTTCCTTCTTTACACGCTTTACACGGATCTCTTTTTCTTCGTCTTTCTGGTATCCACGTACACAACCACCAGCACCAGCACACCGAGAATGACCTGCTGCCAGAACGAGTTGATGCCGTTGAGGTTCAGACCGTTTCGCAGGACCGCGACCACCAGCGCGCCGATGACCGCACCAAAGATCGTGCCCTCGCCGCCTGCCATGCTCACGCCGCCGACGACGGAAGCGAAAATGCCTTCAAACTCGTAGCCCTCGCCGGTGTTCGCCTGAATGGACACCATGCGGCAGAGCATGACGATACCTGCCATACCGGCCATCAGACCGGTGATGCTCTGCGCCAGCAGCTTCACCTTCTGCACGTTGATACCGGACATCTTCGCCGTCTCGGCGTTGCTGCCCACAGCGTAGACGCTTCTGCCGAATACGGTGTGCCGCAGGACAAAGTTCAGAGCGATCGCCATCACCAGCACCAGATAGACCGGAACCGGGATACCGAGGAACTTGCCGTTGCCGATATAAGTCAGCGTCGTAAGCGCTTCGTCGGAAATCGTGCCGCGCAGGGTGATGGTCGCACCGTTGTTCAGAAGCTTCAGCGCACCTCTGTAGACCCACTGGCCGCCAAGAGTCGCGATAAACGGAATGAGATCGAGCTTCGTGATCAGTAACCCGTTGATGAGGCCGCACACCGCGCCGACCAAAACGCCGAGAATCAGGGCCACCGGAACGGGCAGGTTCAGATACGTCATGGCCATGCAGGCGATGCCGCCCGTCAGGCCCACGATGGAACCGGCCGAAAGATCGATGCCGTCGATGATGATGGCAAAGCTCATGCCCATGGCAAGGAGCATATACACAGACGCGCTCAGCAGGATCTGTGTGAAGTTTGCCATGCTTCTAAAGCTTGGCGTAATGATGAACAGAATGATCATCGACGCCGCGAAAATACCGATGGGGCCCAGCCCGGATAATTTCTTTTGATTCAATAATTTATTCATGATTCCATTTCCTTTTTACGAAAGCTTTCCGGTTGCGTATTTCATGATGGTTTCAGAGTCCGCGTCCTTTCGGTCGAGCACTGCGGTCACACGGCCGTCTTTAAAGACGGCGACGCGGTCGCTCATACCGAGGATCTCCGGAAGGTCCGAAGAGATCATGATGATCGCGATGCCCTGATCGGACAGATCGTTCATGAGAGAATAAATTTCATACTTCGCGCCGACGTCAATGCCGCGGGTCGGCTCGTCGAAGACCATCACCTTCGCCGTTCTTGTCAGCCACTTGCCGATGATGACCTTCTGCTGGTTGCCGCCGGAGAGGTTCATGACCTTCTGGTCGATGGAGGGCGTGCGGATATTGAGCTTCTTGCAGTATTCCTGCGCGTTGCTCTTCGCCTTTGCCTCCTGCATCCTGCCGCACTTGGAAAACTTCTGCAGGGAGGCCATCGTGATGTTTTCCTCCACGCTCAGTCCCAGCGCTGCGCCGTCAAACTTTCGGTTTTCCGTCATATACACGAAGCCCGCCGCGATGGCCTCGGAGGGATTATTGAAGGTATACTCTTTGCCTTCGATCTTCACGTGCTTCTCGTCTGCATCGTCCGCGCCGAACAGCGCGCGAAGCGTCTCCGTTCTGCCGGCGCCGACCAGACCCGCAATGCCGAGGATCTCGCCCTTTCTGACATCCAGATGCTTCACGTCAAGCTTTGTGCCCTGTCGGATATTGTCCGCTTCAAAGACAACCTCGCCGATCGTTCTTTTATATGTAGGATAGATGTTGGATAATTCTCTTCCGACCATCAAACTGATGATCTCGTTATCGTTCGTATCCTTGTAGTCCATGGTTTTTACGCGCGTGCCGTCCCGCATGACCGTAATTCGGTCGGCAATTACGGGAAGCTCCTCGAGCCTGTGGGAAATATAGATGATTCCCACGCCCTTTTTCTTCAGCGCAAAAATAATTTTGAACAGCCGTTCAATTTCGTTTTCGGTCAGGGACGAGGTCGGCTCGTCAAACACGACGATCCTGCATCCCTTGGATGTGACCTTTGTGATCTCCACCATCTGCTGATCTGCAATCGACAGATCCTTCATGGGGGTATCAGACGGAATCCGCAGTCCTACCGCTTCTTCCATCAGCCGGGCTGCTTCCTCGTGGGCAAAGCGGTCGTCGATGATGCCGCGCTTATTTTTGATGCAGCCAAGAAAAATATTATTCGCGATGTCCAGATGCGGACAGACGCTCAGCTCCTGGAACACAACGCCGATGCCCTTGCTCAGCGCGTCCGCGGGGCCGTTGATTTTTGTCGGAACGCCGTCGATGACGATCTGGCCGCCATCGGGCTGATGGATCCCGTAGAGGGTCTTGATCAGCGTCGACTTTCCTGCGCCGTTCTCTCCCACAAGCGCGTGTACCTCGCCCGCTTTCAAATCGATGGAAAATCCATTCAGCGCCTTTACGCCGGGAAAGGACTTCGAAATATTTCGCATTTCTAACAACATTGCCATTTGGTACACCTTTCATGTACTATGGGGGGATAATCCCCCCATAGCAGCTAAATTATCGTCCGGGTTTCTACGCTTTCGTTCGCTCAGTTCAGGTGCTCCAGCGGGAAGAGGATGGCCTGCATGTCCTCGTCGTCCAGCTTGTCTCTCGGGACGATGGTGCAGCCGGTGTCGACCATGCCGTGCTCGAGCTCCACGCCGTTGGCTGCGTCAGCCGCTGCCTTGTACGCCATGTAGCCCATCTGGTACGGCTGCTGGACAGTCAGGAAGTTGATCACGCCGTCTTCCATCAGAGAAACGGTGTTCTTGTTCGCGTCGAAGCCGCCGACAAAGATGTCTTCTCTGCCGAGCTGGATGAGCGCGGTTCCGACGCCCGCGGTACGGTTCTCGTCAACGGCGAAGATGCCCTTGATATCGGGGTTTGCCGTGATGGCATCGACGCACTGGGTCGTGCAGAGGTTGATATCCGCTTCGCTGTAGAGGGTGCCGAGGACCTCGATGTTCGGATAGGCTTCTTTCATTCTCGCCTCAAAGCCCGTCACGCGGTCGGCAACGGAAGCCTTTGCGGGAGAATCGGAGAAGATGTAAACCTGGCCCTCTTCGCCCATCAGCGCAGCCAGCTCGTCCGCTGCCATCGCGCCGGCGGCGACGTTATCGGTCATGAACGACTGGAGATAGTCCTCCGTGGGGATGGCGGTATCGGCAATGATCAGCGGGATACCGGCCTTCTGGATCTCCTGGCAGGCGGAGACAAGCGCGTCGCCGCTCACAGGGGCAAGGACAATCGCGTCCGGCTTGGAGTTGATGACGTCCATCACGGTTTCGATCTGAACGCCGGCTTCTTCCTTGGACGGATAGACGACTCTCGGCGTCATGCCAAGCTCGGTCGCCGCGTTTTCAAAACCCGCCTGAACGATGCTCCAGTAGTCTGCAACGCCCTTGGGGATGAACACGATGTCAAGGCTCTTTGCTTCTTCAGTTGCAGGGGCTTCCTCAGCTTCAGAGGTTTCTTCTGCCGTTTCAGCAGCAGCGGGCTCGGTGGCCGTTTCTTCGGCTGCGGGCGCAGCTGTTTCGGTTTTCGCGGGCGAGCTGCACGCGGCAAGTGCCAGCAGCATGGCTGCTGCAAGCAGGATGGATAACACTTTCTTCATAATTTTTCCTCCTAAGTATATTTAATTATGCACTGCATAATTAAGACAAGGTTACGGGTCAAATCAGCCCTTTTTGTTGATTGCTCCGTCCGGCAAAATCGCGTGCACGCCGCGCACGCCGTTGACGATCTGCGTCACATGCTCGTCGACAACAAGGCTTGCCATCGCGAGCGCCTCCTGGAACGTCATATCGTAGAGCTTCCCAATGAGATTTGCCATCTCCGTGAGCGCCTCATACGCCGCGTTGGTAAGATCCGTATCAAACCCGAACGTTACCCACGCGCTCTGCGTGCGCAGAATCGGATTGCGGATCGTCTCATGCACGATCCGGAACGTCAGATCGACCTTGTCGAGCGTACACTCGATGGCCGTTCCGCCAAGCTCACCGTCTCCCTGCACCGCGTGGCCGTCTCCGACGTAGAAATACGCGCCTTCGCACATGACCGGAAGATAAATCGTGCTTCCTGCCGTGGCCAGCTTGCAGTCCAGATTGCCGCCGACATTCCGCGGCGGGTGCGTCGAGTGGATGCCGGGCTGTTCCGGTGCAAGCCCCACGACACCAAGGAACGGATGGATCGTGACCACGTGTCCCTGATTGCTGACCGCGCGCCGCGTCTCGTTGTCAATGTCCCAGTTCAGGAAATACTCCGGAAGCTCGGAAATGTTCAGCCGCTTCATGTGGTCCTTATCCGCAAAGCCCACGCGGCTCCAGCCCCAATTGGCCGTCCGGCACTCGTTGATTCTGACCGCCAGCGTATCGCCCGGCTTCGCGCCTTCGACGTAGATCGGCCCGATCAGGCAATGCCCCGCGTCCCTCTGCGCATCCTTCCCTTCAAAGAAGCTGCCCGCGCCCGTTTTGGGAACCGGCGGCTTTCCGAGGTGCCAGTCGCCGTCTAACACGTTGCAGACCACGCTGTCTCCGTCCGCGATGCGCACGACCGGAGTCTTACTGCAATCAAACGAACCTGTGATATTCTTTCTCTCACAATCCAACGTAACAACCATATTGACTCCTCTTTATAACCGGAACATCGTTTTGCAGAGCTTCGTTCCCGACGCTGTCTTGAAGATTTTTTCCAGAACCTTCGACGCGACCGACTCGTCCGAATGCTCATACAGGTTGACGAGAAAATCTGCCTCGATCAGAATCTGCAGGTCGATCCCCTGAATATTGGAGTAGGTGTGGTGATGGGCGATCAGATATTTGACTCTCTCGATGATATCCTCCGGAAACCGGAGCTCCTTGAGCATGGTCTCCGCCTCGCCAGGACCAAGCTCCTGCTGGAGCCTGCCGTTCGACGCGTAATACAACTCCTCCGCCTTTTTGATGCCGATGTCGTGCGTGTAGGCCGCCGTCTCCAGAATGAACATGGTCTTCTCGTCCAGCTTTTCCTGTCTGCCGATGTAGGCGGCGTAGCTATGTACCTTTGTGAAGTGCTGGATGCGCTCGGGCTGCCCCTCGTACATCTCGACCATCTTCAGAAATACGTTGTCCAGATTCTCTCTTGTCATATCACGGTTCCTTTCGGCAATCGATTGCCAAAATTTTAAAAAAAGAAACGCAAACGACAGCACGTGGTTTGAAATGTTCTTGCAATCGATTGCATCCATAGTGTACTACGCTGGTTTTCCTTTGTCAACAAAATTCGCCCCTTCATTTTGCATAAAGATTTTTCAATTTTTTCAGCACTATGCTGTTTTTCCAATTCTCTGTTTGAATTTTCGCCAGGATTTCAGAAACATCTGAAATCTTTTTATAAAATCGATTGCAAAGAATTCAAATATCCGAAATAATTCTCTTGTCGAATCTACCCCGATATGATATAGTGGATGCAAATCGCAAGAATTTCCAGAGCAAGATGTCCACCCGGCCGTGTGTTTGCTCCATAGCACCCGCACAAAGCAAACCACCCAACCAGCATTCCAGCTTTTACGCTGCATCTCAAGCCGCAGGGACGTTTGAAGCCCCTTGCAGCAGACAGGACAGGATTTATGACAATTTACGACATCGCAACCGCGGCGGGCGTTTCCGCGAGCACCGTTTCGCGCGTCATCAACCACAAAAGCGGCATTCGGGAAGAAACCCGTGAAAAAATTGAAAAGCTGATCGAGGAGTACAACTATTCCCCGAATGTCGCGGCGCGGGGGCTTGTGATGCAGTCATCGAAGATGATTGGAATTCTTCTGGTCGATATCCGTGTCGTGCACCATATCGACAATGCCTTCGCCATCGAGCAGGAGCTTGCAAAGCGGGGGTACTGTTCCATCATCATGAGTACCGGCGCGGACGAGGCGAACATCGGCTCATGCATCCGCCAGCTCGAGCAGCGGCGCGTGGAGGGCATTGCGCTCATCGGCTCGATGTTCATGGCAAAGAGCACCTATCACACGATCAAAACCTATCTGCCGAACATTCCGGTCGTCATCATCAACGGCTACATTGACCTTCCGAACGTCACGGGAATCATCGCCGACGAGGAAAGCGGCGTAAAAGACTGCGTGGCGCTTCTGGCAAGGAAGGGCCGGAAGAACATCGTCTATGTAAATGACGCGGACTCCCCCGCAAACCGCAACAAACGGAAGGGCTTTCTGGCGGGGATCCGTGCGCTCGGCTATCCGCAGAACAAAATCTATGAAGCGGCAACCAGCTACGCCTCCGGCTATGAGATCACGAAGGAGATCCTCCGCGAGGACCCGTCTGTCGACGGCATCATCTATTCTGTTGACCTCACCGCGACCGGCGGTCTGCGTGCGCTGCTCGACAGCGGCCGCAAGGTTCCCGAAGATATCAGCGTCATCGGCGTCGACAACAGTATCTATGCGAAAATTTCCTATCCGCAGCTGACCTCTCTGGATAATAACGCGGAGTCTCAGAGCAAGCTTGCGGTCGATCTTCTAATCAAGGCGCTGAACGACGAGCCGCATGAAAGAAGCGTGCTTCTGAAAACCCACATTGTCGAGCGGGAAACGACATAACCGCCTCATTTGCGCAAAAATACGCTGCCGGCAATCGCCGGCAGCGTATTTCGTTTTGCAGGGAGCCATGCAGCCCCTGTTTGATTATTTAGCCCTTGACCAGTTCGCGCGCGACTTCTTCCACGTGCTCGGCGCTCAGGCCAAACTGCTTGAGAAGCGCGGCGGCAGGGCCGGAATGGCCGAACTCGTCATTGACGCCGATGCGGCGCAGCTTCGTCGGGCACTTTTCGCTGAGCACAGCCGCGACTGCCTCGCCGAGGCCGCCGATGATGTTGTGCTCTTCGCAGGTGATGACCTTGCCGCACTCCTTGGCTGCCTTCAGGACGATCTCCTCGTCGAGGGGCTTAATGGTGCAGATGTTGATGACGCGGGCGTGAATGCCCTCTTTCGCGAGATTCTCCGCAGCCGTCAAAGCTTCCGCAACCATAAGGCCCGTTGCGATGATGGCGACGTCATTACCCTCTGTGAGCTGCTCGCCCTTGCCGATCTGGAAGGTGTAGCGCTCTGCGTCGTGGAACACCGGCGTTGCCAGACGGCCCAGGCGGATATAAACGGGGCCTTCATACGCGTAGGCTGCCTTTACGGCGGCTCTTGCCTCTACATCGTCGCTCGGTGACAGGACCGTCATGCCGGGGATCGAGCGCATCAGCGCAAAATCCTCGCAGCACTGGTGGCTCGCGCCGTCTTCGCCGACGGAGATGCCGCCGTGCGTCGCCGCGATCTTCACGTTCAGATGCGGATAACCGATGGAGTTGCGGATCTGCTCAAAGGCTCTGCCCGCGGCAAACATCGCAAAGCTGCTGGCAAAGGGGACGAGGCCCATTGTGGATAAACCAGCGGCCACACCGATCATGTTGCACTCGGCAATGCCGCAGTTGAAATGGCGCTCGGGGAACGCCTTCTTGAAGGTTCCGGTTTTTGTTGCAGCGGCAAGGTCCGCATCCAGCACGACCAGATCGTCCGCGCCGTTCTGGGCCAGCTCCACGAGCGCATTGCCGTAGCTGTCACGGGTCGCGATCTTCTTCACTTCACTCATTTCGCTGCCTCCAGTTCTGCCATGGCCGCATTCAATTCCTCCATAGCCTGTTTGTATTCTTCGTCATTGGGCGCTTTGCCGTGCCAGCCGACCTGATTTTCCATGAAGCTCACGCCCTTGCCCTTGGTGGTGTGCATCAGGATGCAGGTAGGCTTGCCGGTGCAGGCATGGAAGGCCTCAAACGCCTTTTCGATCTGGTCAAAGTCGTGGCCGTCGATGGAGATCGTCTGGAAGCCGAAGGCCTTTGCTTTCTCATCCACAGGCGCGGTGTTCATCACGTCGCAGGTGCGGCCGTCGATCTGCAGGCCGTTCAGGTCGATGATCATGCAGAAGTTATCGAGCTTGTAATGGGCTGCAAAGAGCATTGCCTCCCAGACCTCGCCCTCAGCGATCTCGCCGTCGCCAAGAAGCGTGTAGACATTTACGTCCTGATGCAGATATTTTGCGCCCTTGGCCATGCCCGCCGCGGCGGAAATGCCCTGTCCAAGGCTGCCGGTAGACATATCCACGCCGGGAACCGTGTTCATGTTGGGGTGGCCCTGCAGGTAGCTGTCAATGTGCCGCAGCGTAGGCAGATCGGCTACCGGGAAGAAGCCGCGGTAGGCAAGCGCAGCATAAAGGCCCGGCGCCGTATGGCCCTTGGAGAGGACAAAGCGGTCGCGCTTCGGGTCCTTGGGGTTCTTCGGGTCGATCCGCAGTTCCCGGTTATACAGGTAAGCAAACAGGTCCGCAGCGGACAGGCTTCCGCCGGGATGGCCGGCCTTGGCTCCATGGGTGGACTCGATCACGCCCATACGGACCTGGCAGGCTTTTTTCTTTAATGCAAGCTTCATTTCCTCTGTCAAAGAAACGCACCTTCCTTTATTTCCGTTGATTTTTGTTTTTTCTTGCAAACAAGTAACGCCTCAAGCGTATTTTGTCAGTTTGTATTTTACTACAAAATTCTGTTCTGCGCAAGCTTGAATATGGCGGCGCTGTGTAAGGTCCCGTCGCGCCAGGTAAATTTTTTAAATACCAGTCCGGGATACCTTACAGCCAGCATCCGCTTTCCCCGGCGCGGACGGAGGCTCCCTTGACATATGAAGGGCTTGTCCTATAATGTATGAAGTTGGATTGGAACATACGGATGGATGGGGGACTGTGTATGGGAGACAATTATTTTCTGCTGACAAATTTACTTTCCGAGGACGAACGCAAGGTGATCACCAGCATCACCGCGCATATTGAGCGCGGCGAAAAGCGCGCGGGCATCCAGCAGATCGCCGCCGAGAACTATCTCTCCACGGCAAGCATCATCAAAATGTGCAAACGTCTTGGCTTCGACGGCTACAGCGAGCTCTATTACCACCTCAGCCGCCAGCTGACCGGCACGGACAAACGGACGGAGGACACGCTCGGAAGCTTCGTCGACAATTACTCAGACGAGCTTGTCAGCCGCTTCTGCGAGCTGCTGCGCGCACGCCGGAAGGGCAAAATCTTTACAACCGGCGAGGGTTTTTCCAACATCGTCGGCACGTATATCGTCCAGCGCATGTCCATCTGCGGCTTCATGGCCTTCAGCAACGTCCATTTTTACGACTACATGATCTTTCAGGAGGCGCAGAAGAGCGCGGACGCGGACGAGCGCGACATCATGTTTGCCGTCAGCCAGAGCGGCGAAACGGAGCCGGTTTTAAACGACGTACGGCATGCGAAGCAGCACAGGCAGAAGATCATCTCCTTCACGCGCCGGAGCGACTCCACGCTCGCGCAGCTCTCCGATCTTGTCTTTGTCGTCGACGGAGCGAAGCAGACGCTGGCGGGCAGTCTTCCGAATCCGTTTTTCGGGCATATCATCCTGATCTTTGAAGAGCTGATGGCCAGATTCTTCTCCCAGACGCAATAAATACTTTTTTTACGAAAGCGGAAATTTTTTTCTTCAAGGGATGTGTTATAATCAAGCTGCGGCAGAAAGAACCGGAATTCGCCGCGAAACCTGCTCCGGCGCTTCCGCCCGGAAACCGCTGCGAAGCAGAGCAATGAATATATGGAGGATCAATCAATGAAGAAGAGTCTTGCACTTCTGCTTGCGCTTGTCATGCTGCTCGGCATTCTGGCCGGCTGCGCCGCAAGCAGCACCACCGAACCAGCTGACAGCAGCGCGGAAACCACTGCTCCTGCCGAAACCGCGCAAACCGAAGAACCCGCCGCCGAGTCCACCGAAACCGAGGAACCGGCCGCAAAGTCCATCGAAACCCTGAAGGTCGCCTTCGTTCCCTCCCGCGAGCCGCAGGAGATCATCACCGCGACCGAGCCCCTCAAGGAGCTTCTGAAGACGGAGCTTGCCAAGGAAGGCTATGACGTCGGCGAAGTTGAGATCACCGTCGGCACCACCTATGAGGCAGTCGGCGAAGGCCTCGAGGCCGGTACGATCGACGTTGGCCTCATTCCCGGCGGCACGTACGTCCTGTATGACGACGGCGCGGAGGTCATCCTGACCGCGACCCGCGACGGCCTCAGCAAGGACTCCGACGACGCCAAGGACTGGAACGACGGTCAGCCCACCGAGGCTTCCGACAAACAGGCCGTCTCCTACCGCGCGCTGTTCATCGCAGGCCCGTCTGAAAAGGGTCAGGAGCTGGCCGCCAAGGTCAACGCCGGTGAAGAGCTGACATGGGACGATCTGAACAGCGCCAACTGGAGCGTCATGGGCACGTCCTCCCCTGCCGGTTACATCTACCCCGCTCTGTGGCTCCAGGACCGCTACGGCAAGGGCATTTCCGACCTCAGCAGCGCCGTCCAGTCCGACTCCTACGCGAGCGCATTTGCCCGTCTGGCCTCCGGTCAGGTCGATATCCTTGTGACCTACGCCGACGCGCGCCGCGACTATGCCGAGCGCTGGAACTCCGAGTTTGGCCG
>ERZ791626.1945-NODE-1945-length-12068-cov-5.968784_pt1 | contig 12068 bp, 6 predicted proteins | sample MGYA00510266_ERZ791626 | MGnify/ENA primary metagenome ERZ791626 (study PRJEB30046, sample SAMN00715208) | human gut metagenome | study: EMG produced TPA metagenomics assembly of the A metagenome-wide association study of gut microbiota in type 2...
CTTGCCGTGATCAAAATGTGGCGCATGAACCACTTCCTGACCGGCCTTTCCATGATCCCGATGGCATTTCTGATGGCCGCCGGTACAACGCTCGGCAAATACCTGATGAAAAAGTGGGAAGAGCGCCAGGCGGCCTTTTCCGAGCTGTCCGATTTCGCGCAGGAAAACTATTCCGGTCTTGCTGTCATCAAAGCATTCGTCAAAGAGACGAAAGAGCTGATGATGTTCCGCAGACTGAACCGCGAGAACGAGGACATCAACGTAGAATATACCAAAATTTCCACACTGCTGAACATTATGGTAACGCTGTTCGTCGAGTCCGTCATCTGCGTAATCTTAGGCTACGGCGGCTATCTCGTTTACTGCGGAAGCTTCGACGCCGGCCAGCTTGTCGAGTATATCGGCTATTTCTCGGCCGTTGTATGGCCGATCATGGCGGTTTCCATGCTGATTGAGAAGACATCCCGTGGAAAAGCGTCCTTAAATCGTATTACGGAACTGCTTGACGCAAAAGTCGATGTGAAGGACCGCGGCGGTGTGCAGGATCTGCCGTCCATCCATGGAAAAATCGAGTTCCGCAATCTGACCTTCCGCTATCCAGACGGGGAGTACGATGTGCTGAAAAACGTATCGTTTACCATTGAGCCGGGCGAGAGTGTCGGCATCGTCGGAAAGACCGGTTCCGGAAAAACGACCATCGTCGATCTGCTGCTCCGCACCTACAACGTGCCGGACGGAATGCTGTTTATTGATGACCACGATGTCAACACCGTTTCCATTCACTCCGTGCGTGAGGGCTGTGCCTACGTGCCGCAGGACAACTTCCTGTTCTCCGACACGATTTCCGGCAATATTTCCTTCGCCTTTGATGACGAAAACCAGGAGGCCATTGAGGATGCGGCGATGATGTCCGATGTCCATGACAATATCGCAGAGTTCAAAGAGGGCTACCGCACCGTTCTTGGCGAGCGCGGTGTGACGGTTTCCGGCGGACAGAAGCAGCGAATCTCGATTGCGCGTGCGCTGATGAAACACGCACCGATTCTGATTCTCGATGATTCCGTCTCTGCGGTCGATACCAGAACAGAGCGCACGATTCTCGACAATCTCAAAAAACGTGAGGGACTGACGACAATTCTGATCGCACACCGGATTTCAACGGTGGAGCAGATGGACAAGATCGTGTTCGTCGAGGACGGAGAAGTCCATGCAGTCGGAAAACACGAGGATCTGTACCGGACCTGCACGGCGTACCGCAAGATGGTCGATCTGCAGAAACTTGAAGAGGAAGCGGGGGAGGAGTAGAAATGCACAATTATTATCCGATTCTCTGGGTCGGCGCGATCATCGGCGTGATTTCCACCCTGCTGATTGTGGCCGCGTTTGTAGTGAAAGATGGAGAAAAAGAAACCGGCTTTGAGCGGAACATGAAAGACAGTGAAATCATGCAGCGTCTGATGGATTACGCAAAGCCGTTTTACCGCCAGTTTATCGTTGTTGGTTTTCTGATGCTGTTTTCGATCGCGTACGATATCATTTCGCCGCTGATCGTCGGCAAAATTGAGGAGCTCGTCGTTGGAAAATTCGCGCTGAATGCCCTGTTTCTGTGGGTAGCGGGCTATGCGGCAATCCTTCTTGTCTCGATGGCGTGCACGTATTTCCAGGCCGTGATTCTGCAGAAGACGGGTCAGAAAATTATTTCCAATATGAGGGAGGATCTGTTCGTCCACATCGAGCGCCTTTCCCACGAGCAGTTAAATGAGATTCCGGTCGGAAAGCTTGTCACGAGAACGACAAACGATACGAACGCGATTTCGCTGATGTTCACCAACCTTCTGGTCAATCTTCTGAAGAACTTCTTCGTGATCATCGGTATTCTGATTGCGATGCTGTTTCTGAACTATGAGCTGACTAGGCAGGCAGCGGGCAGCACACGGCAGAAAGCGGGCGGCGGGCGGGCAGCAATCCGTTGGGCAGGCTGTAGCATCGCGCATCGAGAAGATTTCATGTACATACAAACAGCCCGCAACGGCCGCACGATGCACACACCGGCACGGCGGCAGCCCCGGGCACAGGGAATCGGAGATCGCTTCGGAACCGTGCAGACTCGGCTCCGGCAAAAATCATGCAGGCAAACAGGTACTATCCACAGAGATACCGGAAATCCTCCGAATAAGGGAAATACAGCGGATGTTCACAAATTATCATAAAAAAGAGCTGAAAAAAGTTGTATTTTAAAAATCTATGTATAAATTTGCAGTAGGCGTTAATGTTCATACATTATTAAAAATGTTCAACTATTAATCAACCAACCCAAACCACACTAACCTAAACTACTGAACCATGCAACATTTCTATCCAATCATCCATGCCGGCCGGCGACCCCGGCACAGGCTATCGGGCATTATGAGAGGCGGTTTTGTCCTGGTGCTGTCGGCCCTGATGTTGCCGGCGGCGGCAAATGCGGCCGCGGAAAGTTCCGCAACAGCAACTGTCAACCCCCAAAATACAGGGGGGGGGAAATCCGGCGTACGGTATCGGGCATCGTCGAGGACACGCACGGGGCAGCCGTTGCGGGCGCTTCTGTCGTAATAAAAGGATCGTCACGCGGCACGCTGACCGACAACGCGGGACACTACGCACTCGAGGGGGTGGAAGACGGCGACTTGCTGGAAATATCGTTCCTCGGCATGCTGCCGCAGACCGTCAAGGTGGGAGCCGGACGCACTTCGGTGGACGTAGTCCTGTCGGAGGACATGATTGGTCTGGAAGATGTCGTCGTGACGGGCTACACCACGATGAAACGCAAGGACATCACAGGTTCCGTCAGCTCGATCTCGGCAGACCGTATCGAGCGTATCCCGGCCTACAACATCACCACGGCGTTGACCGGCATCGCCGGGATTAGGATGGACGGGGGTTCGATCCGCATACGCGGCACCCGCTCGCGCAATGCCAGCAACGACCCGCTGATCGTCCTCGACGGCATTCCCTACGACGAAACGCTGTCCTCGATCAACCCCGGGGACATCGAGTCGATCGACGTGCTGAAAGACGCGTCCTCGACGGCCATCTACGGCGCCCGCGGCGCCAACGGCGTTATCCTGATTACGACCAAACAGGCCAGACAGGGCAAGACGACGGTAACCTACGACGGGTTCGTGGGTGCAGGCGTCAACAACCGGGGTTCGCTCGACGTAATGGACGCCGACGAATACATCGCATTCCAGCGCGAGGCGAGCCGCGCGGCAGGCACCTGGCACAGCGAAGCCGACGACGCAAAGGCGTTTTTCGGGATCGAACTGGCCAACATGGGCAAGGTCGACAATGACTGGATGGGAAAGTATTTCAACAAGAAACGCCTGTGGACAAGCCACTCGCTGACCATTTCGGCGGCAACGGACAAAAGCGCCTACAAAATCGCATTCAACTACAAGAACGAAGACAGCCGCTACAAAAACGCGGGGCACGACCACTTTTACCTGACCGCAGACCTCTCGCACAAGGTGCTGCCGTTCCTCAAGGTAGGACTTTCGAGCCGCGCATACTACATCGTCAAGAACGACAAGCCGGATATGTTCAACCAGTTCCTGCACATGTCCCCGCTCACGCAGACCCGCAACGAGGACGGCAGCTACAACGTCTACCCCTTCGGCGACCCGTTCGTGAAGAACCCCTACATGAACGAGAGCGACGACGTATATAAGGACAAGACCGAGGAGTGGAAACTCTTCCTGCGCTTCTTCGCCCAGATCGACCTGGCGAAGGGGCTCACGTTCAATACCAACTTCGCATACAGCCCCGCCTTCTCGTCGCGCGGCTATTACTACGACAACCGCTCGGTATCGTATACCGACGAGCGCAACGTGGCCTTCATGCACAACAACCGCAAGGCCGACTGGGTCTGGAACAACGTGCTCAGCTACAAACGCCAGTTCGACAGGCACAATATCGACCTGACAGCCGTCTATGAAATGCAGAACCGCCAGACGGTCAACGCATCCATGTCGGGCAAAGACCAGGAATCGCCCGCCTACCTGTGGTACAACATGGGGCGCCTGACCGACTCGAAAAGCCTGTCCTCGGGCTTCGTCCGCAGCCAGATGGTCTCGGTCGTCGGGCGCGTGCAATACTCCTACGACGACCGGTACATCGTCACCGCGTCGTTCCGCGAGGACGGTGCGTCGCAGCTCTCGCCGGGGCATAAATGGGCTTTCTTCCCTTCGGGGGCCATCGCGTGGCGCATTTCGGAAGAGCCCTTCCTCAAGGACGTGGAGTGGATTTCGAACCTCAAGCTGCGCGCCTCGTACGGCATGACGGGCAACTACTCGATCGCGGCCTATGCCACGGCAGGTACGCTGCACGGCAAATACGCCAATTTCAACGGCGGTGAGCTGCACCGCCCGGGGCTGGAGCCCGAAACCCGCCCGACGCCCGACCTGGAGTGGGAGCGCAACAAGATGCTCGACATCGGCCTCGACTTCGGGTTCCTCAAGGGACGTATCCACGGTACGATCGACTATTACGATTCGAAGAGCTACGACCTGCTCTACCTCAAGGTGCTGCCCTATACTTCGGGCTTCAACCGGGCGTGGACGAATATCGGCGACACCCGCAACCGCGGCTGGGAGGTAAGCCTCTCGACCGTCCCCGTGGAAACGAAGGACTTCCACCTGGGGGTGAACCTCTCGTATTACCGCAACAAGGAGGAGCTCATACGCCTGCAGGATCCCAAGATGAAGGAAGACATCAACAACGGCCTGTTCGTAGGCTATCCGGTCAACGGCGTACACTATAATTACAAACAGGTAGGCATCTGGCAGGAAAACGAAGCCGACCTGGCCGCGATCTACGGACAGAAACCCGGCGAGGTCAAGGTCGCCGACCTGGACGGCAACGGCAAGATCGACGGCAACGACCGCACGATCCTCGGCACGACACGCCCCGACTGGGTCGGCGGCCTGCAGATCAATGCGGAGTGGAAGAACATCGACTTTTCGGTCGACGTATACGGCGAGTTCGGCTCGCTGGCCCACGACGGCCGCAGCACGAGCGAATGGGCGAACCAGCTCGGGCGCTGGAACACCTACAAGATCGACTACTGGACACCCGAAAAACCCTCCGACCGACATCCACGCCCGGTCGAAGGACAGTCGATCAAATACCTCGACGCCACGGGCTACTACAAGAACAGCTACGTAAACATCCGCAACATCACGCTCGGCTACACCCTGCCCCGGGCATGGATGGGGCGCGTGGTGAAGAAGACGCGCTTCTATGTGACCATGAACACCCCGTGGCGTTACAGCCAGTTCCAGAACACGGGCGGCATCTCGTGGTGGGAGTCGTTCTATATCTTCGGCGCGAATGTCCAGTTCTAACTTAAAAATTCGAAAACCAGACCATGAAAAAGATATTCATCCTGTTTGCGGCGGCACTTACGATAGGGCTGACCGGATGCCAGAGCTTCCTCGAAGAAGAAACCTACGGGTCGACGACCGAGATATTCAAGGAGGAAAACGGCATCAAGGCGCTGGTATACCAGAGCTACACCAAGATCAACAACCTCTACGGCGGCGACGGACAGTGGCCGCTGATGACCGAGCTGGGGACGGACATCTACCTGCGCGGCAAGAACCAGGGCGATGTGGGCCTGTGCGACTACTACGGGCTCGACGCCACCAACGGCAATGTGGCATGGCTGTGGAACCACTGCTACAAGGCGCTGTTCAACATCAACCTGTTCTTCGAAACGATCGACCAGACGCCCTTTGCCGACGAGGACGAAAAGAGCCAGTTCAAAGCGGAGATGTATGTCATGCGGGCTCTGTTCCTGTGGATCGTCACCGAGACGTGGGGCGACAGCTACCTGCCGATGACAACCGACGAGACCGAGGGCACCGAAGCCCGCCGTTCGCCCCGCGCGAAGTTCTACGAAGAGATCATCGGCGCACTCGAGGCAGCCATCGGGCTATTCCCCGACACGCGCACCACGGAATCGGGGCGCATCGACATGCCCGCAGCCAAGGCGCTGCTCGCACGCATGTACCTCTACAACGAACAGTGGGACGAGGCCGCCGACATGGCATCGCAGGTGATCGGCCACTACGGGCTGGAGCTCTGCCCCTCGCTCAAAGACCTGTGGGCCGACGACAAAACCAACAACGAATTCATCTGGACGACGGAATTCACCGAGGACGACGCCTTCCGCCAGGCCAACGGCTACTGGTCGTGGTATGCCATGTATATCGACCGTTTCCCGGGCGTGCAGACCATGCTCAAATGGACGGGCTACGGCGGCTGCCAGGCGATCCCCTCGACCTACTTCATGGATCTGTTCGACCGCGACGCCGACAAACGCTGGAGCGACCTGCACCAATGGGTATGGTACTACAACGACCCGGCCGACGACCGCTCGGCCTTCCCGCTCAACCAGTGGCGCGAATACATCGACACGGCGCTCTACCTCTGCCCCGACGTGCTGCCGCTGGCCGAGCATAAACGCATGGAGAAGACCTTCACGGTCTTCGACCGCAACGACATGTTCGACGCCGACGGCATCCCGCAGGATCGCTGGACGTTCATCGGCATGACCAAGTTCTACGACCACACCCGGCCGGGCAACATGTCGGAGCTGTCGGATCGCAGCTACCCCGTGATCCGGCTGGGCGAACTCTACCTGATCCGTGCCGAGGCGCGTATCCGGAGCACGACGAACCAGGATCTGAAGGGCGCCGCCGAGGATATTACCGAGCTGCGCAAACGCGCCGTCAACCACGAAAAGCCCGAATACGAAGAGGCCATGAAGGTCACCGAGGAGGACATGACGCTCGATTTCATCCTCGAGGAACGCGCCCGCGAGCTCTTCGGCGAGTGGCAGCGACGGCTCGACCTGAAACGCTTCGGCAGGCTCATCGACCAGGTGAGGATCTACAACCCCGACGCAAAGGACAACATCAAGGAGTACCACGTCGTACGCCCCATCCCGCAGACGCAGTTCGACGGTATGCCCGACTGGACAACCCTGGGACAAAACGAAGGATATTAAACACCTAACGCAGTAAAACGACCATGAAAACCATACTGAAAAAATTCGCGACCTTCCTCTGCGCGGCACTGGTATTGTGCGCATGCAGCGACGATGACTATTCCGAAGCGCACCAGTCACTCATGGCGCTGATCCGCCAGGCGGAATCGCTCGTCGAAGAGTCGACGGAAGGGATCGAAGAGGGCGACACGGCCCCCGGATCGAAGAAGGCATTGCAGGCCCGCATCGACCAAGCCTATTACATCATGAACAACACCTCGCGGGACGAAGGCTACCGGAACGCCTGCAAACAGCTCGAAGAAGCGATAAAAGCCTTCCGGGAGAACATCGTCAAGGCCGGAATCCCCTATTTCAACGCCGGGTCGAAGATGAACCTCGGGCCCGCAGGCGACTGGGATCTCACGGAAGAGCTGACGTGGGAGATGAAAATACGTTTCGACGAATTCGCGGCGGGCGACCAGAACGTCATCTCGTGCGAACAGGGCAAGGGTGCCATCATGATCCGCAACAACGGCGCGAACCTGCAGTTCTACGTCAACGACGGGAGCTGGAAGGGCGGCACCTGCTGCACGATCGAGCTGAACAAGTGGTACCACATCACAGCCACGTACAAGGCCAACGACAAGATGCACTTCTATCTGGACGGACGGCTGGTAAAGAGCTTCGCGTGCGGCAAGGCCATCGTGGAGCCGACCTGCAACCTGCAGCTGGGCACCGCCCCCTCCTACTCGAACCGCTACATGCGCGGCAACATCCAGCACGTTTCGATCTGGGCGGACGTCCGCACCGAGGCCGAGGCCGCAGCCGATGTGGCATGCGACTTCTCCGGGACTGAGGAAGGGCTGAAAGCCTACTGGCCGCTGACGCTCAACGTCGGCTCGGAGATCACCGACATGACCGGCAGGCATGTGGCAAAAATGACCGACGTAAAATGGACTGACCCCGAATAACCCAAAAATTCCGATATGAAAAGACACAAGCATTCCATCCTCGCCGTATTGGCGGCCCTGCTATGGGGCAGCCTGTCGGCAACACCCTACAGGCCCGTATGGGAAATCGGCCGCAAAGACGGTTCGGCCGCCGAGTTCGCGTTGTACGACGGCGCGTATTCCGACCTTCTGGGCCGGTTCCCCGGCGCGGCGGCCGCGTACGACGTAGGGCGCAGCACACCGGGAGAAATCCCCTACATCCTGCCCGGGCCCCAGGACGGCTGGGCCGGCAACGGCAACGGATCGCTGCTGATCCGCTTCGGAGCCGATGCGCAAGCCTCCCGGGCGGAGATGCGGCTGACACTCTACCTGGTCGAATCGCAGGCCTCGTCACCCCCGACGATCGAAATCTCCGCAGGCGGGTTCCGCACCTCGGTGCAGGCGCCTGCCGGGGACGACATCAACTACCCGGATACCAAACGCACCTCGGCACGCGGCCTTGCGATCGAGGCCCTATTGCCGGCCGGGACATTCGGCGCCGGGGAAAACCTCCTCACGATCCGCAATGCCGGCGGCAGCTGGCTCGTCTGGGACGCCATCGTCCTCGAAGCCGACCGCAGCGTGAAATGCACACGCCCCGGCGACGGCATCGCGCTCATCAGAAGCCACTCGCAGCCGGGGCTGATTTACGGCCGCGCCGAAGGGGAGCTGCTGCACCCGGTGACGCTGACCCTCGTCAACTGGGGCAAGCCCCAGCGTGCCGGATGGAACTACGACGGCAAACCGGGCGGGACGGTCACACTGTCTCGCGGGATAAACACCGTCGAGGTCAACATTCCCGAAGGGTACGAAGGCCGCACGGTGGATTTCGAAGTGCATCCCAACCGCGGGAAAGCCCTGTCGGCAGCGGTGGAAATCGCCCCGGCGGACAAATACACCGTCTACCTGGTGCAGCACACGCACACGGACATCGGCTATACCAAACCGCAGACCGAAATACTCACCGAGCACCTGCGCTATATCGACTATGCCGTGGAATACTGCGACCTGACGGCCGACTACCCGGACGACGCGAAGTTCCGCTGGACATGCGAAGCCTCGTGGCCCGTACGCGAGTGGTTGCGCATACGTCCCAAGGCACAGGTGGACAAATTCATCAGGTACGTCAAGGCAGGGCAGATCGAGGTGACGGCCATGTTCTTCAACATGTCCGAGCTGTCGGGCGAGAACAATTACAAGACGTTCCTCGAGCCCGTGGCCCGGTTCCGCGAATTGGGGCTGCCGGTCGAAACAGCCATGCAGAACGACGTGAACGGCATCGCATGGTGCCTGGCGGACTATCTGCCCGACCTGGGCGTGAAATATTTTTCGATCGGATCGAACAACCACCGCGCCCTCATCCCGTTCGACCGCCCGACACTCTACCGCTGGGAATCCCCGTCGGGCAAGGGGCTGCTGATGTTCCGCAGCGACCACTACCATACCGGGAACTCGTGGGGCATCCACACGGGCGACATGGCCCGCCTGGAAGACGGCGTATTCGGGTACATCCGCAACCTCAAACGCACGGGTTACCCGTTCCCGGTCATCGCCGTGCAATACTCGGGATACCTGACCGACAACTCGCCCCCGTCGATGCGCGAGTGCGACCTGATCCGCGCATGGAACGAACGCTACGCATGGCCGAAGCTACGCAGCGCCACGGCACACGAATTCCTCGGGCGCATCGACTCCCAGTACGGCGACAAGCTGCCCGTATACCGGGCCGCCTACCCCGACTGGTGGACGGACGGGTTCGGGTCGGCGGCACGCGAGACGGCAGCCTCACGCAAAACGCAATCCGACCTGGTCGCCATCGAAGCGATGCTCTCGATGGCCCAAATGGAGGGGACAGGCCAGAGCGGCGGGACACACGAAGAACTGCGCCGCATCCACGAAAACCTGCTCTTCTACGACGAGCACACCTTCGGGGCCGCGGAAAGCATCTGGAACCCCGGATGCGAGAATTCTCAGGTACAGTGGGCCGAAAAGGGCTCCTACGTATGGGAGGCACTCAAAAGCACCCAACTGCTCTATGAAGATGCCATAGGCCGCCTACAAGGCGCCCTCTACCGCTCGACGCACCCGACGCTCACGTTCTTCAACCCGCTCGGCTGGGAACGCTCGGAACTGGCGACAGTCTACATAGACTTCGAACTGATCCCGGCAGACCGCGAGTTCCGGATCGTCGATGCAGCCGGGAAAGCCCTGCGCGTACAGCCCATCCGCTCGCGCCGCGAAGGACGCTATTACGCCATCTGGGCGGAAGGAATCCCCGCCATGGGTTACAAGACCTTCGAAATCGTACTCGGCGACGGCAAGGCCGCGGCACCCCGCCGCACGGAACTCCGGGACAACAGCCTCGAAAACGATTTCTACCGGATCGTCTTCGACCCGGCTTCGGGGACGATCGCCTCGCTCTACGACAAGGAGCTGGGACGGGAGATGGTCGACCCGGACTCGGAATGGAAGCTGGGGGCTTTCGTCTATGAATCGCTCAACGGCGACCGCCACCAGATGGAACGCAAAGTATTCGACAATTACCGGCGCTCTTCGCTCTCCGACGTACACTGCCCGGGCGTTACGTCGGGCGATATTTACCAGAGCGTCCGCTTCACGGGCAAAGCCGAGGGATGCGACGAAAAATTCAGCGTGCAGGTCGAAGTACGCCTGTATAACGACGTGAAACGCGTGGAGCTCGGCTACGATTTCATCCGCAACCCCGAAACCGATCCTTCGGCGATCTACGTCGCCATGCCGTGGCTGCTGGAAAATGCGAAACTCACGTTCGACGTACCGGGCGGCGTAGTCCGTTCCGGCGAAGACCAGATCCCCGGCACGAGCGCCTCGTGGAACACCGTACAGAATTTCGTCGCGGCACGCAACGACGACGCCCAGATTCTCGTAAGCGGCAGCGAGGTGCCGCTCTACCTGCTCGGGAAACTGCTCGACGACCCTTATCGCCAGCCCCGCACCTATGAAAAGCCGCATGTCTTCCCGTGGCTGATGAACAATTACTGGACAACGAATTTCCGCGCTTCGCAGGAAGGGGAATTCAAGTGCGGATTCGTCATCAGCTCAACCCAGGACACCTCCAACACGGCCGCATCGCAGTTCGGCTGGAGTGCACGCATCCCGCTCTGCACCCGCGTAATGCCGGCCGCCACTGCGGCCAACGGCAACGCCCGCGACCGCTCATTCCTGCGCAGCGGATGCAGCCATGTGCTGATCACGTCATGCACCCCCGCGGCCAGCGGAGAGGGCATCCTGATCAACCTGCGGGAAACCGACGGGCAGGCAGGCACCCTTACCCTGCTCGACGCCTCGGGACGCGAACTGCCCTTTACGGCGGCCGATGCGACAGGGCACCCGCTGGACGGCCGGAGCGTCACTTCGCTGGCGCTGAAACCCTATGAAAACAGGTTCGTCATCCTGAAATAGGCCGGGAAAAGGCTACGGCGGGGAATTTCATCCGAACCGCCCTCCGCAAAAACAGGCTGCACCCGATTTCGGTGCAGCCTGTCTTGTATCCATACCACTGAAATTACCACATAACTTATAACAGGCGATACTCTCCGAAGTTTTTTTTGTAGGGAAGTGACTTTCCCCCGGAAGATCCGGAAACTATCGACCCACAGTTTTCGAAACGGATCTTCATCGGTTCCAGAAAAGGGGACATACCCGAATGTTCTTCGAGGAAACTTCCGAAAGCGTAGCCGCCCACCGTACCGTCATTCTCCTTCATTATCCACGACGGAGACTCTGTCGCTGCCAGCAAACATCGGATTTTCCGGCCGTTTCTGTTTCCGGAGCACCCTAAGCGGAAAAGTGCGGACAGCCCTGACAGTTTCCGCGAATGATGGAAAGCCATAGCTGTTTTCGCGGAAAAAGAGTACCTCAATACAGAGGATAGCCATACGGTTGAAAATAGGATATTGCACGACACGACCGTAACAAAATTTTCGTATTTTTAAGAAGTCATAAAAATTACCTGAATCATGAAATTCTTTATCGACACGGCCAATCTGGAACAAATCCGCAAGGCGCACGAA
>ERZ791626.1953-NODE-1953-length-12007-cov-2.483768_pt1 | contig 12007 bp, 5 predicted proteins | sample MGYA00510266_ERZ791626 | MGnify/ENA primary metagenome ERZ791626 (study PRJEB30046, sample SAMN00715208) | human gut metagenome | study: EMG produced TPA metagenomics assembly of the A metagenome-wide association study of gut microbiota in type 2...
GATCGAACCGCTGACCTCATGACTGCCAGCTGCGATCGGCTTGTGATATTAGGCGGTTTTGCGTCTAATACATCCGTTCTGACAGCGAAAAGTGTGGGATTTTGCGAGGTTCTGTCTACTGCGTCCACACGCTTTCGCGCACACTTGGGTCACAATCTGGGTCAGGGGAGTTGGGCAAATTCGGGGGGATTCCAAACGGAGCCGACATGGATTGTAGCTTGGACTTTGCCGATAGTCAAGTCATGAAAGAGCCGAAATTGCCCCACGCATAGCACAGCGGCTCTCTTTTCACAGTTTCAAAAGTGCAAAGCGCATTGTGTCAAAAATATAAAATAAAAACTGTCAAAAACACAAAATTCATATTGACAATGCCTTCGCGGTATTCTATACTTTGAAAAACAGCTTGTGAGGGAGTGTTCTTATGCCGGAGTATTTGCCCCGTATTGTTGACCGCGAGCTGGAGCTTCGTCTGGAAGCCAGCGGCGCGACACTGATCGTCGGTCCGAAGTGGTGCGGAAAAACCACGACCGGTGAACAAAAAGCAAAAAGCATTCTAAAAATGCAGGACCCTGATAAAAAGGATGGTTATCTTGCTACGGCCGCAGCCAAGCCATCACTTTTGCTGAAAGGTGAAAATCCCCGACTGATCGACGAATGGCAAATTGCGCCGGTGCTTTGGGATGCAGTTCGAACAGCTGTTGACCAGCGTCAGGAAGACGGTCTTTTTATTTTAACCGGTTCAACTTCTGTTGATGACAAAAACATCATGCACACAGGAACCGGGCGGATTGCCAGAATGAAAATGTATCCCATGAGCTTGTATGAATCCGGGGAATCGAACGGGCAGATTTCACTGCAGGCTTTGTTTCAGGATGCTTCACTCGACATTGATGGTGTTTCCAGCCAGCTTTCGATCGAGCAGCTCATTTTTGCTGCCTGCCGTGGTGGGTGGCCGGCTACGCTGCGGCGGAAGAATCCGGAAGCGCAGCTTCTGACTGCACGCGATTATATCAGCAATATCTGCGAGTCTGATATTTCTACCGTTGATGGTGTCCAGCGCAATCCGACGTGGACGGGCTTGATCCTGCGTTCGTATGCCAGAAACATTTCAACACTTGCGAAGAAATCCAATATTCTGAAAGACGTCACCGCAAATGCAGATAGCATGACCATGCCCACGCTGGATTCCTATTTGAACGCACTGGAAAAGCTGTTTGTCATTGAGGACGTTGAAGCGTGGTGCCCAGCGATTCGCTCGGCAACGACGATCCGCTCCGGAAAAAAGCGTGAGTTTACCGACCCATCCATCGCGGTTGCCGCAATGGGCCTTACGCCGGAGTATCTGGAGCAGGACCTGAAAACGTTCGGTTTCATTTTTGAGTGTCTCTGCATTCGGGACTTGAAGGTTTACTCGTCTGCCCTCGGCGGTAAGGTTTCTTACTACCACGACCGTTCCGATCTGGAAGCGGATTGTGTGCTTCACCTGTCTGATGGCCGGTATGCGCTGATCGAATTTAAGATCGGCAGCCGTGAAATTGAAGAAGGCGCACAGCATCTTCTTCAAATCAAGCAGCTTGTGCGTACTGCAAATGCTTCCGGCAAAACAAATCTTCGGGAACCGGATTTGTTGATGGTCATTACCGGCGGCGAGCTTGCATACACGCGGCCGGACGGCGTAAAAATTATCCCGATTGGCTGTCTGAGGGACTGAGTATGGAGCGTTTGCTCGGCGCAGGTAAAAAATGGGCATCTGCTGTTTTCATCCACAGCGTTTGCGTTTGATTTTTCTGCTTCAATTTTACACAGCGCTTTAAGTGGGGGATATATAAGCCAGCACTGCACAATTGCGCCTTCGCGCTTCGACGGATCTTTTCTACCAATTCTACGGTTTGAAACGTTTGAAATACATACAGCATTCCTGCGCTTCTCAAATCTTGGCTTGACAAAAAATCTCTCGCCGAATCTGCTTGCCGAATTGTGCGGTGCTGCCTTAGATTGGTATTTTCACTTGGGTATCACATCCTGTTACTCTTTTTATTGGCTTACTTTGTATTTGAAAAGCTGTCAACCGTTTGAACCAAAAATACAGATAATGGATTTCCCCGGAAGACAATAACAGATGTTCGAAAAGGCCTGAACATCTTGTTTCCTGAACACATTTGACGCTATCATCTGAATATCCACTTTTCAAAAACGCACGTTCCGCGTTTGGCGCGGGCGCGCGCGGCGGGATATCCACCTTTTTATCCACTTCTCTTTTGAAGAAGCGCAAAAAAGCAGGAGAGAAATTGTGTTCTCTCCTGCTTGCGTTATGGCTTATTCTTCCGGGCTGAACTGGTCCTTGCCGACCGAGCAGAGGGGGCAGACCCAGTCTTCGGGAACGTCCTCCCAAGGCGTGCCGGGGGCTACACCGTTATCGGGATCGCCGACCTCCGGGTCATAGACATAGCCGCAAATATCGCAGACATATTCGTTGTAATGTTTATAAATCTTTATTATTCGCCAACGGGATTCCTCCGTCAGCGGAAGCTGTTCGAGAAGTTCAAGCAGCCCGTCGAGAGTCGGTTCGAAATCATTCAGCGAAACATTGAATGTGGTAAGCTCTTTCATGATGCCGGAGAGCCTTTGCTCGTCCGTTTGGGCAAGCATGGCGGATTTTACTTCATCCAAACTTGTGAAGCTTCGGCGGAACGAGTTCAAAAAGACGAGTATTGCAGGGCAGGTGCTCGTGGCGTCGCTCCCGTCCGTGAATTTAAAATAGCCGAAAAACTCCGAAATTCGTTCGGGCAGAACAATGCCCTCATCAAGAAGTTTTTCAAGCTCAAATGCGGGCCCGAAAAAATCGGTTACCTCGCCCGCAGTGGTGATGCGCTTTTTCAGCACACGGTCAAGCACCTGAGCCTGGGTTTCACCGTTTGCTTTCATTTTAAAATAATAGATTGCCTCAAGCAGCGGATTCACGACGGCATAAGCGTTCATAACAAAAACCTCCCGACTTGTCGATCTTATCTGTCAAAGGATCACTGAGCAGCCGTGCTTTCGGCAGACACGTTTCGGAAAACGGCAGATTTTTCCGTGTGTTTGCCGGATCGTTCGTCGGACAGCAACTTTGAATCATTATTGAATATTGTCGAAAAAACCGAACAACCTGCTGCCGTTCGGCAAAAAACATTGACCGTCTGCCTGCTTTGCGAAAAAACGAAACCAACGGACAATTATTAGTATGCAATTTTTTTTGTCGGTTGTCAATAGCAAAAGGCAATGTTTAACATATTTATGGAATAAAGTATGCGATGACTATTGACTACAGGCGATTTTCGTGCTATGATACTGAATATACAGAGGCGGAAGGTTGTTTCCGTACATTTTCACCGAACAAAGCTTACGCCCTGCAACAACAAACATGGAGGAAGAGTATGAAAACAATGAAGAAGCTGCTTGCAGCAATGCTCGCAATTGCAATGCTCCTTACCTGTGCGGCATTTAACCCCTTGACCGCAACGGCTGAAGGTGCAGCAACCGACAGCAGCGAAACGACCCGCTATTGCGGAAATGATGACTATCCCGCAAAGTCTCTCGGCGGAAACTATTCGGGAATGCCGCTGAATATCGGCAAAAAGTCCGATGATTCAACAAAGGCTGCATCGCGCGGCGGTCAGACGATTCTGGCATATGCCCGCAACAAGTACACGTCGGACGGCAGCTACCTGCCCTATGCGGCATGGGTAACTTTCAACACCGAGGATCCCGCAGGCACGTTCACCGAGCTTTCCCGCGGCGGCGTTGAATTCTATGAAGCTGCATACGACGGCGAACTTATTTACGGCTTGGATACCGACAACAATTTCTATTCCGTAAACCCCGAGACCTTTGAATCCACACTTATCGGCAGCATTTCCGACACTGCGAATTCAATGACCTATGACTGGGAACACGACACTTTCTACATTGTCAACGGCAACCTTCAGATTCGCGAGCTCCGCAAGGACGGTTCTCTCGGCTCCGCAATCACGCCCGCAAACGTTGTTTGCATTGCCCCCGTCACCTATGTCGGCAACGGCGAATTCCTGAGCCTTGACTTCAACACCCGCAACTACGTTCGCATTGCGGCGGACGGCAGCACCACTCAGCTTGCCCATTCCGACGGGCTTCAGGGCTGGTCCTCCTCCATGGTTTACAACCGCGAGGACGGCAAGTGCTACATCTGCTACACCAACATGCAGAACGGTGACGATACTTCCAGTGTCGGCTTTTGGGGCAAGCTTTTCGCAATCGACCCCGTGACCGGTGAAGGCGAATACCGCGGCTTTATCGGCGAGGATTACGGCACCTATGTAAACGGCATGTGCTTTATCGATATGGGCGGCGGCGAAGAACCGCAGGCAACCCTTGACGAAGCGATGAACCTTGTTGAAAACAGGCATCATTTCGTGACCGAAGGCGAATATCCCTGGGTTCCCGTTGTGTTCAACGATGAACTCTGCGGCGCAAGCGGCAACCAGGATCATGTCGGCACGACAAGCACCGTTTCCACCACCGTTCAGCTCAATGCGGGCGATGTAATGCGCTTTGACTGGGCTGTCAGCTGCCGTGAAGATTTCGAACGCCTCACCTTCTCCGTGAACGGCACCGAAGTTGCTGCAATCTCCGGACAAAGCACCGATTTTGTGCCCTATAACTATGTTGCCGAAGCAGCAGGTGAATACACCTTCAGCTGGACTTATCACAAGGAGACCATGTGGACCGAAGGTCAGGATCGCGGCTATGTAAAAAATGTTTACGCCGGCGCACCCCTTACGGATGAAAGCGTTGAGTTCGCACCCGATGCCGTGACCGTCCGCAAGGGTCTCACCGCTCAGCTCAGCTGGACTGTCGCTCCCTACTATGCTTTCGATCAGTCCGTGACACTTACAAGCTCCGATGCAAGCGTTGCTTCCGTTGATGCAAACGGCGTTGTACGCGGCGTTAACGAGGGCACCGCAGTCATCACCGCAACAACGGCACAGGGCCATACCGACACCTGCACCGTAACGGTTATTGCGCCCGTTCCGCATACGAAGATTTATGCTTACCAGACTCAAACAACGAACCTGATCTCCTTCTTTACGGATGATTCCGCCCACGTTCAGCAGCTTGGTGCATTCCCCGCTGACACTTACGCAATGACTTATGCGCACGGCGTTGTATACGGCATCGACAGTGAGAACAATTTCTTCACAAGCACGCCCGGTTCAACTCAGCGCACAATCATCGGACAGACCGGCACCGCAATGATCACCGCAATGGCATATAACTATGCGAACGGCAAGATCTATGCAGTCGGCTACACTCAGCAGAGCCGTTGGGATCTTTACGAAATCAACATGCAGACCGGTGCCGCAACCGTTATCGGGCAGCCCGACACCGTGGATCGCGATCCCCTGTGGACATTCGCAATCACCACCGAGGGCAGGGCATACGGCATCACCGCAACCTCCGGCCTTCTGTACGAGGTAAACCTTGAAACCGCACAGGCTACCGAAATCGGCTTCACCGGCTGCCCCGGCGTCGGATTCTGCCAGTCCCTTGTTTATGACCATGACAACGGCATAATGTTCTGGGCGGCTTATTGGAAAGACGATGCAAACGGCCTGCGCGAAGTCAACCTTGAAACAGGCGAAAGCGTTTCGATCGGCGATATTCAGGATGCGGCACAGGTTTGCGGCGGCTACACCGTTCCCTCCTGGGACGATCCCACTCAGCCCTCAAACGTCACCGTCACCTTCAACTATATGGTAAACGGTGAATGGACGAGCACCGAAGTGACCGTTCCCGCAGGAACAACTCCCGCTGCACCCGTTCCCGAGAACCAGCCCCATCAGCCCACGATGCTGATGTTCATCGGTTGGGATGTTGATTTTGCAAACGTTCAGCATGATATTACCGTCACCGCGCAGTATGCTGCTCTCGGCGACGTTGATATGGACGGCGAGATCCAAATCGCCGATGCACTCCTCATTGCACGCAATGCAATCGGTGTTGCGGAGCTGACCCCGACGCAGATGATTCTTGCCGATGTTTACGGTTCGGACGGCGTCATCACCCTTAACGATGCTCTCGTTACAATGAGGATCTCTCTCGGACTGTAAACACGGTTCGGGAAAGCACCGAATTTCTTCCTTTCAAAACAGGATGAATCGGTGCATTAACAGAGCGGAAAATCCGACAGGATTTTCTTTATAAACCTCCTGTCCGACGGGAAGGGGCGGTTCGCCCGCCCTTTCCCCGGGCGATCCTTTCAGAATTAGGAATGAGGAATGAGAAATTAGAAATTAGGCACGTTCTTTCTTTGAGTGATGTGCGGTTTGGGTAAGTTAAAGGCGGCCGCGCTTGACACAACTGTCGCTTGCGGTTATAATGGGATCGACCAACATAATCTTGGTCTATTGCCCCCCATCGCGGGGATTGATATATCTCCGTCGCGACCGATGTAACAAGCATCGCCTATTGCCCCCCATCGCGGGGATTGATAGATACCACCTGCAATTACAAGGAAGAATACCCCCTATTGCCCCCCATCGCGGGGATTGATATTTGCCGTAAAGCGAATTTAGCATCAATTTTGCCTATTGCCCCCCATCGCGGGGATTGATACCGCACGGTGATGCTTTCATGCTCCAGTACGCTCTATTGCCCCCCATTGCGGGGATTGATATATAGTAGGCCCCCATTGATTAAATTTCAACTTCTATTGCCCCCCATCGCGGGGATTGATACTCCATGCCGCGAGTGGTCAACTGCTCAACGGCGGCGCCCCTTCCACACTCCTCCATCCACCCTCCACACCCCCTCTTTGCGTTCCCCTTCCAACTTTCCATTCAGGTGAGGCGGCTTCTGCGATTCGAAAACGATTACAAAAAATATATTTGATTTAACTGTTGCACACCCTCCCGAAAAGATGATACAATATACATGAATAAAGAAATTTTATTGCATTACGCATAAGATTCGGTTCAGTCGGTATGTTTTTGAAATCAGAAGGGAGAAAACCATGAAAAAAACTCTTAAGCATCTGTTCTCTGCGGCGATATGTGCAATTATGCTTTTCGCCTGCGTTTTCCCGAACTTTGCGGCGGCGGATACGGAGCTGAGCTCCGTTGATGCGGAAAAGCTGGAGGCTTTTTTTGCCCAGTCGGCAGGTGACGGAAGGCATAACTTCGATCATCCGGATTATGCGGGCGGGGTGTACGGAAGCTACACTGTCAGCAACTTTTCGGAAAGTCCCTGTGTCGGCATTGAGGACGGTGTCATCCGTTGGTTCGACTTTAACCCCGATGCAATGGGAAGCATCTTGCGCACTTCCCCGGTTTGGGATTTTCGCCCCCGCTTCTGCGGCGTTTTCGATTTGTCCGGAACATCGGTAACGAATGTTTACTCCCCGGTGCCGGGTCAAACGCATATTACGGCGGTGAACCTTGACGGCTGCGCAAACCTTGAGTGCCTTGAATTCGGCGATCAGAATGAATGCTTTGACATTTCCGCGCTGAATTGCCCGAACCTGAACATCATCGACCTTCGCACATATCACAGCGGGAATGTTGCCGTTCAGCCCAAGAGCTTTTCCGCTCCGGTCATGCTGAACACGCTCGGAAACGGCGGCGCGGGACTTTACGGCAGGGACGGAAGCTATGCACTGATCGCGCAGGGCGTTCGATACGACGAAAACGGGAACCTGATCGAAAACGACGGCTTCCTCGGCTGGTATGCGGACGGTCAGCTTCTTTCAACCGAAAGGGAAATGCAGCTTTCGGACGGGATCCGCGCAGCCGCCTGCTTTGCGGGTGACGTTAATGAGGACGGAGCGATAAATATGGCGGACGCGCTGCTCGTCATGCGCTGCGCAATGGAACTCGGCGGAGAGCTTCCCCTCAGGCTTGCTGATGCGGACAGAAACGGAAGCATAGGCATTCCCGATGCACTGCTTGCGGCAAGGGTTGCAATGGGAAACTGAATTAAAATTTAAAAACTGTTCGCGGACATTGCTCGTTTCGGGAAAACGGCTGTTTCGGATTGCCGGAAACACACCGGGGACGGAGAAATCACCGCGACATGCTGATTTTGCGGACATGAACCTTATTGATTTTATTATAGTATTAATATTATCTGCGGCAATATGGCTGACGGCGTTTGCCGTTAAGAAGGGAAGTATTTGGAAATATGTTTTCGGAGCGGCGTTCACCGTATACCTGATGTGCGCTGCATCGATAACCGTTTTTCCGATACAGTTCAGCCCGACAATCAGAGCAATATTTGCGGAAGAAGGGTGGAAGATTACCGACTGCATAGTGCTTGTTCCGTTCAAAGACGGGATAACGGCGGATGATATTCGGAATGTTGCAATGACAGTTCCGTTCGGAGTTTTAATCACGTTGATAAGAAAGAAAACAACGTGGAAAAACGCGTTGGCTGCGGGTGCGGCTTTCGGAACGGCGACAGAATTGCTGCAATTGGCAATTGCGGCGATACAGGGGTTTTCGTTCAGGTATATCGATACGGCGGATATAATCTGCAACCTTGCGGGCACAATGCTCGGGTGGATGCTCACTGCCCTGCTTATCCGCTTTTTGCAAAAAAGCAAGCCGGCGAACGTCGGGGAAAAATCCCTGTATGCATACATTTCGGAAAAATGTGTGAAGCAGTGATTCCGTAAATGCGGAGCGGCTCAATGCGGGCGGTTCGGAACACGAACCATCGGCATTGAGCCGTTTTTTTATGCCGTTTTCGCATCGGAATGAACAAACGCAGTGCTTTCAAAACTTAATACACAAACCGAATGCACAACGTCAACATATGCTTGATTAAATATAAATATATTTGAAAAACCGCGCATTTCGGGGTTGACATCTTGACAACAACCTGTTAAACTGTGATACTGCATTATTATGGGTAAAATACGAATTTTTCGCCGCCGTCATGTGCGAAAGCATCGTTTAACGCTGTGGATCCCGCATTTTTTGCGCGGAACGGCAGCCCAAGGAACGCGCAGGCAGCGAATACCGCAGGCGGGCTTCGGCCGCACTCAATGCGGCATTCCGAAATGCGAACAATGCGTAAGACACGACACAATCAAGTTTTCTGCGGAGAGCCGCAGAGGTTAGGGGTGAAACAATGTTGCATAAAGTAAACGTGGGCAAGAAAACACGCATGAGCTTCTCCCGCATCAACGAAATTCTCGATATGCCCGACCTTATTGAGGTTCAAAAGGATTCATATCGTCAATTCATCGAAAAGGGTCTGGGCGAAGTTCTTGACGACATCTCTCCCATTAAGGACTTTTCGGAGCGGTTGGTGCTTGAATTTGTCGGCTACAAAATCGACGAATCAAAACCCAAGCGCAGCGTTGCGGAATGCAAGGAACGCGATGTTAACTATTGCGCGCCGCTGTATGTTATCGCACGGCTTATCAATACCGAAACCGGTTCCGTGAAGCAGCAGGAAGTTTTCATGGGCGATTTCCCGCTCATGACGGAACAGGGCACGTTCGTCATCAACGGAGCGGAACGCGTCATTGTCAGCCAGCTTGTTCGCTCGCCCGGCGCATATTATACCGAAACCGTTGACAAAGTCGGCAGAAGGCTTTTCAATTCTCAGGTCATCCCCAACAGAGGCGCATGGCTTGAATACGAAACCGACAGCAACGAAATTCTTTACACAAAAATCGACCGTCAGCGCAAGCTCCACGTCACCACCCTCCTGCGCGCTCTCGGTTACAGCTCCGATGCGCAGATCCTTGAGCTGCTCGGCGAGGAAGAACGCCTTAAAAACACCCTTGAAAAGGACCCCACTCACGACACGGTTGAGGGCCTTATCGAAATATACAAACGCCAGCGTCCGGGCGAACCGCCCACCGAAGAGAGTGCGCGCAACCTTATGACCGCGCTGTTCTTTGACAAGCGCTACGATCTTGCCCGCGTCGGCAGATACAAATTCAACTATAAACTCGGCATTGGTGCGCGCCTTGAAGGCAAAACCGCCGCCGAAACCGTTGTTGACCCCCGCACGGGAGAGATCCTTGCGGAAGAAGGTCAGCTTATCGACCGTGAGCTTGCGTTCCGAATCGAGAACGCGGGTGTTCTCGGCGTGTATGTTTCCGTGAACGAAAAACGCATCCGCGTTGTCGGCAACCAGTTTGTCGATGCGGCATGCTATCTTGACTTTGATCCTCTTGAAGTCGGCATCAACGAACATGTTTACTACCCCGTGCTGATGGATATGCTCGCTCAGAAAGAGGCTCTTTCCGACGACGAATTCAAAAAGCTTCTGCACGACAATGTGCTTGAACTCAGCCCGAGGCATATTCTGCCCGCAGATATGATCGCCTCCGTGAGTTACCTTATGGGTCTGCCCTACGGCATCGGCTTCTGCGACGATATCGACCACCTCGGCAACCGCCGCATTCGTTCCGTCGGCGAGCTGCTCCAGAACCAGATCCGCGTCGGCTTCACAAGGCTTGAGCGCGTTGTTCGCGAGCGCATGTCCATTCAGGACGTTGAAAGCACAATGCCGATAAACCTTATCAATATTCGCCCGGTAACGGCGGCCGTCAAAGAGTTTTTCGGTTCGTCCCAGCTGTCCCAGTTCATGGATCAGACGAACCCGCTTGCGGAGCTGACCCATAAGCGCAGGCTTTCCGCTCTCGGCCCCGGCGGCTTGAACCGCGACCGTGCAACGTTCGAAGTTCGCGACGTTCACTATTCTCATTACGGCAGAATGTGTCCTATCGAGACGCCCGAAGGCCCGAACATCGGTCTTATCAACTCCCTTGCAACCTATGCAAGAATAAATAAATACGGCTTCATCGAAGCTCCCTACCGCAAAATCGACAAGGAGAACCACTGCATCCTTGACGAGATCGTTTACCTCACCGCAACCGAGGAAAACGGCAAAATCATTGCCCAGGCAAACGAACCCACCGTCCGCGGCGAGGACGGCAGAGTTTGGTTCGAAAAGGAGCGTGTCGTTGCACGCAGGCTGGATCAGATCATCGAGGTGCGCAGCACCGATATCGACTATATGGACGTTTCCGCAAAGCAGCTCGTTTCGGTTGCAACGGCAATGATCCCCTTCCTCGAAAACGACGACGCAAACCGCGCCCTGATGGGCTCCAACATGCAGCGTCAGGCGGTTCCCCTGCTTGTGACCGAATCCCCGGCTGTCGGCACGGGCATGGAATACAAGGCGGCATACGACAGCGGCGTTCTTGTTCTTAACGAAGAAGCGGGCGTTGTTCGCCATGTTTCGGCAGATAAAGTCGTTGTTGAATCCGATTCCGACAGAAGCCTGCATACCTACCGCCTCATCAAGTTCAAACGCTCCAACCAGGGCACCTGCATCAACCAGCGTCCCGTTGTCGATGTCGGCGAACATCTTGAAAAAGGTGCGGTCATTGCAGACGGCGCATCCACCAAGGACGGCGAAATTGCTCTCGGCAAGAACATTCTCATCGGGTTCATGACTTGGGAGGGCTACAACTACGAGGACGCAGTTCTCATCAGCGAACAGCTTGTTCGCGACGATGTTTACACGTCACTCCATATCGAAGAACACGAAACCGAGGCACGCGACACAAAGCAGCTCGGTGCGGAAGAGATCACGCGCGATATCCCCAACGTCGGCGAAGAGGCACTGAAGGATCTTGACGAACGCGGCATCATCCGAATCGGTGCGGAGGTTCATTCCGGCGACATCCTTGTCGGCAAAGTCACGCCCAAGGGCGAGACGGAGCTCACCGCCGAGGAACGCCTGCTCAGGGCAATTTTCGGCGAAAAGGCGCGCGAAGTTCGCGACACCTCCCTGCGTGTTCCGCACGGCGAGGGCGGCGTTGTTGTTGACGTTCGCATTTTCAGCCGCGAAAACAAGGACGAACTCTCCCCCGGCGTTCATGAACTTGTCCGCGTTTATATTGCACAGAAGCGCAAAATCTCCGTCGGCGACAAGATGGCCGGCCGCCACGGCAACAAGGGTGTTA
>ERZ791626.1955-NODE-1955-length-12000-cov-2.737631_pt1 | contig 12000 bp, 8 predicted proteins | sample MGYA00510266_ERZ791626 | MGnify/ENA primary metagenome ERZ791626 (study PRJEB30046, sample SAMN00715208) | human gut metagenome | study: EMG produced TPA metagenomics assembly of the A metagenome-wide association study of gut microbiota in type 2...
TGCTGCTGGCGCTGGTTCTGCTGCTGGGGATGGTTCCCGGCGCGCTGGCGCTGGAGGACGCGGACATTGACCCCGGCATGGGCGTCGACCCGATCGGCATGCCGGACGGCGAGGGCACAGAGGAAAGTCCGCTTCTGATCGGAAATGCGGAGCAGCTTGCATGGTTCGCGCAGACGATCTCAGACCCAGAGCAGGGCGCGCAGGAGGTCTGTGCGGCCTTGACGGCAGATATCGATCTGGAGGATGAGCCATGGGAACCAATGGGAAGGGATACCTATGGCTTCAAAGGAACGTTCGATGGGCAAGGCCATAAAATCAAGGGACTGAACGTATCGGGAGCAAAGCTCGCGGGCCTGTTTGCCTGCGTCGACGGCGGCACGGTTAAAAATCTTGTTGTCAGCGGCAAGGTCAGCGGTACAACCTACACCGGCGCGATCGTGGGTTATCTGAAAAACGGCGGTACGATCTTCCGCTGCGGCAATGAAGCTGCCGTCTCCGGCTCGGGGTCTTATACCGGCGGTATTGCAGGCAGCGCAGGCGTATACGATAAGACGAATACCATCGAGCAGTGCTATAACGCGGGCAATGTGACGGGCGGCAGCGACAGCCGCACGGGCGGTATTCTCGGCTACGATATGGGAAAAGCCGCCATCACCGACTGCTATAACACCGGGCTTATTTCGGGCGCAAACTACGCGGGCGGCATCCGTGGGTATCTCAGCACACTGGCGGGCAAGATCACAAACTGCTACAGCGCCGGAACCGTCACCGGAAAAACGACAGGTGCGATCGCACCGAAGGATCTGTATGACGGCGAAAACTGCTATGTGGTCACGGGCGGCGTCATCACGCCGGACGGCTCGGCGCAGACGCTCACGCAGGCGCAGCTGCTGGCCGCCCTTGCCAATGGACGAGAGAACGTCTGGAAGCAGGACGCGGCGATGAACGGCGGCAACCCGACGCTTTTCTGGCAGAAAGCAGAGGCAGAAGAAGAGATCGGCAATTATGTCCGTTTCGCGCGCGAGATGGTGACGACGTTGGATGGCGACGAGACCTCGCTTCCCACGGCGCTTTTAAAGTGGAGCGCGCAGAAGGATGCAGCCGGGTACCTTGTCGGCCTGTGGCAGAAGGTGCGCGTGTGGAAGGGCCTGACAGACGAAGAGCTGAAAAAGCTCACCACAGAGCCCACGGGACCGGTCGACAGCTGGTCGCAGCGGCTATTACAGCTCGACCAGAACGCCATCATCGCGAAATTCTCGGACGCGCAGAAGCAGGAGCTTTTGCGTCTGCAAACGATCATGGACGAGAAGTTCCAGACGATGAATACGCATCTGGAGCAGAAGATCAACGCCGAGACAGAAAAGGAATACAACGACGCGAACGAGGCTTATGTTGCTGCGCTGAAAGAATATGACGCGGCGTATCAGGACTGCTGCAAGTACATCATTTTGCAGGCAGTCGAGATGAAGCTTCCGCTCGGCGACTATTTTGCGGAGCTTGAGCTTGTAAAGACGATCGAGCTTCCGGATCAGACGAGCTACGACTGCACGGAAGCGTTCTCCCAGATAGAAGACGGCGTGTATTACCCGTCCGTGACTGCGATCAAGACCGATGGCACGTATGCCGCGCCGACCGAGAAGGATGTGACCGAAGACCCCTACACGCGCATGAAGCCGGTGACGGGGCTTTCTTGGAGCGGGGCCATCGCCCAGTGGACGGGGAAGGACTACTTCACGGAGAATCAGGCCTATAAGCTGGACCTCTACGTGGTCACAGGCAGCGGGTACCAGTTCGTAAAGAGCTTCCAGGTTGCGGGCAATGTGACACAGGCCAATTTCCGAAGCGCCTTCACTGCGCAAAGAAGCTATGCCTTTACCGTCACGGCCATCGCCGATACGTCGCTCAACGAGACCTACGGTCTGCACGACTCCATCTGCTCGGAGATGAGCCCGACGTATACGTCCTCGAGCAAGCCTTCGACCGAGTGGGTTGAGATCACGTCCGCCGCGCAGTGGATGGAAATCGCGAATACCGAGGATGTGCCGTCCGATCCGGGCGATTCGAGTTCTGCAAGCATGCAGGAGATCGAATGGAGCAAAAACTACCGGCTGGCGAACAATATCGACTTCTCCGAACTCTCCGCCGCCGACCAGAACCGGACAAAATCCATCGGCTCGAAGACCTACATGTTCCAGGGCGAGTTCGACGGAAACGGCTTTGAGATCCGCGGGCTGACGCTCTCGAATTCCGACTCCGGCCTGTTTGCCTTCGCGGGCAGCGAAAGCTATATCCACGATGTGACGATCGTGTACCCCAACGTCTATTTTTCCGGCACGGCGGCTGTGCTCGCGCTCAATAACTACGGCGTGATCGAAGACTGCGCGGTCATCGGCTGCAACATCTCGGCCGATATCAGCGGCGTCATGGGCGGCATGGCGGGCCGGAACTACGGCATCATCCGCAGAAGCTATGTGCGCGGCGGTCGGTTCGACTCCAACACCACCACGGCTACGGGCCACGCGGGCTTTGTCGGTTCGAATGAAGAGGGCGGCCTCATTGAGCGCTGCTGGACGTCCATGGACGTGTACACCCAGAGCGACTACGCGGGCGGCTTTGTCGGCCTGTGCTACGGCGGCACCATCCGCGACTGCTTCGCGCTCGGAAACGTTTCGGCGCGCGGCTACTCCGGCGGCTTTGTCGGAAGATCCGTCTACAGCGGAAATGTCTATGAAAACTGCTATGCGGCGGGCGTGGTCACCTGCTCGGCAGAAGGCGGACACGGCTTCATCGGCGGCAACAAGCCGGACAGCGCATTCCAGTATGACCAGTCCGAGGGCATTACAAACTGCTACTACAACGAGGCCTCGGAGACAGCCGCGAGCAACTATGGCGCGACCGGTCTTGCGCTTTCCGGCATGCAGACGGAGGACTTCCGCTCGAAGCTCGGCGCAAGCTGGAGTCAAAACGAAGAAGACAACGGCGGCCTTCCGTATCTGACGGGCGTGGAGATCCCGGTCCCGTTGAAGAAAACGCCGCTGGAGGTCACCATCATCCTGGCAAAGTACAACACGCAGGAATACCGATATGAGCGCTTTGGCGAGGAAATCGAGGTGGAGATGCTCTCAAACGGCAACACGCGCGTGTGCGATGTGATGGACGAGGCCATGCAGCAGGAAAAGCTCACCTACGGCTATGAAACGACGAATCTCGGCCGTTATGTCAGCACCATCAATGGCCGTGAGCTGCTTGCGCCGAACGGCTGGATGTTTACGATCAACGGCGTGCTTTCCAACCTCGGCGTATCCACAGCGACGCTCAGCGACGGCGACACGCTTTTGTGGTACGAGGGCATGACCCAGAACCATTTCCGTGCGCCGAGGGTAGAGGAGCTGGACGCAGGCTCCGGCGATTGGACGGAAATTTCGTCCGAAAGCGAGCTGCGCGCGCTGGCGGCAAGTCAGGATGCAGAAGCGCTCGCCGCCAATTACCGGCTGACGCAGGATATTGATCTGCAAGGCGCGGAATTTCCCGGCATCGGCAGCGGGAGCGCGCCCTTTACCGGCGTGTTTGACGGCAATGGAAAAACGATCTCCAATCTCACCATCGCGCGCGCGGACGAGGAGAATGTCGGCCTGTTCCGCGTGATTCTGGGCGGCACGATCAAGAATTTGACGCTTAAGGACGCCGCAGTCACGGGCGGTTCGCTTGTGGGCGCAGTTGTGGGCTGGGCGCAGGTATCGCTCAGCAAAGACAGTATGTCCGGCAATGTTGCAGGACTGATCGGCAACGTCCATGTGACAGGCAGCGTCGCAGGCAAAACGGAGACGGGGCGGCCTGATCGGCCGGAACGACGGCAAGACAGATCCGGAGACAAGCTTCTCTGTCAAAAATGCAGTCGACCGCTGCTCGTTTGAAGGAACGCTCACAGGCCGGACGATCACCGGCGGCCTTGCAGGACGCAACGAAGGTACGATCACGATGTGCAGCACCGAGGGCAGCGTCGACGCGGGTGAAAGCGGCACGATCGCCGGCGGTCTGGTGGGAGAGAACGACGGCGAGATATACGATTCGCACGCCGATGTGTGCGTCCATGCACAAAGTTCCGTGGGCGGCTTCATGGGAAGCGGTTCCGGCATCGTCAAGCGCTGCTACAGCCTTGGCGACGTGTCCGGCGGCGGCTATGTCGGCGGCTTTGCAGGCTCGATCCGGTATGTGGACACGGCGCTCAGCGCAGGACGCGTGGAAGCCGACGGCTCGGATGGACAGGGCTATGCCGGCGGCTTTGCGGGATATCTGAGCGGCACAATCGTCGGTGCGCCTGCCTATGTCACGGTCAAGGCGGTCTATGGCTACTGCGGCGATACGTTATCCGCGGCAGGCAGGACCGACTATACGCAGACAGGCGAGAGCCTGCAAGAAGCGATGGCGGCCATGCAGCTTACAACAAAGGAAGCGGTCAAGGAACGGCTCAAGGCGCTCTTTGATGTGGATTACGAAATTCCAGACGACGCGCAGAAGCAGCGCGAGGAAGCGGCGCGGAAGATGCAGGCGCAGATCGAAGCGCTTCCGGAGGCGGATGCACTGACGAAGGAAGACGGCGATATGGTGGACGCTGCAAAGGCGGCCTTTGACGCGCTGGATGACGAGACGCGGGCGCTTGTCAGTGAAAGCATGAAAGAAAAGCTCACGTCCTGCGTCTCGCGCATGGAAGAGCTCCGGAAGGAGCCTGAGCTCCCAGCCGACCCGGTCGAGCGCTTCGAGAAGCTGATGGAGCTTGTTCCGGGCAAGAAGGACAAGGTCTGGAACACGGACGGCGCGGCCATCGACGCGGCGCGCGCGTGCTATGATGAGATCGACCTGAAACAGCTCGACAAAACGCAGCAGAAGCAGGTAAAGACGCTCTACTCGCAGCTCACGGCGGCGGAAAAAACCTTCGAGAAGAATCGCAAGGCGGCGGCAAAGGTCGATGCGCAGATCGAAAAGCTCCCGTTTGAGACACCGGCGGATATGACGCTCGCGCACGAAAAGCGCGTCAATGCAGTCAGCAAGGCGTACAGTAAGCTGCCCGAAGAGCAGAAGAGCTTTGTCAATCCGGAGAACGCAGCGTATCTGGAAAACGAAGTCCTGCCCCGCCTGAAGGAGCTGCAGGACAACAAGAAGCTGATTCAGGACGCGGAAAAGCTCGTCAAGAAGGTTCCGGCGGCGGCAAAGATCAAGGCTTCCGACGAGGAAAAGCTCACCGAGGCACTGGAGAAGGTGCAGGAGCTTCAGGCGCGCAGTCTCCCGATCAATGAAAAGCTGGAGAAAAACCTACAGGAGAGCAAGGCAGCGTTTGACGAGGGCATGCAGAAAAGCGAGGAACTGCGCAATTTAATTTCTCAGCTTGACGAGAACCACATGGACAAGGACATGGCGGCGCTTTACGAGCAGGCGCAGGACATGTTTGACGCGGACAAAAAGCTCTTCCAGCGCTTCACGACGAAGGACGAGCAGAACATGCTCAAAAACTGCCAGAAGGCGCTCAAGAAGAACCAGTCGGCAGCGCAGAAGGTCGAAAAACAGATCGAAAAGCTCGATCCGGACAACGTCACGACCAAGACAGCCAAGAATATCAGGAAGGCGTGGGACGCATACCAGAAGCTGACGGACGCGCAGAGGACGTTTGTCGACAGCCTTCTCTACGAAAAGCTGGAGCAGTGCTATAACAATCTGCCGTAAGTGGAACCAAAAACGCTCGGGAAGCATCGCTTCCCGAGCGTTTTGCGTTGTGCAGAGTATCATTTATGCGTAGGGGCCAATGCCCACATTGGCCCGGCAGAATGTACCATTTTTACGGAAATCTCCGGCGAATTCAAACTGCCCTTGGGGCGATGTGGGCATCGCCCCCTACGTGTAATTTGAAGAATTGCAAAAAAGCAGGTATGTTCTTGTCGGAATTTACTGCCGCGTGTTGCGGAAGAAGAAGGTAACGGTAAAATAGAGCGCGAGATACAGCGCAATCGTCGCGCCGGCTGAGCAGCCAAGATAGTACGCGGTTACAAGGCCGCCTACCGAGCAGATCAGCGCCCCAAGGACAGAAAGCAGGTGATACTCCCGGAGATTGCGCGTAATGTTCCGCGACGACGCGGCAGGGAGCACGAGAAGGGAGTTGATGACCATCAGGCCTACCCAGCTCATGGCTAAGGTCACGACGACCGCGATGCAGACCGTGAACAGCGCCTGCGTCTTTTCCGTCGGAATGCCGCGCGAGGAGGCAAGCTGCGGATGCACCGCCGTCAGAAACAGCCGGTTCGCCGCAAATATCCACAAAAGCGCCACACCCAGCAGGACCAAGGCCAGCCGCCCGATTTCGCCCGGCGTGACGGAGAGAATGTCGCCGATCAGATACTTATTGAATTTTGTAAAGCTGCTGCCGCCGAGCGTCGCGATAAAAATACCGAGTGCGACCGCGGTCGACGAAAACACGCCGATGATCGTATCGGCCGACTGCCGCGAGCGGCTGCGCACGAACGAAAACAGCAGCGCAAACAAAACGGCCAGTCCCACCGCCCAGCCGATCGGCTGCACCGCGCCGCAGAGAACACCGACGGCAATGCCGGTGAAGCCCGAGTGACCGAGCGCGTCAGAGAAAAAGCTCATGCGCCCGGTGACGATCATGGTGGAAAGAAGGCCAAAAAGCGGCGCGAGGATGAGAACGGCAAGCAGCGCGTTCTTCATGAACGTCATATGCAGAAACTCGAGGTGCATTGCCTCGCACAGTGCGTACCAGATGCTCATTTTGCACCTCCCAGGTGAAACGCCTGCGCAAACTCGTCCGAGTTCAGAACCTCCAGCGGCGTTCCCTTGCAAAGAATCTTCTCGCGCAGGAGCACTACACGGTCGGCGTAGCGCTCGAGCATCGAAAAATCGTGGGTCGTCATGAGAATCGAAAGATCGTAGGTTTTCCGGATTTCGTCCAGCATGTCCATGAGAAGCTCCATGCCCTCCACGTCCACGCCCGAAAGCGGCTCGTCGAGAATCAGCATGTTGGGCATCGGCTCGAGCGCCAGCGCCAGCAGCACGCGCTGAAGTTCTCCTCCTGAGAGCGTGCCGACGCGCTTATCGACGAGGCTCTCCCCGTGCACGCGCGAAAGGCACTCTAAAACCTTCTCCCGCAGCGCCTTTCCGGGGCGCAGGAACGCAGGGCGCTTTGCAATGCAGCAGGTGAAAAGATCAAGAACCGAAATAGGGTCCGCCGGGTCAAAGGCCGGGCTCTGCGGCACGTAGCCGATGCGAAGACGGGTCTGCTTGCCATCCGCGGAATGGAAGGTGATCTTGCCCTCGTATTCCCGCTGGCCGAGAATCGCGCGGATGAGCGTCGATTTTCCCGCGCCGTTGGGCCCAATCAGCGCAACAATCTGCCCACAGTGCATGTGCAGATTGATATCGTCCAGAATGACCTCAGAGCCGATCCGGACCGACAGGTGTTCAATTTTGAGGCAGCAGGCGTTTTCGCAGCCGCCGGTATTTGCATGCTTGTAAATCATCCGAGCGCTTCCTTTACAATGTCGATGTTCTCGCGCATGGCGGCAAAATAGTCGCCGCTGCTGATGGCCATGTCGAGCGTCCAGACCGAGCAGCCTGTCTCGTTTGCGACGACCTCGGCAGAGCCCGATTCCCCGTTCGTCTCGTAAAATACGGCGGGAATTTGGTCCTCTTCGACAATGGCGATGATCGCTTCCAGTTCCTTCGCCGAGGGCTCGCTGCCGGACTCGACCTCCATGGCTGCGGCAATGGTCAGGCCAAACGAGTCAGCGAAGTACGAAAAGCCGTCGTGGAACGTGACAAGCTCGCGGCAGGAAAGACCGGCCAGCGCTTCATCGCCATAGGCCTGCAAGTCGGAAAGCTTTTCGTCAAACGCGGCAAGGTTCTCGGTGATCCGGTCGGAAAATTCCGGGTACTGCGCGCCGAGCTCCCGCGCGGCCGTGGCCGCTGCCTGCTGAAAGCGCGTGGGGTCCAGCCACCAGTGGGGGTCGATGCCCTCGTCGCCGGTCAGCGTGGAGAGCCCGCTTGCGATATCGATGCGCGTCTTGCCGGAGAGCGCGTCCTCCATGAAATCCTCCAAGCCGAGGCCGCTCTCCAAAACCAGCTGCGCGCCCTCGATTTTTTCCATCTGCGCGACCGTCAGTGTGTAGTCATGCAGGCACGAGACGGGCTCGGAGATGAGAAGCGAAACCGAAAGGCCTGTCCCGTCGGTAAGGGCGGAGGCCAGCTGATAGATAGGCTGGGTCGTGGCGAGAATGTCAGATTTGGTTTGCTCCGGAAACGCCTGCTTTTTGGAGCAGCCGGAGGCAGTCAGGAGGAGCAGCGCCGCCAGCAGCAGCGTGAAAATTCGTTTGTTCATAAAAATCCTCAAAAAGTCATAGTTTGCGAGCCAAAATGCTCTATCTCTTATTATACAAAACATGTCAAGCCTGCGTGCGGAATAAATCGCCCGATTCTGCAGATTCTAAGTACATCCAGGAATTTTACAAAGGAGCGATTTGGATGGAATTCATGCAGACCCAAACGTGCCGGAACCTTGCGCGCTCGTTCGCGGGGGAATCGCAGGCACGCCAGCGCTATACGCAGTACGCAGATCAGGCCAGAAAAGAGGGCCTTGCCTATCTTGCCCGGATCTTTGAGGAGACCGCCGCCAACGAGCAGATTCACGCGCAGGAGTTTCTGGAGAAGCTGCAAAAATACGGCCGTCAGCCGATCGAGAACATTGACATTTCGGCGGGCTACCCCTATACGCTGGGCGTGACGATGGAGAATTTACTCGAGGCGGCGAAGGGTGAAAATGAAGAGTCGGTGCGCGTCTACCCGGGCTTCGCGAAAACCGCGCGCGAGGAAGGGTACGCCGATATCGCCAGTCTCTGGGAGAATATTGCCCGCATCGAAGCGGTGCACCGGGACGTCTTTTTGGAGAGCTACGAGCAGATGCAGACCGAGCGGCTTTATAAAAAGGAGCACCCGATCGTCTGGCGCTGCCTCAACTGTGGGTTTGTGATGCTGTCCAAGGAAGCCTTCCGCGTCTGCCCCGTCTGTGGCAAGGACCGGGGCTGGGCGGAAGGCGACATTCAGACGCGGCGGCTCGGCAAAGAGGGCTAGACGGCGATATACTGCCGCTCGGCAAAGCCGTAGAGGCCGTCATAAAAAACGGAGTACCAGTCGTTGTATTCGGCCAGAATCCGGACGGATGCGCCGTTCGGCATCTGCGCAAGCACCGCGCCGTCGGTGGAGGGCAGGCCGCGGAGGTTCAGGCTGCTGCCGTTTGTCGCGACTTTCCCGTCCCGGATCTCTCCCGGAATGAGAAACGGAAGACCGAAATACTCCGTCACGCCGACCGAGAGCGCCTGCGCGATGGTATCTAAATTCCCGGTCAGCCAGTTCGCGTCGTCAACGTTGTCGTGGTACCCGAGTTCGGCGAGCACGGAGGGAGCTTTCGTCCGGCGAACTTCTCCGATGGCCGTCGACGGCCTTGCCTGCACGCGGTCGGGAAGCGGGTAAATGGGCTTTATGTTGTCGACAAGGATGTTCGCCATCCGGAGCCCGGCCGCGCTCGCGGGATAGTAGTAAAAGTCCACGCCGCGCTGCTGACCTGCGAGCGCTTCGGGGGAGGCGTTGGAGTGGAGCGCGAGATGAAAATCGTAGTCCCCCTGATTGGACAGGCGAATTGCGCCCGCCGCGCCGGCCTCCGGGTCATTTCGGACCGTGTTCACGCCGCTTGCGTGTAAGTAAGGCTCCATCTGATCGGCAAGCCGGTTCATCCAGAGCTCTTCGTTTCCTTCCGTGATGTAGGGATTAAACTCCTGCGTGGAGGGACTGAGAAACAAAAAGGGCATATGTCTACCGCCTTTCGCAAGCTTTCCGGCGCAGATTCTGCTGCGCCGGTTTTTTATATTATGCGGGACGGACGAAAAGGGTGACAAAATGCCGGGTACATGGAAGCTTGCTTATATCTCCTTGTTTACATATGGCGTGTTTTGTGATACCATATCGGGAGAAGTTTTCCTGACGGAGGTGAGCGCATGCAATATATCGTTCTGGACATGGAGTGGAACCAGCCGTGGCCGGGCTCCCCGAGCGCGAAAAAGGTTCTGCCGAGCCCCATTCGCGGCGAGATTGTCCAGATCGGCGCGGTTCGCATGCCGCGCGACGGCGAGGTCGCCGACGAGTTTCAGACGCTGATCCGTCCGGCCTATTATAAAAAGATGAACCGCAAGGTCGCGAGCCTCACAGGTATCAAGGATTCCGTTCTCAAGGAGCGGGGCAAGCCCTTCCGCGAGGCAATGCAGGCGTTTCACGACTGGTGCGGCGAAGACGCGGCGTTTCTGACGTGGGGCTTCGACGATATTGTAATTTTGAAGGAAAATCTCACGCTCTACGGCATGGACACCGCGTGGGTCGATACCTGGTACAACGCGCAGCTGATTTTCAACGCCCAGACCGACGGCTCGAGCGCGCAGAAGTCGCTGTCGTCTGCCATGCAGATCATGGGCATCGAGCCGACAAGGCCCGCACACGACGCGCTGGGAGACGCGTATCATACGGCGCTCATTTGCAGCCGGCTCAACCTCACGGATGGTATCGCCGCCTATGAAAAGGCCGCGAAGGAGCACGAAAATGGGTTCCATGGCGCGGAGCTTCCGGGTTGCCTTCTTCGCAGCGTAAGCCACGGTCACCCGGACAAGGCTCATGCGCTGGCCTTACTGGCGGGAGATGAGAATATCTGCCCCGTTTGCGGAAAGCGTATGTCCTGCGGCAAGTGGTATCCGCAGCCCGGCAAGCGCTTCATGGCCATGGCCGCGTGCGAAGCAGACGGCGCGTTTTTGGTGCGCGTGCGTCTTGCCGAAGACCCCGATGGGACGCTTCGCGCCAACCGTCTGGTCTACAGCGCGGACAGCGAGGCTGCCGAGAACTACCGTCGCCTGACCGAAAAGCCGGTTCACCATCGCCGCCGCAGGTCGGGAAGAGCGCGCGCCAAAAAGGCCGGTGCGGAGTCCAAAGCTTAAATATGATCGCAATTTATCAAACAAACGCGTAGTAGAGTGAACCTCTTAATATTTTATTTTCTCTGCAAGTGAAAACCGTACACAGCAACACATTGCTCCCATATAAAAGTAAATCTTTAAGCGTTTCATCCTAGTAGGGGGCGATGCCCACATCGCCCCTTGGGTACCAACGAATTCGCATTGGATTTCCGTAAAAACGAATGGTATCGCCGGGCCGATGTGGGCATCGGCCCCTACGAAGAATGATGCAGGTCAATCAAAAACCGAGCGCACTGCAATACGCGGTGCACTCGGTTTTTGGTTAATAGCCTAACGTTTCTTCGATCAGGATGACGTGTGTTTTGCCGATGCCGCCGCAGGGGCGCGCGAGCGTAACAAAGCCGTTGCAGATCCGGCTGGGGCTATTGCAGTCATGACAGCGCATGGGCTCGCTCATCGCGCAGGGCGTTTTGCAGCTCAAGCGGCGGGCGTTTAACGGCGCGGCAATGTTTCTTGCGCGTTCTATGGCGGAGGGGAGGTCGGGCGTAAGCTTGTTGATGCCTGCGATGATGTAGAGCGCTTCATGGCCGTAGAGCATGGCGGCGACGCGGTTTCCCGTTCCGTCGATGTTCACGATTTCGCCCGCCTCGGAAATGGCGTTGGCGGAGGTCATATAGACCTGCGCGGACGCAGCCTTTTCACACGCCTCGGCGGGGGTCTGCTTCCAGTGCCAGAAGACGGTGTTGTTGGCGGAAAGCTTCTCAAAAAGGCCGAGCTCCTGCAGCGTCACGCTGCCGCCAAAGCCGATGGTCCTGCCGGAGAGCTCCTGCGAGATGGCGCTGACGGCTTCTTGCTGTGTTTTGAAAACGCGAACAGAAAATCCATGATTTGTGAGATTCTTGACTGCGGTATCCAGCTGCATAATGGTTCCTCCAATCAGGTATTGTCGCGCGCCGCCATAGCGGCCAGCAGCTCGATGGCCTGC
>ERZ791626.1957-NODE-1957-length-11971-cov-2.709970_pt1 | contig 11971 bp, 14 predicted proteins | sample MGYA00510266_ERZ791626 | MGnify/ENA primary metagenome ERZ791626 (study PRJEB30046, sample SAMN00715208) | human gut metagenome | study: EMG produced TPA metagenomics assembly of the A metagenome-wide association study of gut microbiota in type 2...
AACGTTACGGATTTGTCGGAGATTCCCGTATAAACGTGTGCATTCCGCCGGGGCGATGTGGGCATCGCCCCCTACGCGTTGTCTTTGGATATCCCGTAGGGGCGGACGTCCCTGTCCGCCCTTGGGAAGTTACGTATTCGCCATGGTTTTCCGTAAAATCGGTTTTTTCTGCGGGCGGACAGAGTCGTCCGCCCCTACGAAGGATGTGCCTACAGAAACTTCACCATCTGCGCCTCATCGCGGTACGTGCCGTCTTTGAGCAAAAATGCCTTTGGGATGCAGCCCATCTCGGTAAAGCCGAGCTTCCGGTAAAGATAGATGGCGCGCTCGTTGTCGGCAAACACGCCGAGCTCCACCTGCGTAAATCCGTTTTCCTTCGCCTGCTCCAACGCACGGGAAATCAGAACCGTGCCAAGGCCGAGGCCCCACGCCTTTTTCTTGATGGAAATGCCAAGCGACGCGCGGTGGCGCATTTTGAGGCGGTCGGCAATTTCGTTCACGCCGCAGTTTCCGACGAGCTCACCGTCTATGAACGCGGCCAGCATGAAGCTTCTTTCGCTATCCAGCATCGCCTGCAAGCGCTTCTGCGCGGCCTCTGTGGACTGGATGCACTCTTCGGGGTAGCGCACCATGAAGTGCGTCTCGGCGCTTGTCAGGCGCAGATATGCGTTCATCTGCTCCGCGTCCGAGGGCTGCGGACTGCGAAGCAATGCAAGAGCGCCATCTCGTAACGTGACGCTGCGTTCCTCCAGTTTCATATGCCTCTCCCCTTTGTAAAATTCCCGGAAGAAGACGCGCTTCTCCCGGGAATGCTTTTTGTCAGATTTCTTCCTTGTCGCCCTTCTGGCGGATGGTAATCTTGATGGGCGTTCCGGTAAGGCCGAAGACAGCGCGAATCTGGTTTTCCAGATACCGCTGGTAGGAGAAATGGAAGAGCCTCGCGTCGTTGCAGAAGATCACAAAGTGCGGCGGCTTCACGCCGACCTGCGTCATATAGTAGATCTTGAGCCGTCTTCCCTTGTCCGTGGGCGGCTGGACGCGCGCGGTCGCATCCTCGAGAATGTTATTGAGCATGCCCGTCGTGATGCGCATGGAGTTCTGGTTGGAAACGGCGTTGACCATCTCGAAGAGCTTGTCGACCCGCTGGCCGGTAAGCGCGGAAATAAACAGCACCGGCGCATAGGTCATATAGCTGAGGTCACGGCGGATATCATCCGTCATCTTCTGCATCGTGTTTGTGTCCTTTTCGACCATGTCCCACTTGTTGACGACGATGATGCACGCCTTGCCCGCCTCGTGCGCAAGTCCAGCCACCTTCGTATCCTGTTCGGTCACACCTTCATTCGCGTCAATCAGAATCAGGCACACGTCCGCGCGCTCGATGGCCGAGACGGAGCGCAGGTTCGAATATTTCTCGACCGCATCGTCGACCTTGGACTTGCGGCGCATACCGGCGGTGTCGATGAACAGGTACTTGCCGAACTCATTTTCAAAGTAGCTGTCGATTGCATCGCGCGTCGTACCGGCGATGTTGGAGACGATCACGCGCTCTTCGCCTAAGATCCGGTTGAGAAGGCTCGACTTGCCGACGTTCGGCTTGCCGATGATGGCAACCTTGATGACGTCTTCGTCGTATTCTTCATCGTCCGTTTCCGGGAAGTTTTCCACGCACGCATCTAAAATATCACCCGTGCCGTGGCCGTGGACAGCGGAAACTTCGATCGGATCGCCAAGCCCCAGCGAATAAAACTCGTAGACCTCCGGGTTCACGCCGCCCGTGCGGTCGCACTTGTTGACAGCCAGAACGACGGGCTTTTTGGACTTTTTGAGCATCGCCGCGACTTCGCTGTCGGCAGCCGTCAGGCCGACCGTTACGTCCACGACCATGATGATGACCGTCGCGGTCTCGATCGCGATCTCAGCTTGCCGGCGCATAAACTTCAGCATCTCGCTGTTTGTGCCCGGCTCAATGCCGCCGGTATCGACGAGCGCGAAGCTCCGTCCGTTCCAGTCGCATTCGCCATAGATCCGGTCGCGCGTCACGCCTGGCGTGTCCTCGACAATCGCCATGCGCTTGCCGGTCAGTTTATTAAACAGCATCGATTTGCCGACGTTCGGCCGGCCCACGATTGCTACAATCGGTTTTGCCATAGATTTTCCCCCTTTTCATAGGAAGCTCCACTCAGGTTAATCGGAGCGGACAACGCTGTCCGCTTTCGCCCAGTTCGAAAAGATAAGAAATAGAGGAAGGTTGCGCACAACCTCCCTCTCATTCTCGTATCGAGCGAACTTACTTAGCTTCAACAGAAATGACTTCACGGCCATTGTAATAGCCGCAAGCCTTGCAGGCTCTGTGAGGCAGGCGGGGCTCGCCACACTTGGGGCAAGCAACAACGCCCGGGATCGCCAGTTTCCAGTGGGAGCTGCGTCTCTTATCTCTTCTCGCGCGGGATACTTTTCTCTTGGGTACTGCCATTTGGTACACCTCCTTGGTTGAAATGCCGTAAGGCACATTGTCTACTTTTTGTCCAATAACTGCTGTAAGGCAGCAAAGCGGGGATCGGGTTCGGGCTTGCAGCTGCAAGGCCCAAGGTTCAGGTTTGCTCCGCACCGGGAGCAGAGTCCTTTGCAATCTTCGCTGCACAGGAGTTTACTGTCCATGTTCAGCACAAAGGTGGTGGTCACGATGTCGTCGAGATCCGCGCAGTCGTTTTGCAGTTCGAAGACCCACGGGTCTTCAAAGTCGTCGCTCTCCGGCTCTGGCGTCAGCACCGCGCGAAGGGGGTACTGCACAGGCCTTGTGAACGCCGTCGCGCAGCGGTCGCAGATTCCATGCAGAACCGTCTCGACCGTGCCGGTCATCTCCAGCACGCCCGCCGTGTTCCGCACCTGTCCTTTTGCAAGGACGGGCTCTGTTACCGGCTTGCAGCCGCCAAACGGCATGTCGCTTAAATCGACGCTCGTCTCAAAGGGCAGCGTTTCGCCGGGGCTCGTCATAAGCTTGCGAAGTTCCAGCAGCATAGCGCCCTCCAATCCATAATCGTGCGATGGATATTATATCGAAAGAAGGCCGGAAAGTCAAATGCTTTTTCCAAAAATTTTTGTCTTTTTTCAAAATTCCTGCAAAGCCCGCGCTTTACACCGCCGCGAAGCCATGATAAAATCACGTTGCTATATAAAAAGGCTCCATTTTGACAAGGAGATTTCGATATGAAGGAACTTTCCATCGGCAAAAACGACGAGGGCCAGCGCCTCGACCGGTTCGTCTCCAAATCCGTTCCGCTGCTCCCCGCTTCGCTGCTTCAGAAATACATCCGCCTCAAGCGCATTAAGATAAACGGCAAGCGAGCAGAACGCGATACGAGGCTCCATCTCGGCGATACGGTCCAGCTCTATATCAACGACGAGTTTTTTGACACGCCCAAGCAGGAAAACGCCTACCTCACGGTTAACGTACCGAAGCTCAATATTGTCTATGAGGACGAAAACATTCTGCTCGTCGACAAAAAGCCCGGCCAGGCCGTCCATCCCTACGACGGCTCGGAATACGGTAAGACGCTCATCGACCACATTCAGGCCTATCTGTACGCCAAGCGCGAATGGCGTCCGCGGGAGGAAAACGCGTTCACGCCTGCGCTCTGCAATCGCATCGACCGAAACACCGGCGGCATCGTCATCGCAGCGAAAACCGCCGAGGCGCTGCGCATTCTGAACCAAAAGATCAAAGACCGGGAGATCGACAAGCGGTATCTGTGCATCGTCCATGGAACGCCGAAGCCAGCCGCCGGGACGTTAGAAGGGTACCTATTTAAGGACGCCGTCAAGAACCGCGTCTATGTCACGAAAACGCCCCAGAAGGGTGCGAAGACCTGCGCAACAAAATATCAGGTGCTGCAATCGAAAAATGGATTGTCCCTTGTTGAGTGCGAGCTCATTACCGGCCGGACGCACCAGATCAGGGCCCAGATGGCGGCGGCGGGCTGGCCGCTGCTTGGAGACGGAAAATACGGGAAGCTCGATAAGCAGTACGACCGCAAAATTCAGGCGCTCTATTCCTACAAGCTCACCTTCCAATTCATCACCGACGCAGGTGGCCTTGCCTATCTGAACGGAAAAACCTTCCAGGTTTCGGACGTAAGTTTCGTCTCTGAATACTTTTCCTGATTTTCACCCCCTCTTTGCGATAAATTTCGTCAGAATTTTTCACGATTTTTATTGACAAAGGGGGGTGTACCATATATATTTCTCTTAGTGCGCGTCGGGGGTACAGCCTGCGCGTATTTCCTATGCAAAAATACATAACGAAACGGGGGATGATAAATGTCCGAAAAGCTCATTCGCTTGTCGAATCTTTCCATGACATTTGAGGATGGCGAGACCATTCTCGACGGCATCAATCTGTACATCAACAACAAAGAGTTCCTCACATTGCTGGGTCCCAGTGGATGCGGAAAAACTACAACGCTACGAATTATCGGTGGTTTTCTGACGCCTACGTCCGGTGATGTGTTTTTTAATGGCCAGCGCATCAACGACGTGCCGTCCTATAAACGAAAGATCAATACGGTCTTCCAGCGATACGCGCTGTTTCCCCATCTGGACGTATATGACAACATCGCGTTTGGGTTAAGACTTGCCAAGCTCTCTGAAGAGGAGATCGACGAACGCGTGACGGAGATGCTCGAGATCGTAAGCCTCAAGGGCTTTGAGAACCGGCGCGTCACGTCTCTTTCCGGCGGCCAGCAGCAGCGTGTTGCTATTGCGCGCGCGCTCGTGAACCGGCCGCAGGTGCTGCTGCTCGACGAGCCGCTCGGCGCGCTCGACCTGCGGCTCCGCAAGGACATGCAGAACGAGCTCAAAAACATCCAGCAGCGCATGGGCATTACATTTATCTACGTCACGCACGATCAGGAAGAAGCGCTTACCATGTCCGACACCATTGTCGTCATGAACAAGGGCAAGATCCAGCAGATCGGCACGCCGCAGGATATCTACAACGAGCCCAAGAACGCGTTTGTCGCGGACTTCATCGGCGAGTCCAATATTTTAGATGGCGTGATGCTGGACGATTACCTCGTCAAGTTCTTCGGCCGCAAGTTCCAGTGCGTGGACAAGGGCTTCGAGAAGAACGAACCGGTCGACGTGGTCATCCGCCCGGAAGACATCGACATTGTCCCGCCCGAGGAGGGCCACCTCTGCGGCACGGTGACGTCCGTCACCTTCAAGGGCGTCCACTACGATACGATTGTCGACTTCAAGGGCTTCAAGTGGCTCATCCAGACGACGGACTACTGCCCCGTCGACTCCTACATCGGCATTCGCCTGAACCCGGAGGATATTCACATCATGCACAAGAGTGAATATTCCGGTCTCTACGGCGACTATTCGTCCTACAGTGCGGAATACGACGAGATCGCCGACGCACAGGAGGAAGCCGAAGATGAAGAGTAAGCTTCTTTCCGCGCCGTATATCGTGTGGATGATTCTCTTTACGCTCATCCCGCTTTGCATCGTCTTTTATTACGCGCTCACCGACTCCATCACAGGCGAGTTTACATTTGCAAACCTCACCTCCATGGGAACGTATCTCCCGATCTTCCTGCGCTCGATCTGGCTGAGCCTGTTCGCCTCGCTCATCTGCCTTGTGATCGGCTACCCGGTCGCGTATTTCATCGCGCAGTGCAAGCCGCTGACGCAGCGGTTCCTGGAGATGCTCATCATGCTCCCGATGTGCATGAGCTTCCTGCTTCGCACGCTCGCGTGGGTCGCGATGCTGGAGGATACCGGCATCATCAACAACTTCATCCGTTCGATCGGTCTTTCTCCCCTGCCCCTCATCCGCTCGAACGGCGCGGTCATCCTCGGCATGGTCTATAACTACCTGCCGTACATGATCCTGCCTTTGTACACGGTCATCATGAAGATCGACAAGCGGCTCGTCGAAGCGGCGCTGGACCTTGGCTGCACGCCCAAGCAGGTGTTCACAAAGGTTATCCTGCCGCTCTCCGGCCCCGGCATTCTCTCGGGACTGACGATGGTCTTCGTCCCCGCCGTGTCCACATTCTACATTTCCCAGAAACTCGGCTCGACCGGCACGACGTTAATCGGCGACGTCATCGAGTCCCAGTTCAAGACCGCCTACAACCCGAACCTCGGTGCGGCGATGAGCCTTGTGCTGATGATTCTCATTTTCATCTGCGTATCGATCATGAACCGCTTCGGCGAAACCGATGAAGAGGAGGTCATGGCAAAGGTATGAAGCACTTTAACCGCACAGTGACCGTTCTGGTCTTCATCTTCCTCTATGTCCCAATGATCGTGCTGGCCGTGGCCTCGTTCAATGATGGCCTCGACATCGCGACCTTCAAGGGCTTCACCTTCCGGCAGTACGCGAACCTTTTCCGCGATGAGACGCTTCTGACGCTGCTCCGAAACTCCCTCATCATCGCGATCCTCTCAAGCCTTATCGCAACGTTCTTCGGCACGATGGCCGCTGTCGGCATCCACTCGATGAAGGGCCGGATGCGCAAGGCTGTCATGACGCTGACAAACATCCCAATGACGAACCCCGATATCGTCACGGGCGTTGCGCTCGCGCTTCTGTTTGCGTTTACGGGTATGATGCTGAAAATCAACTCGATTTTAGGTTTCTGGACGCTTCTCATCGCGCACATTACGTTCAATCTCCCCTACGTCATCCTGAACGTCATGCCGAAGCTCCAGCAGATGGACCCGGACCTGGAAGAAGCCGCGCTCGACCTCGGCTGCACGCCGTTTCAGGCGTTCACAAAGGTCGTCATCCACGAGATCATGCCTGGCATCATCTCCGGCGCTCTGATGGCGTTCACCATGAGCCTGGACGACTTCGTCATTTCGTACTTTGTCACCGGTTCGAGCTTTATTACCCTTCCGGTCGAGATTTACAACTACACCAAAAAGCCGATTCAGCCGAAGATCTACGCGCTCTTTACCCTCATGTTCGCGGTGATTCTGGTCCTGATGGTCGTTATGAATCTTCTTCAGGCGCGCAGCGAAAAGCGCGTCCAGCACGGCGTGCAGAGGAGGGCCCACTGATGAAAAAAAGAATTCTTTCTGTCCTGCTTCTCACGTTTTTGCTTGTCTCGCTGCTTCCCACGACGGCTCTTGCCGCGCAGAACGAGATCACGGTCTATAACTGGGGCCAGTACATCTCCGACGGCACGGACGACAGCATGGACGTCATCAAGGAGTTCGAAGCGGAAACCGGCATCAAGGTCAACTATCTGACGTTTGACTCCAACGAGTCGATGTACACGAAGCTCAAAACCGGCGGCACGTCGTATGACGTGATCATCCCCTCGGACTACATGATCGCAAAGCTCATTTCCGAGGATATGCTCGAGCCGATCGACTTTTCCAATGTCCCGAACTTCGAGTATATCGACGAGACCTTCCGCAACCAGTCCTACGACCCGGAAAACAAGTATTCCGTCCCCTACACCTGGGGCACGGTGGGCTTGATCTACAACACAAAATACATCTCCGAAGAGTACGCGCAGAGCTGGAGCTGCCTCTGGAACAGCAAATACGCTGGCAAGCTTCTCATGTTCGATAACCCCCGCGACGCCTTTGCCATTGCCGAGTCGATGCTCGGCTACAGCTACAACACCGAAGATGCGCAGGAGCTGAAAAACGCTGCCGATCTTCTGGCGACGCAGAAGCCCGTTTTACAGGCCTATGTCATGGACCAGATTTTCGACAAACTCGAGCGCGGCGAGGCATGGGCTGCGCCCTACTACGCGGGAGACTATCTGACGATGGTCGAAGAGAATCCGGACCTCGCGTTCAGCTTCCCGGAGGAAGGCTTCAATTTCTTCTCGGACGCCATGTGCATCCCGAAGGGCTGCCAGAACAAAGAAGGCGCCGAGGCGTTCATCAACTTCCTCTGCCGCCCGGACGTGTCCGCGGCGAACCTCGATTACATCGGCTACTCCACGCCGGAAACCGCCGCGAAGGAGTATATGGACGAGGAGGTCACGTCGAGCCCGGTCGCTTATCCGGACCCGAGCGTGCTCGAACGCAGCGAAGCGTTTGAGGAGCTTGGCATCGAAGCGACGCAGACGATGAACGATCTGTGGCTGTCGGTCAAAACCGAAGGTGCAAATACCACGCTGTATCTCACCCTGACGCTTGCCGCCATTGCCGCCGTGGTTGCGTTCTTCCTGATTTCCGCCGCCGTTACCCGGCGCAGAAAAGCAAAACGCTGCCGCAAATGGCGCGAGACGCAATAAAAGCAAAAGGAACCTCCGGACATTCGGGGGTTCCTTTCTTTTATCTATGAAAAATCCGCAAAAGACTCATTCCATGGCTTTCTTATGCGTGCTTCAACTGTTCAATATCCCGGCTGTGCTGGTGGACGACCGAGCGCAGGACAGAGACCTCTTCCTTGAGCTCATCGACCCGGCTCTTCGGCGCGAGCGTTTCTAGCATGGTCTGCTGGTTTTCAAATAGCAGATTGAATTTCGGCTCAAAGTACGATTCCATCAGAGCCGCGGCGCCCTGCATCGCTTCTTTCAGGGTCTGACTCGCAGATTCTTCGATTTTTGCGCCCATGCGCTGTTCCGACGCCTCAATTTTTGCAGTCATACGTTGTTCAGATTCTTGAATTTTTGTAGTCATACGTTGTTCAGATTCTTGAATTTTTGAATCTATGATCTGTGCGATCGCCTGTAAATCTCTTTCGTCGAGCATGCCGCTTTCCCTCCTCTTTTTTACCATTATAGCTGTTTTGCGCGGCTTGTCAATGCGTGTCAGGTGCGCAGTCCGAATAGAAATAGAAAAGCAGTCAATTTCACGAAGAAATCAACTGCTTTTCTGGTACGTCGGAAGTTTGCAAGCAAAAACACGCCAGTGGCATATTTTTTCGCAGCAAAGTCCCTTCCCGAGAGGCCGGCGCCTACGCCGGGCGATTGGAAAGGCGCAAAACAAAACTCCGCAAGATAAATCTTGCGGAGTTTTGGTACGCCGGAAGGGACTCGAACCCCCGACCTACTGGTTCGTAGTGGTGAGTTTCCCTTATCATATCTTTTCATAAAATGCGAAAAGTCCTGATATATCAAGGCTTTTTGCATTTCTGCTTTTCATAGCCTCTCATAACTTTTTACCGTTTTTCACCGCCTTGTGCGGTAAATGTGCGGTAAACTATCGTGTCTTAAAAACTCATTTTTTCGTTGTTTCGCCTTTTGCAGGCTCCGAACCTGCGTCGTTGCTTTCCCTAAGATTAAGTGGAGCTTTCCCGAGTCCGATCATTGCATTATCTATATCGTCATAGATTATATTCAGACATTCATCTTGGAAAAACTTTATCAAAGCTTCTTTCATATCTGTTGGCTCTTTTTCGAATGTAACCATGAAGCATTCAGTGGCAGTAAGACTAAAATCATCTGTACTTTCAGCATGTATGTTAACATGAACCACAATTTGTGCATTTGTTACATTTTCTTTAAGCGACTTATTGAAGGATACCTTGAGATCTACTTTTAACTGTGCTGTTTTAATATTGGGGTCAACATGAAACGAAAAATCTATTATTTTTCGTTCTTGAATTTTAATTTCCGACATAAGCAGCTGTCCTCGTTTTCCTAGTAGTTGCTATTGTTTTAAAGGCATTCGTAACGTCACTTGCAAAAGAATAAATGACCGTAGGCGTATTTCCGTGTATGGCTTGGCTAATAGCATTTGCAACAAAAGAGTTCAGCGTTTCGTTGTTCTTATCAGCAGCAATCGCCGCTTCTCGATGCAGTTCAGGCGTGATACGAACGTTAAAGACGCCCTTATATGCTTTTTCCGGGCTTTGTCCTAAATCTTCACAAAAAGCAAGATAATCGTCTACTGCCGAATGAAATTCCTGTTCAATATTTTCAATGCTTTCACTTTCAAAATTAACAAGATCACGAATACCTTCAATTTTTCCATAAAGTACGTGATCTTTCACGCTATACAATATCTTCGTATAGTAACCTTTGTATTCAAGAATATTTTCACCCATCAATATCACCATTTTCAATTAAATTAGTCAAATACTGTTTTACAGCATATTGTTGCATTATATCGTCAGGATGTGGTTTATGCAAAAGGATCTTTCTCTGATCGCGTTTTCTATACAGCAAAACGCGCGAGCCAGATGTTCTTCCTTTATTCTGTTCCTCGTAGCCAAAACGTTTTGCAAGATTCTTTGCTTCTGTATAGGTATAATCTGACGGCACGTTTTTTATACGTGCAATCATCTTTTCCTCTGTACTCATCTTTTTTACATCACCACCACGTAACTGCTTTCTAGTTACATGATATACACCGGGAGCCACTTCGTCAAGACTTTCATCGTAAAAATTTTTTAACAAAACCGAGTGAGGCATTATACCCCGCTCGGTTTGCTTTTGTCCCGCTCCATCGTCTTGGAGATCGCACGGTTGATGAAGCCATTTGTGCTTTCGCCGTGCGCTTTGACCTTACAGTTCCAAACCCTGTATTGCGTTCTCATACAGGAACGCTTTCAGCGGCTCGGCTTCGGCGGTGTTGTAGTACGTGACAAGTGCTTCGTTGAACTGTTCCATGTTCTGGTCACGGATGGTCAGAACGCCCGCTCCGGCTTGCAGCAGAATTTTGTTCGCCAGCGTCAGGCTGGTACGCTTGTTGCCGTCCCAGAACAGCTGTCCGCGTGTTCCCCAGCAGAAGGCTGTCAGCGCCTTTTCTGTTGCCGAAGTATCGGCGGCAAGGATCGCGGCCAGCTCTGCCCGGACAGCCGCTTCCTGCGGCACTGGCGGCATGTAGTCCGTACCGGAGATAGCAACACTGCCGGTGCGCAGCTTGCCCCATTCCAGCGCTTCGTTGCGGGCGATGAACGCATTGAGCCTGCAGAGATATTCCAGCGTGATTGGCTCGTCAATCGAGCCCATTAAAAAGCGCCATGCGTCACGCATATTGAGGATGGCTTGTATATCATCCAGCTGCACGCCGGGGACATTCACACCGTCCAAGATGGTCTTCGTCTGTGGAAAGGTCACGGCGCGGTTCTCCATCTTCATGCCGCAGTAAACATTTTCGTCCCACTTCTTCTTGGCAAGAAAACGGCTCTGCTCCGGTGCCAGCTGGTATCGGTCTGCGTAAGTCATTCCGCCTCACTATCCTTTCCTGTTCCGACTGAGATCTCATGCTCTACAGCGTCCACGACAAATTGATTCAGGGATTTCCCTCTGCTTGCCGCTGCATCCTTCCAACGATCCTTTGTTCCCTTTTCCGCTCTTACGCGGACTTCGTCCAGTTTTCCAAGATATTTTACGGACGCTTTTTTCTGCGCCTCACTCACAGCCATTGCGTATGCCTCCCAAAAGATACAGTTTTCCATATGTATTATAGCACGTAATTTTATATGTGTCCATATAATTTTACACAAATATATGGGAACATATTTGTTTCTTCTGCGAATTGTTTTATGTGGGAACATAGAATATAATCAGTTTTACAAAATCAAAGGAGGCGAAAATATGGTAAAAGAAAAGCACCCGAGCTGGTTCAAAATGAAGTTGGAGCGTCGGGAACTGATCAAACAGCTTTCTCCGGAAACCGCAGTAAACGTTTTATTGGCGTGCTGGGACTTCTTAGAGACTGGCGAGAAGCCGGTCGGTCTCTCACCCATTGAAAGCGTGGCTTTCTCTGCATTTATGCCAGATATGAAAGAAGCCTGGGAGCGGTATATCCAGCGCATCAATGCCAAAGCATCCGGCAACCGTACGACATCGGTCGAGGTCGAATGACACAGAAGTAGAAGAAGAAACAGAAGGAAGAGGCAGATATAAATTATATAAGGGTAATCAGTGTTTTGCCCTGTACCAATTTAGAAATAGCTTCTTGAATCAGGCTTTCATTCTCAGGGTCAAGGTAGGCTGTTGCCTCGTCGAAGATAATAATAGGAGCGTTTTTCAACATAGCTCTG
>ERZ791626.1959-NODE-1959-length-11934-cov-3.449280_pt1 | contig 11934 bp, 9 predicted proteins | sample MGYA00510266_ERZ791626 | MGnify/ENA primary metagenome ERZ791626 (study PRJEB30046, sample SAMN00715208) | human gut metagenome | study: EMG produced TPA metagenomics assembly of the A metagenome-wide association study of gut microbiota in type 2...
AGCTCCGCGCCCTGCTGCCGCCGCCATCGGACGGTCCCGCCCTGGTGGTGGGCCTGGGCAACGACGCCATGACCCCCGACGCCGTGGGGGCGGCGGCGCTGGAGCACCTGCTGGTCACGCGGCACATGGTCCGCTCCATGCCCCGGCAGTTCGGCGCGCTGACGCCGGTGGCGGCCCTGGCCACCGGCGTGCTGGCCCGCACGGGGGTGGAGACGCTGGAGCTGATCCGCGGCGCGGCGGACCGCCTGCGCCCCTCGGTGGTCATCGCCATCGACGCGCTGGCCGCCCGCAGTCGTCACCGGCTGTGTGCCACCGTGCAGCTGGGGGACACGGGCCTGATCCCCGGCAGCGGCGTAGGCAATCACCGCAAGGCGGTCAACGCCCGGACGCTTGGCGTGCCGGTCATCGCCCTGGGCGTCCCCACGGTCATCGACGGCGCGGCCCTCTGCGGCGACGAGGACGCCCCGCCCTCCGGGTTGTTTGTCACGCCCCAGGACATCGACCGCCGCGTCCGTGAGCTGGGCCGGCTCATCGGCTATGGCGTCACCCTGGCGCTCCAGCCCGGACTGACGCCGGAGGATGCAGCAGCCCTGCTGGGATAGCCCTTGCAAAATCCTCCCCGACGCGGTACAATAGGACATCAAAACTTCGGAACGGGAGGTATCGCACATGGAATTCAACCCCCAGATACAACTGGCCGGCCTGCTGGAGTGGATGGCCGAGCAGATGAATGCCTGCCACGGCAAGACCGCCGTCATCGGCATCTCCGGCGGCAAGGACAGCTCCACCGTGGCCGCCCTGGCCGTGGCCGCCTATGGCCGCGAAAACGTCCTCGGCGTCCTCATGCCCGACGGCGTCCAGCCGGACATCGACTACTCCCAGGCACTGGTGGAGCACCTGGACCTGCCCCACACCACCATCAACATCCACGACGCCGTTCAGGGCGTGCTGAACGAGATGGAGAAGGCGGGCCTGACCCCCAGCCGCCAGACGAAGGTCAATCTGCCCAGCCGCGTCCGCATGGCCACCCTGTACGCCGTGGCCCAGTCCGTAGAGGGCGGTATCGTCATCAACACCAGCAACCTCAGCGAGGACTGGGTGGGCTACTGCACCATCTACGGCGACAGCGCCGGTGCCTTCTCCCCCCTGGGGATGTACACCACCGAGGAGGTCGTCGCCCTGGGCCGTCAGCTTGGCCTGCCGGAGAAGTTTCTCATCAAGCCGCCGTCCGACGGCCTCACCGGCCTGACCGACGAGGACAATCTGGGCTTCCCCTACCGCGCGGTGAACGAGTACGTCCGCCGCGGCGTGGTGGACCCGGCCATCAAGGAGCGCATCGACGCCCTGCACCGGGCCAGCCGCTTCAAATTCCAGACCCTGCCGGTCTACCACAACGGCCTGCCCATGGCGCTGACCGACGAGACCGATTATTATAACTGAGCCTCGTTTCCTTTTGTGCGCCTTTTTTCTCTCCGTCTTTTGAGAATACAGGGCGTTGGAGCCTTCGGGAACACAAAGGCACACCATGACTGACGCAAAAGTATAAAAAAGAGCACATAAGCAGCACATGCAGAGGACAACCAGGTAAACGCTGCGTAAACCAAAAAGCAAGCAAACATACGTTGCCGAAAGCGAAAAAAAAGCAGAAACCCCCCGGCCGAATGGCCGGGGTGTTTCCGTGTGTTTGTGTTAGGAGAGAGAGAAAATCACATCAGGAAGTGTTGTTCCTTTGGATGATGCTATAATACCCTCTAATTTTGGCCGAATCTTGAAGCGGCCATGAACAATTTGTGAATTCTGTCTTTTACGCCGCGTTTTTTCCACAGCAGACAGCGCATTTCACTGAAACTTTCTGCTCTCGGCCACAGCCATCTGGTCGCAGCGGTTGTTTTTTTCGTTCTCCGCGTGGCCCTTCACCCAGTGGCAGCGCACCTCGTGGATATCGGTCAGCGCCAGCAGCTGCTCCCACAGGTCCGGGTTCAGCGCCGGCTTTTTGTCACTTTTCACCCAGCCCCGCTGCTGCCAGCTTCTGGCCCAGCCCTTTTCCAGCGCGTCGATGACGTACTTGCTGTCGCTGTACAGCTCCACCACGCACGGCTCCTTCAAAAGCCGCAGCGCCTCGATGACGGCGGTCAGCTCCATGCGGTTGTTGGTGGTCTGGGCCGCGCCGCCGGAGAGCGCCTTCTCCGCACCCTTATAGCTGAGTATCGCCCCCCAGCCGCCCGGGCCGGGATTGCCGGAGCAGGCCCCGTCGGTGTAGATCGTAACGGTTCTCATATATCCTTCCTTCACTCCACCCCAACGACCCGCACGGTCCCGTCCTGCACGGTAAAGCGCACGTTCTTTCCTGCGTAAGCCATGCCGTACACGCGGTCGGGGTCGTCCTGATACCGGGGCCGCGGGTCGGCGGCCAGGGCGCTCAGCAGCCCGTGGCGCTGCCCGCTGTCGAACCGCGCCAGCAGCTCCGGGGGAAAGTCCACCGTCAGCACCGCGCCGGCATCGCCGCCGGTAAAGCCGCCGGCGGCGTCGGGATAGCTGTCCGCGTAGGCCAGATAGGGCTTGATGTCCACAATGGGCGTGCCGCTGACCATGTCCGCGCCCCGGACGTACAGCACCGGACCCTCCGGCTCGTCCAAGGCCACACGCTCCAGCTCCACGGCGGACAGCCCCAGCCCGTTGGGCCGGAAGGGCGAACGGGTGGCGAACACGCCCACGCGCTCGTTGCCGCCCAGCCGGGGCGGCCGCACCGTAGGCGACCAGCCCTGCCGCAGCGCCCGGTCAAACTGCCAGATGAGCCAGATGTGTGAAAAGCCCTCCAGACCCCGCACCGCATCCACGTCCCGGAAGGGCTTTTCGAACACGATGCGTCCGGGGCAGTCGGCAATGCCGCTCTGCCGCGGCACGCCGAACTTCTCCGCAAAGGGCGTCTCTATCCGCGCGATGATGTCCAGCCCGGAGCCGTTCACAGCGGGGCCTCCTCCGACGCGGGCTGCTCCTTCTCCTCGGGATCGGCCAGAGCCAGCGAGATGACCCGGTCGCCCTCCTCCTTGAAGCGCATGACGATGACGCCCTGGGTGGCGCGTCCCGCCACGCGGATGTTTTCCACAGGGGTGCGGATCAGGATGCCCGCCGCCGTTACCAGCAGCAGGTCCTCCGTACCATCCACCACCTTCATGCCCACCACCGGGCCGGTCTTGTCCGTGACCATATAGTTGCGGATACCCATGCCGCCGCGGTTGGTAATGCGGTATTCCTCGATGGGCGTCCGCTTACCATAGCCGTTCTCGGTGATGGACAGCACAGTCTTGTCCGCGTCTGCCCGGGCGGCGCCAATGACATAGTCGCCCTCCCGCAGGCGAATGCCCCGGACGCCCACGGCGGTACGTCCCATGGCGCGCACATCCGTCTCGTCGAAGCACACCGCCTGTCCGTCGTGGGTGGCGATAAGCATACGGTCATGCCCCCGCGTCTCCGTCACGGAGATCAGCTGGTCGCCCTCGTCCAGCGTCAGGGCGCGGATGCCGTTGTTCCGCAGGTTCTTCAGGGCGCTGACCTCCAGACGCTTCACCGTGCCGTTCCGGGTGGTCATGAACAGGTACAGCTCCTCGTCTCCCGTCTCGCGGAAGTGGAGCATGGCCTGTACGCGCTCGCCCGTCTCCACCTGCAGGATGTTGACGATATTCACACCCTTGGCTGCCTTGCCGCTCTCGGGGATCTGATAGCCCTTCTTGCGGTAGACCTTGCCGGTGTCGGTAAAGAACAGAATATAGTCGTGGGTAGACGCGGTGAACACGTCCACCACCGTGTCCTCCTCACGGGTGGTGATGCCCTTCTTGCCCATGCCGCCCTTACTCTGAGCGGCGTATTCGCTGACCGGCGTGCGCTTGATGTAGCCGTTCTCCGTCAGGGTGAAGACGCACTGCTCCTCCTCGATCAGATCCTCGATGTCCAGCTCGTCCTCCACGTCCTGGATCTCGGTCTTGCGGTCGTCGCCGAACTTCTCTGCAATGGCGGTCAGCTCCTCCTTGAGGATGGACTTCACCAGACTCTCGTCGCTGAGGATACGAAGGAAGTAGGCGATCTTCTCCTCCAGCTCCTTGTACTCGGTCTGGAGCTTCTCCCGGTCAAGACCCTGCAGCGCCTTCAGGCGCATATCCAGAATGGCCTGGGCCTGCACGTCGTCCAGCCCGAAGCGCTGCATCAGGTTCTCCTTGGCGTTGTCGTAGCTGCTGCGGATGATCTTGATGACCTCGTCGATGTTGTCCTGGGCGATCAACAGGCCCTCCAGCAGGTGGGCGCGCTCCTGTGCCTTTTTCAGGTCGAAGCGGGTCCGGCGGATGATGATCTCCTCCTGGAATTTCAGGTACTCGTCGATGATGTGCCGCAGGGACAGTATTTTCGGCTGCCGCTGGTTTTCCACAAGCGCCAGCATATTGATGGCAAAGGTGGTCTGCAGCTGGGTCTGGGCGAACAGGCGGTTCAGCACTACCTGGGGATTGGCATCGCGCTTGAGCTCGATGACCATTCGCATACCGTTGCGGTCGGACTCGTCCCGGATGTCGGAGATACCCTCCAGGCGCTTGTCCTCCACCTGGTCGGCGATGGCCTTGATGAGCATCCGCTTGTTCACCTGATAGGGCAGCTCCGTGATGATGATACGGGTGCGGCCGTTGTTGAACTCCTCAAACTCATGCCGGGCACGGACCATGAGCCTGCCCCGGCCCGTGGCGTAGGCGGCGCGGATGCCGCTTCTGCCCATGATGATGCCCTTTGTGGGGAAGTCGGGGCCCTTGACGTGCTCCATCAGGTCGCTGAGGGTGGCGTCCGGGTCGTCCAGCACGCAGATGCACGCGCCGATGACCTCCCGCAGGTTGTGGGGCGGGATGTTGGTGGCCATGCCCACGGCGATACCGCTGGAGCCGTTCACCAGCAGATTGGGGAACCGGCAGGGCAGCACACGGGGCTCCTTGCGGCTCTCATCGAAGTTGGGGTCCCAGTCCACCGTGTCCTTTTCGATGTCGCGGAGCATCTCGTTGGAGATCTTGCTGAGACGCGCTTCGGTGTATCGGTAAGCAGCCGGGGGGTCGCCGTCCACGGAGCCGAAGTTGCCGTGGCCGTCCACCAGCATATAACGCATGGAGAAATCCTGCGCCAGACGCACCAGCGCGTCGTACACGGAGGCGTCGCCGTGGGGGTGATACCGGCCCAGCACATCGCCCACGCAGGTGGCCGACTTCTTAAAGGGCTTGTCAGAGGTCAAATTGTCCTCGTACATGGCGTAGAGAATACGCCGGTGCACGGGCTTCAGGCCATCCCGCACGTCGGGCAGGGCACGACCCACGATGACGGACATGGCGTATTCGATATAGGAGTTCTCCATCTCCGGCACAAGGGGGGACTCTACGATATGCTGGTTGGGAAAACGTATTTCTTCCGGGTCGTATTGGGGCTTTTTGCTCATACTGACACGACCTCCTTAATAATCCAAATTCACGGCGTACTTAGCGCGCTGCTCGATGAACTCCTTGCGGGGCTCCACCTTCTCGCCCATGAGGACGGTGAACGTGGCGTCGGCCTTCACCGCGTCGTCCAGCGTGATGCGCCGCAGCGTCCGGGTGTTGGGATCCATAGTCGTCTCCCACAGCTCATGGGCGTCCATCTCGCCCAGACCCTTAAACCGGCTGATACCGATTTTCACGTTGGGGTCGCCGTTCCGCATCTCGTTGGACACCCGGTCACGCTCCTCGTCGGAGTAGGCCACCCGGGAGGTCTTGCCACGGGTCAGCTTGTAAAGCGGCGGCACGGCGGAATAGACGTAGCCCTCCTCGATGAGGGGCCGCATATACCGGAAGAAGAAGGTCAGCAGCAGGGTGCGGATATGGGCGCCGTCCACATCGGCATCGGCCATGATGATGATCTTGTGATAGCGCAGCTTGTTCTCGTCGAACTCCTCGCCGATACCTGCGCCCAACGCGATGATGACGGGCTGGAGCTTGTCGTTGCCGTAGACCTTGTCCACCCGGGCCTTCTCTACGTTGAGCATCTTGCCCCACAGGGGCAGGATGGCCTGGAACCGGCTGTCCCGTCCCGCCGTGGCGGAGCCGCCTGCGGAGTCGCCCTCCACGATGTACAGCTCTGTCAGCTCGGGATTATTTTCGTTGCAGTCCCGGAGCTTATCCGGCATGGCCGCGCCGCCCAGCACCGTCTTGCGGCGGATGGACTCCCGCGCCTTGCGAGCCGCCTCCCGGGCGCGGTTGGCGGTCATGGCCTTATCCAGAATGGTGCGGGCCACCATGGGATGCTCCTCCAGATACACCGCCAGCTGGTCGTTGACGATACTGTCCACCAGCGTGCGGATATGGGCGTTGCCCAGCTTGGCCTTGGTCTGTCCCTCGAACTGTGCCTCCGTCAGCTTCACGGATATCACCGCCGTGATGCCCTCGCGGACGTCCTCGCCGGAGACCTTGTCGCCCTCCTTGATCATGCCATATTTCAGGCCGTAGGCATTCAGTACGCGGGTCAGGGCCGCCTTGAAGCCCGTCTCGTGCATGCCGCCTTCCGGCGTATGGATATCGTTGGCGAAGGACACCAGCGTCTCGTTGTAGCCGTCGTTATACTGGATGGCGATCTCCGCCGTGCTGTCGCCTTTGGCGCCGGAGAGATAGATGACCTCCTCATGCAGGGGCGTCTTGTTCCGGTTGATGAAGGTGACGAACTCCCGGATACCGCCCTCATAGCACATGGCCTCGGACTTCTCTCTGCCCGGCCGGGCGTCGCTGATAGTGATCCGCAGACCGGCGTTCAGGAACGCCTGCTCCCGCATACGGGTGTGCAGCGTCTCGTAGTCGTACTCCAACGTGTCGAACATCTCCGGGTCCGGCTTAAAGGTCACGGTGGTGCCGGTATGGTCCGTCTCGCCGATGACCTTCATCTCCTGGGTGATATTGCCCCGGGAGAATTTCATCTCATAGATTTTGCCGTCCTTGTGTACCTGCACCGTCAGCCACTCGCTCAGAGCGTTCACCACGGACGCGCCCACGCCGTGCAGGCCGCCGGAGACCTTATATCCACCACCGCCGAACTTGCCGCCGGCGTGCAGCACGGTGAACACCACCTCCAGGGCGGGCCGGCCCGTCTGGGCCTGGATATCCACAGGAATACCACGGCCGTTATCGGTGACGGTGATGGTGTCACCCTCGTTGATGGTCACGGTAATGTCCGTGCAGTAGCCGGCCAGCGCCTCGTCGATGGCGTTGTCCACGATCTCATATACCAGGTGGTGCAGACCGCTGGCGCTGGTGGAGCCGATATACATGCCCGGCCGCTTCCGCACGGCCTCCAGCCCCTCCAGTACCTGTATTTCTGATGCGTTATATTCCGTATCCACCACGGTCTTTTCCAGTTCTGCCATGTACTACTCTCCTTTTCCTTGGACCCGCTTGCCCAGCGTCCGGGAATTGATCTGCGACAGATACACGATCTGCCGGTGATAGGGATGGTCACACACCACGAAGGACCGCGGTATGTCCTCGCAGGCACTCTGTACCACGCCCTCCTGCTCAGCTCCCTGTAAAAACTCTCTCGTTTTTTTTGAGGTAGAGGTGTTATCCAGGTCAAAGATACCGATGACCCGCCGGTCCTCTACCATCACGTTCATACCGATGTGCAGATACGCCATCACAGTACCTCCCCGCCCCGCACATGGAACACCCTGCCGCTGAGCAGCGTGTCCAGCCGGTCGTTTTCGCAGCAGGTGATAAACACCTGTCCGCCGCTGATGCGATTCAGTACGTATTCCTGCCGCCGGGGATCCAACTCGCTGAGCACATCGTCCAACAGCATTACCGGATACTCCCCCATGGCGTTTTTGTGTATCTCGCGCTCCGCCAGCTTCAAGCTCAGTGCCGCCGTCCGTACCTGCCCCTGCGAGCAGAACTGCCGCGCGCTGCGCCCGTTGACCAGCACCTCGATATCGTCCTTGTGGGCGCCGGAGAGACACAGCTTCGACGCACGCTCCGCCGCCTGATGGCTCTCCATATGTGCCGCCAGCGCCGCGTAGATATCTGCCTGACTGCCCAACGGGTCGGCGACGGTCCTGACGGTCTGGTACGTCAGGGTCAGTTCCTCCCTCTCGCCGCTACACTCATAGTGTGCCTGTCGGGCATATTCCGCCAGCGCCGCACAGAACCGCGCCCGATAGCCTATCAGCACCGCTCCGCTGCGGCACAGGCCCTCGTTGAATTCCGGCAGCAGGTCCAAAAGCTCCGGCTTGTCCTCGCTGTCCCGCAGGATGCGGGTCTTGTGCTCATACAGCCGGCTGTACTGACTCAGCGCCTCGGCGTACCGCGGCCGCAGCTGGCACAGCGACAGGTCCATGAACCGCCGCCGTTCCGCCGCACCGGCCCGGATCAAAAACAGATCCTCCGGCGCAAAAAACACCGTATGCAGCACGTCGGACAGGGCGGCGCTGTTTTTGGCGGGCACACCGTTAACGGTCATTTTCCGACGCTTTCCGCGGGAAAGCCGTATGTCCGTCACAAACTCCCGCTGCCGGGAAAAGATATCTCCCAACAGTGCGGCCTCCTGCATATCGAAGCCGATCAGCTCCTTATCTCCGTGGGCGCGGGGACTTTTTCCACAGCTAAGATATACGATGGCCTCCAGCAGATTTGTTTTTCCTTGGGCGTTCTCTCCGTAAATAACGTTGCAGCTGGGGTCGAACGTCAGCGCCTGCGTGCCGTAGTTCCGCCAGCCCTGCAGGTGCAGGGCGTCAACTCTCATACGTCACCGTCAGCGTCTGCCCGTTGAAGGCCACCTCGTCGCCGGGCCGGATCTTCTTGCCACGCATGGTGCACACCTCGCCGTTTACCGTCACGTCACCCTCCTGGATGACGAGCTTGGCCTCGCCGCCGGTCTCTACCGCCGCGGCAAACTTCAGCAGATCCTGCAATTTGATATATTCCGTTGTGATGGTGATAGTCTCCATAATAATGAACCTCGTTCATAAATATAATGTGCCGTTTTTTTCTTCAATAAAAAGCGCGCACAGTTCGATAAAGGTGCAGCTCCTGCGTTCTGCCGACGGCAAACCAACGACGGCGTACCGGGTGTATGGCGAGGAGGTGTAACGATGGCAGGGCACAAGAGATGTGCCTTTATTGCGCCTTCAGGCGCACCGGCAGCACCATATAAAGAAAGTTGTCACTGTCGTCCACGGGCGTGATAATACAGGGCGAAATACCGGTGTTCAGCTGCATTTTCACCGTGTCCGCCGGGGCATAGCGCAGGGCGTCCATGAGATAGCGGTTGTTGAAGCCGATCTCCAGCTCCTGTCCGTCGCCGCGGACGGGGCAGATATCCCGGGCTTCGCCGTTTCCGGTCCGGGCGGACATATACACCCGGTCCTGGCTGAACAGGCAGCGTACCGGACTTTTCAGCTTCTCGCTGATGACCACGCTGACGCGGTCCAGGCTTTCGATCATCGTCTTGTTGTCCACCTCGATGCAGATGGGGTTGGTGGTAGGTATGGCATTCTTGTAGTCCAGGAATTCACCCTCCAACCGGCGGCATATCAGCTGGGTAACCCCAGCCTCGAACATCAGATGGCGCTTGCCCTGGGTCACCGTCACCATGTCGTCGGTGTCGGCGCATATTTTCTCCACCTCATTCAGGGCGGCGCCGGGGGCCACGAACTTAAAGGCCCCGCCGTCGATGTGCTCCAACGGCTCGCGGCGCAGCGCTAGACGGAAGCCGTCCACCGCCACCATGGTCAGTCCCTTGTCGCTGATCTCAAACAGGGCGCCGGTGTGGATGGGACGGGCCTCATTGACGGAAACAGCAAAGCTGGTCTGGTTGATCATGGCCTTCAGCGTCCGCTGCTCCAGTGTGACGGAGAACTGGTCGTCCACCTCCGGCAGCTCCGGATAGTCGTCGGCGCTGAGGCCGGGAAGCTCGAAGCTGGCATCGCCGCAGTTCAGCTTCACGTTGAACTTGTCGTCTGCCTCAAAGGTCACCATATCATCCGGCAGGCGGCGGATCATCTCGCCGAACAGTCTGGCGTTCAGCACGATGTGCCCTGCCTCGGACACTGCGGCCTCTACCGTGGTGCGTATGCCGGTCTGCATATTATAGCCGGACAGCCGCAGTCCCTCGCCGCACTCCAGCAGGATACCCTCCAGCGCCGGGATGGAGCTTTTAGCCGCCACCGCCCGGGACACCGCGGCCACCGCCTGTTGTACCAGTGCCTTTTCACAGGAAAATCTCACCATATCCGTCGTTCCTCGCTTTCCGAAAGTCATTGCCGCCTGCGCTGTCTGAAAGATCAGCCCTACGCAAAAAAGCGGTTCTATTTTTCTAAATCAAATCATAAACTAATCTTTTATTTCAGTAGTCTTATTAGTAGGAAAATTTTATGTGGACATCCATGTTTATCCCGCGCTGTTATCGGCTTTTTTATAGACATACCGTTATGGAAAACACGCCGGGTTTCCCACAGATGTATGTGTGATGCGGATGTTACACAGATTTTCCACGTGGATTACACAGGAAATGGGGAAAACCTTGCCTTTTCGTTTTCTCTCCCCAGCACCCGTGTTTTTTTCACTTTTTGCTGTTGATGTTGGTGGTGATCTCCTTCACCTTTTCGGCAAAGGCGGGGTCGGAGCGCATCGTGCTCTCCACCTTATCCAGAGAGTGCAGAATAGTGGAGTGGTCCCTGTCGCCGAACTCCTTGCCGATGTCGTTCAGGCTCATGGAGGTCATACGGCGGATGAGGTACATGGCGATCTGCCGCGCGGCCACTACATCGCGGCTGCGGCTCTGTCCCCGAAGCGTTTCCTCGTCAACGTGGAAGTAGCTGCATATGTATCCCACGATGATGCTGGGGGTGGGGGCAAAGTCGTTGCTCTTTTTCAGCATATCACGGATGGCCCGGCTGACGGTCTCCTCGTTTACCTGGTCGTCCAGCAGGTCCCGGTAGGCCAGGATCTTGTTCAGCGTGCCCTCAATCTGCCGCACGTTGGAGGTGATGTTCTCCGCGATGTAGTCCGTCACCTCGTTGGGCAGCTTCACGCCCAGCATGGCAGCCTTATTCTGCACGATGGCGAACCGTGTTTCAAAGTCCGGCGGCGCCACATCCACCATCAGGCCCCACTCGAACCGGGTCCGCAGCCGGTCCTCCAGCTGAGTGATCTCCTTGGGCGGCCGGTCCGATGTCAGCACGATTTGCCGCCCCGACTCGTACAGGGTGTTGAAGGTATGGAAGAACTCCTCCTGGGTCTGTATCTTGCCGGCGATGAATTGGATATCGTCCATCAGCAGGATATCCGTCTGCCGGTACTTTTCCCGGAACTCCGCATTGCGGTTCTCCCGGATGGAGGCGATCAGCTCATTGGTGAAGTCATCGCCCTTCACGTAGACGATCCGTGCCTCCGGCCGCTTTTTCCGCAGGGCGTTGGCGATGGCGTACAGCAGGTGCGTCTTGCCCAGACCGGAGTCGCCGTAGATAAACAGCGGATTGTAGTTCTCTCCGGGCTTCTCGGTCACCGCCTTGGCGGCGGCAAAGGCCAGCTTGTTCTGGGGTCCCACCACATACGTCTCGAAGGTGAAGGCCTCCGACTCTGACAGATCTCCCGGCCTGTCCGGCGCCACACCGTGGTAAGCCGCCAGCTGCTGATCGTCCAGAATTTTTACCTCCAGGTCCGTGGAGAACAGGTCCCGCAGCGCCGCCTTGATATGGGGCAGGAACCGGGCCTCGATGGTGCTTTTTTTAAAGGTATTGCTGCAATGGAGCACGAAGGCCGAGTCCTCCATCGTTACCACCGTTACCTCGTCGAACCAGGTGTTGATGGTGGTTTCGGACAGCTCATGGCTCAGCCGTTTGAGCACGCTGTCCCACAGGTCTTTCATGGAATTCAAGCAAAAGCTCCCCTTTCG
>ERZ791626.1960-NODE-1960-length-11932-cov-2.344279_pt1 | contig 11932 bp, 10 predicted proteins | sample MGYA00510266_ERZ791626 | MGnify/ENA primary metagenome ERZ791626 (study PRJEB30046, sample SAMN00715208) | human gut metagenome | study: EMG produced TPA metagenomics assembly of the A metagenome-wide association study of gut microbiota in type 2...
TTAGTCACAGACGAACTTTAGGAGGAATAATTATGGTAACAGCAGGCGATTTCAAGAATGGTATTACTATTGAATATGATGGAAAGATTTGTCAGATTATTGAATTCCAGCATGTTAAACCGGGAAAAGGCGCAGCGTTCGTTAGAACAAAATTAAAAGATATCAAGAGTGGCGGTGTTGTAGAAACAACATTCAGACCAACAGAAAAATTCGAAAATGCACATATCGATAGAAAGGATATGCAGTATTTATATAACGATGGTGATTTATACTACTTTATGGATGGTGAGACATATGACCAGATAGCAGTAAGTGCTGAAAAGGTAGGCGATTCACTTAAGTTTGTAAAAGAGAATGAAACAGTTAAGATTTGTTCATGTAAGGGTGATATTTTTGCAATTGAACCACCTATTACAGTTGAACTTCAGATTACAGAAACAGAACCTGGATTCAAGGGTAACACAGCAACTAATGCTACTAAGCCTGCAATTGTTGAAACAGGAGCAACAGTATATGTTCCATTGTTTGTTGAACAGGGTGAAACAATTGTTATTGATACACGTACAGGAGAATATTCAAAGCGTGTTTAATGCATAGTAAGCTGATAAAAAGCTGCGCTAATGCGCAGCTTTTTATATAATATAGAATCTTTTTACAGAAATGCATAAGTGGAAAGAAATTCTTTTTTTATATTATTTTGTTAAAAAATTAACAAAATAAAAGGGATATAAGGAGGATGGACATATGAATATAGTTATTTTAGATGCCAACACACTAACATTAGATAACGACATTGATTTTTCAGTGTTTAACCAGTATGGGGATGTAACGATATATCAGTCAAGCACTGATGAAGAAGTAGGGGAAAGAATTAAAGATGCAGAAGTTGTTTTGTGTAACAAGACAGTTTTGAACGCAGACAAGTTAAGCAAGGCACCTAATTTAAAATATATCGGATTATTCGCAACAGGATATAACAATATTGACATTGATTATACAAGAGCTCATAGCATAACTGTATGTAATGCAGGCGATTATTCAACAGAAGCAGTTGCCCAGCATGTATTTGCATTTATTTTGCATGAATATAACACAGTAGACAAGTATAATACATTCGTTAAGAATGAAGGTTGGGTTAATGCTGAAACATTTTCTCCATTCTTTGCCATGAGAGAATTACAGGGGAAGACTATTGGGGTTATCGGTTATGGATCAATCGGAAGAAAAGTTGCCGACGTAGCAAGAGTTTTTGGAATGAAGGTTATGGCATATAGTAGAAGCCAGGAAAAGAAAGATCCTAACTTTAGAATATTAGAATATGCATCAATTGATGATATTCTTGCTAATTCAGATATTGTAACAATGCACTGTCCTCTTAATGAAGATTCAAAATATATGTGCAATAAAGAGTTCTTTAAGAAAATGAAAAAAGATGCCTTATTCATTAACACATCACGAGGAAACGTAGTAGATGAAGAAGCTTTGGCTTGGGCACTTAACAATGACATTATTGCTCATGCAGCAGTAGACGTAGTTTCAAAAGAACCTATGGAAAAGGATAATGTATTACTTAAGGCTAAGAACATTATTATTACACCACATATTGCGTGGGCTCCAATCGAGGCTAGAACACGACTTATTAAAATTGTTTCAAAAAATTTGCAAAAATGGGTTGCAGGAACCCCTATAAATGTTATAGAATAGCATTACGAAAGGTGTTTAGAACGGATTAATGTTAATCTAATCTAAAAAAGGGGCGGGAACAGTGATTGAAATTATTATGTTCTCAGCAGATTAATTTTTTTTAAGGAGGAACAGTCATGAGAAGATTGACAAAGAAGATTGCAGCATCTGCTTTAGCACTTTCTCTCGTATTTACTATGGGAACACAGTGTTTTGCTGCAAACTGGGGTAGCTATTTCGGAGGCTCAGAAGGATGGTATGAAGGAGCTGAAGGAACTTTAACATCTAACACAGATAAGGCTTGGACAGCACAGATGGCATCTATCGGATACGGTGGAGTTTGGGGTGCTCAGGTTTATAAGAACGGAATCAGTGTTAAGAAGGGACAGCAGTATACACTTTCATTTGATGCACAGTCATCAACATGTGATAAGTGGGTATACGTTAAGGTTTCAACAGATGAAACATTAGCTTTCTCAGATTGGGTTCAGTTAAAGAAAGGTAGCACAACTAAGTATTCAACAACATTTACAGCTAAGGCTAATGCTAAATCAGTATACTTCGGTATTGGTGGAGAATTTGGTGACAGACAGGGCGTTGACACAGATAAGGATGCAGCAATCAGATATGGTGTATTCACATCAACAAAGGGTGCTCTTTCACAGCTTAAAGATGTTGATCCAACATTCTCAACAACAGTTAAGCTTACTAATTTCTATTTAGGAGCTGCTAAGCCTGCAAAGGTTAACTTAAAGAGCGTTAAGGCAGCTAAAAAGGGTAAAGTTAAAGTTAAATATAAGAAAGTTGCCGGAGCTGCAGGATATCAGATTCAGTACTCATTAAAGAGCAATATGAAGTCAGCTAAGAGCAAAACAACAAAAAAGGCTACTTACACAATTTCAAAACTTAAAAAAGGTAAAAAATATTATGTAAGAGTTAGAGCTTACAACAAAGGTAAGAAAGCTTACGGCGATTGGAGCAAGAAGAAAGCTGTTAAGGTTAAATAATAAAGAATAATTTTGTTATCCCTCATATCCTTTGATATGAGGGGTTTCTTTTAATCAATCAAAAAACGTTTCTAAGTAGAAAGTCGTTATAAGTCGAACGATTTTTTACATATTTGGTATTTTTTTACATATAATAGTAATGATAAAAAAATAATAAACCAAAGTATGGTAAAGGGGGAAATACAATGATTGACAAAGTTATTGAAAACAACAGAGTAAGTATTATAGGAGAGATAGTTTCTGAGTTTAAATTCAGTCATGAAGTTTTTGGCGAAGGTTTCTACACAGTTGACGTGTCGGTGGACAGATTAAGTGAATTAACAGATGTAATTCCGTTAATGGTGTCAGAAAGACTTGTTGATGTTAGTGAAGACTATCAGGGAAGGCTTGTTGAAGTATCAGGTCAGTTCAGATCTTATAATCGTCATGAAGGAGCAAAAAACAAGTTAGTTCTATCGATTTTTGTAAGGGAATGGGAAGAAGTAGAAGAAAACCTAGAATCAGGCAAAACTAATCAGATATTCTTAGATGGTTATATCTGCAAAGCACCTATTTATAGAAAAACACCTCTTGGAAGAGAAATAGCAGATTTATTAGTTGCAGTTAATCGACCTTATGGCAAGTCAGATTACATACCTTGTATTGCATGGGGACGAAATGCAAGATATGCATCAACTTTTGAAGTGGGTGGTCATATTCAAATCTGGGGAAGAGTACAGAGTCGCGAGTATGTGAAAAAAATAAACGAAGAGGAAAGCGAAAAGCATGTTGCTTACGAAGTTTCTGTAAGCAAACTTGAATATATTGATGAATAAAATATAATACTGAAGAGTTAAAAAAAGGTTGTTTTTGAATTAAATTTCGGAAACAACTTTTTTCTATGTTTGTAAATAATAAATAAAAACGTTTTGACTTTTACATATGTATGAAGTAATATTGTATAAAAAGGTGATATTCAAAAGGAGGAAATATGAAAAAGAGTATTAAAAAAATTATCTCTTTAGTTATTGCTATGGCACTGACAATTAGTGGAATTACATATTCAACTGTAGCAAAAGCTGACGAAAGCGAAGGCTCATGGAAAACCGATGCAGTTAAGGTTCCCAGTGAAGGACAACTTGTTGGAGCAGGATATATTGATGTTGAATTCGATAATTCAATGGAAGGATACACATACACTGTATATCTTGATGGTAAGCCTGTTTATTGGAATGGCAATGATATTGTAAGAGAAGAATTGGGTGAGAAAAAGACAGATGATTCTGTTACAAAGACATTTACTTCAAGTGATGAAGGAAAAACAGAAGTTTATGCAACAACAGTAAGTAAACATGAAATCACTGTAAAAGCTAAGAAAGATAATGTTGAATTAACATCTGTAAGAAATTTTTATGTTTCAAAGAAAGGACTTGCTTTAGGCGGAGACATGAGCGATAAGATTAAGTTAAGTAAGCTTAACTGTTCATGGTACTATAACTGGTCAACAGAAGCTTTTAATAAACCGTTGGATGAAGGTGTTCAGCATATTCCTATGATGTGGGGAAGCGGTGATGATAACAAAAAAGCAATGAAGAACCTGGTAACAACATCTAACTATATTTTAGGATTTAATGAACCTGATATTGGAACACAGGCTAATATTGAATTCTTTGAGGCTTCAAGTGTGTGGGATGAATATATTAAACCACTTAATATGAGAAAAGTTTCGCCTGCACCTGCAGCTCCGGGTGGAGACTCAGTTTGGCTTAGAAGATTTATGAAGGGCGATTATATTTGTAAGAATCCATGGGATGGAAGCTGGGGATTGTTCTATGACTACGAAGATGAAGCTACAAAAAAATTTGTTGAAGGAGAATCAGACAGTGTTGATTCTGTAGTGTTGCACTATTATAGAAACACAATTAACTTGAAAGGATTGCTTGATGCAGTGGAAACACTTTGGAATTCATATCATAAACCTATTTGGATAACTGAAATGTCATTGTTTGGAATGAAAGGAACCGATAGTGATTTTAGCTATGAGAACGAAGAAAAGAGAGCTGAAATTCAGAAATATCTTGAAGGGGCAATGGAAGCATTAGATGCAAATCCACATGTAGAAAGATATTGCTGGTTTCCATATGATATTGATAGTACAAATGACATAGATTCTTTTAATGGTTCTGGTGGAACAGCAATGTTTGACTATTCATCAAGCAATCCTTTCAAGTTAATTGTGTTTCTATAATGTATTCATCAAAGGGAAATCCGGAAGGATATAATGCACAAACAATTTCAGATGATGAAATGTTTGTATATGTTCCGGAGGAAACAACAACACAGGCACCTACAACTGTGGAAACAACAACACAAGCACCAACAACACAGACACCTACAACAAAAAAACAGGAAGTAACAACAAAGACTGTAAGTTTAAAGCAGGTAAAAGTGACAGGTGCAAAAAATATTAAAAAGAAATCTGTAAAAGTTACTTGGAAGAAAGTTGCCAAAGCGAAATCTTATCAGATTCAGTATGCAATGAACAATAAGTTTACAAAGAAAGCAAAGATTAAGAAAACAAAGAAATTAACTTATACAGTTAAAAAATTACAGAAAAATAAAAAGTATTACTTTAGAGTCAGAGCTGTTTCGAATGGTATTAACGGAAAATGGTCAAAGACAAAGAAAGTAACAATTAAGAAATAAACTGATTAATATAGTGATGAAGAGAGTTGATTAAAAATTGGCTCTCTTTTTTTACTTAATTTATTTAACAGGATAAATTAAATGAAAGTAATTGTAAAATTTGATACAAAAAGTAAGAATAATATAATATATTTACAATATTGGTGAAAAATACTTTTAAACAGTTGTAAAAACAGGTAAAACTAATAAACAATATATCTAAAAATGTTTCATCGTAAAACAAATTATGCAATATTACACATTTCATAACGAATAAAAACAGTTTTATTCGTTAAAATTAACATTAAATGGTTGAGAAATAAAAACGTTTATGATATAATGACGTTAATTGAAATGAGAGTGAAAGATTTCAAGTGTAAATTTAAGTTTTATTTAAAGGAGGAATTGAAAAGATGAGAAAAGTTTTCAATAAGGCATTAGCAGGTGTAACATCTGCAACTTTAATCGCAACACTTGCGTTGGGAGTTAATTTCACAAGCACAGTTAAAGCAGATGAAGCAACAACAGTAGACACAGTATGGTCATTTACACAGGGTGGACAGTATAATCCAAGGGAACCAGAAAATACTGGATATATTAAATCAGTAAGCGTTGGTAACGAAACATTAGCTAATTGGGAAAGAGATAAAAGTACAAAGCAGACACAGACAGCAAGCAAAGCATCAACTGAATTCACATTAAACATTGAAAATACAGGCTGGGATGCACAGTGGTCAGATGTAACTGGATATCCAACAAATCGTATTAATCCATGGGCTGTAGAAGCATCAAACACTATTGAAGCTAAGGCAGGACATATTTACAAAGTATCATTTAAGGCTAAAGCATCAAAGAAGAAATATGGATATGTAGCCTTTGGTACAGAAACAGATGACTTAATGCCATATGATAAGGCTCCACTTGAAATGAGTGATGATGCAACAAATCAGATTATTACATTAGGAACAACAGAAAAGAAATTTACATTTACATTTACTAACTGGGTATCAGCTAAGAATATTAGAACTAGCATTATGTTAGGAGCTTTCGATGCACAGTATGATTATGCAGGTGAAGATGTTTCAAGTATTATTAAAGAAGTTGAAAATAACTGGAGTGGTACAGTTGTTGTAAGTGATTTCACAATTACAGATGAAGGATTAAATAAGGAATTTGTTGTAGAACCACCTAAGCCAACACAGCCATCACAGCCATCACAGCCAACGCAGCCAACAACTAAGCCTTCAGTTACTCCTGGAAACAATAATGGTGGAAATAATCAGCCAGCTGTAACTAAGCCAGCAGCTAAAAAACTTACAAGAGTAGCTAAAGTTAAGGCTAAGAATAACAAGGCTAAAACAGTTAAGGTTACTTGGAAGAAAGTAGCAAACGCTAAGAAGTACGAAGTTAAGGTTGGAAATAAAACTTATACATCAAAGAAAGCTACTTTAACAGTTAAGAAGTTAAAGAAGGGCAAGACATACAAGATTAGAGTTCGTGCTAAAGCAACAGGATTCAAAACAGGTGCATGGAGCAAGACTGTAAAAGTTAAAATTAAAAAATAATACATAAAATTTATAAGCAATTAGGTTACCCAATGCGTATGCATTGGGTAACTGTAACAATAAGAAGAGTTTATGTTAGTCGGGAGGACTTAAAGTGAGAAAGAGTATTTTAAAGAAAGCTACAGCAGTAGCAATGTCATTAACAATGGTTGTTGGAATGACAGGAGTTGTTTCAGCAGCACATGCTTCTAATGGAACAGATGTTGCAACAAATGCTAAGGTTAGTTCATTTTCTATCTTAACAGAAGAAGATGGTGGAGTTTGGAAGAGAGCATTAGAAAATATCAGATCAGACAAATATCCTAATGGACAGGTTGCCGGAAAAGATTTCGTAACAGAAGGATGGCTTACAGATCAGAATGGTAAAATATCAACATCTAATATGGAAATGTTTGTTAAGAACACAGGATGGGATGGAGAGTACAACAAGTTCACAAACGCTTTAGTTGGAGATAATCCATGGGGATTAACAATGACAGTTAGTGACATTCCGGTTGAATTAGGTCGTAATTATACAATTTCTTTCAAGATTAAAAGTACATTAAAGGGTACTGTTACAAATGAAGAAACAAAGGAAGAAAAGACAGTAGATTCAAAACATATCTTATTCAAAGCATATGATCAGAAATCTAAAGGTGAACCAAGTGTAAACTTCACATCAATTTCAGGTGCTACTAGTGGTGGTTATATCACAGTAAAGAATGGTGATGATTATAAGACAGTAACAGCTACAGTTAAGATTCCTGATACAAGAAAGGCATATGGCGGAGATGTTATGGGACTTAAGTTCGCTTTAGGTGCATTCGTCAAAACATTCCCAGATGAAGTTAACATGAAGGGAACAGTTTATGTTAAGGATTTAAAGGTTATTGCAGGTGATCAGTATACAGTTAAGTTTACTAACGGAAGCCAGTCACAGGCTAAGTATGTTAATGCAGGAAGCCAGGTTACACCAGCAAGCTTTTCAAAGAAAGGCTACACATTAGCAGGATTCAAGAACAAAGCTACAGGTGCTATGTACAACTTTGGTTCAGCAGTTAACAGTGATTTAGAACTTGTTGCTGTATTTAATAAGACAGCTAAGCCTGGAAAACCATCAATTAAGGTTAAAGGTGCTAAGAAGAAAGCAACAGTTAGATATAAGAAGGTTAAGAATGCAGCAGGTTACCAGATTAAGTATTCTGCAAAGAAGAACATGAAGGGTGCTAAGACTAAGACAACTACTAAGGTTAAGTATACTATTAAGAAACTTAAATCAAGAAAGTTCACATATGTTCAGGTTAGAGCTTTTGCAAAAGATTCTACAGGACAGAAGGTATACGGTAAGTTCTCAGCTAAGAAGAAAGTATTCATAAAGTAATTAATTTTTAGATAACATAATATTAATCTTAGAGCAGGTGAAAGGGTGAAAAGATATTGTATGGTGTATGCAGTATTTTTCGCCCTTTTATTTTCTTTTAAAAAGAAAATAATAAAATTAAAAACAAACAATTTATTATCAAATATAAATTGTAAAATTAATATAATAAAGAGGGTACCTTTTATAGGAAGGAGATTACAATATGAAAGGATTTAAAAGAATCACTTCAATTGTTTTGGCATTAGCTATGGTTGTGACAAGTATTGCGATAAGTGGACCTGTTACTGTAAAGGCTGACAATGCAACAGACAATTGGAAAGCTAATGGTATTGTAAGTCCTAAACAGGACAAGTTAATTGGCGCAGGATACATTGATGTTAAATGGGATAACACATTAACAGACGTATCACAGTATAAAGTTTATGTTGATGGTGATTTAAGAGCAACAGTATCACCTTCATCAGACAAGACTATGAGTACAGAGTTCTATACAACACAGGTAAGTGAACATAATGTATATGTAGTTGCAACATTAAAGAACGGTTCAAACGTTCAGACAGCTAACAGACGTTTTTATGTAACAAAGAAAGGTGTTTGTGTAAACACTAAAGATATGGGTACAGCAGTAGATCCAGTCTCAATGAATGTTGGTTGGTATTACAACTGGGATTGGAAATCATTTAAAGATATGAACTTCTCAAACAAGAAGTTTGATGATTTGGAATTTGTACCAATGATTTGGGGCGACAGCATGACAGAAACAAGCGAGATTTTTGATAATGTTAAGAGCAAAGGTTATAAGTATTTATTAGCTTACAATGAACCTGATTTAAAATGGGAATCAAATGTAAGACCTGATGTTATGCAGTATAGATGGAATGACTGTGTAAATAACAAAGGTAATGTAAGACTTGGTTCACCGGCAGTTTCAGTTTTCCCTACATGGTCAAACGATTGGTGGACACCATTCTGGAATTCAATGGCAGCAGACAAGAAGAATGTTATGTCATTTATAGCGGTTCATTCATACCAGAAGAGCTATGATGGAGCTAAGTCAGCACTTCAGTACCTTCAGGCAATTGATGAATGCTGGGAAACTTATCATAAGCCAATCTGGATTACAGAATTTGCTTTTTGGAAATTCAGCATTAACGATGCAGCAGGATGTGCAAAAGTACAGGAATTTATGAAAATCGTTATTAAAGGTCTTAATGAAAGAAGCTATGTTGAAAGATATTCATGGTTCTGTCCAAATATAGAAGAAGATGCAGCAAGCTCATCAAGTATCTTTAATTACAAGACTGGTGAATTAACAACATTAGGAAAGATTTATGCACAGATTGGAAATCCTTCAGGATATAATGCAAAAACGTATGGTGTAAGTTCTTACATTTCAACTAATACATCACCAGCAGCTTGTGCAGTAGCCATGCCAACAACATTATATAGTGCAAAAGCTAAAAAGAAAGCTTTCAAGTATCAGATTAAAGCTGTTTCAAGAGCAGCAGGATACCAGGTACAGTATGGTGTTAAGAAGAACATGAAAGGCTCAAAGAGCAAATATGTTAAGAAATTAAACGGAACAATTAAGATTAAGTTCACAAAGAAACAGAAAAAACAGATTAAGAAGAAAAAGCTTAAGAGAATTACATATTATGTACGTGTAAGAGCATATAAGACTCTTGATGGAAAGAGATTATATTGCGCTTGGAGCAGCAAAGATAAAGTTAAAGTTAAGACTAGATAGAAGAGGACATAAATATGAAGGTATTAAAAAAAATAGCAACTTTAGTTTTGGTAGTAGCTATGGCATTTTCAGTGAATGTAACAGGTACATTCACTGAAAGTGTCAAGGCAGTTACAGAATTTCAGATAACAAGTCCAAGTGATAATGGTCTTGTTGCAGCAGGATACATTGACATTAAATGGAATAATCCGATAGGTGGAACTGCGTCAAAGTATAACGTTTATGTAGATGGTAATTATGTTAATTCAACTACATCAACAACATATGAATATTACACAACAAGTGTTGCATATCATACAGCATGGATTGAAGCAGAACTTTCTAATGGAGCAAAGGAATATACCAAGACAGTAAAATTCGGAGTATCTAAAAAAGGTTTAGCAGTTAATGATAATATGGGTAGAAGACTTGATCCTGTAGCAATGAATATGGGCTGGTATTATACTTGGGGAACGACCCCGTTCTTATATACAACATATGGTTCAGTGGAATTTGTACCTATGATTTGGGGAACAGGTTCAGAAAATGCAATTTCAAGAATAGCAAGCAGTGGCTATAAATACTTGTTGGCATATAATGAACCGGATATGCCAATGTATGATACTAATGGAAACTTTGTAGGTGGAAGTAATGTAGACGTTAATACAGCGATTAGTCATTGGTATAAGTTTGCAGGTAAAAGTTATCATTTAGGCGCACCGGCACCGGCTCTTTGTCCGGCATGGGATAGCGGAACGTGGTTTAGAACATTTATGGATAGTGATTTGGTTGACAAGAGTACTATTGATTTTATTCCATTACATTGCTATTACGGAACATATGGTGGTGCAGCAGGAGCAAATACATTCCTTAAAGAAGTGGTAGACGCGACTTATAATATGTATCACAAACCTATTTGGATTACTGAGTTTGCAGTAAGTGGTTGGGGATATAGCAATGCTTCAAATAGAAAACAGGTTGAAGCATTCCTAAAAACAGCTATTGAAGGTTTAAATAAGAGAAGTTATGTTGAAAGATATTCATGGTTCTCATTTAACACTACAGACAATAGAAACGGTGCATCAGCATTATGGACTAATTCAACAGGTAAGCTTACAGATTTAGGCAATATTTATGTAAATAACGGTAACCCAACAGAGCTTGCAGCTCAGGGAAGTGCAGTTAATAAGTATCAGCCTGCATCAGACAATGGTTCAAATAACAATAACAACAATACTCAGCCACAGGTTAAAAAACCTGCAAGAGCAAAGATTTCTAAACTTAAAAATGTAAAAGGCAGAAAAGTTAAAGTATCTATTAAGAAAATCAAGAAGGTTAAGGGATACCAGATTAAATATTCTGACAACAAGAAGTTTAACGGATACTGGCAGAAGAATTCAAAGAAGAATACATATACAGTTAAGAAATTAGATAAGAAGACTAAATATTACTTTAAAGTAAGAGCTTATGTAATAAATGGAAAAAAGAAGTTATATGGTTCTTACAGCAAAGTAAAATCAATTACAGTTAAAAAGTAATTAGATTAAGTAGCCTAAAATGGCAGCATATTAAAAGAAGGGGTTTTAATAGCCTCTTCTTTTTGATATTATTTACGTATGTGACATTAAAATAAAAATCTGAAATTGTGTCATTAGCAAATGTAGAGAGGATAGATTATGACTTCTAAAAATAAAAGAATATCATTAAAAGGAATATTTCAAATTATATTAATATTGATTTTGGGAGCCACTGTTCTTGCAGCGTGTATTGTTGCAGTAATAAAGCATCAAAATGCAGAGTCTGCAAAAAGAGAGCAGAAAGCCAGAATCTCTGCAGCAGAGAAGATTGTAAAAGAAAAGGATAAGTGGAAAAGTGATGCTTTCGTTACACCGACATCAGGTTCACTTAAAGCAGCAGGATATATAAC
>ERZ791626.1971-NODE-1971-length-11851-cov-2.119956_pt1 | contig 11851 bp, 10 predicted proteins | sample MGYA00510266_ERZ791626 | MGnify/ENA primary metagenome ERZ791626 (study PRJEB30046, sample SAMN00715208) | human gut metagenome | study: EMG produced TPA metagenomics assembly of the A metagenome-wide association study of gut microbiota in type 2...
TACTGCATAGTGACCAGCTTTTGCTTTTTCTAACATTTCTTTTGCAGATACTAACATAATGAATTCCTCCATAACTTAATCAATTTGCCGCAATGCGGCAGTTGTTTTTACCCTACCGCTATTATATATTACTTCCTGTAAAAAATAAAGTTAAATTTTTAACAAAACATACTTCCCGACAAGGGCTCTCACTCGCCCTGCGGCACCATAATCTCGACTGCCTTGCACAGGTTCTTCACCACGACCTCCTCATGGTCGCCGCCGAATTCTCCATCCAGCGTCCACGGGATTGTGTTCTTCGCCGTGAACCGCACTTTGCTGGTCTTAAACGAATAAATCATGTCCGTATCGTCCACAAGATTGATCAACGATGCGATGATCTCGTTTAACTCGATCGGGTTCTTCGGCTTTTTGATGAGTGTGACCTCGAAGACTCCGTCATCCAGCAGGACGTCCTTTCCGGTCATCCCCTTAAATCCGCCCACAGAGGTGGAGTTGCTGATCATCCCGTAGATGAACTCGTCCTGAAGACGCACATTGTCATACTCTACCTGCATGAGGAACGACGGGATATCATGCAGGCACTTCGCGCCCTCTAAGATGTAAGCCGCGTGTCCGAGCACATTCTTCCACTCCTGGCTCGTCTTGTAGGAAACTTCCGTAAACAGTCCGAACGCCGCCACATATACGAAGAAGTCCCCGTTAAACGCTCCGATGTCGCACGGGAACACCCGTCCTGCAACGGCTGTCTCTGCCGCCTTGACCATATTCTTCGGAATGCCAAGTGATGTGGCAAAATCATTCGTGCTGCCCGCTGCAATATAGCCGAGCGGTACCTTTTTCTCACGGTGCATCATCCCCGTCACCACTTCATCCAGCGTACCGTCCCCGCCGCTGCACACGACGAGATCATAATCGCCGGCTTCCGTCTCGATCTTATGTATCGCGTCTCCCTGTGCCTGTGTCGGATAGATGGTGACCTCATAATCCGCCTTCACCATCACATCCACAATATCCAACAGCTGATTCTTGATCTGTGCCTTGCCTGAAAACGGATTAAACACAAACAGTAACTTTTTCTTTGTACCCATTATTTATACACCCTTATCTTATTTCTTTCTATGAGACGAGGAATTCCTCAATCGCTGCAACGGCTTCCGCTTCGTCCGCTCCCTCTGCATCCACAAGAATCTCCTCACCGTTTAATAGCGCCAGACTCATCATCCCCATAATGCTCTTCGCATTGACACGGCTGTCACCATGTTCCAGATAGATTTTGCTTTCATACCGGTTTGCCACCTGCACGAGATTTGCGATCGGTCTTGCCTCAAAATCCTGCTGCATCTTTACTACCACACTCTTTTTCATTGCATCCTCCCATCCTCGCTTTTTAACTTACACCTTACACTGTCTGCTGCCGGAGGCTGTCTGCCATCTCGCTGATTCTGCGAAGCCTGTGATTCACACCTGATTTTCCCACAGGAGGATTCAGGTAGGTTCCCAGTTCTGCAAGCGGCGCATCCGGGTATTCCAGCCGAAGCAGTGCCATCTCTTTGAGATTCTCCGGCAGATATGACAAGCCGGCCGTCTCTCTTATATATTCAATGTCCGCAAGCTGTTTGACTGCAGCGTTTACCGTCTTGCTGATATTCGCTGTCTCGCAGTTCACCTTACGGTTCACCGAATTACGCATTTCCTTCAGAATCCGCACGTTCTCCAGATTCATGAGCGCAACATGCGCCTCCATAATGTTTAGAATATCTACAATCTGCGAGCCTTCCTTCAAGTACACAACCTGATATTTTTTGCGCGCCACAATCTTGGCATCCATGTCAAAACTGTTGATTACATCCCGAAGCTGCTCGGCCTGCGGGATACTTCGGCACACAATCTCAAAATGGTAGGATTTGTTGGGATCGCTGATCGATCCTCCCGCCAGAAACGCCCCTCTTATGTACGCCCTCTTGCAGCAGCTCTGCTGAATGAGGAGTCCCTTGACTGTATCTTCCGGCTCCGCCTCCCCCGTGGCATCGTTGTACATTTTAACCGTGGAAAAAACGCTGCGCGCCTCCTCCTCGGTATGGATTTCTTCTATATGAAACAGTTCTGCTAACAGCAGCTGATATTTTTGCATCAGCAGCCGGTTCTCCAACTCTGCCGCAGGAATCCTTCCCTCAAACGCAATCAGCGCCGCCAGCTCTGCAATCTGGCAATGTCTGCTCTTTCCCAGATGTTTTGCCAGTTCTGTTTTTACCTCACTTGAAAATGACATAGCTTACTCCAACCGTCCCCCGCGTCCATCGGCTCTGCCCTTTGTCTGCGGGGTCTATTTCCCGCGAAGCGCATCTTTGCCGATGTCGCGGTGCTCTATTTTCAGTCCGTATCCCTTCTGTCCGGAAAGCCGTTCATACAACGCATTGGCGAGTGTGACCGAACGGTGCTTTCCTCCGGTACAGCCGATGGAAATTACAAGCTGGTTCTTCCCTTCTGCAATATAATTCGGAATCAGGAAATTCAGCATATCCTCGAGCTTGTCCAAAAACGTATGTGCCTCCTCATACTGGAACACATAATCCTGGATCTCCTTGTCATTGCCCGTCTTTGCCCGCAATCCCTCCACATAATACGGATTCGGCAGGAAACGCACGTCAAAGACCAGATCGGAGTCCGCCGGGATCCCGTACTTAAATCCAAACGACAGAATCGTGATAAACAGATTCTTATAGTCCTGATTCTGCACAAAAATCTTATCCAGCTCCGCTTTCAGCTCTCTGGTCAGAAGCTGGCTGGTATCTATAATATAATCCGCGCTCTCTTTTAAAAACGCCAGACGCTTTCTTTCCTCTTCAATTCCCTTGTCCACGCGCTCGCCGCCCGCTAAAGGATGGTTTCTTCTGGTCTCCTTGTAGCGCTTGACCAGCACGGAATCCTCCGCATCAAGGAACAGGATCTCATAGTGTACCTGCTTTTTCTTGATCCGCGCAAGCACGTCACGCATCTCTTCCAGCGCCTGGCCGTTCCGGATGTCAATACCGACCGCCACCTTCTGCAGTTCCGCCGTTTCCTGCAGACTCGACAGCTCCACGAACTTTTCAAGCAACGCGATCGGAAGATTATCCACACAATAGTATCCGATATCTTCCATCATCTTAATTGCCGTACTTTTTCCGGCCCCGGACATTCCGGTCAAAATTACGAACTTCATGCCAGTCACTCTCCATTCCTGCGTATCCTGCTGTTATCTTTGTCCATTGGGCTAAAATTCGCCAAGCATCTTAATCTCCGGTTCCAGCTCCACCTGAAACTGTCTGTCCACCTCTGCGCTCACATCCGCAATCAGCGTCCTCACATCCTGTGCGGTCGCATTCCCTGTGTTGACCACAAATCCACAGTGTTTCTGCGATACCTGTGCTCCGCCGACCCGGTATCCGCGCAATCCCGCATCCATGATCAGCTTTCCGGCAAAATATCCCTCCGGCCGTTTAAATGTGCTTCCCGCACTCGGATATTCGAGCGGCTGCTTTTCGGCGCGCTGCGTGGCAAGCTCCTTCATCCGTGCCCGGATGGCCTGCTCCTCTCCCGCCGTAAGCTTCAATACCGCCTGTGTGACAATATAGTGCTTCTTTAAAATGCAGCTCGTGCGGTAGCCAAGCTCCAGCTCCTCCACGGACAGCACATGCTGTGCTCCCGTCTCATCGAGCACGGTCACAGTCTCTATGATGTCCCGCATCTCTCCGCCGTAAGCTCCCGCATTCATCACAACTGCACCGCCGATCGTTCCCGGAATCCCGGCTGCGAATTCCATCCCGGTCAGCGCATGTGACGCAGCAAGCGACGCCGTGCGTGACAGGAGTGCTCCCGCTCCCGCCGTAATCCGCACGCCGTCTGCCGAAATCTCATCCATCCCGTCTCTGGTAAGAATGACCACCCCACGGATACCGCCGTCTCCCACCAGGAGGTTACTGCCGTTTCCGACAATGTAATATGGCTCTCCCGCCTCCCGGCATGCACCGGTAACTGCTGCAAGCTTCTCCGCTTCCGGCGTCACCAGCACATCTGCCGGACCGCCCACACGAAAGGTCGTGTGGCGGCTCATCGGCTCGTTCGGATGAATATTTTCTTTTCCTGCGATCTGTTCTAACGTATCCAATAACTGTTGTTTCATGCCTGTTCCTTTAAAAATGCAATATAGCCGCGATATGCCTCATACAGATCCACCTTGCTGATGATCTCCCACGGTGCATGCATGTTCAGCACTGCCACACCGCTGTCAATCACACGCATGCCATAGTTGGCAAGAATGTAGGCGATCGTTCCGCCGCCGCCCTGGTCTACCTTGCCGAGTTCTGCCGTCTGGAATGCCACCTCGTTGCGGTCCATGATCGCGCGGAGTGCTCCCACGTACTCTGCATTCGCATCGTTCGATCCGGATTTGCCTCTGGCTCCGGTATATTTGTTAAACACAAGTCCTCTTCCAAAATATGCTGCATTGCGTTTTGTCATAACAGACGGATAATTCGGATCAAATGCCGCCGATACATCCGAAGAGAGAACGCTCGAGTTCTTCAGTGCACGTCTGAGTGCCAGTTCAGAATACGTTCCTGCCGCATTCATCACCTCTGCGACCGTATTCTCGAAGAAACGGGACTGCATACCGCTCGCGCCGACACTTCCGATCTCTTCCTTGTCTACCAGAAGGCATACACTTGTGATCTCCGGATTCTCCATCGCCGCAATCGCCTCAAAGGAAGGATATGCGCACACTCTGTCATCGTGTCCGTAGCCCATAATCATGCTTCTGTCAAAGCCGTAGTCTCTCGCTTCGCCGGCCGGTACGACCTCAATCTCCGCAGAGAGGAAATCCTCTTCCTCTATATCATATTCCTTTGCAAGGATCTTCATGATATTGGCTTTTACTTTTTCCTTGACGTCGTCTTTTTCATCCGCTTCCGCCGGAATGCTGCCGATGATCAGATCGAGGTTTTCTCCCTCAATGACCTTGGCTGCCTTTTTCTCCATCTGCTCTCCGGAAAGGTGGATCAAAAGATCGCTCACGCCGAATACCGGATCACCCGGCTTGTCTCCGACACTCACCTTGACCACGGTGCCGTCCTTTTTCGCAATGACGCCGTGCAGAGCCAGCGGCAGTGTCACCCACTGGTACTTCTTGATACCGCCGTAATAGTGGGTATCCAGCATTGCAAAATCGGTATCCTCATACAGCGGATCCTGCTTTAAGTCCATGCGCGGGGAATCGATATGCGCACCGAGAATATTCATGCCATGCTCCATGCTCTTCTCACCGATTACGAACAGGGCAAGTCCTTTTCCCATATTGTTTGCATATACTTTATCTCCGGCCGCAAGCTTTGTACCCTTCTCCAGCACGGTATCCAGATTTACGAATCCCGCCTTCTCTGCTTTCTGTGCAAAATAGGTGACGCACTCGCGCTCCGTCTTGCAGTCTGACAAAAACTTACGGTACTCCTCTGCAAAATCAAAAACTTCGTTTCTCTTTTTTCCTTCCGGGTATTTCTCCCATGCGTTCATTCTTTCCATTGCTGTTGTTTCTCCTAACCTATATTGATCTATTCGTCTTCCTCATCGTCGGACTTCTTCGTCAGGTTCTCCTGTACACGGCGGTACAGCTCCTGTGCGGCATTGTAACCCATCTTCTTCTGTCTGTGGTTGACTGCCGCCGCCTCACAGATGACTGCAAGGTTACGTCCGGCGCGGATCGGAAGCGAATGACATACGACTTTATTGCCGAGGAACTCTGTGTACTCCTCCTCAAGTCCCAGACGGTCATACTCGTTATCCTTCTTCCAGTCTTCCAGCTTGATGACCAGATCGATCTGCTGCTTCTCCTTGACGCCCTCGACACCGAACAGCGTCTTCACATCAATGATGCCAATTCCGCGCAACTCGATAAAGTAACGTGTGATGTCCGGTGAAGTACCGATCAGCGTATGCTCGTTGATCTTGCGGATCTCCACGACATCATCGGTTACCAGGCGATGTCCTCTGCGCACAAGCTCGAGTGCTGCCTCGCTCTTACCGATGCCGCTCTCTCCCATAATCAGAAGTCCCTCGCCGTAGACATCTACAAGCACGCCGTGAATGGTGATGCACGGTGCCAGCTGCTCGCTCAGGCAGTAGATCAGCTCCGCCATGAACTCGGATGTGCTTCGCTTGGTTCCGAATACCGGCAGATTGCTCTCCTCCGCAATCTTGAGGAACATCTCGTCCGGCTTTAAATCACGGCAGAAAATGACGCACGGAATATCGTAAGCCATAAACTCCCGGTAGATCGCTTCTTTTTTCTTCTCATCCAGCTGTTGCAGATACGTGTATTCCACGGTACCGATGATCTGCACACGGGACTGCTCAAAATGCTCGAAATAGCCGCTCAGCTGCAATGCCGGACGGTTGACATCACGGATCATGATCCGATGTCCTTTTAATTCCATCTGCGGAATAAAATTGCACAGATCGAGAATCTGCGCCACTTTTGCTACACCAACACCACTCATCCCTTACGCTCCTTTGTATGTGATTTACTTTTGTGCAAATTATACCATAGGCACATGGAATCTTCAACTAATCGGACGGCTGGTTTTCCCGTTCTTTCTCCCGGAAAAACCGGTAAACCGAGCGCGCCGCCTGCGGGCTCATGCTGTCCGTCTGTGCAAGGTCTTCCTCCGTCGCCTCCCGGATTGCCTCCAGCGACTGATATTTTTTCATCAGCGCCTTGCGCCTTGCCGGTCCGATATCCGGAATGTCATCCAGCACGGAATGTACCTGCTCCTTGCTCCGGAGCGACCGGTGGTACTCAATGGCAAAACGGTGCGCCTCGTCCTGAATTCGCGTAATCAGCTTAAATCCCTCGCTTCCACGGTCGATGGGTATCTCTACATTATGATAGTATAGCCCGCGCGTGCGGTGATTATCATCTTTTACCATTCCACAGACCGGAATATTAAGATGCAGCTCCTCCAGCACTTTGAGTGCGATGTTCACCTGCCCGCGGCCGCCGTCCATCATGATCAGATCCGGAAATCTTGTGAAACTGCCGTACTCCTCCGACAGGTCTTTTTCTTCCATCTCCTCCATCTCACGCATGCCATGCGTAAATCTTCTCGTCAGCACCTCATACATGGAGGCATAGTCATCCGGTCCCGACACCGTCCGCAGCTTAAACTTCCGGTAGTCACTCCGCTTTGGCTTGCCTTTCTCATACACAATCATGGAACCGACCGACTCAAAACCGCTCGTATTTGAGATATCGTACGCCTCCACGCGGTTTAATCCTTTCATATCTAAAAGCTGTTCAATCTCCTTTAACGCGCCGATCGTCCTGCCTTCCTCGCGCTTGATCTTCTCGCGATCCTGCGCAAGAACCATCTTGGCATTCTTCTGTGCGAGTTCCACCAGCTTTTCTTTCATGCCCTTCTGCGGTACGCGGATGTAAACCTTGCTGCCCCGCTTCTCGCCAAGCCAGTCGGCAAGCACCTCCTGCTCCTCGATCTCCTGCGGCAGCATAATCTCTCTCGGAATGAACGGCGTTCCCGAATAGAACTGCTTTAAGAATGTGGTAAGGATCTGGGCTTTGGTGTCCTCCGTTCCGATCTTCACATAAAAATGGTCTCTGCCGATCAGCTTGCCGTCACGGATAAAAAATACCTGTACCACCGCGTCGCGGTCATCCGCCGCCAGCGCAATAATATCCTTGTCCTCGCCGTCCGTGTGCGTGATCTTCTGCTTCTGTGCGATCTGTCTGACACTGTTTAAAAGCTCCCGGTACTCAATCGCCTTTTCAAATTCCAGATTGGCCGACGCCGTATTCATCTTCTCTTCCAGAGACTTTAGCACCGGCGCATAATTGCCATTTAAAAATTCCACCACCGCATCCACGCGCTCACGGTACGCTTCCTTTGTGATATATCCCTGGCAGGGCGCCGTGCACTGATGAATATGATAATTCAGACATGGGCGGTCCTTTCCCGTGTCGCGCGGCAGGTTCCGGTTGCAGGTGCGCAGCTGATAGATCTTGTTCACCAGCTCGATCGTATCCTTGACCGCCGCCGCAGAGGTAAACGGCCCGAAATACTTCGATTTGTCCTTTTTCATCAGTCTGGAAAACTGCACGCGCTCGTGTAAGGACCAAAGTACCGCGATTTGTCTTTTTTCTGCTGGCGCGAAAAGAGAACTCTCGGAAAATCTTCCCCGAGAGTCACTCTGATGTACGGATATGTCTTATCGTCCCGCAGCATGGTGTTGTACTTTGGCCGATGTTCTTTGATCAGATTGCATTCCAGTACCAGCGCTTCCAGTTCGGAATCCGTCACAATGTACTCAAACCGCGCAATCTGTTTTACCATCTCGTCATGGCTTGGCTGAAAATACTGGTGCACCCGCTTGCGCAGGCTGACTGCCTTGCCAATGTAGATAATGGCATCACGGCTGTCATGCATAATATAAACTCCCGGCTGATCCGGGAGTTTTTTAAGTTCTTCTTCAATTACAAACATTACTGTTCCTCATGGTCCTGCGTATTGCGCAGCAGCACATCATCCATGTTCTGATTCTCTGCGGCAGGCTTCGCCTCTTCCAGTCCCTGGCGTGCTTCCTCCGCCTGCTCGAAGAATGTTTTCTTCTCCGCCTCGTCCTCCGGCTCCGGGATTCCCTTCAGTTCACGGAAGATCTTCATGAATTCCTTACCGGTAATCGTCTCATGCTCGTAGAGGTATTCCGAGATATGATCGAGCACTTCCCGGTTCTCCGTGAGGAGACGCATCGCCTCATCATATGCGTGATTGATAATGGCAAGTACCTCCTTATCAATCTGCGCCGCCGTGTCCTCACCGCAGATCAGTCCTGCGCGGTTGTCCAGATACTGGTTCTCCACCGTCGCCAGGCACATCATACCGAACTTATCGGACATACCGTACTGCGTTACCATTGCCCTGGCAATCGCCGTCGCCTGCTCAATATCGTTCGCCGCACCGCTGGTTGCCGACTGGAATACCAGCACCTCCGCCGCACGTCCTGCCATGTAAGTGGTAATCTTCGCTAAAAGTTCGTCCTTGGTCTGGAGATACTTCTCCTCCTCCGGCGTCTGCAGCGTGTAGCCGAGCGCTCCCATCGTACGCGGAACAATCGTGATCTTCTGTACCGGCTCGGTGTTCTTCTGAAGCGCCGTCACCATCGCGTGGCCGACCTCATGGTAGGACACGATCTTGCGCTCCTTGTCACTCATCACGCGGTCCTTCTTCTCCTTGCCGCCGACTGCCACAAGTTCAAACGCGTCAAACAGATCGGACTGGTTGACAAACTTTCTGCCGTTCTTGACGGCATTGATTGCTGCCTCATTGATCATATTGGCAAGATCGGAACCCACCAGACCTGCCGTCGCAAGTGCCAGTGCATCCAGATCCACGGTTTCATCCATCATGACGTCCTTGGAATGTACCTTGAGGGTCTCCAGACGCCCCTTCAGATCCGGCTTGTCGACAATGATCCGGCGGTCAAAACGTCCCGGACGGAGCAACGCCTTGTCCAGTACCTCCGGACGGTTGGTTGCAGCGAGAATCAGAATTCCCTTGGACGTGTCAAAACCGTCCATCTCCGCAAGGAGCTGGTTCAATGTCTGCTCTCTCTCGTCGTTGCCGCCGTAACGGGTGTCACGGCTCTTACCGATCGCATCGATCTCATCGATAAAGATGATACACGGTGCCTGCTTCTGCGCTTCCTTAAACAGATCCCTCACACGGGAAGCTCCGACACCGACGAACATCTCCACAAAATCCGAACCGGAGATGGAGAAAAAGGGAACCTTGGCTTCCCCGGCCACGGCTTTGGCCAGCAGAGTCTTCCCGGTTCCGGGAGGGCCCACCAGCAGGACACCCTTGGGCATAACGGCCCCGATGGCCTTGTATTTGGCCGGATTGTGGAGATAATTGACGATTTCCTGGAGGGCTTCTTTGGCTTCATCCTGGCCGGCCACATCCTTGAAAGTTTTTCCCGTCTGGGCCGCGATGTACACTTTGGCATTGCTCTTTCCAAAGCTCATCATATTGCCCCCGCCCATCTTGGGGCCCAAGTACCGCATGATCAGCTGGCCGATGACCATAAAGAGCAGGAACGGCAGGATCCAGTTGTTGAAGAAACTCATGATGGGAGATTCCTGTTTGGGAATCACCTGGGAGAATTCAACCTTTGCCTTTACCAGACGGCTGACCAGTTCCGGGTCATCCACTCTGCCGGTTACATAGATCTGTTCCTTTCCGTCCTGATTGCACAAAAGGGCAATCCGATCCTTGGTGATTTCCACCTTGGAGGCCTTCCCTTCATCCACCATGTTCAAGAAGTTGGTGTAACTGACTTCATGGACCTTGGGCTGGAAAAACATGGGGCTGATGATTGTATTGATAATCAGGATCAGCAAGATGGCCGCAATGTAATACATGCGGACCCGTTTCGACTGCTTATCCGGATCTTTGTTTTCCATGGTATCCATCCTTTCTTCATTGAAAATGTAACTGTTTTCTTAACATTATAGCACAACTATACAGAATTACATGGAAAATTTTAACACTTTCTGTTGAAAAGGAGACCTATCGGTTGGGAATTTCTTTTTTCAGCCTCCAGCCGTTGATAGCTGACAACCACAAAGGGGGTGTTGCACGTTGCGTGCAACACCCCCAAGCTGTAGAGCCGCATAGCGGCTCAAGTCTGGAGTCTGAAGTCTGGAGCCGGAGGTTAAATTTGCAAGCAAATTTTTGAATATGTAGAACCTTTGGACGAAATGATCTCTCAGATTGATTGCGATTCTGGTTCTACAGAATCAAAAGGATCCGTCTAGCCAGGCGGATCCTGTCCTGAGGCTTCCGACTTCAGACTTTCGACTACGGGGATGTTGCACATATATTTTTTACGTGCAACATCCCCTCTTTGATTTGCTTGTATATTCTGAATTCCTTAATCCATATTGACAAACTAGGAAATAAAAAGTAGAATTGAACCAATTTCAAATCCATCTGTGATGAAGGAAGAGAGTAAGGAAAGGAAACTGGTGCAGCGAGCCCGGAGAGTGGAAGCGGGTGCAGCGGATTTTCCCAAAGTGCATTCCGGAACAGGCAAGGCTGAATCCAGTAGGCCTTCCGGGTACGCCCGTTACAGCGTTCAGAGTAATGCTTTTACTCTCAAAGGCCAAGGCGGTGACGCTTTGGTGAAATTGGGTGGAACACGGTCAGATCGTCCCATGTGCAGAACAAACACAGGGGACGATCTTTTTATTCGGCTTACAAGGAGGCAGCCATGATCAAATTCATCGATATCTGCAAAACATATACAAGCAAAAAACAAACTGTCCAGGCACTGGATCATGTGAGCCTGACCATCCAGGACGGAGACATCTACGGCATCATCGGACTCTCCGGTGCCGGAAAGTCCACCCTGCTCAGCATGATCAACGGGCTGGAAGTCCCCACTTCCGGTTCCGTGTTGGTGGACGGGGGGAACATCCCCAGCCTCTCCTTTTCGGAAATGCTCCAGAAACGCCGAAAGATCGGCATGATTTTCCAGCAGTTCGAGCTGCTGAATTCCAAGACGGTCCGCCACAACATCTCCCTGCCTTTGATCATCGCCGGGGAAGACAGGAAGACCATCGACGCCAAAGTGGACAAGATGCTCCAGTTCGTCCAGCTGGAAGACAAAGCAGATGTGTATCCGGACCAGCTCTCCGGGGGGCAGAAACAGCGGGTGGGCATCGCCCGGGCCCTGGCCAACGACCCGGACGTGCTGCTGATGGATGAGCCCTTCTCCGCCCTGGACCCCCTGGTCCGGCGGG
>ERZ791626.1978-NODE-1978-length-11824-cov-3.780355_pt1 | contig 11824 bp, 10 predicted proteins | sample MGYA00510266_ERZ791626 | MGnify/ENA primary metagenome ERZ791626 (study PRJEB30046, sample SAMN00715208) | human gut metagenome | study: EMG produced TPA metagenomics assembly of the A metagenome-wide association study of gut microbiota in type 2...
CAACACTTTGTGTATGAATTAGTTGGCTAATTTTATACTATTTACTGAATCTCCCTAATAAGAAAAGCCTGTTTAAATCTTTTCTTAAACAGGCTTTCTATAATAGAAGAATTTTATTATTGTTTATCCTTGGATCGCTTTAATACCCGGAAGAATTTTTCCTTCGATTGCTTCAAGTAACGCACCGCCACCTGTAGATACATACGATACTCCGTTTGCTAAACCAAATTTATTAACACAAGCAACAGAATCCCCTCCACCAACAAGAGAGAATGCTCCATTTTTGGTAGCTTCCACAATAGCTTCCCCTACAGAGCGTGAACCATGGGTAAAGTTTTCAAATTCAAATACACCCGTAGGACCGTTCCAAAGAATTGTTTTAGATTTTTTGATAACATCTGCGAATATTTTCTCAGATTCCGGGCCGATATCCAAACCTTCCCAACCATCAGGAATTTGATTTACAGGAACTATTTTAGTATTTGCATCATTACTGAATGCATCTGCAATTTTAGCATCTACAGCTAATACTAAATTTACACCTTTTTCTTTTGCTTTTTTCATTAGATCAAGAGCTAAATCCAATTTGTCATCTTCACAAATAGAATTACCGATTTTACCGCCTTGAGCTTTTGTAAAAGTATAAGTCATACCTCCTGTAATGATCAGATTATCCACTTTGTTAAGCAGATTTTCAATAATTTCAATTTTTGAGGAAACTTTAGATCCGCCCATAATTGCTGTAAAAGGACGATTAATATCTTTCATTACCTTTTCTACAGCTTTTACCTCTTTTTCCATCAGGTAACCGAACATTTTATTCTCCGGGGTAAAATAGTCAGCAATTAAAGCGGTAGAAGCATGTGCACGGTGAGCTGTACCAAATGCGTCATTTACATAAACATCAGCAAGACTTGCCAATTCCTTTGTGAATTCTTTTTGACTGGCTTTGACGGCCTTTTTTGCAGCAGCTTTTTCTTCATCGCTGGCATCTTCAGCAAGTCCTCTGGGTTTGCCTTCCTCTTCAGCATAAAAACGAAGATTTTCAAGAACAAGCACTTCTCCCGGTTTCAATTCTGCAACAGCAGCTTTTACTTTTTCACCTATTGAGTCATCAACAAATTTTACGGGTTGTCCTAATAATTCAGACAAATGTGCAACTACATGCTTCAATGAAAATTTGTCTTCCGGACCTTTTTTCGGACGACCCAGATGTGATCCGATAATCACGTTACCGCCATCAGCAATAATTTTTTTCAAAGTAGGCAACGCTGCGCGCATACGAGTGTCGTCTGTAATATTCAGATTTTCATCCAAAGGTACGTTAAAATCAACACGTACAAATGCCTTTTTACCGGCAAAATTGAAATTGTCAAGTGTTTGCATATTACAATAATTTTAAAACATGTATTTGTTTTCTGTCTGTCTGCAAATTTACAAAATAAATCGGTATATTTTTTATAAAATACGAGAGTTTACAGTAAATATTTATGCTTATATTATATGATTCCAAGAAAAATTCAAATTAGAGATCTTTCTTGCAAAAGGGCTTCCATTTGTTCTTGAATTTTCTTCGATTCAGCACGTGCTGCAATTCCAAAATTCTCACTCTTATCGGCATATATAATTCCTCGTGAGGAATTTACCAGAAGACCGCATTGCTTATTCATTCCATATTTAGCAACATCTTGCAAACTTCCGCCTTGAGCGCCTACTCCCGGAACTAATAAAAAGTGATCTGGTGCTATTTTGCGTACGTCCGTAAATAATTTCCCTTGGGTTGCCCCTACAACAAACATCATTTGATCATCGGTTGCCCAAGTTTGGGAAATACGCATTACTTTTTCAAAAAGTCGTTCTCCTGAAGCATCTGCCGTAAATTGAAAATCTTGAGATCCTTTATTAGACGTTAATCCCAAAACAATGACCCATTTACCTGGATATACGAGAAAAGGTTTTACACTATCTTCTCCCATATAAGGAGCAACTGTTACCGAGTCGATATCGAGATGTTCAAAAAAACTGCGAGCGTACATTTCTGAAGTATTCCCTATATCTCCGCGTTTTGCATCGGCAATAATAAATTGATCCGGATAATTTTCTTTTATATATCGTACTGTTTTTTCAAAGGCACTCCAACCTTGAATGCCCAAACTCTCATAAAAAGCGAGATTGGGCTTATAAGCGACACAAAAATCTGCTGTCGAATCGACAATAATTTTATTAAATGCAAAAATAGGATCTTCTTCATTAAGCAAATGTGTCGGAATTTTTTTAATATCGGTATCTAAACCTACGCAAAGAAATGATTTTTTACGTTTTATGTTCTCAAAGAGTTGTTGTTTGTTCATAAGATAGGTACAAAAAATTTTCTATAATTCGCTTTCTTTCATTCTTTCGGCATTTTCGGCAATAATTAGGTGATCTATGCAGTCTTGTATATCGCCATCCATGAATGCTGAAAGATTATATATAGTATAGTTGATTCTATGGTCGGTAATGCGCCCTTGAGGATAATTGTATGTACGTATCTTAGCGGAGCGATCTCCTGTAGAGACCATTGTCTTTCTTTTGGCTGCAATATCGTCAAGGTATTTTTGATGCTCTTTATCATAAATAAAAGAACGTAAACGGGTAAGTGCACGTTCTTTATTTTTGGGTTGATCACGGGTTTCAGTACATTCGATAAGAATCTCTTCTGAAACTCCTGTATTGGGATTTTTCCATACGTACCTGAGACGGACACCAGATTCCACTTTATTAACGTTTTGTCCTCCAGCACCACCGGAGCGGAAAGTATCCCATTTGATTTCACCTTCATTAATCTCAACATCAAATTCTTCTGCCTCCGGAAGAACTGCCACAGATGCAGCCGAAGTATGTACTCTACCTTGTGTCTCAGTTGCTGGTACACGCTGCACCCGATGTACACCGGATTCGTATTTTAATGTGCCATAAACATTTTCTCCGCTTACTGTAAATATAATTTCTTTATATCCACCCGAAGAGCCTTCACTATAACTGGATATACTTAATTGCCACCCTTTGGTCTCACAATATTTAGAATACATACGAAACAGATCCCCTGCAAAAATAGCGGCTTCATCACCGCCTGTGCCTCCTCGAATTTCTACTATGGCATTTTTACTATCTTGGGGATCGGTGGGAACGAGTAGTAGTTTTATCTCTTCTTCCAATACCGGAAGTTTTTCTTGAGACTCATCCAATTCTTCTTTTGCCATTTCCCTTATTTCCAGGTCGTTTTCCGATTCTAATATTGATCTTGCTTCAGAGATATTGTTTAGTAATTTCTCATATTGATTTTTAGCTTTAACAATTTTCTCGAGATCACTATATTCCTTGGTAAGTTTAACAAAACGCTTCATATCAGATATAACAGCCGGATCGGTAATAAGAGTCCCGACTTCTTCGAAACGGATTGAAAGGCCTTCTAATTTATCTAATAAAGTATTTTCACTCATTATTTTACTATTTTCAGACTACAAAGATATAAAATGTGTGTCAATAAATCTAATGGATATTTATAATAAAATAGCCGGACATTTTCTTGAATAATGATGCCTTCAAGTATGTTGTCCGACTATTTATAGAGTAGTAGTAATAAGGAAACAATCCTTTTGAATATTTTGTTGTAAAAATCGAATTAAAATCTGTTAAGCAGATAACATATAAGATAAGGAGGAATTTTTTCAATAAATTTCCTCCTTATCTGTATTTACCTATTATTATTTCTATAATTGTATGGGGTGTTCTACCTTTTCATTCAATAATGCAAAATCGAGAACTTCTTTAATGTTCCGTACGTAGTGGAATGTAAGCCCCTTAATATAATTTTCTTTGATCTCATCTATGTCTTTTTTATTTTCTTCCGATAAGATAATATCTTTTATATTAGCGCGTTTTGCAGCCAATATTTTTTCTTTTATGCCTCCGACGGGAAGTACACGTCCTCTTAATGTAATTTCTCCGGTCATGGCCAGGTTCGGACGTACTTTGCGTTGGGTAAATGAGGATGCAATAGAAGTTACCATCGTGATACCTGCAGAAGGGCCATCTTTAGGAATAGCGCCTTCTGGCACATGAATATGTACGTTCCATTTATCGAACACGTCATCACTGATATTTAACATTTCGGCATGGGCTTTTATGTATTGCATGGCTATTATTGCCGACTCTTTCATGACATCACCTAAATTTCCTGTTAATGTCAGTTTTTCGCCTTTGCTTTTACTCAGGCTTGATTCTACGAATAATATTTCTCCACCTACGGCAGTCCATGCCAAACCTGTAACGACACCGGCATATTCATTTCCTTCGTATTTATCTCGTGAATACTCTTTTATTCCTAAATATTCATGTAAGTCATTTACTGTAATCGTATGTGGGTATTCTTCTTCTAATGCCTTTTTCCGGGCGATTTTCCGCATAATTTTGGCAATTTTCTTATCCAATTCCCGAACACCCGATTCCCGAGTATAAGAGTCTACTATGACCTCCATCGTCTTTTTAGGAATGTCTACATCTCCTTTTACGAGCCCATGATTCTCGAGCTGTTTCGGGACAAGGTGTCTTCGACCGATCTCTACTTTTTCTTCCAAAATATATCCGGTTATATCGATAAGCTCCATTCGATCTAATAAAGGTTGGGAGATCGTATTCAAATTATTGGCAGTCGCTATAAATAAAATATTTGACAGATCATAGTCGATATCCAAATAATTATCATGAAAAGCGTTGTTCTGTTCCGGATCGAGAACCTCTAACAAAGCTGATGCCGGATCTCCTTTAAAATCATTTCCGATTTTATCTATTTCATCTAAAACGAACACAGGATTAGACGAACCGGCTTTCAATAAACCCTGTATAATACGACCGGGCATAGCTCCGATGTAGGTACGTCGGTGACCTCTGATTTCCGCTTCATCGTGCAATCCCCCTAAAGAAATACGCACATATTTTCTTTTCAGAGCTTCCGCTATTGACTTTCCCAAAGATGTTTTTCCGACACCCGGAGGTCCGTAAAGGCATATAATCGGAGATTTTAAATCCCCTCGCAGTTTTAATACCGCCAGATGTTCTAAAATACGGTCTTTCACTTTTTCAAGCCCGTAATGGTCTTTATCTAATTGCTTCTGTGCATGTTTCAGATTAAAATTATCCTTTGTAAATTCATTCCAAGGTAAATCGGTCAATGTTTCCAAGTAATTATATTGCACCGAAAAGTCTGGAGATTGAGGATAAAGACGTTCTAATTTACGTAGTTCTTTTTCAAATATGGCAGCTACTGAAGCATCCCATTTCTTTTTAGAAGCTTTTTCCTTCAGTTCCTGTATATCTTGTTCCTGAACGCTTCCACCCAATTCATCTTGTATAGTTTTTATCTGTTGTTGTAAAAAGTGCTCTCTTTGTTGTTGGTTCAAGTCTTCTCTCGTACGAGATTGAATACTTGCTTTTATTTCAATAAGTTGGGCTTCCTTACTCAGTGCGGTATATAAACTGAATGCTCGTTGCTTGACCGAGTCGATATTAAGCAGATCCTGTTTCTGTTGGGTATTTAAAGGAATATTGGAACATAAAAAATTAATCAGATAGTGAGAATTTTCAATATTCCTTAATGCAAACATCAGCTCTCGTGAAGGTTCACCCAAAGTTTTCAGAATATTGAATGTCATGTCCTTTATTGCAGATATGAGCGCTTCGAATTCTTTGTCATTCGATTTGGGCATTTTTTCTTCCAATAGAGAGATATTGCCTCTTAAATAAGGAGTGAATGTTGTCAGATTATCTAAATGAAAACGTCGTTTGCCTTGTAAAATAACGGTAGTGCTTCCGTCTGGCATTTCCAGTATTTTTACGATTTCCGCAATAGTACCTATTTCATACAAATCTTTGTATTCAGGTTCATCTACGTACATATCTTTTTGACATGTTACACCGATATATTGTTTTTGAGCGTATGCTTCTTTAATAAGTTGAAGAGATTTGGCCCTTCCGACTGATACCGGGAGAGCTACTCCCGGATACATCACCATATTGCGCAATGGCAGTATGGGCAGATCGACTTCTGCCACCCCCGGACATTCTATATCCGGATTACCCTCTACTTCAGCGAAAATCGGCATAATTGTAGTGGCATTGTCATTAGCATCATCAAGCAGATTATTATCAGAAAAAATTTTTTTCATATGTTAATTGTCATTTTGTCAGTAATTAGGATTAAATACATTGTCAGCACTCCTGAAAAATCAATGTTATATTATAGTACAATGAGTGTGCCAAAAAATAAACAATACTTAGATCCCCATAAAATTGTTATTATTTTTTGTTTATTTGTATTCTAAAATTTTTATTTATGGGAACTCATTATTTTCAGTTTAAACAATTTACCATATATCATGACCGCTGTGCAATGAAGGTAGGTACAGATGGCGTGCTGCTTGGAGCTTGGTGTAATATCCCGAAAAATGGGAATATATTGGATATAGGAACTGGAACAGGAATAATCGCATTAATGGCGGCGCAAAGATCTTCGTTTTCTCAAGTATCTATCGATGCAATCGAGATCGATAGAGATGCGTACTTACAAGCTAAAGAAAATATATCATCTTCTCCATGGAGCAATAAAATACAAGTAATTAATTGTTCTTTACAAGAGTATGCGGAAATGTCAGAAACTCTCTATGATCATATTGTGTCTAATCCTCCTTATTTTGATAATACTCTGCCTCCCAAAAGTCTCTCTCGGCAAATGGCACGACATACAGCTTCACTAACTTATGAAGAATTTGTATCCAATGCGGTAAAGTTATTGAAGCCTGAAGGTCACATTTCCGTTATATACCCTGCAGATCAAGACAGACAGTTGACCGGTATAGCTGTCTCCAACAAATTGTGGGTGTCTCGAAAAGTTTGGGTAAAAGGACGTCCGAATGTCTCCCCTAAAAGAGTTTTAGTAGAGTGGGGGAAGTCCCCCGTAAGCTATATAGAAGAAGAGCTTGTTATAGAGACAGCACCTTTGACATATACACCTGAATATATAGCTTTAACTAAAGACTTTTATTTAAAAATGTAAGAGCCTGCCCAAAACAGACCCGATAAAATTTAAATATCCGGTAAAAAAACGCGGTATTACACCGCGTTTTTTTATCGAATATTTTCTCGTAAGCGAGTCAAATATGCCTTCATTTTGTCAGTATCCTTACGTTTTATAATGTCGAGCAGTATATCCAGTTGTTCTTGAATTTGCGACACTTGTTCGGGCGTGTGCGGGTTAAATAGAATCTCCGTGAGGAGATAATCATCTTCGGAAAGAAGTCCGTGAGCAATATCCATGTGCTTTTTGAATGTTGTACCCGGAGCGTCCTGAGGTTTCATTACGGCAGCAAAAACAAGAGTAGATGCAAATGGAATCGATAACGAATAGGCGATTGTTTCATCATGCTCCTTAAATGAATATTCAAATATTCTTAACCTTAAATTACTGTATAGATCTTTAAAAAAAACTTTTCCTAAATGGTCGGACTCGGAAATGATAATCGTATTTTGAGTACTTAAGTCACTGAGATTTGCAAATGTAGGCCCGAACATCGGATGAGTCGAGACAAACGGATGTCCGGCCTTTTGGTAAAATTCCGGAAGTCCTGTTTTTACAGAGGCAATGTCAGATATAATGCAATTAGCAGGGATATGAGGTAATATCATTTCGAATGCAGCAATTGTATATTTTACGGTTGCTGCATTAATGACCAATTCCGGTTGAAACTCTTTTACCTCCTCTAACGCTGTCATTCGGTAAGTATTGAACACAAATCTCAACCGTTTGGGATCAGTATCAAAAAGTGCTACTTCGTGTTGAAAACTTAGTACATCCGCAAAAAAAGAGCCCATTTTCCCAGCTCCGAGAATAAGTATTTTCATCGTTTTATTTATTCAAAATATTCATTTGTTGCCTTACTGACTCTTCGTGAATTGCCTGTAAAACCGATTTCATAAATTCTCCGTCCATATCTAGATCTATTGCCTGGTTGATCCGTTTACTTAAAATCTCATCATAACGGGTCGGTTGTAAGACTGTCATATCGTGTTCTTTTTTATATTGCCCGATTTCTCGAGATATACGCATCCGTTTGGCCAATAATTCCAGCAATTGATTATCCAATTCGTCGATCTGTCTTCTAAGTTCCGATAAATTTTCTGTAGTTTGGGTCGTTTCCCGGATAACTAACATATTTAAAATAAAATTGAGAACATCCGGTGTTATTTGCTGATTTTTATCACTCCATGCACAATCGGGATTACAATGAGATTCTATAATTAACCCGTCAAATCCCATATCCATAGCTTGCTGGCATAAAGGCGCCACGAGATCGCGTTTTCCCCCTATATGACTCGGATCGCAAATTATCGGTAAATTCGGAAGACGTCGACGAAGTTCGATTGGAATATGCCACTGTGGCAAATTTCGGTAAAGTCTCTTATCATAAGAGCTGAATCCTCGATGTATTGCTCCGATTCGATGGAGTCCGGCATTATAGATTCTTTCTATTGCCCCAATCCAAAGTTCGAGATCTGGATTGACCGGATTTTTAATTAAAATGGGAATATCCACCCCTTTAAGAGCGTCGGCAATTTCTTGCACAGCAAAAGGATTTGCCGTAGTACGTGCCCCGACCCAAAGGATATCAATACCATGTTTCAAGGCTTCAAATACATGATGCTGATTAGCAACTTCGGTTGCTGTGTACATTCCGGTAGTTTCTTTTACTTTCTTTAACCAAGCCAGTCCTTCTGTACCGACACCTTCAAAACCTCCCGGTTTTGTTCTAGGTTTCCATATTCCGGCTCGAAATATCTTGATTCCTTGAGTTGCCAGACCTTTTGCTGTTTCTAACACCTGTTCTTCCGTTTCAGCACTACAAGGTCCTGCCATTATAAGAGGACGTTTAGCTTCTATGCCGGGTAATAAAATTGATTCGAAGTTTAATGTTTCTGTCATGACTGTGTTTTTATTATTAATTTATTTATTAAGACGATTCTTGATTCTGTCGAGAGCTTCTAATAGGGCCGCTTCATTAGCACAAAGCGAGAGCCGTATGTATCGGTCTCCCAAACTTCCGAAAACTATTCCCGGTGTTATAAAAACTTGGGCTTCATATAATACTTTATCTGCAAGTTCTGCACTGCTGGTTATATGATCGGGAATTTTTGCCCAAAGGAACATCCCTGTTTGTTTCGAGTTGAAAGAACAGCCTAATTCTTCTGCAATTTTTTCTGCAATCTTTCTGCGTTTTCTATATACCGCATTCATACTCTCGTACCATTCCGGACCAGAAGACAAAGCTATAACCGCAGCCTTTTGCATGGGTCGGAATGTTCCGGAATCGATATTGCTTTTTACACGGAGAATCCATTCGACAAATTGGGGATTCGATGCTAACATTCCGATACGCCATCCCGGCATATTATGAGCTTTACTCATCGAATTCATTTCTATGCAAATATCTTTAGCTCCGGAGACAGAAAGAATGCTTAAAGGCTTTTCATTAAGTATGAAACTATAAGGATTATCATTTATAATAATGATATTATGCTTTTTCCCGAATGCAACTAACCTTTCAAACAAATTTATGGATGCAGGAGTTCCTGTCGGCATATGAGGATAGTTGACCCACATCAGTTTTACATTTGACAAATCATTCTTTTCGATCGCTTCAAAATCAGGTAACCATCCGTTTTTTTCAGTCAATTCGTAATTGATAATATGTGCCTCGGCCAATTTACTGACAGAGGTATATGTCGGATATCCGGGATTAGGAACTAAAACACCGTCTCCGGGATTTAAAAAGGCCAATGATATATGTAAAATTCCTTCTTTAGAACCGATAAGAGGCTGTATCTCGGTCTTAGGGTTCAATTCTACACCGTACCATCGTTTATACCAATCAGAAAATGCTTCTCGTAAAGCTGGAATACCGATGTAAGGCTGATATCCGTGGGCATCTTCTTTCCGGCTATCCTCGCACAATGCATCTATTGTTCGGATATGAGGTGGACGGTCTGGGCTACCAATTCCAAGACTAATAACATCCAACCCTTTTGCATTCATGTCGGCCACTTCTTTTAACTTCTTTGAGAAGTAGTATTCTTTGATTTGGCTTACTCTGTTAGCCGGGCATATATCAGAGTGTTTCTGTAAATTCAGCATATTCTCCTTGTATTTTAAAATCTTTAGTTAGTGGTTTGATTGCTTCTAACGATTGTTTATACCGAGTATAATCAGAAAATGTTATATCGACATAAAATCTGTATTCCCACTCTCTCCCGATTATTGGAAGAGACTGTATCTTTGTAAGATTTATATCATAGAACGATAATATTGTCAAGACTTTTGATAAACTTCCGTTGGTATGAGGGAGAGTAAAAATAAGAGATGCTTTGTTTATACTTTGACGATTAATAAGATCATCTCTTTGCCAACTGTCTGCTAATACCAAAAAACGGGTAAAATTCCGTTTATTTGTCTCTATACCGGACTCTAATATGTTAAGCCCGTACATTTCTGCTGCCAGACGGCTACATATTGCAGCATGGCCTTTGAGACCTTTTTCTTGTATTTCACGGGCACTGGCTGCAGTATCGTCTTTTTCTACAATTTTAATATTAGGTAATTGATTCAGAAATTCTTCGCATTGCATTAAAGCGATCGGGTGAGAGTTTATCTCGGATATATTTTCGAGAGTTTCACCAGGAAGGGCAGCGAGCACATGTGAAATTCTCAACTTATATTCTCCGATGATACTCAAATCGCTTTTGCGTAATAGTTCGTGATTCTGTAATAAAGATCCGGCAATTGTATTTTCTATTGCCATTATTCCGAGAAGAGAATCATCTTTGCTCATTTTCTCGAATAAATTAGGAAATGTCAAACAGGGTTCAACCTCTACTTCTTCATTGGTAAAATAAGATCGGGCAGCCATTTCGTGATAACAACCCGGTATTCCTTGTATAGCAACTTTTTTCATTTATAAGAATTTTCTGATTAAAAAATCCCACACTTTCATTGAAAGGTGGGATACTTTATTTATTGTATATCGGATATGTAAAATCCCACCTTATGTGCTCATAAAGTAATAAAAATAATAAAAGTAAAATCGTTGAAAGGTTTTCATAATCAATTATTCTAAAACTAGAGAATCCCGCTCATTCGAACGGGATTCTCAATATATTATTTGTTTTTGTTTTATAATAAAAATCCCGTTTTACTTTCGTTTAAAGTAAAAATAGAAATAAAAATATGTAAAGCTAAAAGTGTTCATCATGCAACTATGTTATTTTTATGGCTACAAAAGTAATGATTTGTTTTTTCAATCAAAATATTTTTGTCTTTTTTTTGCATTATGGATAAAAATATTTTTATTTGCTATCCGAAAATGCTCATTGATTTAATATGTCAGGTTGATATGCGGTAAAATCAATGTCCTTTTTAGGACATTTTTTCTACCAAATAGACCTTTTTTTATACATTGTAGAATCCGTACCTTCGTAGTCAATTTTGATTAGAAGAATTTAGGGTGGGGACAATAAAAAAGAGGCTTTTCCCTGATTTTGGTATAATCTTATTTATGGGTTTGAATTTCTCCTCGGAAATCGTAATGAGTGATTTTGTTAATTTATTGATTTCTAAGGAGATTTAAGAGTGTGTATAAATAGAATTTAATTAACTGATAATAATATCTAAACTGGCGGATATTCAGGGGAAATCTCGGAAAATTCGCATAATTTTATAAACTTGGAAGAAATGAAA
>ERZ791626.1982-NODE-1982-length-11802-cov-14.098919_pt1 | contig 11802 bp, 10 predicted proteins | sample MGYA00510266_ERZ791626 | MGnify/ENA primary metagenome ERZ791626 (study PRJEB30046, sample SAMN00715208) | human gut metagenome | study: EMG produced TPA metagenomics assembly of the A metagenome-wide association study of gut microbiota in type 2...
CACGGACATGATTTTCATATCGGCGTGGGCTCTGACGTTGTCTGTTCAACTATGAAAGGCAATTGCTAGAGCCTCAGACTGTGGAATGGACAACAGGACGATTCCACGCTTTTTTTGTCAATTTATTAACTGGGTTCTGCTTAGAATAAGTTAACACCGATATGAAAGTCGATGAACGTGCATTAAAAGATGTACACACCGTAGGAGGTGGTGAAACTCCTCCCTGTGTTGGACTTACCTCCAACACCCTCCCCAAAGCTCAAAGCACTGTATCTGCGGAGAGTTCACAAACAGGGGTGTCCACCAGAAATGCACATATAGCAGTAAAGCCTAAAGCGCAAAAAGATGAAGATGTTCCTCATTGGTATGCCTTACGTACCACTTATGGCAGAGAGAAAAAGGCATATGACTATATGACTGCCAAAGGCATTACGGCTTTCTATCCTACCATCGATACGGTTAAACTTATAAATGGTAAGCGCAAAGTTGTTACTGAGTCACGTTTACCTAACATCTTCTTCGCTCACGGAACAGAAGAACAACTCAAACTTTTTGTTTACGACAACGTAAACCTCCCATTCCTTCGTTTTTATTATCACCATACACATATTGGCAGCAGAATAGAGAAAACTCCATTGATTGTTCCCGACTATCAGATGGAAAGTCTCAAAATAGCGTGCGCTTCAGAGGAAGATGATGTCATCATTGTCTCTGGAGAAATCCAGAAGTTCGAGAAAGGTCAGTTGGTACGAGTGGTAAAAGGTGAGTTTGAAGGTTTTATGGGAATAGTGGCACGTCATAAAGGACAACAGCGAGTGGGCATTGTTGTGGACAACTTGCTGACTGTTTTGACGGCATACGTACCGAGTGCTTATTGTGAGGTTGTAGAAGATAAGCAGAAGTAAAAGGTTACTGTACCTTATTATGTAGAAATATAGCAATGATTGTAAAAAAGATATTTACACAAGATTTGCAAATAGCCAAGTCATTGATAAACAAGGACGAAATGGTTACACGCAAATACTTTTACCAACAATGCTATCCCCTGTTTAAGTCTATCTATGACAACTACTATACAGACTGTGCAAATTGCAAGGAGTTTATAGACGAGATATACATTGTTGTCCTTGCTCCAAGCAAGGCAACAGGAAAATGCCAGATGGAAAATTTCAGAGGAGAGAGTACATTGACAAGTTGGTTGAAAACAGCATGTTTGTTTTATTGCTACAAGCAGTTTGAAACAAAAGGGAAAATGCCTAAGCATGAGCAGATTTCTCACTCCAATATAAAAGAAAATGACGACGAGGGTGATAGAACGGATTCTATTTATGGTTCTATAGAGATAGATTTTTCTAATCTCAATCGTCAAGATGCTCTGACTATCATCAAACAGATGCCCAACAAGCGATATAGCGAATTGATACGTCTGCGTTATTTGGAGCTGAAGACCAATGAGGAAACAGCAAAAGAATTGGGTATGTCAATGGAGAACTATTACAACAAGCACAAACTCGCCAAGGAGCAATACGAGCGAATTTTCAGAAAGGAGGCAGGTCATGCATAAAGATTTTGTACCACCAGTAAGTATCGAAGAATTTGCTGCGTATTTGGATGGTAATCTTACGGATGATGGGATGGAATACATTTCATCTGTCATTTCCAACAACCAGAATCTTGCGGATATAGCAGAAATAAGTGATGTTGTAGACGATATAACAGAACAATATATATTGGATGATGATTTACAGCTTTTTGACGCAGAAAATATGAATTTTTATATTCCTGATATTTCTGATGATACAGTAACGGAACAGTATATTGTCTACAACGAAAATGCTTCGGCTATTGGTGAAACTGAAAAATATAATCATCAACTGATAGATGATGTTACAGAGAACAATCTATATAATAAAATAAGTACAAATCAAAATAACATTGAATTTATGGAAAAAACTTTTGATAAAGACAATGGAATGCAAGCTAACATTGCAGCTCATAAGATATTTGGTGAGGATGGATTCGGACCTGATGGAGGTTTAAACCCTGTCATTTACCAAGGTAACGAAGGTGTGTGTGCTATTCGTAGTCAGCAAATAATTTTGCGTGACTATGGTATAGACATATCTTTGGATGAACTTAAACAGTATGCGACCGAAAACGGTTGGTATGACCCGAGTCCAGAAGGTGGAACACCGATGTGGGCTATCGGCAACTTATTGTTAAGTTGTAATGTTCCTTGCGAACAGTCTGTTGATAATACCGTTTACGATTTAATAAACGAGTTGGCACAAGGTCATCGAGTAATTGTTGGGGTGGACGCAAATGAATTGTGGGCAGACAGAAACCATGATACTGTGGCAGGTGTCAAAGAATGGTTCAAAGATTTCTTTGAAGGCGAAACGCCTAATCACGCATTAGTGGTAGCAGGTGTTGATGTTAATCCTGATAATCCAGACGATATTAAGGTTATCTTAACAGACCCAGGTACTGGTGACTTGAGAATAGAGTACAAGTTGGATGATTTTATGGACGCTTGGAAAGATTCTCAGTGCTTCATGGTATCCACAGATACTCCAGCTCCGCTTCAATACAATCCAGAAACAGGTAACGAGGAACCTTCTAATTTTGCTGTTGCTGAATATATCAATACCAATAGTATTCCTCTAAATCCCAATAATGTGATACTTCCAGGAGAGATGGCTGCTAAATGTGTAGGAGCACATTATTCGGAAGGACATCTTGACAAAATCAATGTAGATGGTGAAGAGGTAGATTACGATGACTATGCTAAATCTGTTGAGACTGTACACAAATGTAAGTCATTCATAAATAGTTCGCAGACTTTTGGACAGGACCATTTTGATGCAAAAGAATTTTGTTCTGCATTGAAGAGTTTTCTTGGAATGGAATCAGATTTTGATGTACCAGAAGGTTTTGATCCCAATAAACAAGATTTTGAAGATACGCCCAAACCTTTTGTTGAAGATGATGATGTGACTGTTTATGGCAAAGATGAGCCTGAAATCGAAGAAAGTAAGCATGAACTGCCACCTAACGACGATGATGATTTAGACGATGATAATACAGAAGATGCAGACGATGCCAATACTGATGACGACAATAATATTTTTGACGATGCGGACTAGAGCTTTTAATAAAGTATTTACCCATTAATTCTGTAAAAACTAATTAAATAACAATAATAGTATTTAAAATGAAAAATAAAGACAAACAATTTTCAGCTCAGTTGAAGAGTGAAATAATAAAGCTTATGGATGGCATGATTGCTTTCCAAAAGTCTTATCCTAAGTTTAACTTTCCAAGAACATCCGAGAATTTCAATTTAACTCGTGAGTTACTTGAAAAGGGAGAGTTTAACTTGGCTGTATGTGGCAAAGTAAAGAATGGTAAAAGTTCATTGATTAATGCCTTGATAGGAAAAGAACTCTTACCTGTTTGTACTGATGTAGCTACATCGCGTGTGTTTAAGATTTCTCATTCAAAGGAAGAGAAATTTTATGTGGTGTATGGCAATGGAAATCGTAAGGAAATCTCACAAGAAGATTTGGCTATTTATGGTAGTCAAGCTGTTATCAACAAGGAGGGAGAAGCTGAAATAGAAAATACTATTTCATACATTCAAGTATTCACACCTATGGATTTCCTTCCCGAAGGAGTTTCTTTGATTGACACTCCGGGTATTGGCTCAACCTATCCTCATCATACGGCAATAACAAAGCAATATATCAAACAGGCTGATGCCGTAATGTTTGTGATGAATCCAACGCCATTGGAGGATATTGAAGTTGATTTTTTGAAAGAAATAGTTAGTGTGACTCCTGGTATTCAGTTTGTAACTACAAAGATTGATCAAAATGGCAATGAAAGTGTAGAAGAATCATTGAATAGAAATCACCAGATAATAGAGAAAGCAGTCGGTAAGGATTTGCCATTTGGTATCTCTATGCTAAAGATGTCAAGTAAATTGTTGCTAGAGGCTGCAACTGAAAAAGATGAAATGACATCTGAATTCAATTATGAGATTTCAGGCTATGATGATGTAAAGTCTGCCATGAATAATATGGTGTTTACTATTTTGGGATATTATCGTTCTGGACTAGCATACAATGCATGTGTAGAGTATTATAAGGAAGTTCTTAATGCGTTGAAACTGCGTCATGAAACAGCAGTCAAAGCAGCTACGGAATATGACACTCTGCTTAAATCTTACGAAAAGGCATTAGCAAACTTCAATGAAAACATGGGGGACTCAAAGAGAAAGGAACTCTTTACAAAAGTTGAAACCGTGTTAAAAACAATGGAGTATGACTTCAACCAAATCTTTACGTCAAAAGGAACTATAGCTACAAAATTCAGCGATGAAATAGAAAATTTATCTGAGGAAAGCATAACCACCTATGGTGAAGACTTTGGAGATAGAATTGTAGCAGATGTACAAAATGAGTGGGACAAATTAACTTCATTGGTTATGTCTCGTATAGAAGACTTGTTAACTAATTTCAACAAAGAGTGCTATATGTCTATTCCTGAAGGCTTTATCTCTATAACTAAAGAAGGAGTAGAAGACCCATCTGTAAAAGATGTTCAATTAAGAGACAGAATAGGAAAAATGAGGAACGAAATGTTCTTGGGAACAGCTATCACAGGCGCATTAAGTACCGTTGTTGGAGGTGCTTATTTCTTCCTTCCAGCATTAGTTACACCAGCTCTTCCTGTAATTGCTCCTGTTATGGTTGTTCTTGGTATTGGATCCGTTCTTTGGGGCGCAATAAGTGGTAATCAGAAAGCTAAACAAGAAGCATTACAGAAAAACAAATCCAATCTCATTAAGCATTTGTCTGAAACGATGGCATTTTGTCGCAAGCAGATAGTTGATGTTTCCTTGGCTGACGGCAAATACCAGTCTTTGTATCAGGGTTTTGTTAATGCAACTCGTGAGCAGGTTAAAAATTCCATCACTAATATTTATTCTAAGTATAGCGAGGAATTGGAATCAATGAAAAAGACTGTCGTTGAATCTAAAAACAATCCACAACTTGTCCTTGCTTTGGAGCATTTAGTAAAAGAATGGAGTAAAAACAAGACTTTGATACAGGACATACATGATCAATTAGAAACTGTAAAACCTGAATAGAATGGCTGTACTGGGAATAGATTATGGCTCCTCATATACAACCGTGTCGTGGATTAATCCACGACACGGGAAGCCTGAAGCTGTAAAGTTCAACGGAGATGGATCGGTAAAATACCCATCTGTAATCTTAGGCTATGACAATGGATTAGTTAGTGGTCATCAAGCATTAAACTATTTGGAAGAGGTTGACAAACTTCCTACTGAGAAACGTTTTGAAATGCTGGCGAATTTTATTCCGTCATTGAAACGTATATTGAATCCTAAGGGAATCGAATTTATAGGAGATAAAGAATATACTCACAAAGAGCTTTTGGAGTTTTTCTTCAAACAAGTCAAACAGTTGGCAAACGCTCATTGTGGCAACGAAGTGGATTTTGACTCTGTAGTTATATCACACCCTGTTGATTGCGAAGAGCCAACCATTCAGATGCTAAGACAGGCTTTGTCTGCTTCTGGTTTCAAAGAAGTTAAAACAAGATTTGAGCCTATTTCAGCTGTAATGGGATATGGAATAGACCACGACATACCAGAAGGGCAAGGAATTTTAGTCTTTGATTTCGGTGGTGGCACAATAGATGTTGCTTATGCAAAAAAACACCTTGATTCTTATCGTATCTTATGTGAACCCAAAGGAGATAAATCTTGTGGTGGTCAAGACATCGATATGCTACTTTACGAAGATTTAAGGAAGAAAGTGTTGGCTAAATATGACATGGATATTTCAAAAGGCAATATGGTTGACCTTGGAATGTTAAATTCTTGCCGTAGATTGAAAGAGCATTTCAGCGACTCAAACGATGTACATGAAACTTCTATCGTTTTTGTAAAAGATGGTAGAATCATTACATACAAGTATAAACTAAATAGAGATTCTTTCAACAATATTATAAGCCAAAAGATTGCAGATGCTATCAATGTAGCTAAAGCTGTGATAAAGCAAACGGTGACCAAACAACTAAAAATAGATAAAGTCTTATTGATTGGAGGAAGTTCCCAACTGACATTGGTTAGGCAAATGTTGACAGAAACTTTACCTGAGGCTACAATTGATACTTGTGGAGAGAAAGACATAGCTGTCGCATTAGGTAACATAGCAGATGAGAGTGATTTTAACAAAAAGGAAACAGATGATTATCCTAAAGATGACGAAATAGAATTGGATTTTTCTCGTCATATTAATTGTATTGAATGTACCTCTTCAAAATGCTACAAAATAAAAGGTAAGCCTGGATATCATTGTATTAATTGTGGATGGGAAGGCGTATATAGAATAGTTCATTTTTAAAATAATTTCTATGAATATATTAATGGTTGGACATAGTAGGTCTGGAAAAACATCTTTTATGGCGGGCATGTATCGATATCTCGGAGAATCAACAGAGGGGTATGGTATTAGTGCAAAAAAAGAAAATCAAAAAGAGCAACTGACAAAAATGGCTTTAGATTTATCCAAAGGTAGATATCCAGATGGAACTAATATTCAAAATGAATATGAATTTTCATTGAATGTTCACGGAGAAGAATTAGTCCCATTTAATTGGATAGATTATAGAGGAGGTATCTTGATGAGTGACGATCCTAGCGATAGTGATATTGATGATTTCATGAATGCCTTAGAAAGAGCAGATGCCTTAGTCGTTTTCTTAGATGGAACAAAACTAGCTGAATCTGGAGCAAGATGGAACATAGAATATGATCTTCTGATATCTTGTATAACAAAGTCTTTAAGTGTACCTCATAGTTCTTGCTTTCACATTAGTTTCGTAATAACAAAGTGCGATATGGTCGCATCCGGTGCCAATTTTTATGGTCTTAAACGATTCGACAATCTTCTTCGCCAAATTAATGACAGTCAAACTGTTTGTGCAATGCTGATTCAATGCCAAATCACTCCAGATTATTATTTCACTCCTTTCCTTGTTTTGGCATATAGCGTTTATGGAGGTACTCCTATTTATATAAGGCGTATTACAGAAGCTATAAATAAAGCAAAGAAAAGGGCTGAAGAGCATAGACCTACGAGCTTGTTAGGCAAGATATTTGGCGTCGGAGAAATTATTCTTAGCGGTTTGTTTGGAATTATCGATATGGAATGGGAAACTGAATATGAAAAGACATGGGCTGCTGAAAAAAACGAAGAGGAATTGATGGAAAAACTTTCGGAGTTACAATCAAGAGCAGATGAGCTCCTTGAAAAAATAAAAAAATGGAATAGTGAAGATTTAATAACAATATATTAAAATATGGCAGAAAAAATATCACTTTATGGACTTAGCCGTTCAGGTAAGTCTTGTTTTATTTATGCTATGTCACAAGCATTATCACAAGGTATCGAATTGGCAGATGGTGAAATCATGAATGTAATAACACCAGATCCACGCCAAATGTTACGTCTTTATAACGCTTATGATGGTATGATAAATGGAAGTTGGCCAAAAGGTACAGATAAGTCTTTTGTTTATAACTTTAATGTGTTAAAGAGTTTGGCGTTGTTAACAACTATTGATGTTGAAGATTATCGTGGTGGACTATTGCAAGACCTTGACGAAGATGCCCAAGAAGAACAAAATGAATTATACAATTCGTTTAATCAATCGAGTGTTTTGTTATTCTTTATAGGAGCAGATGTTATTAAGGCTAAAAATACTCCTCAAGCGATTTTGAATTTTGGTCAGTTTGCCTCTATGTATACAAAATATTTGAATGAATCAAACAATGGGGCTCAAACCCCAGTAATGGTAGTAATAACCAAGGCTGATTTATTAACACAACAAGAATTAGCACAAGCTTATGAAACCGTTAAGGATAAGTGGAGATTTTTATTTGGCAGAGGTACAAATCTTACCACAGGCATTACGGCTGTGTCTTTAGGTAAGAATTTGACAAATGAAGGTGGCGTCTTGGAAGGAGAGTTGGATATACGTGCAACAGCAGGAAATCTAAGCATACCAATATTGTTCTCTTTATATCATGTGATGGGACAAAAAATAGAAGTTTCAGTTGGCAAAATATCAGAAACAGAAAGTAGCTTAAACAGAGCAAATGGGCAATTAAATCATGAATTATCTAGAAGTTCTTTTGCTCGTTTTTTTATAAACAAAGAAACGAGCATCCGTAATCAAATAGACGCGCACAAAGCCAATCTGGGGAGAGAAACAGAAATCTTGCAAAAACTAAATAGTTCAATGGCTGCAATAAAAGAATTCCTGCTTAGTGGTGCACAAATTTATATAAATGGAGAAAGGGTATAAAATATGGCACAATTATATATTTATACAAGAACAAAGGAATTGGACTATCGTGCGATAGCCATTCCTTCTGAGGATTTCTGTTCTAAAGAAGACAGATTAGCTTTTCGATACGAAATCCAAGGAGTCATTGATGTAGAAACATACGTTGATGAACTGAATGAGCCTCGCTGGTTTTACTCCAAGCGAAAGGATCTTGTATTGTTTGGCATTGGAGTTATGAACAAGGAGTTAAGTGACACTTGTAATACTGACTATGTAGGAACTCCGATACGTGGATTCTTTGGTATAGTTTTCAGAATTGGAGAAATCATAGAACTACCATATGATAAAGAGTTCTTCAGAAAGGTTTATAAAAAATATGTAGAGCCTATTTGGAATATAGAATATGGTGATGATAATGCTAAACAAAAGAACATAGAAGTAGAAAAGTCTGATATAGATGGAAGTTATTTTAAAATTGTGCCACAAGACAATCGTATTTCCTTAAATGATAAAGTTGGGAAATGTGCAATTTTAGGAAAAGTTGATTGTATAAAAGTTTTTCAACAAGCTTTATACAACGAAACTGAATTGTCGGTTGTTACAGGTCTCAATAATAAAAATCATGCATATGCAAAAGAGGCAAAATATAAGTTCCTAAATGCTTTGGTGAACGGAGTAGATATTCGTGAAGAACAAGAAACAATCAAACCTATAAGTGAACAAGAGCATTCAACATCGACTAATTTCCAAATTTCTGAAAATCCGATTAAGCCAAAAAAAGAACATCGCCTGAAGTTGATAGTTTTGGGGACTATCGCAACATTTATAGTAGTAGCTTTGATCGTTGGTCGTTGCAGCAAGAACGGTCAGACGAACCCTCAAAAATCAGTTTCGGGCGACACGGTGAAAACAGTAAAAAACGTTCAAAAAAAATAGATTGTGATATTTTGAAGTTGCTTGTTTTACTGACTCGCTTAGTAGAAAAATATGGCATAAAAGAAGTTGTCTCAAAATTAGAATCTCTTATGTGAAATTTTTAGAGTGCATTTTTCTTCATCTTATTGGTGCAAGAATGATGCACTTATTTTTGTGATATTTCTCAGCCAAGTGATAGAATGATGTAAATTGTAGTCTCTATTAAAAGAAAAACGATATGGATAAAAAAGATATAACTACTCAAATATACGATTTGCTGGAAGAAACGGCATCCTATATTGACAACACAACATGGCACAACAAATACTCGTTGGCACTTAAAAGTTTGCAAGAAGAATTGAAAGCTCCATGCGTGTTAGCTGTTGCAGGAAAGGTAAAGGCTGGAAAAAGTTTCTTGGTAAATGCATTGTTAGGAGTTGATATAGCAATGACAGGAACAACAGAAACCACGGCTACAGTAAACATCTTTAAAAAAGGCACACCGCCATCTAAAGAAAGGCCGATTTTATGCGTGTATCTTGATGGTCATAAAGAATGGGTTTCTAAGCAATACTTGGATTCCCTTCAAGGTACAAACAAAGAGGCTTTAGAAAAGACAGCCCAGATAGACAAACTGATAATGTATATCAATGATAATCCATTATTAGATTATGTTACACTTGTAGATACTCCGGGAATCGGTGCTGAGGTAGGTGAAGATGGAGATTCGCATCAAATTCAAACAGATGCCTATTTTAATTTGCGTGAACGTCATCAACAAGATACTATAAATCTGTCTAATACAGCAGATGCAATAATATACTTGTTCAATACTGTTCCGACAGAGACTGATAAGAATTTTTTAGCGTCATTGTATAATGGAGGACATGGCATTACATCACTAAATGGTATAGGGGTATTATCCAAAGTGGATAAGGACTTAACACAAATAGATAACATTTCTCACTTTTGTAAAGAGTTTGAACAAAATCTATTCACAATCGTTCCAACGTCTGCTGCGATTGAAAAGTACATACCATCAGAAGAACAAGCCTATCATTTGCGTGATAAGTTAAAGAAAGGATTTTCCGTAGAAAAAGGCTTTTTATTAGCCATTGGTTCAGAAACAGCCTTTCTTCATGAAAAGTTGCCTTACTGCAATATATCCGTTTCGGATAGGAAAGCAATTCTTGAAAGTTTTGCAGCCCATGATTTGGCATGGAGTTCGTTTGCTCTAATAGCTAAAGAACTTTATTACTCTGATGACATTTCAACAACATTGAATAAACTCAAAGGTGTGGGTGGAATACAAAATCTACGGAATTTGATATTTGACCATTTCTTTAAGCGAAGTCATATGCTGAGAGGGAACAAAGTTGTAGAAGATTTACGTGGCATCATAAATAGTATAATATATGATGAATCTTTTGCCCTTTCCGAGGATTATGCAAAGATGAAAGATGATTGCATAAGTTCTTGTCAGTGTCTCCCCACAAAAACTCGAAATGTGGTAATAAATTTAATCAAATCAAACATTCCTTCATTAGAGCAGATTCAGAATGACAAGAATCGCATCTTCTGTCTGAAAGGAAAAATAGAAAAGATGCAAGCGGAGCTCCAACTTGCAAATGATCAATACATTATGTACATGAAAATAGTTGATGCTAAGGAACAATTTTCACAGACAGAGTTTGCAGAATTATGCTCATTATTCTCTGGACAATTCACAGATGGTAATCCACGCAATAGATACAAGTATTGGTCTTCCATTTATAATATGTCATTGCCAAATAGCGTCAGACAATATGCGGCAATGCTGGCAAAAAGAATGTACTCGGAATTATTAAAATATAGCTTATGAAACTTTTAAATGATTTATTCAAAAGAAGCAAGGCATTATGTGGACAGCTAATGTCTTCAATGTTTGACTCAAATAATCCGGCAACAGCTGTCGACCAATTGTTTGAATCAACAGAGAAAACGTCAAGTGTGTTTGAAGAAAGCAAAGCACTGGAAAAAAAACCGCCATTAAGCGATGTCCCAAACATAGACTATTATATGGATTCCAAAGGAGTAAGGGGAGAAAACGATGAAAAGAAAATCGGAAAAGAAGAAGGAGCAGAATACATACAGGAAGAAAAAAATAATAAGGATTATGTTGATGACCCAAACTTGGATAATAGTTGTGGCAAGCAATTAATTTTCGAACTGCCAACTCTGCTTGAAGAACTAAATAAGTTACGTACTCAAACTACCGACGAAAATGTTATATCTACAATCCTGTTTTGTGAAAGCCGAATAGAAGAAATGATGCTTGCCTGTGGTTGTGAGCCAATCAATGAAGAATCAACTTTTGACAATTCACGTCATGTTCCACATCCGTTTTCTTTTGTACAAAATGGTTGTATAATAGAAAAGACTATAAAGCCAGGATTAAGCTATAATAACCCGTTGGCGGAATTAATTTAGCGCATACTTAACCCTGCCAATCGGTCTGTT
>ERZ791626.1984-NODE-1984-length-11801-cov-2.563426_pt1 | contig 11801 bp, 8 predicted proteins | sample MGYA00510266_ERZ791626 | MGnify/ENA primary metagenome ERZ791626 (study PRJEB30046, sample SAMN00715208) | human gut metagenome | study: EMG produced TPA metagenomics assembly of the A metagenome-wide association study of gut microbiota in type 2...
CTGTAACTCCTGATATTTCGATAAGTTTTTCTATCTGAGAAATATAATACTGTTCATCAATATGTATATAGAAGCTATCTTCCTCCAGAAAAATAGAATTGTAAAATTTTCTTTCTCCTTCCAGCTTTTTTACCTTTATCCTAAGTAAATGGCTCCTTAACACCAAAGTTTAATATTGTGTTACGGAACCCCTATATACTAAACAAACTGCTATCTCAATTATAAACAGTGATTTTTTGTTTTTTACATATTTATGTTCTTGTCAAAATCAAAAAACTGTCAAATACGTTAATTGTTCCATATCCCCATTGTTCACTTGGATACCTAATGTCTCTGTTTCGTTCTGCCCCTCTTATAAGGTAGTTTTTAATGTAATTGTTTTTCATATATGGCTCATTGTCCTCCACAATTCCCCATTGAAGTATCTGTGCACAGGCTCCCGCACCTAATGCGCACGCCACTGACGTTCCGGTCCTTCTTGTATACCCTCCTGAAATTCCCGGACCGTAAACATTTACTGCCGGAGCTGTCATATCCGGTTTGATTCTATTCTCCCTTGTGAAGCCTCTCCCCGACTTGGGATAGAAGGCATTGGTTACATTGTCATATCCTCCAAAAGTTATAACATTCTCTGTCGCGGCCGGCACTGTTAATGTCATATCCGGATTAGGTGTTAGAAAATAGTTTCCTTCCGGTGTATATTGTCTAAGTCCGCCCCATATATTAAAGTTTCCATCTAGAATATTATTTCCATAAACTTTAATAATCCATATACCGGGGCTTGGCTGTTTAAATCTCATAAAAATCAACTGTCCTCCTGTCCCCGACTCCACAAGTTCATATGTTAATTCAATTGAAGATTGCTCAAACACAAAATTAATGTTTTCTACGCTACCCTGCCGCACCGGGATTCTTGGCACGCTTTCCCCGAAAGGCGACACAAAACCTACTGAAAATATATCCGGAGCGTTACCCCACAGTTCTAAAACAAAGCCCGGCACATTATCGCCTACACGAAATTCTACGTTGTGAGTGGTAGTTTCGGTTGCTATTCCTATTGTACCTCTATAATGAAGTCTTTCATTGCCTTCATTTCCTGCTGCCACTACAACGCAGTTGCCTATTTTGCTTCCTATTCTGTTAAGCACTTCATCTAAAGGTGAGCCTCCTGCTCTTCCACCATTTCCACATCCTAATCCTACAACTATAACTATTGGCTTTTTTTGTTTTATTGCCACATTTTTCAAAAAAGAAGCTGCAAGCATTATGTCGTTTTCCTGATAAAGAGGCTCACTTCCCATAGCATAAAAATAATTAGTAAGATATTTTTTTGCCTCCTTAAGCTTTACCATAACAATTTCGCTATCCGGCGCCGCCCCTATAAAATCCCCCTGCTCATCATAACTTCCGCAGGCTATCCCTGCCATAAAAGTTCCGTGACCGTTTTCGTCCCTGTGCGGAACCACTTCTAACGGATTGTCTGCCTGAAGCGCCCTGTTTATTTCTTCTCTTGTATACTCACTTCCATAACTAAAGCCCTCTGGCGGATTTCCCTTAACATCAGTCTGATCCCATATACTCAAAATTCTTGTTTGCCCTGTAGACTTTTGAAACAACTTGTTTGTATAATCAATTCCCGTGTCAATAAAGCCAATTATCACATCTCTCCCTGTAAGATTAAACCCCGACTGGTTCTGCAACCTTATGGAACCTGTTGCCGCCACGGCAGTTGTATCCATTAAACCATACAACTTTGGAATAACATTGTATGTAAAATTAGCAACATTTATAGTAGGTAGCATATCAAGCCTGTAATATGCACAAAAGTACGAATCATCTATAACCTGAGTACATTCAACCTGCTCCGTTAAGGCTTCACTAATGTCACCGTTATACCTGCCAATGAAATCACCATATTCCTCTGACAAAATAATATTATTACACTTCATTGATTGCCCTTGAAATAAAATTAATATAAGTTTATGTAGGAGCGGGGGAAGATATGAACGGAATTATGCAATGCGTCCCCCGATAGCAAGTATTCCAGGACATAAACAATGCAAACAATATAAATCAATACAAAAATACCCGGAGTTATAGAAATTTAGATAATTAATTTTCCACAACTCCGGGTATTATATTTCTATTATTTTTTTAAGTTCTTCTAACCTTCTATAAGGTCCTGGCCTCTCATTCCTATTACCGGGCCGCCTGTTCCATTAATGTATTCTTCTGTAATTTTTACAGTTCCAATGTTGTCATCTTTTGGAATTTCATACATTATATCAAGCATAAATTTCTCAATGATTGCCCTTAGTGCTCTGGCCCCTGTTTTCTTTTCTATTGCTTTCTTGGCAATTGTTCTAAGAGCACCTTCCGTAAATTCAAGTTTTACTTCATCAAGTTCAAGCAATTTCTGATACTGTTTGATAATTGCATTCTTTGGATCTGTAAGAATCTTTACAAGCATGTCTTCTGTTAATCCATCCAAAGTAAATACAATTGGAAGTCTTCCAAGGAATTCAGGAATCATACCAAATTTTCTCAAATCTTCTGATGTTACTTTTTTCATAATATTAGGATCATTATCGTATTTGTCTGTTAATTCACTTTGGAAGCCTATGGCTGCCTGCTTGTTAAGTCTTTCCTTAATAATGTCTTCCAAATCCGGAAAAGCGCCACCGCAAATAAACAAAATATTTTTTGTGTTAACTGTAGCAAGTGGCACCATTGCATTCTTGCTTGTTGCACCAACAGGAACTTCAACTTCGCTTCCTTCCAAAAGCTTAAGCATTCCCTGCTGAACTGACTCTCCGCTTACATCTCTGCTACTTGTATTCTGTTTCTTTGCAATCTTGTCTATTTCGTCAATAAAAATAATACCTGTTTCTGCTCTTTCAACATCATTGTCTGCTGCTGCCAAAAGTTTTGAAACAACGCTTTCAATATCATCGCCAATATACCCTGCCTCTGTAAGTGATGTTGCATCTGTTATTGCAAGAGGAACATCTAATAACTTAGCTAAAGTCTTAACAAGATATGTTTTACCTGAACCTGTAGGTCCAATCATTAACATATTTGACTTTTCAATTTCAATTTCGTCCATTGTGTTTGTTGCCACTCTCTTGTAGTGATTATAAACTGCAACAGACATAACCTTCTTAGCATAATCCTGTCCGATAACATAATCGTCTAATTTACCTTTTATAACATGAGGTGCAGGAATCTTGTTAATATCCAAAACAGGTGCTTCTTTCTTTTCTGAAGATTTTTTCTTTTTAAGTTTCTGTTTCTTTGGAATTTCTCTTCTAAAATCATCTGTAGTCATCATATGAATTCCCGGAGTATTAAGCAACTCTTCTAATTCATCCTTGCTTATGCTCATATTCATGCCAAAGTTCTGGAAACTATTAAAACTCTTCTGCAGACAATCTGCGCACACACAAATTCCACCCGGCATATCAATCATAGTTCCTGCTTTACTTTCAGGTCGTCTACAAACATAACAAATCTTCTCGTATTCATCTTCATTACTCTTGTCTGATGAATCACCATTCTCACTTTTATCAACATTGTTATTGTCTGTAGAATTGTTATCATCATTTACTATTACTTTATTATCATTTTCCTTTGAGTTATTGTCTATAACTTGATTATTTTCAGCTACAACCTCTCGGAAATCATTTTCATCTAAAGTCTTGTTTTCAAATTCATCTTTGTTCATTGTATCTCTCCATTCTGCGATATTATTCACAAATAAAAAAAGTATATCACATTTAATCCTACATACTAATCCACAACATACTCTGCGAACATCAGTAATTTAATATGAAACACCATTTAATACATGGCTTAGTTTAACATATATTAACTAAAATTAAAACATACAAAATTGACCATATTCTGACTTAAATGTTACATATTTTTTAACATTTCAAAAGAGGCAACCCTCTACCGGATTGCCTCTTTGTTATAAACAAAACACTTTATGAGAAAGAAATTTTTAACTTTTTTAGTTTGCGGCATTCTGTGTTGTTTCAATTACGCTCTTGTCGCCAAGTGTAACTTTGTCTTGTATTCTCTGCCGTCTCTGTATTCTATAGTTACTTTAACCTGTTCGCCTTTCTTGTAGTATTCAAGCATACTCTGTAATGATGTCATTGATGAAACATCCTGCCCGTCAAATTTTGTAATTACATCTGATGCTGCGATTCCGGCATTTTCAGCAGGGCCACCTTTTACTACGCTCTGTACCTGGATTCCCTGTGGAATTGAGTAAGCCTGTGATGTCTGCTCATCTACATCAAACCCTGAAATTCCAAGGTAACCCCTTTCATCTTCTGATACTTTTGTTCTTGTTTCTTTTGTTTCAAGGTTACTAATAATATCTTTTACAGATGAAATTGGGATTGCAAAGCCCATACCTTCAACGCTGGCATTTGAGCTGCTTCCGCTTGATGAATATTTTGCAACGTTAATTCCGATAACTTCGCCACTGGCATTTAATAATGCTCCGCCACTGTTACCACCGTTAATTGCTGCGTCTGTCTGAAGTAATGTCATTGTCTGATTTTCAAGCTGAACCTTTCTGTCTTTTGCACTGATAATGCCTGTTGTTACTGACTGTCCATATCCTAAAGCATTACCAATTGCAATAACACCTTCGCCAACGTTAACTTTATCTGAATCGCCTAATGTAGCTTTCTTAATATTTTTTAATACATCTGATGGAATGTCTTTTAATTTTACTGCAACAACTGCTACGTCTTTTGTTGAATCAGTTCCCTTAATGTATCCATCAACTGAATCCTTTGATTCTGTTCCGGCAAACTGAATCTTTAAGCTGTCTGCACCTTCAACAACGTGATTGTTTGTAACTATAAGAAGTTCTGTACTTGTCTGGTCTACAATAATACCTGAACCTGCTGCATCTTCTTCATATGAATTGCTCTTGTTGTTTCCGCTATTTCCACCACCAAAATAGTATTCCCAAATATCCTGTGAATAATCGTTTCTTGATTCAACTAATGTCTTGCTTGTAATAGCTACAACACTTGGCATTGCACTGCTTACAACACTTGAAACATCTGTTACTGTAACGCCTGATGTCGATGAAGAATTAGCATCGTTCTGTGTGTTTGTTGAGCCGATTGATTCGTAATTGCCTGAATCACTGCTATTGTCATTGTTACTATTGCTATTGTTATCATTGTTGCTTAATGTTCCGTCTTCCAAAACATTTGTTAATGAATCTTTATTCTTTGAAATATAAGCTGCTGAAATACCAATTGTTCCTGCAAGTAAAACTACACAAACTGCAACAACGGCTATTAAAGTTCTCTTCTTTTTCTTCTTTTTGCCATTACCATTGTTATTGTTGTTACTGTTATAATTGTAACCATTGTTTGTCTGAGAATCATTTGTTGAATAATAATATCCATTATTCTGTGAATTATTAGAATTGCTATTATAATAGCTGCCATTCTGTGTACTATCATTGCTACTATTGTTGCTTCCCTGCGAATAATAAGTACCATTTCCACTTACATCATCTGCGTTATGATGCTCATCATTTACATATGACTGTCTGTAAACACTGCTTTCCTGTTCAGCTGTCTGCTCTGTATTCTGTTCTGAACTATTCACAGCATCCTGTGAAACCTGCTGGCTGTTTACCTCTTCAAAATTATTGTTTTCTGTACCTGATATATTGTCATCGTTGTTTTCCTCCGGATTTGAACCAAATCCATTTGGATTCTCGTTATCGTACATCTTCCTTTTCTCCTTTCAGGCTCTTTTTTTTAATAAAGAACAAAATTTTGTATTACCTCATCTATTCCTTATTTGATTATAGGTATAGTTTAACGGCTAGTTGTGTTGATTTTGTGTTCTACTTATTAAAAAATTGCGAAAATCTACCTATTGTTTGCAGGCTGCCATTTTCGGCGACTATATGCAGAAAAAAGGAGTCGCAATTTGCAACTCCTACATTTTTAATAAAACTGGCTCTTACCGCCATCATCATAATCATAACTTACGGATTCTGTCTCACCTTCCTTATTCTTTTTAGCATCTCCACTCATGTCTATACCTGTTGAGCCATCCGAATACACACCTGTATCAGTCTGTATCTGATTTCCGATAGTATTAACAGTGCTTGTTGGCTGGTAATTCTTTTCACCGAAAAGATACTCATGAAGCTCCGATACGTTATCACTTAAGCCTTTTGGCATAACATAACTGGTTCCACTAATAGTTCCCGTTTCAAGGTTTGACGGAAATCCCTGACTTCCCGATAATTTAAAATCAAATATAATTGGAATCATATTTACAATTTCTTTAAAAGTAAAACTTGTGGAAATAATTTTGTGTTTGTTAGTGTTGGCATTCATAACACCCGAAACCATTTCCTGCAATTCGCTAAAGCTTGCACTCTTTGCCTTTTCTACCAACTTCATCATAACTGAACGCTGTCTTGCGGCACGACCAAAATCATCCCTAACTGCCTCACCTGTTTTTGGATCATAGAATGTAGCCTTTCTGATTCTGCAATATGTTGTAGCCTGAATACCATTTAGCTTAATATTCTTTCCGCTTTTTTTAACATATTTAGGCTTTACACCAATTGAGCTACAAGTACTGCTCATATGGTAATTAAGCTGCTGTAGTTCATCATCTGTCAGGTTAACTGTTATTCCTCCCAATGTGTCTATAATCTCAGCAACACCTGAAAAGTTAACTGTAACATAATCAGTAATGTTAAGGTCAAGATTCATGTTAAGTGTATTAATTGCCGTTTCAGGTCCACCACCTGCATAGGCTGAATTAACCTTAAAGTACTTATAAATGGTTCCATCTTTTCCGTAAATTCCAAGATAAGTATCCCTATACACTGATACCATTTTTACTTCGCCTGTAGTGTTATGTACACTAACAATAAGTATGGAATCGCTGTTAGAAGCATCAACTTCTCCTTCTCTTGAATCTACACCAAACAATACAAAATTAGTATATTCTTCTGAATAATTGTATTTAAGTTTGTTAGTTTTGATACTGCTATCATCAAAATTAAGATCTCGTACACTCTCGTTGTAACTGTTATTTCCCCACCAGGTTATAATTTTCTGGCCTATTGCTGTGTTTGCCATAGCCTTTACAACCTGGGTCTTTACTGATGGCACAAATAAAATCACAGCCATCATAACTATAAGTAGTCCCAAAATAACTTCAATTGTTGTTACAAATCTTTTTAATCGTTTTACTGTTTTTAACTGTTGCTCTGAGCTTTTCGTTTTTCTCCTAGAACTCATGCTTTTCTCCAATCATCTTCTTTTTAGTAACTTATAATTAATCTTATCTGTATCCGTTAGGATTGTTCTTCTGCCAATTCCATGAATCAGCACACATTTCCTTAATGCCGTATTTTGCTTCCCATCCTAATTCTTCCTTGGCCAAAGTTGCATCTGAATAACATTCAGCAATGTCACCAGGTCTTCTGTCTGTAATTACATAAGGAATGTCAATTCCGCTTGCTTCGCTGAAATTCTTAATAACGTCTAATACGCTGTATCCCTTTCCTGTTCCAAGGTTATATACCTTAACTCCAGGGTTTTCTTTAATCTTGTCAATTGCGTTTACATGACCTGTAGCCAAATCCATTACATGGATGTAATCTCTAACTCCTGTTCCGTCAGGTGTTGGATAATCATTTCCAAATACATTAACTCTTGGAAGTTCTCCTGTTGCAACCTTTGTAATGTAAGGCATAAGGTTGTTTGGAATTCCGTTAGGATCTTCGCCGATAAGTCCACTCTTGTGTGCTCCAATTGGGTTAAAGTAACGAAGAAGAATTACATTCCATTCCTTGTCTGCAAACTGAATGTCTGTAAGAATCTGTTCAAGCATTGACTTTGTCCAGCCATATGGGTTTGTACACTGTCCCTTAGGGCATTTTTCTGTTATAGGAATTTCTGCCGGATCTCCGTATACTGTTGCTGATGAACTAAAGATAATATTCTTTACTCCATGTTTACGCATTACATCGCACATAGCTAATGTTCCTGAAATGTTATTTGTGTAATATTCAAGTGGCTTCTGTACTGATTCGCCTACAGCCTTTAAGCCTGCAAAATGGATAACTGCATAAATGTCGTTTTCTGTTAAAATCTTATCCATTAATTCCTTGTCTGCAATGTCACCTTTGTAGAATTTTAAAGTTTTGCCTGTAATCTTTTCCACTCTCTTAAGTGATTCTTCGCAAGCATTGCTTAAGTTATCTATAACTACCACGTCATATCCTGATTCCAATAATTCAACACAAGTATGACTTCCAATAAATCCTGCTCCACCTGTTACTAAAATAGTGCTCATTGTGCTACCTCCATTATTTAGCTTTCGCTTTAATTTTTATTGTAACATTATTCATCAGTGTAGTGTTATCCGGCACTGCTACGTCCACATGTACCGTTGTTGTTCCTTCCTTAACTTTCCCCAAATCTGCACTGATGGCCATGTCATCTTTTGTTAATTGGCTGATTACTTCTTCCTCTCCCTGTAAAGTAACTTTAACCTTTTTTGTAACTAGCTGTACATCCAAGTCGCTGGTTAAGTCATTAAGAGATACTTCAGAAGCATCATATTCAAATGTTCTTGTAATAAGCTTCTTAATTACAACCTTTACGGTTATAGTTGATTCTCCGCTAACGGACAATCCTTTTGGTAATTTGCCTGTCACATCTATATTCTGTGTCACATCACCTTTGGCATCTGACACATCTATATCATCCTGTATATCTAATGATTCAATGCTGTCAAGAGATTCTTCACTACCGTAAACTGTAATACTGTCACTTGAAAGAATCACATCATCCACAACATAACCATCTGCCGGCTTACCTAATGCATCTTTATTTATAGTTGAAATTGGAACCTGCTTTGCTCTTAAAACATTAACATTAACCCTTATCTTCTTATCTGATAATTCAATTTCATCTGATTTAATTTCTTTGTCGTTCTTATCATAAAGTATTACAGGACATTTTTTTGAAATATTAGTATTTGTTCCATCCAAGCTACATCTTACTGCTACCTTTTTGATTTTGTCAATAATTGATGTTGGAGCTTTTACTGTAACTTCGTCTGTGGACATTGAGCTAAGCCCTGCCACATAGCCGTCAGCAACCTTTCCTGTATACTCAACAACCAAGTCTGTAAAATCTTTTTCTTCAAGATTTTCCACGTCTACCAGAATAGTCTGGGCTGACTGTTTTACAATTGTAATCTTTCTTCCCAGAGAAGCATTCTTAGTTGTTACATCAACAGGAATTGAGTTGACTTTTGACAATTCCTTTAAAGATGCAGTAGCCCTGAAATCTTCTGCTGATAAGTTACTTACAATTGATCTTTTGCCTGAAACAGTAATATTCAAGTACTGTTCAGACTTAACATTATATACCATATCTCTGCTGGTTATTGCACTTTCGTTTGTAACGGATATTGGAATATTTGATACAGTAATGGTTTTCTCCGGATCGTTAACATTAACAATTGCCAGCCACAAAACCAATGCTATTAATACTGCAAGAAATTTCAAACCAATATTATTTGTCAGAGACATCTTTAGTTTCGTTAACATCTTTTTCATTGCGTCCCCTTCCTTTCAAAAATCTTCTTGGTTTAACTTCCTCTTTATCCTGAGCCTTTATAAGCTCATTTTTCAGAATTGAAGCATCTGCGTATCTAATTAACTTGCCTTCTTTTGCAATGGAAATACTTCCTGTTTCTTCTGACACAATAACAACTATACAGTCTGAAACTTCACTAATTCCAAGTCCTGCTCTATGTCTTGTACCCAAATCCTTGCTTAAAGAAGAGCTGTCTGACAGTGGCAGATAACATGTTGCTGCCACTACCCTGTTTTCATCTATAATAACTGCACCATCGTGTAATGGTGTGTTTTTTTCAAAAATATTAATTAACAACTGGCTTGAAATACGTCCGTCTATCTTTATTCCTGTTTCAATAAACTGACCTAAATCGTGCTGCTGTCTTATAACAATTAAGGCTCCTGTTTTAGCCTTTGCCATCTCAAGAGTTGCTCTTGTTATTTCTTCAACTGATCTGTCGCTAAAATTAGATTCATTGTTGCCATTTTCAAATTTTAATACTTTGAAAATAACATTCTTTCTACCTAATTCTTCCAGAGCCCTTCTAAGTTCAGGCTGAAATATAATTACAAGTGCTATAATACCTGCACTTAATGTCTTGTTAAATATCCATAGCAGTGTTGTCAAATGAAATAAAGAAGCCACAAGCATAAAGATTACAAGCACAAAAATACCCTTTAATAATACCCATGCCCGGCTTTTTCTAAACCATAAGACCACATAGTAAATAGCTACAGACATTATAACTATTTCAACAATGTCACTTGCATAAATTTCCGGCACTGTTAAATATTTTTCTATAAAATTTGAAATATAATTTAATACTGTGCTCACTTTATTTCCCCTTTCCATAATACTCTGCTTTATAATGTGGAAAACCTCTTCAATTAAGAATAACGTTTTTTATTTGATTTTTATTGCAAACTCTATTTCCAATTCTTCTTTTTCTTTCTCTGGGCATTAATTCTTTTAACATTCATTTCAGGTGCTACCACGTTAATCTTAGGCACTGCCTTAACGTAATAATAGTATTCGTCATCCTCAAACTGAGTATGTTCTGTTCTTGAATAATCCACTGAAAATACGAAGAACTGAATAATGCATCCTAACAATATAGAGCCTACGCTCCCAAGAATAACCTCAATTATTGAATACTCTGTGTTCAAAATAAGTGCTCCAACCAAAATTATAACACAATCTACCACTCCGCCTACTATAATCGCAATAATCCAGGCATTGTTAACTGATGATCTTCTTATAAAATAAACTACTAATGTAGTTATAATAAATGCTGCAATAACCAAAAATAATTGATTATTAACACTAATCATTTTTAATACTGTATTAAGATTTGCTGCGTTAGTTCCCTCTGATGCAACATTCTGAATTGCGTCTGCATTCTTGCCTATTACGGCTATCATATAATATACTATTGTTCCAAATGTAACCGATACTATTGATACAGGTGTGCATATTAATCCTGCAATAATCGGAACAATATATGGTATTTTCAGGAAAAACGCCATGGGAACAAAAAGTACGAATATTCCCTGTGTTGGTGTAAATCTAAAATACAAAAGTAACATTATTAGCAAAATAATTACCACTAATGCCCCAAGTTCTATTGATAATGTAAATATGTTAATACACATAATAGCCGTTAAAGCTGCTATTATAATTGTCCAAGGCATAAAGGCCATAATAACTGATATTCCCATTATTACAGGCCACATTGTTAATAAATCATTATATCCAACATTCTTTTTTATTAGAGTTAATGCTATAAACGCACTGATAAATTTAATAATCGGATTAACATAAAACTCATGTTCCGCGTAAAAATTCTTTAATTTCTCCTTATATACAAGTAATCCCATCATTATTCTTCATCGCCTCCCTCTCCAAGTTCATCAATAATGGCATCATATTCCAATTCCTGAATACGGTGCAGTGTTTTCAAATCTCCATTATATTCTTTTAAATGCTTTCTTATATTTCTAAACTTGTGTGAGAAAAAAGCATAACTAAAAATCATATATAAAACAACGGATACAATATATAAAACCACAAGCATTACTATTAAAGCTGTAAGTCTTCCTGTTGTTGTAAGACTTGATATAACCTTGTCAGACTTAT
>ERZ791626.1990-NODE-1990-length-11742-cov-2.373577_pt1 | contig 11742 bp, 10 predicted proteins | sample MGYA00510266_ERZ791626 | MGnify/ENA primary metagenome ERZ791626 (study PRJEB30046, sample SAMN00715208) | human gut metagenome | study: EMG produced TPA metagenomics assembly of the A metagenome-wide association study of gut microbiota in type 2...
TACCGGTCATACCGGCCAGCTTGTGGTACATGCGGAAATAGTTCTGCAGCGTGATGGTGGCGAAGGTCTGCGTCGCGGCCTCGACCTTCACGTGCTCCTTGGCCTCGATGGCCTGGTGGAGTCCGTCCGAGTAGCGGCGTCCTTCGAGGATACGGCCCGTCTGCTCGTCGACGATCTTCACCTTGTTGTCCATCACCACATACTCGATGTCCTTTTCGAACATGGCGAAGGCTTTCAGCAGCTGGATCACCGTGTGCACGCGCTCCGACTTGATCGAGTAGTCGTTGATCACCTCGTCGCGTTTCTGCGCCTTCTCCTCGGGCGTCAGGCTGCTTTTCTCCAGTTCTGCGACTTCGGCGCCGATGTCTGGCATCACGAAGAATCCGTCTTCGTTGAAGTATTTCGACAGCGCCTCGTGGCCCTTGTCCGTGAGTTCCACCGAGTTGAGTTTCTCGTCGATGACGAAGTAGAGGTCGTCGGTGATCTCGGGCATGCGGCGGTTGTTGTCCTGCATGTAGGTGTTCTCGGTCTTCTGCATCAGCGCCTTCACGCCCTGCTCCGAGAGGTATTTGATCAGCGGCTTGTATTTCGGCAGACCCTTGTGGGCGCGGTAGAGCTTCACACCGCCCTCTTCGGTCTTGCCGGCCGTGATGAGCTGGCGCGCCTCGGCCAGCAGGGCCGTCACGAGGTTCTTCTGCAGGTTGTAGAGATTCTCGATCGCCGGGCGGTACTGCTCGAACATCTGGTCGTCGCCCTTGGGCACGGGACCCGAGATGATGAGCGGCGTCCGGGCGTCGTCGATCAGCACCGAGTCGACCTCATCGACGATGGCGAAGTGGTGCTTGCGCTGTACGAGGTCTTCGGGCGAGATCGACATGTTGTCGCGCAGGTAGTCGAAACCGTATTCGTTGTTCGTGCCGAAGGTGATATCGGCCATATAGGCTTTGCGTCTTGCGGCCGAGTTGGGCTGGTGCCGGTCGATACAGTCGACCGACAGGCCGTGGAATTGATACAACGGGCCCATCCATTCCGAGTCACGTCGGGCGAGGTAGTCGTTGACCGTTACCATGTGGACACCCTTCTTGGCCAGTGCGTTCAGGAATACGGGAAGCGTTGCCACGAGGGTTTTACCCTCGCCGGTTGCCATTTCGGCGATTTTACCTTTGTGCAGGACCACTCCGCCGAACAACTGGCAGTCGTAGTGGATCATATCCCACGTGATCGTGTTGCCGCCGGCCACCCAGCTGTTACTGTAAATGGCTTTGTCTCCGTCGATACGGACGAAGTCCTTTTCGGCGGCCAGGTTGCGGTCGAAATCTGTCGCGGTCACTACGATCTCGCTGTTCTGTGCAAAACGGCGGCCCGTATCTTTCATGATAGCGAACGCTTCGGGCAGGATTTCGTCGAGTTTCTCCTCGATTTTGCGGTCGATCTCCTCGGTCAGGTGGTCTATCTGGCGCGATATATTCTCTTTGTCGTCGAGCGACGTGTCTACGTTCTCCAGTTGAGCCTTCAATTCGACGATCTGTGCTTCATCGCCGGCTATGTGCTGGGCGATGGCGGCTTGCAGCGCAGCGCTGCGCGCACGCAGCTCGTCATTGGTAAGTTGCTCTATGAGCGGATAAACCGCCTTGATCTTTTCTACATAAGGCTCGATTTCCTTGCGGTCCTTCTCGCTTTTTGTTCCGAAGAACAATTTCAGCATACCGGTAACTATACCCATAATTTTTGTTGCAAATCTGTTCGTAATTAAATCTTAGCTATCGAAATTAATTCGCTAAAGATACGATTTATTCTTGAGAACAGAGTAACATTTTGCCGATATTGCATGTGGCGCACCGTTTTTTCTCGCAATATTCTTTCGAAAGCTGGATCAGCGCCTGTGAAAAGAAAGCGTTGTCGGGACGGATACCCCGTTCGGACCAGGGGACCGTATAGGTGTTCTTTTCTGGGGCGATTTGTTCGAGGATTTCCACGGCCCGTTCCTGCATCGCATCGTCCGCATGGTCTTTGCCGTAAGCGAACATCATCGGTACGACCAGGTTGATCGTGAGGACGTCGAGGATCATCTGGCCGAACCGTTTCACGCATCGGCTGCTGCGCACGCTCGGCAGCGAGTGCGTCGCCCAGTATTCGGACGCTTCGGCACTCAGGATGCGTTGGATTTCGGTTACGTCGGTGCAGTTGATCAGGTTCGAGAAAAGGAACTCTTTGCGGGCGAGCAACCCGGCCAGTTCGACGATCCGCAGCACGGGATGGCTGAAACTCCGGGTTTTCGATATCTCCCATTCGCCGTAACGCATCGGGACGATGCCGAAACGTCGGGCGAGGTGGTCGAATTCCTGCTGCAGCCGGAGAGTGTAGTCGTCCGGGAACCGTCCGTTTCGCTCGGTATCGAGCATTCCGGCCCCGCCCAGCAGCAGCGCTTCGACCGAAAGGATAGACTCTTTGACGTGGCACAGGTCGCGGTAACGCACGGTACGGGCTAGCTTTATGTAGGCTTCGCGGTTGCGGCTCGCACCGACCGATTTGAAGAGCGTGATATAGAACGCCTCGTTCCAGTCGTTTCCCGCTTCGGTGTAGAGCCGGAGGAAGTCGTTGTATTTGCGTTCGAGCCGTTCGATTGTCAGCCGTGTGAGCGTGTTGTAAAGGCTTACCTGCGGCATTCGTTTCAGTTCGCGGCAGCAGAGCGAACGGCCTTCGCCCTCGGTCAGGTTGCGGAAGGTGTTGTCGAGCGGTTCGGGATATTCGAGAATGAGCGCCGGAATGACCGATCCGTCCACGCGGCATACTACGGCATCGTTCTCCAGCACCAGGTGCAGGATGCAGTCGTCGTAGGCCATGTCGATGTGGTGCAGGTGCCTGCGCCACATCGATGCCTGGGCATGTACGGCGATCGGTCCGCTGTAAACGGTTCCGTCGATTTCGATCTGGGCGTCGGTGATGTCCGTTCCCGCCACGGGGTTGATGTTGCCGTGGCTGATGACACGCAACGGACGTCCGTCGCAGGTCGCCAGTTCCCGGTTCGTATAGAGCCGACGCGTCCAAATGAGTTTGAGAAACTCTTCGGTGGGTGATGTGGGCATATCCTGTCGCTTTAGTTTCCGTTCTTTTCGGGAGACTACAGGACAAAGATATGCAAAAAATCGTCGCGATTATACTTAAAGAAGTCCCAATTCGAGCAGGCTCTCTTCCGAAATCATGCTCTTGTCCCAGGGCGGTTCGAAGGTCAGGATTACGTTTACGGAAGTGATGCCTTTGATTTTCGCCACATTGTCGTGTACCTCTTCGAGCAATTGGTCGGCCATCGGGCAGTTCGGGGCCGTCAGCGTCATGCGGATGTTGGCCACGCCGTCCGGTTCGACGTCGATTTCATAGACCAGTCCCAGGTCGTAGATGTTGACCGGGATCTCCGGGTCGTAAATGTTTTTGAGCGTCAGGACTATTTCCTGTTCTATGCGGGTAATCTCCTCGGGTGTTGTCATGGTGGTTACGGCTTTTTGTTCTGGAACGCCAGCGCGTAGAGCTTCATCTGCTTGATCATCGCGAGCAGGCCGTTAGCCCGGGTGGGCGAGAGGTTCTCCCTCAGTCCGATCCGGTCGATGAAATAGAGGTCGGCTCCGAGGATCTCCTCGGGCGTGCGGCCGCTGAGCACCCGGATCAGCAAAGCGATAATTCCCTTGGTGATGATTGCGTCGCTGTCGGCGGTGAAGCAGACGTGGCCGTCGTGCATTTCGGCATCGACCCAAACCCTCGACTGGCAACCTTTGATGACGTATTGTTCCGTCCGGTGCTTTTCGTCGATGGGCGGCAGTTCCTTGCTCAGTTCGATCAGGTAGTCGTATTTGTCGAGCCATTCGTCGAAAACCGAAAATTCTTCGACGATCTGGTCCTGTACTTCGTTCAGTGTCATTTCAGTCGTAAATCTGTCTGTCTGTCTGTCTGTCTGTCTGTCTGTCGATTCGTCCTTCCGGTTATTGCTGCGGCACCACTTCCGGCAATACGCTTCCCGTCGATGCGTTCGGTACCGTGATCTGCATAATCCGGGCCAGAGTGGGGGTCACGCCCGTCATCGTCACATTACGGCCGATCCGTTGTGCGGGAATGTTTGCGCCGAAGAACATCAGCGGCACATGCGTATCGTAATCGTACAACGAGCCGCTGAGGGAAACTTTCGCAGTGTCTTCCTCGATCCAGCCCGGCATCAGGTTGATTACGATATCTCCCGAACGTTTCGGGTAGAAACTGTTCTGTATTTTTTCGCCGAAACCTCCGCCGAAATAACCGTTCTGCATGCTCGTGGAGCTCAGGGCTCCGTTCACGCCGCGGAACTGCAGCGCGAAAGTGGCGGCGCGGGTCTGCACCTCGGCCAGGTTGAAACCGTACGAATAGATGATCGAACGGTTCAGGTAGAGTTGGCGGTCGTGGTAATCGATCACCCAGTTGCCAGGCTCGAATTGGGCGCTCAGGAATCCGTTCATGATCATTTTGAACTGTTCGGCGTTGAAGCGTCCCATCGGCACGCGGCTGTCTTCTTTGTACGTGTCGCTCGTGCCGTGGTCTGACGTGAGGACTACCACCACCTCGCCCGGCTTGAATTGCGCCAGCAGGTAGTCGGTGAGAATGCCCAGTTCCGTGTCGAGTTTGTAGTACATGTCTTCGAGTTCGATCGAGCGGGGGCCGAAATGTTCGCCGATCAGTCGCGGCGTGTCGTACACGATTGTCAGTAGGTCGGTATGGTCGTCTTTGCCCAACTCTTCCCCTACGATCGCCTCGCGTGCGAATTGCGTGGTCAGCGAGTTACCGAAAGGCGTATAGAGTAGCGCTGCGGCATCGAATTTATCGTCGTCCTTCTTGAAAATCGAACCGACTTTTCTGAAAAAAGGTTTCGAGAAGAAACCGGTCTTCGCCGGTGTGAAGTCGATCACCGAGTGCTCGCTGTTCTTGTAGCCTTCTAACGTTTTGCTCGGTTCCCAGCTGCGCTCCATGAACGGGGCGAAGAGGTTCTGTTTGTTGTAGGCCGTCACCCAGGTCGGCAGTTGCTTGAAGTAATAGGTGCTCGAAATCCAATGGCCCCGGCCCACATCCATCCAGAATACGTCGGCCGTATGGCCGCCGCTGACGATGGCCGAGACCGGCGTGGCGGCGATCGAGACGACTTTGGATTTGGCATCGCTCTCTTTGAGCCGGTCGCCGAGCGTGGCGGCGGTCAGGTTCAGCGGCGAATAGCAACCCACCCCGGCATCGCAGTCCAGTCCGGTAACGGACGGATCGGCGATCAGGTTCACCGGATTGTTCGTCGTAAAATCGATCCAGTCTTCGGCTACGATGCCATGTCCGTCCGGGTTGGTGCCGGTCGACAGCGTGGCTAGTCCGGCGGCCGTGTTGGTCTGCATGTAATTGTAATGCGCGTCGGTGAAATAGGCGCCCTGATCCATGAACCGGCGGAAGCCGTCGGCCGAGAAGTTGTCCTGGAAACGGTCCATATAGTCTGCCCGCATCTGGCTGATGACGATATTGACCACGAGTTTGGGCTTGGTACCCGTCTGGGCGGAAGCGCTTCCGGCGCACAATGCGCCGAGCAGCAGGACGGTTAAGGCTTTGGGTTTCATGCGGTATGTCGGCTATGGTAGTGTGTTTGCATTCCGATCCCGTTGCGGACGGTTTTTACAATGTGCAAAGGTAGCAAAAGTATCGTAAAAGCGGTCGGCCACGGTTGAATAATCGGGCTAGAAGCGGTAATCCCGTCCATCTTCATCCCACTCGGCGGACGCTCCAGCCGCCGGGAGGTCCGGATACCGGTCTGCTTGTGCAGAGTCCGTGCGTTCGTCGTTTTCTTCGTCGAATACGATGTCCCGGGGCAGCTTGCGATTTGAACCGGGAGCGTCCGCGTTTTCGGAGGGGGATGCCTCCTGCGGATGCTTACGGACATAGCGCCTGATTTTCCACAGCATATAGCTTTTGCGCAGGCCGTATCCGTATACCATCCAGAGCGGAATCAGTGCTAATATGAAGATGGCCATCGAATAGATGCTCAGCAGATAAACCAGTAACTGTACGGTGGCGACGGCCAGTGTCAGCCCCAGGGCAGAAAGCACAGCGCCCATTTTATAACCGGTCTTGAACGGCAGCCGGCATTCGCGGCAGCGGAAAATACCTTCGATACCGAAGGCCCAGTATAACGGGACTTTTACGTCGGCCCCGCAGCGCGGACAGGTGATATGACCTCTTGTTTTCATAGGATCAGAAGTGTGCGGAACAGTTCAGCTCTTCGCTGAAATCGAGTTCGGGGTAGGTTTCGGACAAGGCCTGGATTTCTCCCCGCAGGCGTTGCCGGAAAACCTTGTGGGCATCGCTGCCGGGATGGATCGGACGGTGTGCGAGCGCTTGTTGCAACGCTTCGATCCGGCGCATGGTTCCGGTTGCCGAGGGGGCGATCGCCCATTCGCAGAATCGTTCCCAGATGTAATCGGCAGCCGTTTCGGACGGATGGGTCATATCCCGGTCGTAAAAGCGATAGTCCCGCAAATCGTCCATCATGATTTCGTAAGCCGGAAAATAACGGCAGTTGGCGAACCGCTCCCGCAGGGTATGTGCCGCCACGATCAGCGTTGCTTTGCTCAGCTGGTTTTCGGCGAGTCCGTCCCGCAGGTGGCGTACCGGACTGACGGTGAAAATAACCTCTTTATCCTCGAGGTAGGTGCTCAACGGTTTTTCCCACAGCCTTACGATCTCCTCCGGGGTGAGGCGTCGTCTGCGGAATACGCTCTCCGGCAGTTTGTGGCAATTCGCCGCGATCATGCCGGTGGCTGTATGTTCGTATACCCAGGCTGTGCCCCATGTAACGATCAGGTAATTTGAGCGTTCCAGTGATTCATGCCCTTGCCGGGTCGCGGTTTCGATCGCTTGCAGCAGGTTCTCCGCCTCGTCTGCCGAGAACGATCCGTGATGTTGGAGGCTGATCCAGCGACCGTTGTGCCGGATCAGGTCGCGTTTGGAGAAAGACCTGGATACTTTGAGGTTGTCGAGCATGCCCGCGATCGAGGCCGGGTTGAAAAGGATGCCGTACGGGTTGAGCGTGACAGGCATTTTGCGTGCGAGCATCTTTTGTCCGATCCGTTCGGCGAAGCATGAACCGCACACCAATCCCGGGGTGTCGTAACCGATCTTGAAACGGGAAGGCTTTATATGTAGCGGTGTGCGGAATTCCATTGTGCAAGGATGCGGCCGGGTTGTCCGGCCGTAACGGTACAAAGATATAAATTCATTTTTATTTGTTATTTTTACCTGAAATTTAGCGCTATGATTTTCTTTCCCGGTTGTAAGATCAATATCGGCCTGCATGTTGTCAGCAAGCGTGCGGACGGGTATCATGACCTCGAAACACTGATGTTTCCGGTGCGGGGGCTGTGTGATGCGGTGGAGATCATTCGCAGCCGCACGACCGGCGTGGAGTTCACTTCGTCGGGGTTGCCCGTCGGCGGTCCCGTACAAAAAAATCTGTGTGTCCGGGCCTATGAGCAGGTGCGGCGTGCCTATCCGATCAGCGGAGTAAAGATCCATTTGCACAAGCGGGTGCCGATGGGGGCCGGCCTGGGCGGGGGATCGGCCGATGCCGCCTGTGTCATCAGGGGGCTTTCACAGCTGTTCGGTCTCCGGCTGAGCATCTCCACGATGGAAGCTTTGGCGGCGGAGATCGGCAGCGATACCTCTTTTTTTATTGCGGATCGTCCAGCCATTGCCACAGGACGCGGCGAGGTGCTGACTCCGTACGGTTTGTCACTGCAGGGTTACCGGTTGGTAATCGTCAAGCCCGATACGGGGGTCAGCACGGCGGAGGCTTATGCTCGGGTCACTCCGCATAAACCCGAAATTTCATTGACCGAAAAGCTGGCTTTGCCTGTGGAACGGTGGCGCGGGGAGATCGTGAACGATTTCGAAGAGTCGGTTTTTCCGCAATATCCCCAAATCGGGCAGGTCAAACGGCAGCTTTATGATTTGGGGGCGCTTTATGCATCGATGTCCGGTTCGGGATCGGCCGTTTACGGGATTTTCCCACGGCGGCATGAGATTCCGACCGGGGTGTTTGAAAAGATGTTTGTCTATCAGGAAGATATGCGCTAAAGGAGGCGTTTTCGGCCATTAAAAAGCGTATTTCGGAAATATTTTTTCTAATTTTGCAGTTTGAACGGTCGCTAAAACCGTTCTGCGAACCTTGAATGAAGAAACCACAGTACTAACTAAAAATTTATTTTATGTCAGTAGAGGATAATAAAGTTCTCGAACTCCAGCAGCGGAAAGAACGCATCCGCTTCGGAGGCGGAACCAAGGCCATCGAAAAGCAGAAAGCGATGGGTAAGTTGACGGCCCGTGAGCGCATCATCGCGCTGGTGGACGCCGACTCGTTCCATGAGTACGACATGTTCGTCGAGCACGATGGCCGTGATTTCGGCATGCAGGACAAATCACTTCCCGGCGACGGCGTGATTATCGGTACCGGAACCATTCTGGGTTCTCCGGTTGCCATCTTTGCACAGGACTTTACCGTAGCCGGCGGTTCGCTCGGCTTTATGCACGCCCGTAAAATCACCAAGATCATGGATTATGCGCTGAACATGCGCATTCCGCTGATCGGCATCAACGACTCGGGCGGAGCGCGTATCCAGGAGGGTGTCAACAGCCTTTCGGGCTACACCGAGATCTTCCAGCGCAACATCCTCGCCTCGGGCGTGATTCCGCAGATTTCGGCCATTTTCGGCCCCTGCGCCGGCGGCGCCGTATATTCGCCCGCGCTGACCGACTTCATTATGATGAACCAGGGCACCAGCTACATGTTCGTGACCGGACCGAAAGTCGTAAAGACCGTGACGGGCGAAGAGGTCAACCAGGAGCAACTCGGCGGCGCTTCGGTGCACGCGGCCAAAAGCGGCGTGGCCCACTTCGTCGTCGATAACGAGGAGGACGGCATCAAGACGCTGCGCAAGCTGCTGAGCTACCTGCCGTCGAACAACCTCGAAGAGGCCCCGATGATGGCCTGCAACGACGCGATCGACCGACTGGAGGATACGCTCAACGAGATCATCCCCGACAACCCGAATAAGCCGTACGACGTATTGGAAGTCATCCGAGCGATCGTCGACAACCGTGACTTCTTCGAATGCCAGAAATTGTTCGCGCAGAACATCGTCACCGGTTTCGCCCGTTTCAACGGCCAGAGCGTCGGCATTATCGCGAACCAACCCAAATACATGGCCGGCGTGCTCGACATTAACGCCTCGCGCAAAGCGGCCCGTTTCGTGCGCTTCTGCGATGCGTTCAACATTCCGATCGTGACCCTCGTGGACGTTCCCGGCTTCCTGCCCGGCACAGGCCAGGAATACGGCGGCATCATCATCCACGGTGCGAAACTGCTGTTCGCTTACGGCGAAGCGACCGTGCCCAAGGTGACCGTAATCCTGCGCAAGGCTTACGGCGGCGCTTACTGCGTGATGAGCTCGAAGCACCTGCGCGGCGACATCAACTACGCGTGGCCGACCGGCGAAATCGCCGTGATGGGTCCCAAAGGCGCTATCGAGGTGCTCTCGTCAAAGGAGATCGCCGCCATCGAGGACGACTCGAAAAAAGCCGAGTTCATCGCCGAAAAAGAAGCCGACTACCGCGATAAATTCGCAAATCCGTACGTCGCTGCACAGTACGGCTATATCGACGACGTGATCGAACCGCGCAACACGCGCTTCCGCGTCATCCGCGCGCTGCAGTCGCTCTCGACCAAAAAATTGTCAAACCCTGCCAAGAAGCACTCAAATATTCCGTTGTAAAGATGAAGAGACTTTTATTGACGGGAATGCTTTTGCTGCTGGGTGCAGCTCCTGCCTCTTTCGCCCAGGGCGCCAAGGACGTAGTTATCAACGAGTTGTTGATCAAAAACCGCAACAACTACCAGGATGCCTACGGCCACCGTGTCTCGTGGATCGAGCTGTGCAACTCGGGATACTCGAAAGTGAATCTCTCCAGTTGCTACCTCGTGCTCGAAACGGGCGGCAAAAGCTATTCGTACAGGATTCCCAAAGGCGACGCCCGCACGTGGCTCGATCCCGGTTCCTACACCGTATTTTTCTGTGAAGGTTCCGAAACCAAGGGCACGTTCCACACAAACTTCACGCTGACCGGCGAAACAGCCGACCCGGCCACGCTTCCGGGGTATGTCCCCGATTCGGTCGACCGGCCGCTCCCGGACCAGCTCGTTACACTTTCTTTCCTCGATGCGAACGGACGCGACACGATCGACAAGGTGACCTACAACCTCGCCGACCAGCAGGCCGACATCTCGATCGGACGCATCCCCGCAGACGATGATCCCGGCCAAATCCTGTTCACCAAGCTGACCAGCACTACGCCTTTCGCAACGAACATCACCAATCCTCCCATGCCCAAACATGAGAAGATGCGTCTGGCAGACCCTCACGGCATCAGCATGACGGTGACTGCGGTAGCCGTGGTATTCTCCGCGCTGATCCTGCTCTACCTCGCTTTCTGGGCTCTCGGCAAACTCATGATCCATATCGCAAAGCGCAACAAGCAGAAAGCCTCGGGTACCGCCACAGTTGCACCTCCCGTGAAGATCAAGAATGAAGGAGCGATCGTGGGAGCTGAAATCGCAGCGATCGGCATGGCGCTGAAAATGTACCAGGATGAAATGCACGACATTGAGTCGCACGTATTGACGATCAACCGCGTGGCCAAAGCTTACTCGCCGTGGAGCTCTAAGATTTACGGCCTCTCGCAGCCGCTTCGCAAATAAGCCTGTGTGTAACAGTTCTAATCAGAAAAACTTAACTACAAAATGAAGGAATATAAATTCAAGATACACGGAAACGAATACGAGGTTTCCATCAACAGCGTGGAGGACAACATCGCGGACGTAACCGTGAACGGCACGCAGTACGAAGTGGAGATCGAAGGTAAAGCTTCGAAGGTCAGCAAGATCACCAAACCCACTCCGTCGACGAGCTCCGCCGCCACGACCGCAGAGGTGATTTCGACGGCCAAGGCTGCCGCGAAGAAGAGCGCCGGTACGGCTGTGAAGAGCCCGCTGCCGGGAGTTATCGTCGACCTGAAAGTACGCGAAGGCGACCAGGTGAAAGCCGGCCAGCACCTGCTGGTACTCGAAGCGATGAAGATGGAAAACAACATCGACGCAGACCGGGACGGTATCATTGTCGAACTGAAGGTGAACAAAGGCGACTCAGTGCTGGAGGGCGACACACTTTTAACGATCGGATAGGCTTATGTTGGCAGAAGTAACCACCGCAAGCAAAGGATTCCTCGCATTTTTGGGGGATAACCTGCATCAGATCATCGCAAACACCGGGTTTGCCAATGTCACGTCAGGACACCTGATCATGATCGGCGTAGGTCTGTTTTTCCTCTACCTGGCCATCAGCAGAAACTTTGAGCCGATGCTGCTCGTCCCGATCGGATTCGGTATCCTGGTGGGTAACATCCCATTCTCTCCCGGTATGGAAATCGGCATCTACGAAGACGGTTCCGTACTGAATTACCTCTATTTCGGCGTTATTAAAGGTATATACCCGCCTTTGATCTTCCTCGGCATCGGCGCCATGACCGACTTCTCGGCACTGATTTCGAATCCGAAGCTGATGCTGGTCGGCGCCGCCGCACAAATCGGTATTTTCGCCACTTACATGGGGGCGCTCGCGTTGGGCTTCACCGCCGCCGAAG
>ERZ791626.1992-NODE-1992-length-11725-cov-2.857755_pt1 | contig 11725 bp, 11 predicted proteins | sample MGYA00510266_ERZ791626 | MGnify/ENA primary metagenome ERZ791626 (study PRJEB30046, sample SAMN00715208) | human gut metagenome | study: EMG produced TPA metagenomics assembly of the A metagenome-wide association study of gut microbiota in type 2...
TTCTTTACAAAGTTTCTGTAAAGAGTCCCTTGTTATTCCCCAGTTCATTTCAACTCCATCGTCTCTAACGGGGAATACAGGAGTAGCACCTTCAATAGCTGGGATATTAACTCTTTGTTGCTCTGGTTTCAATGCCTCTCCTATAGCAATGATCTTCATTGTCTTATCATCAACATATATTGGATAAAATTGGGCCACACCTCCTTTAATAGTCCCTCTTCTGGAGGCATAATCCGTTCTGCGTAAATACCACCATCTTACTTCTCGTTCATCGCCATTTCCTTTCGGGTGTACCACTTGTGCGTTACCAAAGAGAATAATATACGCATATTCATCAGAGCGCGAAAATAGATTATCTCGCTTTGCTCCAGAGGGATTAATGGTTATACTAACCATTTGCATCGTTTTCCCAGAAAAAATCTCCTCAAGAAGGCAGCCCAAATGTAGGTACTCCTTTTCATCAATGGTAACAATAAGGACGGAATCATTCGGATTCAGAAGTTTTTTCGCAATTTTCAGGCGCTTCTCCATCATGGAGAGCCACTTGCTGTGGCGGTAAGCATCAGAGCTGTCAACATAATCGTTGTTGTACTTCCAGTCCTTTGCTCCGGTGTTGTATGGTGGATCGATGTAGATGCAGTCCACCTTCTCTGCGTACAGGTATTCCAGCAGCTGGAGCGCGTGGTAGTTGTCCGCCTCAATCAGCGTATGCCAAAGGTCGCTATCTGGAGCGTTCTGAACTGCATCCAGCGGTTTTAGTGTGGGATAGATCGGCTCGCCAAATTCTGCAATAGCGACAATCTCATCCAGCTGGAAAGTTACTTTCTCATGCGTCTCTCTGCGGTCGCAGAGAGCTTCGTTCCCATCGAGCTTTATGACCATATAAATATCGCTGACATAGCCTGTCTTTAACGCCACTTTTGAACCGACACGGATTGGAACATCATGAAGTGGCGTGCATTCGGGCAGATGCTCTTCAAACACAAGCCCGAACTTTTTTTGTTTCATTAGTTTATCTGTTTCCTGCAAAATCCTATCCCTGAGTGTTGGATCGTTGATCTGCCGGATCAAGTCTTGTAATAACGCCACTGTTTCCACCTCATTCTTCTGTGATCGTCTTTTCCTTTATGTGATAATCAATGCCGCGCTCTTGACAGAAAGCCGTCACCTCTGCTGCGCATTCATTGTAAAAGTGCCTTTGTCCTTCATAGGCGTTTGCTGTCTTGCTGTAATTCGTTCTGCCGAAGATGATCCTGTCGGTAAATGCTACAGCTTCCAAGATTTCGCGTAAATTCTGCTCTATCATGTTCGGTGTTGGATACGGTTCTATGCTCACCCACGTCTTGCAACCAACTTCGTGAAGCGCTCTCAGCGCTGCCAGTCGGTCTGCACAGGGAACAGCTCCCGGTTCCATCTGTTCCCGGTATGCTTCATCCAGCGTTATCAACGTGATCCCATATTCATTTTCCGGAGAAAGTTCCGCCAATTCTATGGGAAGCAATCCCTTCGTCAATGTAGTGCATTTGATACCGGCCTCGTTCAGTTTTCGGATAGCCGCAATGCTCATCTGGGACACCTCTGGATATCCTTCCATGAACGGATCTGTGGTAAAGCAAAGCTGCACAGACTGAATCTTATCTCTGAGCCTCGGTATCTCTTTATCCAGCAATTCAAGCGTGTTTGATACAAGCACTGGCTCAAGCCAGCTCTCGTAATCCTTAATTTGCCCGAATCGCTTCTTCATCAGGAATGCATAACATGGATATTTGCACCCATGTGCACACCCCTGCACGTGATTCATTGTGTAGTCACCATACTCTACCCCTGTTTGATAAAGCATGGATTTTCGTTTTATCGTCTTCAAGGTGCTTTCATCCTCCGCCTACTTGTTCTTTAATATGTAGTCTGCCATCCGCAGTGCAAGTCCCTGCGCTTTCGGACTCTCACTCGCAATGGCAAAGCAGAATAGGAACATCGGCGAGTTCCTGCTGTTCCTGAAAATCCGCGCATGCTTTGACACACATGGAAAGATTGTCCCAAGCCGAGAGAGGATATACTCCTTTATGTGATCTGGATTTGCGTCCTTAACCATCCGTTCGCCATCGCTCTGTCCGGGCTCCGGGAACAAGTCAAAAAGCGTCATCTGGGGATCTTTCTTATAGAATTCCTTCCTCCATCCGGCATCTCCAAGCAATCGATCTATGCAATCCTCCCATTTATCGTACTTTCCGTTTTTCGGCAGCATACGTTCAAGTGCAGAGAACGGAAACAGGTACCATACGTCTATCGATTTCGTCTGTGCTACATTTTCAAGCGTAGCCCAATTTACCTGCGTCGCATATGGATCTAAGAACAGCAATCCTCTGTTATATCTCCAGTCTACGTTGCTAATAATCTCCGCGAGCTTATCATTCGCATCGCCGCAGTAAATTGTAACAATTCCCCTCATCTGCGGAAACTCGGAGTTTATCATATTCTGAAGTTCTCCTGCCTTCTGAGAGTCCGCTTCTATGAAATAGTAATGATCGAACTTCTTTTCAGACTCCAGTGCACGCTTAGCAGAGCCCACAAGAAACTGCCCGCCGTCACTGGTCTCGATCTCACCGGTTCCAGCAAAGGCATCTATATAAATCTTCTTAAACTTCTGATTTTGCAGTGCAATCAGGTATGCGTCCAGGTAGCTGGTGAAGATATTCAACTTCTCCTCAGTCCAATTGCCACCAAATTTCTGCGACGTTGCCATAAATTCCAATCACCTCATCTATTTGAAACTCAATCTCAAGAAGAGAAAGAGATCACCATTTCCTTCTTTCCTGTATCAGGATTCACAATCTGCTCAATCTTCGCGCCAAAGAAATCGGTAAGATCGCTCTTTACCTCATTACGAAATCCCTCTGACGGGAAAATCGGGTGGTTATCCAAAAGTTCCCACATCTCATCCAGCGGCACCTGCTTTCGGCCTCTAAAGCTGCGCTGCAGGTATTTCGCTATATCGATAACATGCAAGCAGCTTTCATCTTCCTCTTCAGCAATCTCACCGAAAAGGTTAAATGACAACTGCCTGTTCTCAACCGAGTGCTTGGTAGAGGACTGTGCGCCAAATACCTTCCAAGCACTCTTCTTATAGAGCTTAAAGCCCTCCTTGTTGCTCGTGCAATGAATCAAATTGTAGACGAGCGAGTTCTGCGTGTTATAGAACGGAAATGCCGATACGTAGTACCTGCGAGCTCCTTTCAGTGAATTTATGATTTCTTCCACTCTAGCCTCATAGGCCTTCTTGTCACTTCCGTAAGGCACCAGTTTCTCAAAGTCTTCCAGATAAGTGTTCTCATACTTTGCCTTTGTCGTCTTCTTCTTGGCGCTTGTGATCGCCCGCACCGGATCTGAAACCATGTGATTAATCATAACTTCACCCCAGTTACGAAAAAACGGCAGAAGCGCTTCCCAGTCAATAGTCGCATCATACGGATCGTAGAGCAGGAAATAATGCAGGTGCCCAGTTCCATATAACTGTGGTCCGATAGTTCGGAGTAGCTCGTGCGCATCACCACAAGAGGTGACAATCTTAAAATTGCGCTCATCCTGTGGAAGATGCTTTTTTAGCTCATCTACGCGCGCTTTATCCTTGTCATTCAAGTAAATGTGTATATTTTTCTCCGTATAGGTCCTTGATGCTTCCCTAAGTGCTTCTGAGACGCGTACTGCTGTACCTTTCACCAATCGCCCGGCATCGTCGGTGTATACACCACTGTTGCACATACAGTCTATAGAGATCAGCCCATTGCAAGACTCAGTCAGCAGCAACTTCTGTGCCCACGATTTGATGTACTCCTCTATCAGCTCAAATTTTTTTATTGTGTGAGGGCTAGCCTTGCTAATTATGTTTTTCTTTTTTGCCGACATACCATCCACCTCTTATTCAACGATGCCTTCTTGGAAAGAAATCAGCTTTCGGATATTCCCAATATCGCAGTTCAGTGTTTTACGCACGTTCATTAGCATTCTCATACTGACAGTTTCACCTTTAGACAGCTTGATAGCGAGGGATCATTTGGTGCCGACCGCCATCTGCAACTTCTTTCAAAAAGCATCTACAAAATCATACCAAAGTGATGCAATGCCTCCTTGATCGCCTTTTCCTTCTCCGGTGGGCATTGGAGCTGTTTGGCATTCTCCGACTTCGGTTTATTATAATTCTCACGTTCAATAATACCGCATTTCTGCTTTACCTGTGCGATATAAAGACGGCTGACCTTCAAGCCGGTATGCTCAAGAACATACGCCTTGATTTCCTCATAGGTTGCCTTACTCTCCGCCGAAGTCAAATCCAGCTCGTCCATCTTCACTTCGATCTCGATATGTTCCTTGCTTTGAAGTTTGGACAATAAACATACCGTCTCCACATGCGCGCAGCGTGGGAACAGATCGAAGCAGTGCGCTTTTTTTGCTTCATATCCCTTCTCCCGCAGTCTTGCGATATCGCGCGCGAGCGTCGCGGGATCGCACGAAACATAGACAATCCGCTCAGGACTCATCTGTGCCATTGCTTCGATCACATCCTCGCTCACGCCCTTTCTCGGGGGGTCGACGACGATCACATCCGGTTTGACGCCGTCCCGCGCGAACTGAATGGCGGCCTGTCCCGCGTCGGCGCAGAAAAATTCAGCATTTGTGATTTCATTTCTCCGGGCATTCTCCTTTGCGTCGTGAATCGCCGCATCCACAATTTCCACACCGTAGACCGTCTTCACGTGCCGCGCAAGACACAGCGTGATCGTTCCGCTGCCGCAGTATAGATCCAGCGCTGTCTCTTCTCCCGTAAACCTGGCAAACTCGATGGCCTTTTCGTAGAGCCGTTCGGCCTGGTCGTGGTTCACCTGATAAAAGGCTGCGGGCGAGAGCCGGAACGTAAGCCCCAGAAGCGCATCCTCTAAGTATCCTTCTCCATAGAGCGTCTCGAATCGTTCACCCAGAATAACGTTACTCTTTTTCGTATTGTAGTTGACAACGATTCCCGTCACATCCACATCCGCCGCTAAAATTTCCCGCACCAGCGTCTTCTTTTTGGGAAGCGCTTCGCAGTTTGCGACGATGCAGACCAGCGTCTGCCCCAATTTTACGCCGCACCGCAGATAAATGTGCCGGACAAGGCCCGTATGCGTCCGCTCGTCGTAGGCCGGGACATTTTCCTTCTCCATCCATGAAAGCACCGCCGCACGGATTTGTTCCGCCGACTCCGGCTGAATTTTGCAGCCCGTAATTGGAATTACCGTATGCGACCCGGCCCTGTAAAAGCCTGCAACCGTTTTCCCGTTCTGCGATTGCACTGGAAACTGCACCTTGTTGCGATAGCCGTAAATGCTCTGGCTGCCCATGATCTGCAAGTCCGGAAAATGGGTGCCTCCAATGCGCAAAAGCGCGTCCTGGACACGCCTTTTTTTCTGCTCCAGCTCACACGCGTAATCCATGTGCCAGAACACGCACCCACCGCAGTGCCCGAAACTTTCGCACTCGGGCGTTACACGATGCACGGACGACTCTTCCACCCACACCAGTGACGCGTAGGCGCATGTTCTTCCTACGTAGTCAATTTTGATTTTGCACCTCTCGCCCGGAATCACGCCCGGCACAAATACAACCTGTCCGTCCACCCGCGCCACACCCGCGCCCTCGGCGGTAAGGCCCGTGATTTCTACGCTGTACGTTTTGTTTTTCTGCATCTGTTTTTCTCCGTGTTTCACGTGAAACATTTCACGCGTCCAACCGTTCGCCATTCGACGTATCAAACCGGTAGACGTTTTCATGTGTGATTGCACCGTCGTCATCCGCGTACCGTTCCGTCACCGTATAAGTTACCGACAAAATTCCGTTTTCGAGACTAGCAGTATAGCTGCCCTCTAGAAAACCAATCGTATGACGCGCCTGCGCCGTTTCATAAACCGTCGTGCCCATATAATTCTGCAAGTTTATCTGCAAATCAACAAATGTCTGATTGATTGCAGACGCAGCCGATTCCGAATCAAGCGTAAACGAAGGAAGCGTCAAGCTGATGCTCACGACCTCTTCCAGATCTGCTTGAAATTCATACGGCTCATCCGTAAAACTCTCCGAAAAATGTGTCTCCGGCGCAATAGGCTTTGTTTGCATCTCTTCAGACGGAACTGTCTCCATATGAACAGGCGCGTCCGCATCATTCATTGGCGCTTCCGAAGAAGCATTCTGCGTTTGAGAAGTTGTCTCCGCTTCAACAGGTGCAGCCACAGCCTTCTCCTGAACGTCATTCGCGCCGCACGCACTTAAAATCAGCAAAGCGGCTGCAATCACCGCAAATTCGCGTTTCATAAAACTATCACCTCATTGCGATTTTACCATAGAACCCCGCTTGTGTAAAGCGCCCGGATTCGCTATACTAAAGCTACTACGCATAGGAGGCAAATCATGCTTTCATATACAAACTGTGAACTCTGTCCAAGGCGCTGCCATGTTGACCGCACAAGAGGGGAACTCGGCTTCTGCCGCGAGCCGGATCATATTTACGCTGCGCGTGCCGCCGCGCATTATTGGGAAGAGCCCGTCATTTCCGGCAACTTCGGCTCCGGCGCGGTCTTTTTTTCGGGCTGTACGTTAAAATGCATCTTCTGCCAGAACAGAATCATCTCGCAGCAGAACCTCGGAAAAGAAATTACAACCGACCATCTGCGCGAAATTTTCTTAAAGCTCATCGACGATGGCGTACAGAATATCAATCTCGTTACCCCCACGCATTTTCTCCCGTCCATTTTACCGGCGCTTAAACCCAAGCTCCCCGTTCCCATCGTCTATAACTGCGGCGGCTACGAGCGCGTCGAAACGCTCCGGGAATTAGAAGGTCTCGTCGATATTTACCTTCCCGATATGAAATATTCAAATGAAAGTCTTGCCGCAAAATTGAGCCGCGCGCCCGATTACGTGGAAACTGCAAAAGCCGCAATACAGGAAATGTACCGGCAAGTCGGAAGTGCCGTCATAGAAGACGATATCATGCAGCGCGGTCTTATCGTCCGCCACCTGATACTCCCGGGAGAGCTCGATAATACGCTCGGCGTTCTCGACTGGTTTGCAGAGACCTTTCCAAAAGGAGACGTTTTGTTCAGCCTTATGAGCCAGTACGTTCCCATGGGAAAAGCAAAGGAGCTGCCGCCCTACGACCGGAAAATCACCGAAGAAGAATACGACGCCGCCATTTCCTACTTAGATTTTCTCGGCATCGAATCCGGCTTCACACAGGATTTTACAAGCGCGACAGAGGACTACATCCCGGACTTTTCCTTTGAAGGCTTAGAATAAAAACAAACGTTTGATTTTTCTTCCAAAGTGTGCTATACTGGTTGAACAAAACGAAGGGAGCGACCGGCATGGCCAGAACAACAGACAAGCGAGAAGCAATTCTCCGCTTTATCACAGACTTCATGCGCAATCAAGGGTATCCCCCCTCGGTGCGCGAGATCTGTGCGGGCGTCGGCCTTGCTTCAACGGCAACGGTCCACTACCACCTGAACGCCCTCAAGGAAGAGGGCCTCATCCATATGGACGGCAAAAAGAATCGAACGATCTCACTTCCCGAAGAGCGCCGTTCCGGCTCAATTCCCATCGTCGGCGTAGTCACAGCCGGTCAGCCGATCCTAGCCGTGGAGAATATCGAAGGGTATCTTCCGTGGGACGGAGACGAGCGCTGCTTTGCCCTTCGCGTGCGCGGCGATTCGATGATAAATGCCGGTATTTTGTCGGGAGATAAAGTCGTTGTCCGCCCGCAGCTAACAGCCGAAAACGGACAGATCGTGGTCGCGCTTCTCGATGACTCCGCAACCGTCAAGCGCTTCCGCCGTGAAAAGGGAAAGATCTGGCTGTTCCCCGAAAACCCCGCGTATGACCCCATCGACGGCACAGATTGCAGCATCATTGGCCTCGTCAAGGCCGTCTATCGCGAGTATTAAATTACATTTCCCATCGAAAAACTCGTAGGGGGCGATGCCCACATCGACCCGGCAAGATGCAGTAGTTTTACGGAAATCTTCGGCGAATTCGATCATTCCCAATGGGGCGATGTAGGCATCGCCCCCTACGCAACGAATAAAAGCAGGTAAAAAATCTGAAAGTAATCGCAAAGAGGTGCACGGTTTTGTGCATCTCTTTTCTTTTTCACCCGAAATTCCTATTTATAATGTGTATACCCTTGCAAAGAAGCAGTTTCCATGTTAAAATAAAGTCGTGTTTGTATGCCCTTTTATGGGACGCTCCCGGGCATTTTCACGATAAAACTGGAAAGGAGCTTGTTCTTGTACTCCTCTACCTATATCTGGGCGAAAGTGCTCGCCCACATGGAGCAGAAACTCACCGACACCATCGTCACCACCTGGTTCGACGACACAGAGGTTCTGGAGCTGACCGACCAGAAGCTGGTGCTCTACTCCCCGACTGTCTTCCGCAAGGACATGATCGTCTCGCGCTGCGAAACCTACATCAAAGACGCGCTCAAAGAGCTCTTCGACATGGACTTAGAGCTCGTCGTGCTCGACGATACGGAAATCGAAGCCTATCGCTCTTCCAAAAAGAAGCCGCGCTTCATTGAGTTCAACCCGCAGTTTACGTTCGATAACTTCATCGTCGGCAACAGCAACAAGTTTGCAAACGCCGCCGCCGTCGCCGTTGCGGAAAAGCCCGCGGATTCTTATAACCCGCTTTTCATCTACGGCCCGTCCGGTGTCGGTAAGACGCACCTTCTCTATGCCATTGCGAACGAAATTCATAAGCACCACCCGGACTACAACATCGTCTACATCAAGGGAGACCAGTTTACAAACGAACTCATCAACTCCCTGCGCGAAGGCAAAAACAACGAGTTCCGTCTCAAATACCGCGGCGCGGACCTCTTTCTCGTCGACGATATTCAGTTCATCGCCGGCAAGGACTCCACGCAGGAGGAATTTTTCCATACCTTCAACAATCTCTATGAGAGCCACAAGCAGATCGTCCTGACCTCCGACCGGCCGCCCAATGAAATGGTCCGTCTGGAAGACCGCCTGCGCACGCGCTTTGAGTGGGGCCTTCTTGCGGACATTCAGCCGCCCGACTATGAAACACGCATGGCGATCATCAAGAACAAAGCTGTAAATCTCGGCTTCGATCTGCCGGACGACGTGTGCAACTACATTGCAGAGAACATCACCAACAACGTCCGCCAGATTGAGGGCACAGTCAAAAAAATCAAGGCCTTCAAGGAGCTCAATGGGATGGTGCTGGACGTTCCGAACGTCGCGCGCGCCATCAAGGACATGTTCAAGGGAAAGACTGAGAACCTCCCCACACCGAGCCTTATCGTGAGCGAGGTCTGCCAGTATTACGGCATCGAAGAGCAGGTACTCAGAAGCACCCTTAAAAACAAGAATACCGCTGAGGCGCGGCAGGTCGCGATGTACCTCATCCGCACGATGACAAACCTGTCTCTTCCCGAGATCGGCCGCGAATTTGACCGCGACCACACAACGGTCATGCACGGACTTAAAAAGGTCGAGCAGACGCTCCAGAACAGCGCCTCACCGCTCAACGACACCATTCGCGACATTACGGCGAACGTCAACAACAAGCTTTAAAAAAACGCTGCGTTCGCCAGCGGGAAACGTGCCGCAAAAAATTATCCACAAGCGTCTGTGTAAAACGGAAAGGTTGCATGTGGATATCTCTCCTTTCGAAACTGTCCACAAAAGCCTGTGCAGAACTTCTCGTTTTTCTGCAAACCCTGTGTACAATTTTTTCTTACGCCCGTAAGGGTTTTAGGACTTTTCCACAAGACGAACGTCCTACTGCTACTTACTACTGAATTTATCCTTTCTTTCTGTTAGAAAGAAAGCCGGAGGTATCCTTTTATGAAATTTACCTGTGAAAAAAACCAGCTGGTTTCCGCCATCTCCGTCGCCTCGCGCACAGTTGCACAGAAAAGCGCCATCTCGGGACTCGAGGGCATTTTGATCCGCGCGGGTGTCAAAGTGATGCTGACGGGGTATAATCTGGAAACAGGCATTACCGTCAGCGTTGACGCCGACATTCAGGAGACCGGCGCCTGCGTCATGCCCGCGAGGCTGTTTTTTGACATCGTCCGCAAGCTCCCAGACGACACCGTGAGCATTCAGGTTGACGAGAGCTTCAAGGTTTCCATCAAGGGCGGCATCTCATCGTTTACGATCACTGCGCTCTCTGCCGACGATTACCCCGAGCTTCCGGACGTGGACTCCGAAAAAGGTATCCGCGTCCCGCAGAACGAGCTCAAGGCCATGATCTCCGGTACGATCTTCGCTGTCAGTGAAAATCAGGCGCGCCCGATTCATACAGGCGTCCTGTTTGAAGTCGATAACGACTCCATCACGAGCGTCGCAGTCGACGGCTACCGTTTGGCGCTGCGCCGCTACCTCCCGGAGGAATCTCTCGAGCGGACGCTCAAATTTGTCGCCCCGGCAGCGGCCTTGAAGGAGGTCGAAAAAATCCTTGGTGATACCGACGACCCCGCGACGTTCTATCCGGGCTCGAAGCACATCCTCTTCACCATCGGAGACGCGACGCTCGTCTGCCGCATTTTAGAGGGTGAGTTCCTCGATTGGCGGCGTGTGCTGCCGCAGAACAACCCCGTAAAACTGGTCGGAAACGTCAGCCGTCTGACTGACTCCATCGAGCGCGTCGGCCTCGTCATCTCCGAAAAGCTCAAAAGCCCCGTCCGCTGCAAATTTGGAGACAATGCCGCCGAGCTTCGAACTGTCTCCACGATCGGCGAGGCGTACGACGTCTGCCCCATTGCGGGAGACGGCAAAGACCTGGAGATCGGCTTTAACTGCAAATATTTACTCGATGCGCTGCGCGCCGTGCCGGACAGCGAGTGTACGCTCGAGATGATCAACGGCCTGAGCCCCATTGTTTTGAATCCGACGGAGGGAAACCGGTACAGCTACATGGTGCTCCCTGTCCGCCTGAAGGCAGGAGAATAAGCCATGAAAGTACGTGTCACAAAAAAACTATCCGGCGAGCCAATTGTCATTCCTATCCGTACGGAGTTTATTAAGCTGCAGGATTTCATGAAATTTGCCAACGTCTGCGAGTCCGGCGGCATGGCCAAGACCTTTATCCAGAACGAACAGGTCACTGTTAACGGCGAGGTCTGCACCCAGCGCGGTAAAAAACTTCGCCCGGGCGATACCGTTGGCTTCCTAGGAAATGTCTGGGCGGTCTCGCAGGAGGAAGCATGAAGCTCTCGCGCCTGCGGCTGTATGACTTTCGCAACTACAAGCAGCTGCAATTGGAGTTAGATCCCGGCGTGAACCTGATTTTAGGCGAAAACGCGCAGGGGAAGACAAATTTACTCGAGGCCGTGTCCTATCTCTCGACCGGCCGCAGCTTCCGCACAGCGAAAACGCAGGAGCTCATCCGATTCGGAGCAGACTTTGCGGACCTGAATGCCGACGTATTTTCGCAGGGCCGGGAGCAGTCCGTTCGCGCCGTATTATTTGCGGGAAGAAGACCGCGGCAGCTCTATCTTGGCGGCGTGAAGCAGAAAAGCGCGGCAAAACTGCCGGGCGTTCTGACAACCGTTCTCTTTTGCCCCGAAGATCTTCTGGTTTTAAAGAGCGGAAGCCAGCCGCGAAGAAGGCTCATCGATACCGCACTCTGCCAACTGCGGCCGGGCTATGCAAATGCGCTCGCA
>ERZ791626.1993-NODE-1993-length-11723-cov-12.802708_pt1 | contig 11723 bp, 7 predicted proteins | sample MGYA00510266_ERZ791626 | MGnify/ENA primary metagenome ERZ791626 (study PRJEB30046, sample SAMN00715208) | human gut metagenome | study: EMG produced TPA metagenomics assembly of the A metagenome-wide association study of gut microbiota in type 2...
GGGATGAGAATGGCAAGCTGCAGCGTAGGAATCTTGAGATAGATTTCGTGGTGAATCGTCATGATGAACGCCTCTATATCCAGTCAGCTTATGCCTTGCCTGATAAGGAGAAGGTAGATCAGAAGCAGGCTTCTCTTTTGAATGTAAACGATGGCTTTCGCAAACTGATAATCGTAGGGGATAGGTATCGTTCGGGTTATAATGAAGAAGGCATTCTGATGATGAGCCTCTCCGATTTCCTCTTGGGGAAGAGCTAGATTGTCTTGAAGAAAATGTCAAGAGCGGAAGAACAACTGGGGGTAACAGAGTTAACAGTTAACAGTTGTTTTTCCGCTCTTTCTTTAGAGTTCTATATGGTTGCAAATTAAGCATATTGAAACATGCTTAATTTGCAAGCCTTGTTTTTAATATTGATATTCAATAAGTTATAAGCGTAAATTAATATAAGAAATGAGCGAAACTGAGTCCCTTTTTCCTTAAAATGCACGCTTTTGCCTGAAAAATCGCCTTGAAATGCAAATTAAGCATAAAAAAATAGGCTTATTTTTACCAAAACTTGCAGATCAAGAAATTTATCCGTATATTTGTGCCCAAAAATAGTTGGAATTATGGAATATACGGCACTTTTAGAGAAACAGATATTAGGTAGGTTGAAGATAGACAACCCCTGGTGGACGGAAGGCAGAATACCTTCTTACTATCAGGAGATGAGTCCTCGCCTCTATCTCGACATCTTCTATCCACTGGTAAGGGATGTCAGCATTCAGCGTGCCCTCATCTTGATGGGACCTCGCCGAGTGGGTAAGACGGTGATGCTCTATCATTCCATCCAGCGGTTGATAGACGAGGGGGTATCGCCTCAGAATATCATCTATGTTTCGGTGGAAACTCCTATCTATAACAATATCCTCTTGGAACAGTTGTTTTCTTTGGCAAAACAGATATTGGATAAGGAAGACAGCCAGGAAGAATTTTATGTTTTCTTCGATGAGATACAGTATCTCAAAGACTGGGAAATCAATCTGAAATCCCTGGTAGATACCTATCACAACGTGAAGTTTGTGGCTTCCGGTTCTGCTGCTGCGGTATTGAAAAAGAGCAGCAACGAAAGCGGAGCGGGCAGGTTTACCGATTTCAATCTGCCGCCGTTGCTTTTCTTCGAGTATATCCATCTTAAGAAATATGAGCATCTGATGCGCCAATCCAAGGTGGAATGGGATGGGATAGAGAGCGATATCTATAGTACGATAGATATTGATAAGCTGAACAGTCTCTTCCTCGACTATATCAATTATGGCGGTTATCCTGAGGTGGCTTTTTCTTCCCGAATGCAGGAAGACCCGGGGCAGTTTGTTCGCCACGATATTGTAGATAAGGTATTGTTGAGAGATTTGCCGAGTCTTTATGGCATTTCGGATGTGCAGGAACTGAATTCGTTGTTTACGATGATAGCTTATCATAGCGGTATGGAGTTTTCGTATGAAAGTATGTCGAAGGAATCGGGTGTCAAGAAGGAAACCATTCGCAGGTACGTCCAGTATCTGGAGGCTGCTTTCCTGATAAAGGTTGTGACAAGAACGGATGATACGGCAAAGCGATTCCAGCGCCAAACTACTTTCAAGATTTATCTGACTAATCCTTCGCTGAGATGTGCGCTTTTTGAGCCAATCAAGATCATGGATGGCAATATCGGAGACATGATAGAAACTGCCATTTATTCGCAGTGGATTCCGAGAAAGGGGCACATTGCCTATGCCAACTGGAAGATGGGGCGTTCGCAGGGCGAGGTGGATTTGGTGGGCATCAATGATGCTTTGCAGAAGCCTTATTGGGCGGTGGAAATCAAATGGTCGGACAGGTTCTTCGACCGACCTTCTGAACTTTCGTCCTTACAGTTTTTTATAGAGAAGAATCATCTGCCTCAGGCATTGGTAACTTCCATCAGTAAGGGAGGAGTAAAGGAGATGGATTTTGGTACGCTTCATTTCATTCCTTCTGCCTGCTATGCTTATACGGTAGGAGAGAATACATTGAGGCAAGCCAGGAAGAGTTTTGGTTTGTAAGAACGTAAAAAGCGACCTTCTGCCGAATTGTGTTCTCGGTAGAAGGTCGCTTTACTTCATTTCTATAGATGATTTCTATAGAGGGTTCTATCCCTCGCAGAGCTTTGCCAATTCTTCCAGGTTATCCGCTACTTCTATCACATCTCGCCAATCGCCGCGAATCATGCTTTTCTCTGCCAAATCGTCCAGCAGGGCGATGGTGGAGTTCCAGAAGCCCTTCATGTTGTAGAGAATCACCATCTTGTGATGGTAGCCGATGGTGTGGGCGGCGGCGATGGTGAAGATTTCATCCAGGGTGCCGACGCCGCCAGGAAGGGCTACGAAGAGGTCGCTCTGGGCAAGCATCAGGTCCTTGCGGTCGCTGAGATTATCACACGGAATCTCGATGTCGAGGTCAGGGAAGGTTCTGCCTCCTCGCTCTACAAGCGTAGGAACCACACCGATGGTTCTGCCGCCATTCGCCTTTACTGCCTTGCCAATGCAATCCATCAGACCAGAGTTGCAGCCGCCGAAAACCAGGTCGTGCCCGTTCTCAGCCATCCACTTTCCCAACTCTTCCGTCATCGTGAAGAAATCCGGGTCGATATTCTTATTCGCTGAACAAAAAACTGCTATTTTCATGTCTTTATCTTCTATGATTATGATGTTTTATCTGTTGTTTATTGATATTTTATCTGTTGTTTATTGATGTTTAGGCAAAGATACGCAAAAATATCGAGATTATTCATCTGTTTTTGCGGATAATTTCTTAATTTTGCAAACAATAACTAATCTGATAAACAAAAATAGATTTCTTATAAAACAGGACAAAAGATTTCTTATAAACGATACAACAGAATGAAAAGGATTATCACATATAGCATCATTGCATTACTGCAGGCGTCTGTAGCGTTTGCACAGGTCTCTCAGAAACCAAAACTTCAGAAGCGGGAGAAGTATGAATGGGAGGGAGAAATTCCTACCTACGTGGAGCAACTGAAGAAAGAACTGACCTATCCGATGGCTTGGGGCAACAGTCCTATCAGAAACTTCAAGAAGTGGAAGGAGGTGGCAAGAGAGAAGGTATTCGAATGCATGATGACGCCTCCGAAGGCGGCTGCGGCTTGGGATATGGAAGTGCTCGGTGAGGAACAGAGAGACGGATATAAGGCGCAGAAAATCGCCTTCAATATTAATGCCTATTCCCGCATTACGGCTTATCTCCTGATTCCGGATTCTGAAGAAGGGAAGAACCCTAAAGCAGAAGCTGGATTGCTGCTTTCTGCTCAGAATAAGAAATCGGGGAAATTCCCAGCCGTGGTGGCGCTCCACGATCATGGCGCCCATCTCTTTATAGGAAAGGAGAAGATGATTCGCCCATTCTTTATCGCTTCTGAAGAGCAGGATGCGGATGGGAAGATTTCTGAAAAGAAGAAGGCTGCCAACCAGGAGGTTTTGGACGATGCAGATGCTTGGGTCAATCAGCTTTATGATGGTCAGTACGTGGGCGATTACCTGGCGAAGCATGGCTACGTGGTGCTTTCGGTTGATGCTCCGATGTGGGGAGAACGAGGCCGAAAGGAGGGCGTAGATAGAAACAAATACGATCTCATCGCCGGCAACATGATGATGCTGGGTCGTGACCTTTCTGCCTTCATGACTTACGACGATATGGCCAGTACCGATTTCTTGGCTTCCCTGCCGATGGTGGATGCGAAGCGTATCGGATGCGTGGGGTGTTCGATGGGAGCCTATCGCTCGTGGATGCTCTCGGCTTTGTCGGATAGAATCAGGGTGGGTGCTTCCATCTGCTGGATGATTACCACGGATGCTCAACTTACCAGGCGTTTTGGCAGAAAGGAGAATGGTGGTTTTGCGAATTGCTTTCCTGGATTGCGCCAGTATCTCGACTATCCCCATATCGCTTCCCTCGCCTGTCCGAAACCGATGCTCTTCATCAACGGCACAAAAGATAAGCTTTTCCCAGTGCCCGGCGTAAAGGATGCTTTCGCCGAAATGCACAAGGTTTGGAAGAGTCAGGGAGTTGATAATCTGCTGGATACGGAGCTTTGGGACATTCCTCATTCCTGCGGTTTGAAGGCGCAGGAGAAAATGCTGGAGTTCTTGGATAAGAATCTGAAATAGGGAAAATATCAAAAGTCCACTACGCTAACCCCTTAAAAAATGCCGTTAGCGTAGTGAACTTTTTGAATATACGAAATCAATCTTTACCACAACTCTTCAGGCGACAAGTCCTTGTCCTTTCTGCCCATCAGATAGTAATCGGCAAGGAACTGGATATTGGCCTGAGTAATCTTCAGACCCTCTTCCTTCACATATCGGCTGGTGAAGATGTTGGCATCAGGAAGCATTCCCTTTTCTATCAGCTTGCAAACAATCTCGTAAGGGAAAGGAAGACCGTTGCCGGAGATGATATTGAAACAGTCCTCTGCTGCACGCTCGGCATTGTAGTATGGGTTTTCAGGCGAAGCGATGCAATGGGCGGTTCCGAAGCTGATGTTGATGCCCGTATAAGGACTTCCGTACACGATGATTCCCTTTTCGTATTTCTGAGGGAAACTGATGTTGGAAGGCAGTTCGAAACCGATATTCTTCAGGAATTCCTTCATCGTCTTGACATCCTCGATGAACACAAACTTGTCTCCATAGCCATTCTGCTTGAGCAGATTGTAGTCGTGGATGCTCTTCTTGTGTTTCTGAATATTTCTCTCAGCCTCTATCTGAGCCTTGTTGTCTTCATAAGTAGGATCGAGGAGAGCACCGGTTTGCCACCAGTCTCCACCAAATCGGAAGAGATTGCATACGAGCACATTCTCGCCGCTGAGGAAGGAAGAAGCATCCCCAATATTGGTAGATTCCTTGAGCACTCTGATGAGGCTCCCTTCTTCTGCCTTCTCCTGATTCTCCTTTGAGGTATTCTCCGGATTATCTTCCTCCTCATATAAATCCTTCAGATAGAAGAATTTCTCATCCTCTTTCATCATTCTGAAGGCTCTGGTTCCCTTGTAATCGATGTCCGTCCAGAGTTTGTGGGCAGGATGATGCTCGCTGATCTTGGCAAGCCATTCAGCAGAGGTGAGAGCCAAAAGATTGTGGCGACTGTTCATCGTGTGCTCTATCTGGATGGAGTAGGCGATGATTTCATTGAAGCCCTGTGGAGAGCGGGCGAGCTTTTCGAGGTCGAACTGCAGGCGCTTGAGATTGTTGATGTTGAAGAAGCAGTTATAGTGAAACCATGCCAGCACGTCTCTGTATTCCAGGAACTTGTCTTCTGCTGTAGGCAACTCGCAGAGAAATTCACGCAGGCGCTCGTTTTCCGGTGCAGTTTCATACTCCTTGTCGAGAAGATTATACACCAGTTTGGCTGCCAGTTCCATCGTACTGAAGAGGAAAGGTACGGCTTCCTGGATGTAGGCACTCTGCTGGTAATGGTGCCAGCACAGGAACTTGATGTCGGAGATGTTGATCTCGTCCGGATCGTATGGCGCATCATCTTCATTGAGAGAGTTCTTGACAAACTCCTTTTCGTTCTCATAGAACGGGATGTATGAACCATATCGCTTCTTGCATTCTGCGGTGAAAGTCTTCCAGATACAAGTACCGGAGAGCACGTCCTCAAAATATCCGGCGATGCAGAGGGCGAGCTGCTTGGCATCTTCCACGTCTTTGAACTGATGCGTGAAGCAGGCATCATCGAGGGCGTGGTATATTTCATTGGATAACTCCGTATAATATTGATCCACTTCATTAGGTTTCTCGTATGGATGCATTGCCATCCATTCTTGAGTGAAAATTACTTTTTTCATATCATTCGATTGTTTGTTATTTCGTGCAAAGGTAATGAAATAATAGAGAAATCTGCAAGAAATTCAAAGTTTTTTCGTAACTTTGCACCCGAATTTAGGCAATCTTAATAAAACTATACGGTTGCCGCAAGCGTTTTAGAAGGATTTTGCACCCTAATTCATGGCTGGGAGGGTGAATTCGGCCTTCTATTTGATTATACATGAATTAAGGTTAAAAAGATTTGAAGACATTTGAAGAATTGGGCGTGAGCGAGGAGATTCGCCGTGCCATCGAAGAGCTTGGATTTGAAAATCCAATGCCAGTTCAGGAAGAAGTTATCCCATATTTGCTTGGTAATAAGAACGACGTGATTGCGTTGGCGCAGACGGGTACGGGTAAAACCGCATCCTACGGTATTCCGGTTATCCAGAAGACTGATGCTAATAGCAAGGAGACGCAGGCTGTCATCCTCAGTCCTACACGTGAGCTTTGTCTCCAGATAGCAGACGATTTGAACAGTTTTGCCAAGTACATCGACGGTTTGCATATTGCCGCAGTTTATGGCGGTACCGACATCGGAAGCCAGATACGCACCCTGAAGCATGGTGTGCAGATTATTGTGGCTACTCCTGGACGATTGCTCGATTTGATTAATCGTGGTGTGGCTCAGTTGGAGCACGTCAATAACGTGGTGCTTGATGAGGCTGACGAGATGCTCAACATGGGCTTCTCTGAGAGCATCAATGCCATCTTCGAGAATGTGCCGGAGGATAGAAACACCCTGCTCTTCTCGGCTACCATGAGCAAGGACATCGAGAAGATTGCCCTCAACTACCTGCACGATCACAAGGAAATCGTAGTGGGTTCACGCAATGAGGGTGCTGAGCACGTAAACCACATCTACTATCTCGTAAACGCCAAGGATAAGTATCTTGCCCTGAAGCGCATCGTGGACTTCTATCCGCGCATCTTTGCGATTATCTTCTGCCGCACCAAATTGGAGACGCAGGATATCGCTGATAAACTTATCAAGGATGGATATAATGCCGAGGCCCTGCACGGCGACTTGAGCCAGCAGCAGCGAGACCTCACCATGCAGAAGTTCCGCAACCATACCGTTCAGTTTCTGGTGGCTACTGATGTGGCAGCACGTGGCCTGGACGTAGATGATCTGACTCACGTTATCAACTATGGTTTGCCTGACGATGTGGCAAGTTATACCCACCGAAGCGGTCGTACTGGTCGTGCCGGAAAGAAGGGAACTTCCATCTCTATCATCCATACTCGTGAGAAATTCAAGGTTCGCCAGATTGAGAAGCAGATAGGCAAGGACTTTGTGGATGGCGTTTTGCCAACCCCAGAGGAAATCTGCAAGAAGCAGCTCTTTAAGACCATGGACGATATCATGAAGACGGATGTAGATGAGGATCAGATTGCTCCATACATGGCTGAAATCAACCGCCAATTTGAGTACATCGACAAGGAGGATATCATCAAGAAGATGGTGACCATCACCTTCGGTAAGTTCCTGGATTACTACAAGAATGCTCCAGAGATTGTGAAGCCAGAGAGCGGTAAGGGTTCACGTAATGGCGAAGGTCGTGGAAGTCGTGGTGAGCGTGGCAAGGTTTCTGGTGGTCGCAGAAAGCACGAAACTGAGGCTGGATTCAAGCGCCTCTTCATCAATCTGGGTAAGGCTGATGGTTTCTATCCAGGCGAAATCATGCAGTATCTGAACAAGCACGTGAAGGGTCGTCAGGAGGTAGGGCACATCGACCTGCTGAGTAAGTTTGCCTACATCGAAGTGCCAGAGGAGGATGCTAAGCGCGTGATGAAGGCTTTGAACGGAACTGAGTACAAGGGCAGAACCGTAAGATGTAATGATGCTGACGAGGAAGGTCATGGCAGAGGCAGTCGTGGTGGACGTTCTGCAGAGAAGGGTTCCCGTGGACGCAGAGGTTCTGATGATGCTCGTTCTGAGCGTGGAGGTCGTGGAAGCCGTGGCTCAGAGAAAGGTCGTGGTGGAAAGAAAGCACGCCGTGAGGAGGAAACAGGCGACTGGCGTCAGTTCTTCCAGAACAATGACAATGTGAAATTCAAGGGCGAGGAGCCAAACTTCGAGGAAGAAGGTTGGGCTCGCCGTCGTCCTAAGAAGAAGTAGTTTAGGCAGCGATTTATAATAAGATGAAAGTCTGCATCAAAGGGATGTTTTGATGCAATATCCATATTTTGCGGTAAAAATACAGCAATTTCTTTGGTAAATTGCGGTGTTTTTACCGCAATTTTTGTATAATTGTGGCGTAAACATCAAATAAGGCAAGAAATATGGAATTATTGAAGCAACTTTCTGACAATCTTATCAAGCCCAAAATGAAAATGCACACCAACTGGCAATGGTTCCCTGTCATCAAGGAGTCGCATCCACTGGTGCTTGACAACTTCGCCAAGGATTATCGCCCGATTGTTCAGGTGATAGATAATATCGAGCGGAATCATAAACTTGGTTTGGTCATGGAATGGAAGGTGGGAGCCGGAAAGCTCCTTGTCTGCATGAGCGATTTGGAGAAGGCTGCCAAATATCCAGAAGGCAAGGCTTTCTATCAGAGTGTAATTGATTACATGCGCTCTGCTTCTTTCAATCCATCTGCAGAAATAACGGTGGATGAATTGAAGAAGAAACTCGTCGAAAAACCTCGTCAGGTTTCATTGAAGGAACTGAATAATATCTCGCAATATTAATTGGAATTCTGTAGGTTGCGAATCTGTAAGATAAAAATAAACTGAAAATCAGCAAGATAATAAGAATAGAAAGACTAAATAAAACAAGAGCGGAAAGCCAGGAGTTAACAGGTTAACAGTTAACAGCTGATTTTCCGCTCTTTTTATATCATCCTGAGACTATTCTTTATCCCAGGATAAACCATTCTATCATCTCTGTTGATTCAGAGATAGGATTTACTTCGCATTGATCTCCTTCAAGAGGCGGTCTGCGTGTCCCCACTTATCCATCAGGTAGAGCACATAGCGAATATCTACGCCGATACAGCGAGCCAGGCGCTTGTCGAAGTTGATGTCTGAGCTGAGGCTATCCCAGTTGCCGTCGAATGCAAGACCTATCAACTCACCCTTGCCGTTGAACATAGGACTACCAGAGTTACCACCGGTAATATCGTTGTTGGTGAGGAAGCAGAGTTGCATCTTGCCTGTAGTCTTGTCCTGATACTTGCCGAAGTCTTTCTCAGAGAGGAGTTCGTGCATGATAGGCTCAGCGAAATAATCGATGACCTTATCGCCCTGCTTCATCTTCTCTACGATGCTCTCAGCTGTAGTATAGTAGCCTGATGGCTTGCCGCCGAGGTCGAAACCGCCCACCTGTCCGTAGCTCAATCGCATGGTGAAGTTGGCGTCGCTATAGTGAGGCATGTCTTCCTCCATACGCAGTTTGGCAGCACAGAGATACTTCTCCTGCTCGGCGATAGAATCAGATACGGCTCCCATCTTCTCTACGAAGTCGGCGTAAATGTCATTCAGATCCATGCTGTAATTTACACCTGGATCTTTCTCATATCCCTTCTTGTTGAAGTAGAGCTTGGCACCCTTCTTCATGAGGAGTGACTTCTCCCAGAGATAATCTACATATTTCGTATAATCACCTCCAAACTGAGTGTCGATGATGTTGTAGAACTTAGGCAACCACTTCGCATCAACGTGCTCCTTGTAGTTTTTCAGAAGGGTAGCGAGCACCTCTTTGTCGAGTGCCATATCCCATTCATCTGAGTTGTCCTCAAACTCATGATATTGCTTCTTCTTATTCTTCTCGGAACCCTTTACCTCCATGCCATTCTGAAGTTTGAAAGCACGGGTAGAGAACTCTACGTTGCTACGGCGAGTGAATGACTCTGCAAAGTTGGTCCATGCATAAGTTACGTCAGCGCTTTCCTTGTAGAGTTTCTGGAGCTTGTCGAAATCCACCTTGTGGGCGAGGTCGTTTGCAGCTTTGGCTGTATCTTGCCAAGCACGGAGACGAGTCTCGTACTCACGCTTCATGTTAACGATGCCGATGGAGTCGATGCACTTGTTCATACCGATGGAGTTCTTCCAGTAGTTGGAGCTCTGGGCGTACTTGCTGTCATACTTGATGCGCACAGCCTCGTTGGCACGCATGTGCTTCTGCATTACTTCCTGTTTGATGCCGCGTACCTGGGCACGAGGAGCATTTTCTGCGTCACGCATCATCTGGATGCCATAGCTGGAGAGGTATCGTTCGGTACTACCAGGATAACCCATGGTCATCGCATAGTCGCCGTCCTTGTAGCCTTGTAGCGAAACTTGTGCCCAGCGTTTTGGGTGGTATGGCACGTTGTCCTTGCTGTAGGCTGCAGGACCATTGGTCTTAGGGTCGGCATAGATGCGGAATACAGAGAAATCGCAAGTCTGGCGAGGCCACATCCAGTTATCTGTGTCACCACCGAACTTACCCATAGACTTTGGTACGGTGAATACCAGACGCAGGTCGGTGAAGTCGCGGTAAGTAGTAGCGTACCACTTGTTGCCCTCGTAGAAAGGCTGAACGGTGATATGGAGGGTAGAATCGTTCTTCTTCACCTCCTTAGTCATCTCGTTCTCCAGAGAATCGATGAGTTCATCGCGTTTCTTGTTGTCGAGTTTCTCGTATCCGAGGCTCATCACCTTATCGGTTACATCCTTCTGGTCAACCATAAAGCTTACGAACATATTCTCGTTAGGCAATTCCTCTGCGTAAGATTTAGCAAAGAAACCGTTGAGCATATAGTCGTGCTCCACGGTAGAGTGGCTTCTGATAGCCTCGAAACCGCAATGGTGGTTGGTAAAGACCAATCCGTCTGGAGAAACGACTACGCCTGAGCAATAGCCAGAGAAATTAACTACGGCATTCTTCAAGGCGTTCTCGCCATTGTAGAGTTGGTCGTAAGTCATACTGAAGCCTTCGCGCTGCATCATCTCGTACACTGCGTTTGGCAAGTTGTAAATTGTCCACATACCCTCGTCAGCGTGAGCGGTATTGATTCCGCAGAACGCCATGATAGAGGCGATAAGGACCGTTGCTTTTTTCTTCATTACTTGTTTTTGTTTTCTATTTTTATTATGATATTATTTATTCTTTTTTCTCGTTCCATTCTTTCCAAGTCTTTGCCAGCTCTGTCATCCGATATTGCTGGCGTGGATGTCTTGGGGTGTTTGGATATTTCCTTTCAATAGCTTTTTCTGAGAGGGCAGCGTTTAAATATAGTTCACTAAAACTTTTTCTGTCCTTTAGTCCGATTGCACCCATAATTTCCGCAGATGTCATATATTCATCGTTAAAGGATAGAATAAGAGTCTCCACATGTTGACTGAACTTGTGGGGTACTTGTGGGGTACTTGAGGATAGCTTGCGGGGTACTTGTGGGGTACCTATTCTTGGCTGTACCTTCCATTCATCAGTCGGCTGGATATGCAAATATCTGTTCTTGAGAACCCAACCATCTTTTAGGAGTAAGTTCCTGAAGAAACGAACCAGGTAGATAGGAGAGTAGTCTATGCCTTTCTGAATATTGCGATAGTTGGCACGAACCAGGGCATTGCGGAAATACCAGGAATGCTTGGCGAACATTTCGTTGTTCACTTCATATCCTAACGAACGGAGATATTGGATGGTGAAAATCGCCGTGGTTCGGGTGTTACCCTCTCTGAAAGCGTGGATTTGCCAGATACCAGATACGAATTTGGCAATATGCTCAATCTTCTCATCATCCGTCAGACCTTTATATGAGAAGTTCTTCTCCTGCTCAATATCCCAATCCAAGGCTCTTCGCAAGTCTTCCCAATTCAGGTAGTTTACGGAATCTCCTTCGA
>ERZ791626.1996-NODE-1996-length-11714-cov-2.569431_pt1 | contig 11714 bp, 7 predicted proteins | sample MGYA00510266_ERZ791626 | MGnify/ENA primary metagenome ERZ791626 (study PRJEB30046, sample SAMN00715208) | human gut metagenome | study: EMG produced TPA metagenomics assembly of the A metagenome-wide association study of gut microbiota in type 2...
GAAAGAGTTTCCGTCAAGCCGGTCATTTTATCCCGGACGGTTTCATCCGATGCATCCAGCATTTCGAGATAACCCTGTAGCTTGCGATAGGAATCGGCATCCATTTTGCCGCGTGGAGACTTCTTCCCGGGTGTTGTTTTCGGGAAAGCAAACTGAACTCTTTTCATGGTGCGGGCAAGCATATCGTCCTTGGCGAACAGAATGAGACGGTCGCGGATCTTACCCATTACTTTGTTCATCACCTGGTCGAGACGCTTTTCTCCGATTGCGGCCAGGATTTCGGAAGCCTCTTCTTCAGTGACGGCCATTGTCGTCTGACTGATCATGGATTGCTTGAACTTCTCATAAAAGACATCTCCCCCCTGGAGAGTTCCCTTTTCCGGGATCTTCCCATTCTCGGCCATGGATGCATACACGGAAGCCCACTGCATTTGAATGCGGAGATCCGCCTGGTATTTCATGGGAAGCACATACCTGGCGGAAGAGATCAAGGCGTTGACAGCCCCGAACAATTCGGCTCCTATTCTCCCACGGTGTATTCCATTTTTCCCGGTTGCAATGCGGTTCCAGTTGGCAATGGCCTGATCGAAATCGGAAACAAGTTTTTCTGCCCGTGTCACATCCATGCTGGGACGTAAAAGCATCTGGACGGTTTGCTGCATGCTGGCAAGAGAGAAACTTGCCGGCATAGTCCCCCCGTCGTCGAAATGAAGCGTGACGTCATTAATGTTGACGGACTTCGTGCCTTGTGGAATATTAAATACATCTCCTCCACCAGCGGTAGAGGCTAGGGTTGCGGCCTTGCTCCCTTGACCTCCCGGGAAGGTGCCCGGAGCCGTATCCGGGTTTGCAGGTCGTTGTGACCTATCAACACTCTGGTTTTTACCAGCGAACCGCTCTGCAAGGGGGAGCTTTTTCCCATTCGGTTTCCTTGATCCTGCCACCGGGTGCGCCGTAACGATGGAATAATACCCATCCTTCCTAGCCAGTTGTAAAACCATCCAGGCGGACGGTTTCTTTCCTTTAACAAGCAATTCGCGACCAGGCGCCAGTTCCCACAGTTCACTTACATTTGCCAGAATGCTGGACAAATATTTTTCCGGCGAAGTGTGTTTCCATAATCCATCCAAATCCCGTGATGCTGCAATGTGGGTCAATCCATAGCCCTTGTGTAAACCTTTGTCTTCCCCGGCAAGCAACCTGACAGGCATTTCCTTCTGTCCCTTGCGTTCAGGGATTGAAAACCAGTTCGGGTTTCCGTCCGGCTTTGTTACAAATGTTTCGGGGGATAAAACGTTTCCTTCCTTGTCCCTTGCCATTACGGAGAACCCGAGTCCCGGAGTCATGGATTCGTTCGCTATGCGTTCCTCGGCGACTCTTGCGGCCTCCGCATCGGCTGCTGCAAGCTCCCGTTCCGCCTCCATGTCAATACGGTGATTCCCAATAGGATCGGGCTTTGATTCACCGTCCCACGTTAATGCCCTGATTCTGATCTTTTCATACAGTCCGCATTTCTCATACATGGCCTTCAGCAACTGGAGTTCCTGAAGACGCTGGGAAGGATCTGCCGACAGACCGGCGGAAATCCCTTCCGCCTCCATGACAGCCCCCTTCCGGCTGATTGTCCGAACACCCTTGATGGCGTTAATATGGTCATTGATGATGCTGATGCTCCTGGCGATATACTCCGCTGCCCGCTCCATGGATTCCTCGAATGAATCGCCAAATGAAATCAAACCCTGCACCATGGATCCATCCTTGGATGCATGTGTCATGAGCTGGATCTTGCTGGCTACAAAATCAAGAGATTTCCCTTTTGCCATATCAGCGGCAGCCTGTGCCTGGATAGTGTCAATGCGTGACTTGTCGGCAATATTGCGGGTCAGCAGACAAATAGCTTCCGCATCCTGTGCCTTGATGGAGCCGGAGGAGAACCGGTTCCAAAGATCCTCCCGTGCTTCCCTCCCGATCAGAATCCCCCTGGCCGACTTGGTTCCGCCACGGGTCAGTCCTCGACGGGTAAGCTCATCGTCGGTGAGTCCTGTTTCCCTGGTGTAGATAGCCGCAGTCAATTCATCCGCCTGATCGTCCTGCATGTTCTGTTCGTAGTCCAGCAGCTTTGCCCACTTTGCATCATGTTCGGCGTCTTCTTCGTACACATAGGCAGCAATGGCCTTTGTCCCGGTGCGCTGGGCAAGATCCAGACGATGGCGGCCGGAGACAACTTCCAGCGTTCCGTTCTTTCTCTTCCAGACATAAATGGGAGGTGCATCTGATCGGTAATCCCCCACAAGCTGGTTGACAATACCCTTCTTATTGGAGTTGACCTTCACTTGCGGAACCTCCGGCGAAAGGTTTAGTTTTTCAACGGGAACCATCCCGATCCACGCACTGGCTCCGATATTGTAGGAAGCCCCGTCCACAAAGACACCCTGCATGGATTCGGGAAGATTGGCTGCCGGGGAATAGTCATTGTTCCCGGCGTCTGGAACAACCTCCGGATCTACGGACTTTCCGGCATCGGATGTTGAAACATGATTGGCCTCGCTTCGCGCATCCTCTTCCATCTTGTTGCGGATCTGCGTTGCCGTCGGTGTCTCGTCATTGTCATGGAGATTCACTGTTGCTATGGCATGTTCATATGCCTGGATGTCGGCAGCTTCGATCCTCGCATTGGCAAAATGACTCGTCGCCTGAACCCCAAGATCATTGAGAATATCGACAAGATCCTTGTTAATCGTCCCCTTCTTCTTTCCCGTATTATACGCCCGGGCAAGATTCATCAGTCCGTAAGCATCCTGAAGAGCACCTACATGGTATTGGAGGAGGTCCTTCGCCCAGGGATTCAGCGGTATCGCGTCACTCAATCCGAGAACATTCGACAAGGCGAGCTTCGACATAGCTTCAACAACCTTCGACTGCGTCAACTCGCCGTCACCAACGAAAGACACATTAAACCCCATCCTGTTGAGTTCTAGCTGGGCATCCTGCAGAAGCTTTCCGACAGCCTTCAATTTGCCGGCATCTCCGCCCGTCCATAACGAAAGACGATGTTCCAGCAAATCCTCCAGAACCTCTCTGCTTCCGACGAGACCGCGCGATGCCATGAAGACAATATCCGCCGGCGTTGTCCCGGGTGCCGGCTTGAACTGGAACAACTGCGTCGAATCCGCGGACTCTTCGCCCGTCGTCTGCCTGGCCGTATTGAGACGTTCCTGAAACGCCTTCTCAAGATTCATCAGAGTCCCGAGAGGAGCATACTGAGACACCGCTCCAAACGGAGTTGCAAGGGCTTCCTGCTCACTCATTCCGCTATCCACACGACGCTGGTATTCATCCGTGGCAAGACGTGTCAGGTAGAAAAATTCCGCCTCCCCCATTGATCCGACCTCATTGATCAAATCCCCCATGCTTTCCGCTTCTTTGTTCCGGTTATCAGGCTTCCGCCAGTCCTGCATATCCTGGACGGCGATCTCACCGGATTCCTCAGCAGACCTTAGCAGGGCATTGGCCGCCAGGGCCGACTGTGCCGCGTGGATCTCCTGTTTTTCGTTTTGCCGGACATAAGTACCGAACATAGCCAGCAGCTGTTCTTCACCGACTTCCTGCGTATTCATCTTTTCCCCCGTCTCACGATTGTACGTCGTGATCTTGTATGAGCCGGGCTTGTCCAGGCTCGGCTCAATATCAGGGAAATGATATTTACTCTTGAAATACTGGTATGCGGATGATTCCCACGTTGCCCGCGCTTCATCCACCGAACGGAACCATGAAGCCGCCTCACGGACATTTTTCCGCGCAACGTCAGGATCCCCCCAGGCTTCGGAACGGGCTTTCCATACGGCATCAATACGTGCATCAGCATCATCGATAGCACTAATGCGCCGCGCCTCATCTCGATCAATCCCCTGAAGCATGAGCTGTTCCACCTGCTTGGAATACGACTCAGCAGCCGCCCGTATCGTTCCCGACTGCAAGCCGGTCATGCCTCCGACAAACACAGCCGTTGCAAGCAACTGATCCGGCTTGAGCATGGAAGAAACCTCCTGGAAATACGCATCGAAATCATACCTCCTGCCGACATCCGTACCCGCTGCGGGGGCAACCACATTACGGGCAGCCCATTGAAGCACGGCTTCGGCAGTCGGCTCGTAAATCGTTTCCTCGGTAACGCCAAGACCCGTTTCGGACACAACGCGCTTCCAGAATGATCCCATCAAAGCGGATCGGAGCTTGTTTGTCACGGGAAGCTTGTCAATCAACCATGCCGTTCCCGACATCTTTCCGATAGCTCCATAGGAAATCTTCTCAACAGCCGTAGAAGTTGCCGCATCAATAAATGCCGACCATTCCGCAGTCCCCGGCTGGAGACCGTCGAAATACGCCCGGTTCCTGTTGTCGTCATAAGCCTCCGCAAAAGCAATAGCCGTGCCGACATATGGAATCATGAACGGAGCCGTCTGGCCAATCGTCGAACCCAGGCAGTTAACCGCCCTTGCCATAAAAGCCGCATCGTCATTGCTGGCATTGCCCATATCCTGGCCGGTTGACAGCAATCCCAGAACGCGCGAGTTTTCAATATCGTTTCGGACATAGTCTTCGTAATCTTTCAGGACATCGCGTGTTAGCCCCATGACCTTCTCATTGTGTTCCTTGGCAAACGGCACCATCGCCTGGGAATAAGCCGCCAACTGGACGGCCGTTCCAATGGACGCCCCCGATTTCGCCACCGGATTCAACAAGGCAAGCCGCAGGTTGTGCATGAACTTGTATTCATCGCCGGACACATTCTTCGTTTCCTGCATCAGCTGGAAGACAGATCCCTTGAAAATTTCAAAAGCCGCTTCATTGATTGCAAGTTTCCCGTCAGCATCAGCATCGGAAAGGAAATGAGTCATTTTCATCGCCGCGCGCTGGCTCACCATACTCCTGAGTCCCTCCTCGGGGTTATCCTTGAATAAATCCTTCAACACCCCCATGGCGGCTCCTGCCTTCTCAATGGCGACGGGATCAAACTCACGGGCATAAATCTCCTGCTGTTCCGGCGTCAAATGCTTTCCGAGATCGGACGGATTCCAGATTCCGGCAGTTACGTTCGCTACTGCCGAATCCACTTCCTTCCTGTTCTTCTGGTACGCCTGACGTCGCGTCCGCGTATCCTTGTAATGCTTCTCCACCTCTCCGGCGTAATCATCATACACGGCGGCAAAAGCTTCCCTGCGCGTCTTCACTTTCGGGATAGGCTTGTTCGTGGAAAGGAAATAAACCCCGGGTTCATTCGAATCATCCGGCCCGAACAATTCCCGCATGAGATACTGTCCCATCTCCTGCTTCACGGCCTCCTGCGGGCTGCTCTCAAAGAGACGCGCCTTGACCGCCAGATCCTTGTTCCTGGCAAGCGTATCGGCAATTTCCTTGTCGTCCGCATGATGCCGGAGCATGAAGGCATGGAGTTCTTCGAGGCGGTTCTTGTCCGGTTTCCATGGTGCAGGCGTTATGGAAGGAACCGGAGAAGATACCGGTTCCTGTTCGGATCCTTCATCTTCGGAAGAACTTCCGAAATCGGGCATATTATTCAGGAACGACCAGTTGTTACGGCTGGCTGCGGGCTTCTGTTCAACAGGTTCGGCATGTCCTGTAAAATCGGGCATGTCGTTCAAAAAAGAAAAATCATTTGCCATAAAATATAAAAGATAAAGTGTTAAGCCATTTTCCCCGCCTGTTTGTAAACGCGGGCGTTCCTGTTGAGCCATCCGGCCAGGAACTTTTCTTTCTGCGGATTATTGGCCGCGATCGACTTGTAGAGTCTTTCCCGTGCCTCCTTAAGCTTGTCGAGAAGCTGGGATTCCGAATGCGTCTGAATGTAATTCTTGAGCACGTTAATGGTTTCCTGATTAAACTTCTTCGTGTCCGAATCCTTGATCCCAAGGGCGCGATGAATCACGCGCATAGCTCCGTATTCACCGGAATTGAAATACATGTCACGGAGGAAGTAATCGATGCCGGACGACTTGACGCCCGCATACTGAAGGATATTTCCGACAGGCTGCGTCTTTTCAGCAATGTACCGCTTCGCCTCCTGTTTAGCCTCTTCCTGGTTTCCTGCATCAAGCATCTTTTTGAGTTTGGCGAACTCCTGGGGGTGGCTCCCATTGTTGATGCCGGCAATCTCATGAGTACCTCCACCGTCACCGGCCGGAAGCTTGTACACAGTCAGATTCCCATTGCTATCAAGACGGGCTTCATTGTCAAAGATCATGGACGACGTCTTGTCTTCATTGTTCACCGGCTTGCTTCCGTCTCCCGCCGTAAACTGAATATATGCCTGCTTCGCCCGGACATTGTTCATACGAACCAGGGCGGAATCCGATATGCTGACATCTTGAACATCCCCTTGCTTCACGGGAACTTCCACCCAAGCCTTCGTCCCCGGCAGCGTCACTCTCGCCATAGGGACGCTTCCCAGCTTTTTCTGGATAGCCTTGAACTGCTCGGCAGGCAAATACACGGCAGCCTCATCCGACTGGATAGAAGAAACCTCGAAAATATTGTTGGCCGTTGCAACGGAAGGTTCCGGGAAATACGGCTTTTGCTCCTTCATGTAGGAATCATACATCTTTCGCTGCGTGTCAATACCCGCAACACCTTCGGTATTCCTCAGATCTTCGCCGGCTGTCGCATCGTGAATCATCTGCTTCTGCTTTTTGGCATCATCCTGAGCCAACTTCTTATACTCGGTGCCAAGTTCCGGAATATCGGAATCATGGGTTCGTGAATACACCTGGACAAAATCGGAAAGCTGTTCCATTTCCTTGTCATAGGTTGCGTCAGGATGGATAGCCCGCCACTTCGACATGGCGACCGCCACGTCATTCCTGATCTCCCTGCGACGCTGCTCAATAATATCCCGGGCTTCGCCCTCAAACCTCTTCCTTCTGTCGCTCGTCATGTAGGATTCACCCTTCCTTTGCTCCAAGTAATTGTATGCATTCGGCACAAGAGTCCTGTCTTCCAGTCTTTCGAGATACGCCCTGACATCGACGCCTTTTTCCTTGTTCCCGAGACCGAGAAGCCCCTGCATCTTCTGCTTCGCCATCGTCGTCAGTTCGTATTCATTCACCTGGTAGCCCGTCTTGGGATCACAGTACTTTTTCACCATGTACTTGATCCAACTCTCGGCATCTTCCTTATCTTCGGGAACCGGGGCATTGTTGATTTCATTGATCCATGAATCCTTGATATCGTTCTTGTAACGGTCATAAGTCCCATGTTCATTAAAATACTTCCTCCATTCGTATTCCTGTTTTGTGGCTCCGTTGCGAACCTCAAACTTGGGTGTTACTACGCCGCCTTCACGGATCTTCCGCCGCTCCTCCGAAGTAAAGGCAATCTGCTTGCAATCCGTGGACAAAGCACGTTCGCAAGCCTTCGTCATCCTCGCCCTGGTCGTGGCTTCCAAATCATCATATTCCCCCCGAGTAATATCCAGCATCGCCTTCTGCGGATCTTTAAGCATGCCTTTTTCCAATTGGGAGGAAAGGCGTTCCTGGTTGCAGGTATAGCGGAGTTCGTTGGCTTTAGTAGTGGAAAAGATACCCGCCTGTTCCCCGGCGTTTACGGAACCGATGAATCCATTCCAGTCTTTGGAAGCCTGTGCGAGGCTGAGATTTTCTTCAGCAGACTGCCGTGAGAGCTGGATTTGTTTCTTGGTGGCAAGACTGTAGAGGTTGGAGCGGAGGTTGTCGGCGACGGATTGTCGGATGCTGGAGGCGTGGAGGCCAGTTTCGGGGTTGATGTAGGCGCCGGGGAGGTCGTTGATTTGGGAGGAGTATTCGTGGACGAGGTCATCGATGGCGGAGGGGATGAGGATTCCGTTTTCGTCGAAGAGGCTTTGTTCGTGCCCGGGGGCGAGGGCCATGCGGCGGTTGGCTTCTGCTTCGAAGCCGGCGTTGATTTCGCGGAGGCGGGTTTCCTGCTGCTGGGAGGTGCCGAAGTCTTTGATTTTGACGAAGTCGTTGATAATGCCTTCGAGTCCTGCAGCAGCATTGGCGGAGGCGCGGGAGGCGGCCTGTGAGGTGAGGTCGGGCGTTTCGATGGGGCGGGGAGTGGAGCCGGCGATGTTGAGGCGGGCTCCCTGGTAGAGGGGTTGGTCAGGCATGGTGGCGGTCTGTTCTATGGGTGAGGAGGTGGTGGATGTTGTAGGTGTGCCAGGTGGAGCGGCCTTTGAATTCCCGCTGCCAGGAGGCTTCCGTGTAGTGGTTGGCGCAGTGGCCGAGGAGGCTCCAGAGGGAGGGCATGCTGCCGCAGGCGAAGAGGATGAGGAGGCGTTGCGGGCGGTTGGGGGCCGGGATGCCGATGAGGACGGCACGGGGGGTTATGTGGATGATGCCGCCGCCGGCGATGGCTGTGGCGATGGTGTCCTGGTAGAGGCCGGGGGAGTGGGTTTCGAGGAATGTGTAGGCTTGGGATGCGGCGTTCACAGGGAGTAGGGGGATTGAGGTTGTTGTTTACCGAAGAGGCTGTTGAGGAGGATGGCGAGGGATTGTTCTCCGGTTTCGCTGCGGGTGGATAGGTTGCCGGGGATGGAGGAGGTGAGGGTGTTGCCGATGTTGTAGGCGTTGTAGGCCCCGGACATGGCTCCGCTCATGCCGCCGGTGGCAGCCTGGGTGCCGAGGGTACCGCCAGCGGAGAGGCCTGCGGCTCCGGCAGCTCCACCTGCGATGGTGAGGGCGGCTTGAAGGAGGGAGGACCCGAGGGCACCGGAACCGAGGGAGCGGTATTGGGAGGCGATGCTGCCTGCCTGGAGGGTGGCCAGGTATCCCTGGAAGCGGGAGACGTCTGCAGCGTAGCGTTTGGACTGGTCGGTGAGGATGCCGGAGAGGGCCATGTCGTCGATGGCGGATTCCAGGGCATCGGCGACGGCGATTTCGGATTGGGCGCCGGATCCTTCATCGGTGAATCCGGAGGTGCCGCGTGCGGCACGGACGGAGGCTGTGGCGGCGTTTTGGTTTTGCCGCATGCGCATGAGGTTCCGTCCTGTGAGGGAGGCATCGGAACGGGCTTCTTCTTCGAGGTTGGCGGCTTGTTTGTCTGCAGCAGTTTTCTGGGCTTTGCCCATGGATTCGGCGGCGCGGGCGGCGTATTTGTACTGCTGGTACTGTCCGTAGTTGGCTCCAATGGTTCCCATGGTTTTAGAAGAGGGCTGAGTTGAGGATGTCTTTGAGCGGATGCTGGTCGTTGCTCCATTGCTGGACGGCGTTTTCGTGGAGGGCGCGACGGAGTGTTTCGGAGGCGTCCTGGTCGAGTGAGGCGGCGAGCTGCGGGTTGCTGGTGAGTTTGGGGGCGATGCGTGCGGCGAGGAGGAGCATGACGCCTTTGCAGAACATGGGTTCGGTGTCGGGGAGGTGTTCCTGGCGGGCGATGTAATCGGACAAGTAGGTGAGGGGCAGGGTGCGGTTGTCGCGGAGGGCAGGGTGTTCTTCGATGATGAGTTCCCGGCCGATGAGGCGGAAGCGGGGGGCTCCGACTTTCAAGACGCGGATGCAGTCCGCGGGGAGCTGGAACCGGAACGGGGTATCCGATTGGAGGGTGGTTTCCCTGGTGGCGAAGCTCCAGCGGCCGAAGAGGAGGGCTTCGTGGAGGACTTGGGGGAACCAGAGGTCACATTCTTTTCCGGAAGGGGTGTCCCGGAAGTATTCACGCTGGCCAATTTTGTGGAGGGCCTGCGAAAAGAGGGTTACTTTGTCCATACCGCCCAGGATGCCAAGGGGGCAGGAGGGGAAGGTATGAACATGGAGTTAATTGAGAATGATTCGCTTGGGATGATGAAATAGGGCTTCCGTTGATCTGACTTGACGAATGGAGTGATTTGACAATAATGAACGTTATTAGGTCTAATTAGGTCAAAACATGCCCAGACAGTCTCGAATAGAAGCCCCAGAGAAAGCAAGAGATACCATCAAATTGGCATGTGAAACAGGTGATAACATGATTTTCCACAAAAAGACCAGTGATTATCTCCTCAGAAAAAAATGGAAAAGGAAAGAAGTAATTCGAAGTATTATTGAACATGCTGATTCTGGATATAAAATATTTCTAAAACTGTATAATAATCCTCATGCAAGACCACAATACGGTTATCAAGGAAGTTTAAAACACTATGCTGTAACTATAAATGATGCTGTGAATGATTTGAGAAACAAAACGTCTTATATGGAGATTAAGGGACATGATAAACCAACGGATATTCCATTCATGTTACTCATGCATCAACACGATTCCGTAGAAATTTTACCTATCATATAAATATGAAAAAGAATGCTATTCCATGTTATGAATGCTCGTCCGGAGTGTATCGGGAAAAGGTCATGGACTATGTTTTCGATTCAGAGGCAGGAGAACGCATAACAGTTCCATCTATTAGTCAACTTGTTTGCGATCATTGTGGTAATGTCTGTATTTCCATGGACTCTTTTGATGTGATTGAAGAATTTGTGACTGAATATTATTTTCGTAAAGCTTTTGAAAAGAAACGGTTGAATCAATCCAAAAAGGATTATATCAAGAAATCATATCTGCCCAGCCCGAATCAAAAAGCTGTACTGGAATCAGAAGTTATGCCAGTAAATGCTGTGTGTCCTTATAAAAAACAAACAACGTGGATACAGCTTTTTAGCGGTTCTTCTTCATCTTATACATCATCGGAATTAGCGTATGTCTGAAAAAATTAAAGGAACTTTAATTAGTATATCCCCAATTCAACTGAGGGGATATTATATCAAGGAATTTATATTTCAAGTCAATCCAGAATTTGATCAGAATCGTCCTTCTGAATCAAGTTTTGATGATCTTAGTTTTAAATGTCAATTTGGAGAATTATCTTCGGATGCCGTTCCTGCAGCAGATCCGCAAGAATTTGAGACTAATGAATTATGGGAGTCGCGTTTTTCTGTTGAATACGGGAAAAAAGGTTCCAGTAATAGAAATTTTCCGTATATCTATTCCATTTCAATTACGGGGTTGTTTACTTTGAATAAAAAATATAATATAGAAAAAAGAAGAGAATTGATGGCGTATAATACTCAATCTATTTTATACGGAATTGTTCGTGAAATTGTTTCTTCTTTCATGGACAAGGGACCATTTCCAAGTGCTATTCTTCCGACAGTATCCTTTTCTCCCATGGAGCTCACTCCGGACAAGAAATAAGCTTCAAACAAGATGCTTTTTAGCAATAAAGAAAGAGCCGGCTGGTGATAGCCGGCTCTTTCTTTATTGCTATTGACGGATGGTGGATCTTATGGAGGAATGATCCCGTAAAACGTTCAGCCAGTTCAAATCCTTCCCTCAGAAATTTCTCTTCATTATATTTAGGGGTGTTGCGTGAATATTAGTCCTGAGATTGAGAAGAAGGTTGGACTGATGCGAAGTTTCCAAATGCGATCCATGATATCCTTGCAGCATAGATAACATTAGCATTCCATGTTTTAATTTTCAAAGTAAATCCTGTATTTGTTTTTTCTATTACAGAACAGTCAAGGCGTACTACAGAATGGTTTAACATTTTTTCTTCGCCATTGTTTGATTTTGTAAAAAAAAGAGAAGGCTCAATAAATCCTCCAGAATCGATTCTTTCTATTGAAATTTGGATAAACGGTGGTGTGGAAAATGGAATTTCAAATATAACTTTTTGTGTTACAAAATTACCTGGCTTT
>ERZ791626.1997-NODE-1997-length-11708-cov-2.325925_pt1 | contig 11708 bp, 8 predicted proteins | sample MGYA00510266_ERZ791626 | MGnify/ENA primary metagenome ERZ791626 (study PRJEB30046, sample SAMN00715208) | human gut metagenome | study: EMG produced TPA metagenomics assembly of the A metagenome-wide association study of gut microbiota in type 2...
TTCCGCCGTTTGGAACGCGAATTGCTCCGGGAACTCACTTCGGCTGAAGATACCGTTGTGGCCACCGGGGGGGGCGTGCCCTGTTTTTTCGACAATATGGAGCTGATGAACGGCGCGGGGGTGACCGTATACTTCAAACTGGCTCCCGAGAAGCTCGCCGCACGGCTCGAACACGGCAAGGCAAAGCGTCCGCTGCTGCGCGGAAAGTCGCAGCAGGAGCTGGTCGAATATATCCGTGAGAACCTCGAGCGGCGCGAGCCGTTTTATTCGCGTGCACGGCTGATCGTCGCATGCGACTCGATGAGCGACGAGTATGTGGCACGGCACGTGGAGATGTATATGGAGAATAGTCAACCTAAAAGAGAACAGCTATGAAACATGTTATGATCGTTTTGACACTCTGCATGCTGGTTGCATGCGGAAGATCGCAGCAGGAGACCTCTCTTGCCTGGAAGACCGACTCGCTGGTGCGTATGAGCGACAGTACGCTGCTGATTCATATGGTCTATCCGGTGCTGACGGATACGGGAGCCGTGGCAGACTCGATCAACCGGACGGTGATGGGAGTGATCCGTTCTTCGTTCGATGAGCAGGATTCGCTGCGCGGGGATTACACCCTGGACCAGAGTATCGATTCGATGATGGCCTACAAGAATAACGACGAATATCTGCGCAAGATGCCTTACACGTTCGTTTCGGAAGGTACCGCTTTCCGCTACGACAACGTGGTTACGGTCTGGATACAGCGTTACATTTTTACCGGAGGGGCACACGGTATGACCCCGTCGGAATTTTTCAATTTCGACTACAGTAACGGACGCCGGCTGACCAACGACCAACTTTTCAAAGATACCGCCGAATTGTGCAAACTGAACCGCAAGGCCTTCAATCTTTATCTGGAGGGTAAAGGCATTACCAACCCGAAACAGGCTTTGTTTGTTTCGCCGGATGAACTACCTTTGCCGCAGAATATGGGCTTCGATTCGGTCGGGTTGGTGATGATCTACAACCAGTACGAGATCGCGCCTTATTCGTTCGGCCTGTTTGTCTATTCGCTCCCGTACGATCACGTCAAATCGATGTTCAGCGACGTAGTCAAGGGAAAATAGACAGGATCGGCCATGACAATTAAGATTACTCCAACAAGATTACTCCAATAACCCAATCCAATCAGGAATGATACTCTTTTTCAGGAAAGCAAACATCATTTATGCCGTCGATGCCCGCAAGTCGCTCCCGGCAGCAGATATCGCCAAACTGACTTGGCTTTTCAGCGAAGCGAAGCAACTGGACGCCGAGGTGCTCAACGGTATTTTTATCGGACCGCGCCGCGAGATGATCACCCCCTGGAGTACGAATGCCGTCGAGATCACACAGAACATGGGACTCGAGGGGATTGCCCGTATCGAGGAATTCGAGGTGGTCAAGAGCGAAGACGCACCGTACGACCCGATGTTGCGCCGTATGTATCGTTCTATCGATCAGGATATCTTCACGATCCGCAAGCAGCCCGATCCGGTTATTTACATCGATGACATTGCTGCATACAACCAACAGGAAGGGTTGGCGCTGAGCGATGAGGAGATGGCCTACCTGAACGAACTTTCGCGGCGGATCGGCCGCAAGCTGACCGACAGCGAGGTGTTCGGCTTTTCGCAGGTCAATTCGGAACATTGCCGGCACAAGATTTTCAACGGCCTGTTCATCGTCGACGGCGAAGAGATGCCTTCGACCCTCTTCGGCCTGATTAAAAAGACGACAAAGACCAACCCGGGTCGTGTCGTATCGGCTTATAAAGATAACTGCGCTTTCCTGCAAGGTCCCGTGGTGGAGCAGTTCGCCCCCGCGTCGCCGGATACGGCGGATTACTATGGCATCAAGGATTTCGAGAGCGTGATTTCGGTCAAAGCCGAGACGCACAATTTCCCGACCACCGTCGAGCCGTTCAACGGCGCGGCAACCGGTACGGGCGGCGAGATCCGCGACCGCATCGCCGGCGGTAAGGGCGCGTTCCCGGTGGCCGGGACGGCCGTTTACATGACTGCCTATCCGAGGTTGGACGGCGGGCGCGAGTGGGAGCAGTTCACCACTCCGCGCGAATGGCTGTACCAGACTCCGGAGGATATCCTGATCAAAGCCTCGAACGGGGCTTCGGATTTCGGTAACAAGTTCGGCCAGCCGCTTATCTGCGGTAGTGTGCAGACGTTCGAGCATTTCGAAAACGGGAAGAAGTTCGGCTTCGACAAGGTGATCATGCAGGCTGGCGGTGTCGGTTATGGCCGTAAGCAGGACAGTATCAAGGACGAACCGCAGCCGGGCGACAAAGTGGTGTTGCTGGGCGGTGACAACTACCGCATCGGCATGGGCGGCGGTGCCGTTTCGTCGGTGGCCACGGGCGAGTATGCCGGTGCGATCGAACTGAATGCCGTGCAGCGTTCGAACCCCGAAATGCAGAAACGAGCCTACAATGCGATCCGGGCCGCTTCGGAGGAGACTGAAAACCCGATTATTTCGATTCACGACCACGGTGCGGGCGGTCACCTGAACTGTCTCAGCGAGCTGGTCGAGGCGACCGGCGGGCGGATCGACATGGAGAACCTGCCTATCGGCGATCCTACCCTCAGCGCGAAGGAGATCGTCGGCAACGAGTCGCAGGAGCGCATGGGATTCGTCGTCAAAGAGGAGAATATCGACAAATTGCGCCGCATTGCCGAGCGTGAACGTTCGCCGTTCTATGTGATCGGCGAGGCGACGGGCGACATGCAGTTTACTTTTGTCAACAACAAAACGGGCGAGAAGCCGATCGACCTGAAACTGGAGGATATGTTCGGCAAGGCGCCGCGCACGGTGCTGAACGACCGTACCGTACGGGAGAGCTATGCGGAACCGCAGTACGATGCCGGAAAACTGGTACATTACATCGAAAATGTATTGCAGCTCGAAGCGGTGGCCGCCAAGGACTGGCTGACCAACAAGGTCGACCGTTCGGTGACGGGCCGCGTGGCGAAGCAGCAAACGGCTGGCAGCGTCCAATTGCCGCTGAATGACTGTGCCGTCGTGGCGCTCGATTACCAGGGGCAGCGCGGTATCGCTACGGCGCTCGGGCATGCTCCGGTCGCCGCACTGGCAGACCCCGGTAAGGGATCGGTGCTCGCGATCACCGAGGCGCTGACGAATATCGTCTTCGCTCCGATCGACGGCGGACTGCCGTCGGTATCGCTCAGCGCCAACTGGATGTGGCCCTGCAAGAACGAAGGCGAGGATGCGCGTCTCTATGCGGCTGTGCAGGCGGCGAGCGACTATGCGCTGGCTTTGGGGATCAACATTCCCACCGGCAAGGATTCGCTCTCGATGACGCAGAAATACAAGGACGGCGAACAGGTGTACGCTCCGGGTACGGTGATCATTACCTCCGTGGGCGAAGTGTCGGATGTGAAGAAAGTGGTCTCTCCCGCGCTCAAGCACCGCCGCAGCCAGATGATTTACGTGGATATGAGCCGCGACGGGTTCCGTTTGGGCGGCAGCAGTTTCGCCCAGGTGGTCGGCAGCGTGGGCATGGATGTCCCGACGGTCACTTCGGCCGACTACTTTACCCGGGCGTTCGGTGCCGTACAGCAGTTGGTCGAAGAGGGAAAAGTGCTCTCCGGGCACGACGTGTCGGCGGGCGGCCTGATTACCGCACTGCTGGAGATGACCTTCGCCGACAACCGGAGCGGTATGGACCTGAGCCTTGCGGCGCTGGCCGAAAAAGACCTGATCAAGGTGCTTTTCAGCGAAAAACCGGCCGTAGTGCTGCAGGTGGAGAACGGATCGGAGGTGTGCGAAAACCTCAAGTTCGACGGGATCGACGCCTATGTGATCGGCGATGTGAACCAGGAGCGCTGCTTCACGGTGACCAATGCCGGGGTCGAGTTCTCGCTGCTGATCGATCAGTTGCGGGATACGTGGTTCAAGACCTCTTACCTGCTGGATCGCCGCCAGAGCGGAGTGCAGAAGGCCTCGGAGCGTTTTGCGAATTACAAAAATCAGGAACTCAGCTATAAATTCCCGGAGACGTTCACCGGCAAACTGTCGCAGTGGGGGCTCGAGGCGAGCCGCCGTACGCCGAGCGGCATCAAAGCCGCGGTGATCCGCGAACAGGGCTCGAACAGCGAGCGCGAGATGGCGTGGTGTATGCACCTGGCCGGAATGGATGTCAAGGATGTGCACATGACAGACCTGATCAGCGGCCGCGAGACGTTGGAGGATGTCAATATGATCGTTTTCGTCGGCGGTTTCGCCAACTCGGACGTACTGAATTCGGCTAAGGGCTGGGCCGGCGCATTCCTCTATAACGAACGGGCCAAGGAGGCGCTCGACCGTTTCTATGCGCGAGAAGATACGCTTTCGCTGGGTGTTTGCAACGGTTGCCAGCTGATGGCGGAACTGGGGCTGATCACGCCCGACCATGAGCAGAAACCCCGCATGCTGCACAACGATTCGCACAAATTCGAATCGTGCTTCGTGAATGTCGAGGTGCAACCGACGGGTTCGGTGTTGTTCGATTCCATGGCCGGTAGCCGCCTGGGTATCTGGGTGGCGCACGGCGAGGGTAAATTCCGCTTGCCGTACGAGGAGGAGCGTTACCGCATTCCGCTGAAATACGCTTACGACCAGTATCCGGGCAATCCCAACGGGAGCGACTATGCCGCCGCTGCGATCGTTTCGGCCGACGGACGCCACCTGGCGATGATGCCCCATATCGAACGTTCGCTGCGTCCGTGGAACTGGGCCTATTATCCAGAAGAGCGGGCCGCTGATGAGGTGAGCCCGTGGATCGAGGCGTTTGTCAATGCCCGCAAATGGATTGAGCAGAGGAGGAACAAATAGCATGAACAATGCACCGATAGGCGTTTTTGATTCGGGCCAGGGAGGATTGAGCGTGTGGAGCGAGCTGTACCGCAGATTGCCGCACGAATCGCTGCTCTATTACGGAGACGGCAAAAATTGTCCTTACGGGAACCAGCCCCGTGAACGGATAGTCGAATATTCCGACTATGCCGTGCGGCGCATGTTGTCGGCGGGAGTGAAGATGGTCGTGATTGCGTGCAATACCGCGACCGCAGCGGCTATCGATCATTTGCGCACCACTTACGACGTGCCGTTCGTGGGGCTCGAACCGGCCGTTAAACCGGCGGTGCTCACTTCTCGTAGCGGTGTGGTCGGGATTCTGGCCACGGCCGCTTCGCTCAAAGGCAGGCTTTTCCGCGAGACTTCCCGCAAATATGCGGACCGGGCGCGGATGATCGAGCAGGTGGGCGAAGGGTTCGTCGAGTTGGTCGAAAGCGATCGCGAGGATACTCCCGAGGCGTTCGAAACCGTATCGAAACTGCTCGGGCCGATGCTCGAACAGGGGGTGGACCGGATTGTATTGGGTTGTACGCATTATCCGTTTCTCTCCGGTGCGATGCGGCGCGTGATCGGAGACCGCGACGTGCGGCTGGTCAATCCCGCACCTGCTATCGAACGGCGCGTAGAGGTGCTGTTGGAGGAGTTCTCGTTGGCGGCCGCGGAGGATCACGAGCCCGAGTACAGTTTTATGACCAGTGCGGACGAGGAGTACCTCTCCCGGTTGATCGCCAAGAGCGAGCGGGCCAAAACATTGGATCTCGACTGAGGGGCTCGTAGGGCTCCGACGAATGGATCTCGACCTGCGGACCTCTTCGGATAACGGTTTGCCGGGACAGCGGAATGGGCGGATACAGGCGTGGTATTCCATAAATTTATCGAAAAATATCTTTTAGTTTTTTACCGAATATATGGCGACAGCGGCAAAAAAGAAGCCCGCAGCGGCGGAGGGGAGACAACCCCGGCAACAGGGACTGAGCGACACCCAGCGGTAGTCGTACGGTTTTGCATTGCTGGCCGTGGCCTTGTTCATACTGGTATCCGTCGTCTCCTATTTCATCTATTGGAGCAAAGACCAGGCTGTCGCCAGGTTCGGGCAGGTGTTCGATGCGACGCAGGATCCGGTGAGCAATTGGGGTGGCAAGTTGGGTGCGGTAACGGCGAATTATATCGTCGGCGAATGGTTCGGCCTCTTCGGGATTTGCATCCCGATCGTGCTGATCGTCCTTTCTCTGCGGATTATGCGTTACCGTCCGATGCTGCTGCGCAAGTCGGTGCGGCTTATGCTGGTGCTGATGATTCTCGGGTCGCTCGCGCTCGGCTATATTTTCGGAGATGCATGGGGCGTTTTCGGAACCGGGCTCGGTGGTGCGCACGGGATCTATGTCGCCCGATGGCTTAATTCGCTCATCGGCGTACTGGGCACCGGACTGCTGCTGGCATTGGCTTTCGTAATTTATGCCGTCTATATCAACCGCAATACGATCGGCGTGATCAACCGCCTTGGCAAAGGGATGGTCGACAACAGTAAGAAGCTCGGTGAAGTGATTACTTCGACCGCTGCGGATTTATTGCCGCACGACTCGCGCAAAGAGGGTGATGAATCGTTTGACAATGTTGTCGGAGCGGATGTTTCTGCCGGCAAAAACGGAACGAAACAAACAGGAGAAGGAGAGAGTGCCGGGGCATCTGCGTCTTGCCCCGGTTCGCCTTTGGCACCGTCCGGGGGCCAACCGGGCGTGATTACCGACGAAGAAGGCTTTTCGGTGATTATTCCGGGGGCGTCGGTGCCGAACACGGTCGGCGAAGATTTTTACGATCAGGTACCGCGTGTGGCCGAACAGACTGATGAAGACGGTTTTGTGATCATTAAGCCCGTTGAAGAGCCTGATTCTAACGTGCAGCCTTTACAGCCGGTTACGAGGGTGGATGAGAACGGATTCGAGATTACCGGCCTGCCGGTTGAAAATTCGGATGCATCGGCGGCCGGGTTGACCGGGACTTTCGGGACGGGCAGTGACGCTCAAATTTCGGGATCGGGAATGTCTGTCACTGCGGCGGACGGAAGCTCCGGAGCATTCGAAAAAGTGGATGAAAACGGTTTCACCATCCAATACGCTGCCGGAGACGGAGAGCCGGAACAGCCGGTGTGTCTGCAGGAGGCTGGCCGGATGCCCCGGCGGCGGGTGCGATGCCCGGCGATTATCCCGTCAGGCGAAATGACGGAACCGATAATCCGTTCAAGGCCGATCCTGTTCCTCCGTTTGCGGAAACTGCGGACAGTCCGTCCGGAGTGGCGTCCGGAAATGTGCCGTCTGCGGGCGGAGCCGACTTTGTCGCGGCGGTGCCGCAGGATACCGCGATCGAGAGTTCGGCCGATATGACCGTCGACCGCCTGCCGGGAGATAAGATTTTGTCGGAGGAGGAGATCGAGAATGCGCTGTACGACCCGACGCTCGACCTGTCGTCGTACCAACGGCCGCCGCTCGAACTGCTCGAGGACCATACGGTGGAGGTGAGCGTGACCAGTGAAGAGATCGTTGAGAATAAGAACCGGATCAAGGAGACGCTGGAGAATTTCGGTATCAAGATCGACAAGGTGAAGGCGACGATCGGCCCGACCGTTACCCTGTACGAGATCGTCCCGGCGCCCGGCGTGCGGATCTCTAAGATCAAGAACTTGGAGGACGATATCGCGCTGAGTCTTTCCGCTCTCGGTATCCGTATCATTGCGCCGATTCCCGGCAAGGGTACGATCGGTATCGAGGTGCCGAATAAGGACAAGAAGGTGGTTTCGATGTTTTCGGTCATTAAATCGGCGAAATTCCAGGAATCGACCTACGATATCCCCGTCGTACTGGGCAAGACGATTCAGGACGAGACATTCGTAATCGACCTGGCCAAGATGCCGCACCTGCTGGTAGCCGGTGCTACGGGGCAGGGTAAATCGGTCGGCCTCAACGCGATCATTACTTCGCTCCTGTACAAGAAACATCCTTCGGAACTGAAACTCGTGTTGGTGGACCCGAAGAAGGTCGAGCTGACGTTGTACGGCAAGCTCGAACGCCATTTTTTGGCCAAGTTGCCGGGTGAGGACGATGCGATCATCACCGATACGCACAAGGTGATCTATACGCTCAATTCGCTCTGTATCGAAATGGACGCCCGCTACGACCTGCTGCGTAAGGCCGAAGTGCGCCATGTGAAGGAGTACAACGACAAATTCAGGCACCGCAAGCTCAACCCGCAGAAGGGACACCGGTTTCTACCCTATATTATCGTCGTGATCGACGAGTTTGCCGACCTGATCATGACCGCCGGCCGTGAAGTCGAAACGCCGATCGCGCGTATCGCGCAGCTGGCCCGTGCGGTGGGCATCCATTTGGTGATCGCCACGCAGCGCCCGACGACGAATATCATCACGGGCGTAATCAAAGCGAACTTCCCGGCGCGTATCGCTTTCCGCGTCACCTCGATGATCGACTCGCGGACGATTATCGACCAGCCGGGAGCGAATCAGTTGATCGGCCGCGGGGACATGCTCGTCTCGACAGGCAACGATCTGACGCGTGTGCAGTGTGCATTCGTCGATACGCCGGAAATCGAACGGATCACCGAATTCATCAGCAACCAACGCGGGTATCTCGGTGCTTACGAACTGCCCGAATACAATCCCGATTCGGCGGATAACGGCGGTTCGGCGGGCGGCAATAGGGCGAACGACCTTTCGCAGCTCGATGCGATGTTCGATGAGGTAGCCCACTTCGTCGTGCAGAACCAGCAGGGTTCCACTTCGTCGATCCAGCGCCGTTTCTCGATCGGCTATAACCGGGCGGGACGCATCATGGACCAGTTGGAGATGGCGGGTGTCGTGGGCCGTGCCGAAGGGAGCAAACCGCGTGAGGTGTTGATTCAGGACGTCATGTCGCTGGAGCATCTGCTCGCGCATATGAACGATTAAAAGCACCGGAGATGAAGCCGTATTTGAAGTTATACCGATTCCTTTGCCTGTTGTTGGCCGGATCGCTGGCCTGCGGTGCGGCCTATGCCGATGCCAAGTCCAAAACCCTGCTCGATGCGCTGACTACCCGGATGAACGGTTATAACAGCTATGAGGTGCAGTTTACGGTGAGGATGGACCAGGAGTTCGGCGACATGCCGGGGAGGATCGTCGTGAGCGGGAATCGTTATTATGTGAGCGTGAACGGGGCTGAGGTCTTTTTCGACGGCAAAGTGCGCCAGACCTATAATTCGCGCGATAACGAAGTGGTCATCGAGACGCCCGACCCTTCGGACAATAACATTTTGTCGAATCCGGCCCGTTTTTTCCGGCTTTATGATCAGGATTTCAACCACCTTTATCAGGGAACGGCTATTGTCGGCGGTAAAAATGCCGAGGTGGTGCGGCTGACCCCGAAACAGTCCGGATCCGGATATGCTTCGATCCTTTTGCAGCTCGACCCCGTAACGAAATTGCCGTTGGGAGTGGTCTATAATATGGAGGATTCGGATGCCGCCCGCATTACGATCCGGAAGATTACGCCGAATGTTCCGGCGCAGGCTGCCGCCTTTACATTCGATAAAAGCAAACACAAAGGGGTCGAAGTGATCGATTTCCGGTAATGCGTTGCCGGAGGAGTTTGTGCTGGCCAGGGGATGGTTCCTGTTTTGTCCTTTTCTTTGGCGGGTTTCTCCGTCCGGTATTATCGTTGGCATACAACAGGGGCTGTGCAAAATGCACAGCCCCTGTTGTATGCGGTAAATTCGGGAAATCTCTAATCGTTGATTTTTTTGCCGGGGTTCTTTGCCGGAACGTTTAGCGGATGCGGTCCAGCGAGCGGACGAGCGCTTCGTCCTTGGCGATACGCCAGCGTGCCATCAGCACAGAGGCGATGGCTACGATCAACAGGAACAGCAGCGGTGAAACCGTTTTTTCCATTTCGTCGTTGTTCTGCTGCGTGTAGTAGTAAGCGAAAGCGCCGAACGAAGCGATCAATAAACAGACTTCGATCAGGCATAGCCTCATTTGCAATTTGCGTTTCCGGAAGAGAAAGATCGTGATTAAGGGTAGTAGCGCGGCACAAAGTAACAGGATTCCGAGAAGGTGAATCGGTTGAATCAGCGTATTGCCGGCGGCATCGGTCAGTTCGATCTGCCACGCTGTAAGGTCGCCTGCCAAAACTACGCCGCAGAAGGAGGCCATCGGCATGAATAACAAAATACCCGTGAAGATGGCGGCGATCAGCAGGTATAAGGTCTGGACTCGTTGGATCATGGTGAAAACCGGTTAAGTGGAAATGGGTTAGTGTTTTTAGATCGAAAACAAGTCCCGCTCTGTCTGTGCGGGGGATGGTATATCGTTACTGCCGGGAGGTGGCGCCATGTTTTTGCTGCCGGACTTTTTGCGTTCGGATGGCGCCGTAGTCGGGGTTTCCGTATTGGCGTCTTGACTCTCTCCCGCCTCGATCCTTTCGTCGATCAGGTAACGGTTCCGTTCGCCAGAGTTTCGTCCGATCAGTTCGCCCAGAAATCCGGCGAGGAATAATTGTACGCCGATGATCACGGCGGTAATCGCGATGAAAAACAGCGGTTGGTCGGTTACGCCCCGGATCGGCAGCGCATGGGCCTGTTTGTAAAGTTTGTCGGCGATCAGTGCGATAGCCGTACTCCCGCCCACGAGGAACATCAGGGTACCCAGCCCTCCGAAAAAGTACATCGGGCTTTTGCCGAATTTCGACATGAACATGACCGTTACCAGATCCAGGTACCCTTTGATCATGCGTTCCCAGCCGAACTTCGACACCCCGTACTTGCGTGCGCGGTGCTGGACGACCTTCTCCCCGATTTGCCGGAAACCGGCGCTTTTGGCCAGCAGCGGAATAAACCGGTGCATTTCGCCGTAAACTTCGATGCTTTTGACCACTTTATTGCGGTAGGCTTTCAGGCCGCAGTTGAAGTCGTGCAGGCGGATACCCGAAGCGGTGCGAGCACAGAAGTTGAAGAATTTGCTCGGCAGGGTCTTGCCCAGCGGATCGTGGCGCTGCTTTTTCCAACCGCTCACCAGGTCGTAGCGCTCGAGCGTGATCATGCGGTAGAGCTCTGGAATTTCGTCGGGCGAGTCCTGCAGGTCTGCGTCCATCGTGATGACCACGTTCCCCCGTGCGGCTTCGAATCCGCAATAGAGCGCGGCCGATTTGCCGTAATTGCGGCGGAAACGGATTCCCCGGACGTTCGGATCGTTGCGCCGCAGCGAACGGACGATGTTCCACGAATTGTCACTGCTGCCGTCGTCGATGAAAATCACCTCGAACGAGTAGCTGTTGGCTTCCATTACACGCCGGATCCACGCGAGCAGTTCGGGAAGCGACTCCTGCTCGTTGTACAGCGGGACTACTACGGAGATGTCGGGATTAGTCGTTGCCATGGGAAGTGGAATTACCAGGATTTGAATCGGACGGGTCCGGTTCCTGCTTGGGTGCGGGAGCTGCCGGCGGCCGTTTGACGAATGCCGATACGACGAGCCCGATCATGCCGCCGTAAAGCAGCATGCTGATTGCGCCGCTCAGTGCCATGACGATAGGATTTCTCATTACGCCGGTTTCCATCGTCAGGCTGATGTCCTCCTCTTTAAAGCCGCTCTCCTTAAGCGTCGTTTCGATTACGGAGGTGTAGTAACCGGGATCGACGTAATTTTGCAGGATGAACTGTCCGACGCCCGCCAGGACCCCGGCGAAGAGCATCATCTTGAGGATGAACGCCAGGCTTTGCGGATAGTAAAATCCCGTCGAAGCGTAATAGTGGGAGACTTTGCGCGCGTAGAA
>ERZ791626.2006-NODE-2006-length-11630-cov-2.421512_pt1 | contig 11630 bp, 9 predicted proteins | sample MGYA00510266_ERZ791626 | MGnify/ENA primary metagenome ERZ791626 (study PRJEB30046, sample SAMN00715208) | human gut metagenome | study: EMG produced TPA metagenomics assembly of the A metagenome-wide association study of gut microbiota in type 2...
ATCGACGCCGTTTGAGAGCATGAGGGTTGCCGCCGTGTGGCGAAGCTTGTGCGCGGAAAACTGCGTGGAATCCAAGCCTGCGGCAAGCAAATGCTTTTTGACCAGCCGGTGGACGGCGGAGACACTGATGCGATTGCCGTCGCGCGAGCCAAAGAGCGCCCGGTTGTCCGACAGCACGATCTGACTGCGCTCGATCAGGTACCGGTCGATGGCTTTGCGGCAGCTTGAGCCCATATAGACGATGCGCTCTTTGTTGCCTTTACCAACTACACGCAGACGGTCGTCATAAACATCCGTCAAATTGAGCCCTACAAGCTCCGAGCGCCGGATGCCGCAATTTAAAAAGATCATGAGTATTGCGAAATCCCGCGCCTGATTTGGCCCCTGGACGGCTTTCAGAAGCGTTTTGGATTCGTCGAGCGATAAGTATTTCGGTAAACTTTTACGGATTTTCGGAAATTCAATGTCCTTGACCGGATTTTCCGTGATCTGCTTGGTAGACACCGTCAGATAGTTGTAAAACGCCTTGATGGCTGAGAGCTTTCTGGCGCGCGCGGCAGAGCCGATGCCGGAGTCTCCGGAGGCAGCTTCCGGGTTTTCGCGGTCGTTCGCAAGATACGACAAAAAGTCAAACACCTCGGAGGTCGTGATTGAGCGGATGAAGTCGATCCCGAGATCTTTAACAGGAATGTCGTCGAGCGGCGTTTTGTACGGCAGCTCTTCGCGCATGAGCCGGACGAAACGCAGGAACATCCGAAGATCAAGATAGTATTCCGAAACCGTCCGGCGCGACTGGCCCTTGACCGTTTCGTGATAGGATAAGAAATTGCGCAGCACCTGCGGCGCGTCATTGTATGTTTCCATAAGACCTCCTGTATAACTGCCAGAACGGCGCAAAAGCCGTCCGGCTGGCATGTTTGTTAAAGTCTCCTCTTTGAACGCAACAAAATTTTTATTTTGTTGCGTTTGTTAATTATAACCGTTCGGATGTAAAAAGTCAAGACCACCCTTTCGGGTGGCCTTTCTGCAACTGTTTGCTGTTCTGTGCCTTTGATATAAGCGTCCATCAACACTTTGATTTCTTCGACAGTGCAAGTTTTTCCTTTTTCTCCGCGTTCAAGAATCTTCTGTAAATCATATAGTTGCTTTCTGAAATTTACTTTTTCTTATTTGGACATATCTCTTATTTTAAATCAACTTTCGGTACCTGGCAGCGTCCCGATAAAGGCCAGCACGCACTCGCGCAGGCGCAGGATACCGTCGGGCATGGATTCGCGCATGTGCAGCCCCATTCCGAGCTCACGTCCGGTCGCGGGTTCGATCGGCACAGCCGTCACGCCGTTCGTCCGGCCGCGGATCATCATTTCCGCCATCATCGACAGTCCCAGCCCCTTTCCGACCATGCGGATGACCGTCTCGTCGTCGACATGACAAGGCCTGATCTTTGGTTTTACATTGTTTGCAGACAATGCCGCCTTCACGTCCAAATCAAATTTCCCGTACGGCATCAGAAATTCCTTGCCCTCAAACGCTTCAATTGGAAACGTTCCCGGATTGTCTAAGGGATAGTCCGGCGGCAGGATCGCATACATTGCGTCCTGACAAAGCGGCGTCCAATCGCAGGAAAAGCCCGCCTGCTTGGCCGCAAAGATGACGTCGGTTCTCCCCTTTTCCAGCAGCTCAAACGGCTCGATTGCGTTATCGACCATGCGCAAATCGACGTCAATATTCGGGCAGACGCGGCGGAAGCGGTACAAAATCTCCGGCATCCAGTGCATGGCGATGCTGGCGTAGGCCGCGACACGGATGGTATCGCGCTTTTTGTCGGTGATGGCCGCGATCTGGTTCTCCAGCTTCGCGTTCGCGCGCAGGAACTCTCGGATAGACGGGATGAGCGTCTCCCCTTCTTTAGTTAACGTAATTCCATTATGGTCACGCCGCACCAACGTCAGGCCGATATCGCGCTCCAGACTGTCGACCATGTGCGTCAGACCCGACTGCGTATAGCCCACGACCTCCGAGGCCTTGGAGAAGCTGCCAAGGTCGATGGCGGTCATCAGAATTTCAAGCTTCTTGCTGTCCATTGCATTTCCTCCCACGGGTATGACGGGTTCTATGACAAATCGTCATATATCTATTATAATCACGCGATTCCATTTTTCAACCATTTCGGCTATTATATTTTTAAAGGAGCTGATTGTTTTATGACCGCGAAAAAATTGACCCTCCGGCAGAAGATTCTTGTGGCCGGAACCCTGTTTGGCATGTTCTTCGGCGCAGGCAACCTGATTTTCCCCGTTCACCTTGGCCAGCTAGCCGGACGAAACGTCCTGCCCGCCATGATTGGTTTTATCATCACCGCCGTCGGCATTCCGATTTTCGGCGTAGCAGCCATCGGCGCAACGCATTCGGATGGTTTGCAGACATTATCGAGCAAGGTCAGCAAGGGCTACGGCGTGTTCTTCACGTGTCTTCTGTATCTCACCATCGGTCCCCTGTTTGCGATCCCGAGATGCGCGACCACGTCCTTTACCACCGGCGTGACCCCGATGCTGACGGATGCGTCCCGCGAGCCCATCGCGCTTCTCATCTTCTCGGCCATTTTCTTCGCATTTGTTCTCTTCTTCTCGCTAAGACCCGGCAAAATCACGGTCTGGATCGGCAAGATCATCAACCCGATTTTCCTCCTGTTCCTCGCGGTCCTCGTCATCCGGGCGCTCATCCATCCGGGTGCGGCAGTTGCCGATGTGGATCCCGATGCGGCGTATGAGACCGGTGCGTTCTTCTCGTCGTTCATTGAGGGCTACGGCACGATGGACGCGATCGCGGGTCTGGCCTTCGGTATTGTGGTCATCGACGTCATTCGCCGCATGGGCGTTGACGATGACGACGCGGTTGCCGCCGACGTTCTGAGCTCCGGCGTTCTGACCGGTATTCTCATGGCGATCATCTATGTTCTGACGATTCTCATGGGCACGCAGTCCCGCGGCCTCTTCGAGACCTCCGCCAACGGCGGTATTGCCCTGACACAGATCGCGGGCCATTATTTTGGCTCCGTCGGTCAGCTGATTCTGGCTGTCACGATCACGTTCGCCTGCCTCAAGACCTCCATCGGTCTGGTGACCTCCTGCTCGGAGACATTTGTCAAAATGACGCACGGTAAAATCTCCTACCCCGTCTGGGCGATTATCTTCACTGTCTTCTCGTTCGCGATCTCCAATGTGGGCCTTAGCACGATCATCGAATACTCCATCCCGATGCTGATGCTCATCTATCCGCCCGCGATCGTGCTGATCATTCTGGCCTTCGCCGGAAAGCTCTTCGGCCATGACCGCAGAGTCTATGTCTCCACCATGGTCTTCACTTGGGCTGCCGCGATTTTCGACTTCATGAAGACGCTTCCCGGAAGCTTGCAGGAAAGCCTGCATCTGGACACGCTGGTCAGCTTTGCCGGCAAGTTCCTGCCGCTGTTTGACAAGAACCTCGGCTGGCTGATCCCGGCCTGCATCGGCTTTGTCATCGGTATGATCCTCCGTGCATCCAAGCCCGCCACGACATAAAACGCAAAATTCTTGCCTGCATCGCAGCTTCGCGGTGCAGGCGTTTTTATCTGGAATTTTCCGAATCGCAGCCATACCGTGGAACGCAGTGATACGACTGCTCCGTCCCCCGGCACGAGACAGCGCTTTAAAATGGGCAGCAGCATTTGCATCAAGCCGCGCTCAGAGCGCTGAACAGGCAATTGCGGCGATAGCTCTTTGGAAGCGGATACATACGGTTCCTTCCTTACAAAAACGGTTAGATGGCTCTATCTATTATAGCACTCCGCATATGGACTTTCAGGTCAGGATACAATTTTCGCAGCAAAAAAGCAGCGCCCGGAAGCCCAGACGCCGCATTCGTTCGTATTCAGCTGATTTCTTCGCGATAGAACAGCTCCAGAACCGTCTGCTCCAGTGCGTCGTCATCCACGTAAAACTCCGCGATGTTTTCCTCGCTGATCTTCGCTTCCCCCGCAGGCGCTGGCAGAACCGTCAGCTCGCACTGCTCTATGCGTTCGAGGAAACGGCTCAGCTTCTGCACCGTACAGTCCGAGCGCAGCCGCTCTCCCAGCGAAACCAGCGCGTCTGTTCCCAGCTCCACTGCGTCGCCGGAGGCCGTCTTTTCCTTCCAGGCCTCCCAGGCAGAGCGCAAAAACCGCTCCTGCCGCGCCATACGGCTCTGGTTCGTACCATCGGAAACGATTTGCCGCGCCCGCACGTAAGAGAGCGCCAACTCACCCTCCAACGTTACCGTCTCCCCTTCGATGAGCCGCGGGTCGACCGCGGTCATATCCGTATCAATCGTGACCGGGACACCACCGACCAAGTCAGCCAGAAGCGGGACTGCATCCATGCTGAGCGCCGCGTAGTGGTCGACCGTCTGCCCGAAAAGGAGATTTTCCACCGCGCGCACGGTATTCTCGCAGCTCTCGTCTCCGCCGCTTCCGTAGGTATGGGCAAGGCAGAGCTGCTCGATTCGGCTCGTAGATGGCTCGCCGTTTACGTCCAGCTGCCAGACCGTCGTCATCGTGTCTCGGTTCAGAGGCAGCGCCGTACAGGTATTTTCCTGCTTATCGAGCACAACCAGCAGCAGAAAGTCATTCTGCTCCTTGTTGAGGTATTCTGCAAAGGCCTCATAGCTGGAGTCTTTGTCGAGTCCAATGAGCAGAATGCTCTCAAGATTGCTTTTGAGCCGGTAGGCTTTTCCGCCGTAATACAGCTTCTGCCCTGCTTCATCCGGCACGATCTGCATCTGCTCGGGCACGACCTGCCGATGCTGGAACCGACTGACGCCAAACAGGATCAGCGCGAACAGCCCCAGCAAAAGAAGGCACACGACAGCCGCGCGAAGCGAACGTTTTCCAATTTTCACGCTGGCCATCCGGACCTCCTGCAGAATGCTCAGTTCTTCTTCCGCTTGGGAAGGACCATAATTGCAGCGCCTGCTGCCAGAACCGCCGCTGCTGCCAGCCAGAACGGATACAAAGTCCGGCCTGTCTTCGGCGAGGTCGATGTCGCAGCGTCCGCCGCGCTCACGCGATTCGTGCTGACGGCAAAGACCACGTAGCCAAGGTTATAGAACTTGATATCGACGGTGCCGTCATCGTTAAAATGCAGGCGCGAGCCCGTAATTTCCTCCCACGTGCCGTCAGGCAGCTGGTGGAGCACATGCAGCGTTTCGCCGTCCTTGAGCTCGGTCAGAAAACGGATGGTGACACTGCCGCCTTCATCGAGAATCGACGAATGGTTCTCGTCAAGCTCGAGCTCAAAAATCTTCGAGACGGTCAGCTGCTTGTCGTCTCCGAGGCGATCCTGCACCTCGTCGACCTTTTCCTTCAGGCCGTTCGGATGCTCTTCTAGCTCCGCGAAGTCAACGTCTTTCTCGTTGACATAATCAATAAAATTACCGTCCTTGTCTTCCGTCCAGCCGACGTAATCGCCCGGCGCGACCTCACCGTTGATCGGTACGAGCCGCTGCTCCTGGCTCTTCGGCGCACCGGCGGCAAAGGCCGAAACGCTTACCCCGAGCACCAGCGCCAGCACAAGGATCACACGCGCAACTCTTCTCATAACCCATTCCTCCATTTAATCGACGATTTGTGTCAATTTTGCAAGCACCAAAAAGCGTTTGGAATAATCTCCGGCGTAGCAGGTGGACAAAATGACCACCCGATCGTCCGGGCTGACGGACGCGTCCGGAACGATCTGCGCATCGAGCGCGCGGCTGTGCAGCAGTCCGTCAAAGAACGCGGTAAAAACATTTTCGTCCGTAAAATCGTAGCTGTAAAGCAGGTGGCGGCTGTCTGTCGGAACGGCGGCAAAAATCTCATAGTGCAGCTCGCGGTATTTCTGGTAAATGACCAGCTCGCGGCTTTCCTCCATCCACGAAGGGTCGGAATAAATCCGCTGGAGGCTGCTGAACATGCTGCCGTCATACATCTGGTGGCCGTAGATGACTGTCACGGGGTCTGCAAACGTCGTAGTATTGTAGAGCGACTCCGTGAAAATAGAGCCCCAGCTGGATGGCTGGCCGTGTGCGTCGTGCTTTAAATAATAGGTATCCTCGCCGTCTCGCTGCAAGATCGGGTCGCTGATCTTCGTTCCCGGCAGATCGAGCCATGCGTAAATATCGGAATTTTCCCGCCAGAGCGCCTCGAAATCAACAGGGCTCTCATAGGGCGGCTTCTGCTCCTCCGGCGCTTCCTCCGGCCGCTCTGTCGGCTCTGATTTTATCGGAGTTTTCTGAGAAGCATTCGTCTCAGTCGTCTGCGTCTTCTGGTTTTCCAGTCCCGCGCGCATGTATTCAGCCGTCTGCTCGATGACCGTCTGCTGCTTTTTTGCGCAGGCGCTGAGTGTGATCAGGCAGCAAAACGCGGCCAGCAGGCAGATCACCTTATACATACCACGCACATCCTTCCCGCAGAAGCTGTTCTTCTCTGCGGAAAAAATCCGCCGTGAAATCGTCTCCAAGTCGCCGGGAGAGCCTTCTTGCCGCCTCCTGCATCCGCGGCGGGCGCGTCTTTAAATTATGGCAATCGGAGGCGAGAAACTGAATTATCCCGCACCGCAGCATACGCAGGGTCTTCCCCGCGCTCGCCATCCGAAGAAGGGCGCTCGCGTTCGTCTGCATGCACACCCCGCGATCAGAAAGCCGCTGCCACACATCCGCGCGCTGAAACCGGAAATACCGCTCCACATGCGCAAGCATCACCTGAATCCCGCGCTCGGAAATTTCCAGCGTCTCCGCCAGGACACGTTCCGACCACGGCTCAAACGGCATCTCAATCAGCAGCAGCCTGCTTGAGCCGATACAAAAGCGCTCCAGCTGCTGCATCTGCGAAATATTTCGGTAGAACGCCACCTCCGCACCCAAAAGCACGCAGGGCATGCCGGACTCCATTGCGCCGGACAGCTGCTTCCACGCCGATTCCCGGCGCAAGAAAAACTGCTCGGGTGTGTCGCTCGTCGCATAGAAATGCGGTGTTGCCGCCGTCAGGGTGACGCCCTGGGAGGCTAGCATGCGAAGAAGTGCAAGGCTTTCTTCCAGACTGGAGCTTCCGTCGTCGACGTTCGGGAGGATATGCGTATGCAGGTCGATCATGGTTTTTGTTCCGGATTTTCCCGCGCAGGAGAAGTCTTGGACGAATTTTTCCGCCTGTCCTCCTCGCGGCGGCGCTTTTCCGCTGCGGCATAGTAGCCGTAGTCGTAGCGATACGAGTATTTGTAACCGTATTTATTGCCATAGCGATAGCGCTTCGCACCGGTCTCGCCCGAATCGTCAAACGTCATGACAAAGCCGAGAACCTTTACCTGCGTGAATTCCAACTGCCGCATGGTGACGTCCAGCGCGCGCATGTCCGTATAATTTTTCCGCACGACAACGATCATGCCGCTGAGCATCGGCGAGATCATCAGCGCGTCCGAAACGACTGTGATCGGCGGCAGGTCGCAGAGAATATAGTCGAACCGCTCCCGGAAGCTTTCAAGCAGCGCCTTCATACGCTCCGAGCCCAGAAGCTCCGAGGGGTTGGGCGGCAGATTGCCGGCCGTAATGACGTAGAGATCGTCGTGAATGCCGGACTTTTGCAGCGCATCCGTCAAAAGCGCCGAGCCGACCAGCAGATCGGAAAGGCCGGGCGCTTTGGAGATCGGAAGCGATTTGTGCAGCACGGGAAGGCGCATATCCATCTCGATGAACAAAACGCGTTTGGCCGATTCCGCAATGGAGTAGGCCAGATTGATGGCCGTGGTCGACTTGCCCTCGCCCTTTATGGGGCTTGTAATGCCGAAAATGCGGCTGCCATCCTCATCTTCCGCAAGGCTGAACATCACGTTTGTTCGAAGCAGCTTATAGGCCTCAGACGCCGAGAAGCTGAGCTTGCCGCCAACCATTGCGCGGCGGCTGCGGGAATCCTCGGCGTTTCTATGTGCATTCTTGTTCAAGTTGTCTTCTCCTTTTTGGCGGGCTCATAGTCACTGCGGTACGCACCGGCGCCCGAATACGCCAAATCCGGGATAACCGCCAGAATCGGCAGCTGATAGCGCTGCGTGATATCATCCTCGCTGTGAAGCTTCTCGTCAAAAATCTCGCGCAGGCAGATGATTGCTGCGATGACCACAAGCCCCACCAGCATACCGAGCGCCGTATTGCGCGTGTAGCTCGGAGAGGCGATTTCCGCCGGAACGATCGCGTAGTCGACGATCTTGACCGAGCTCCCCTCCACGATATCCGCGATCCGATCAGGCAGGATGTCCGCAATCGCGTTGGCAATCAGCTCGGCCTCCTGCGGGTCGGGCGAGGTCACGTCGATGGAGAAGACCTCCGTGGAGTTGACAGCCTCCGCCTGCACCATTTTGGTCAGCTGCTGATAGGAATACGGAACGCCCGTGCGCGAGATGACTTCGTTGAGCGTGCCGCGTGTTTTCAAAATGACGGTATATGTATCGACCAGACTCTGCGATGCGGCCAGGTCGCCGGCGGAGATGCTGACCTTCGCACTGCCGACACTGATGGCACTGTTGTTGACGTACATCATGGCCGTCGCCTTATATAAGGGCGTCACCAGAAAGAACGTATAGCCGAACGCCAGTGCGCCGCACAGCAGCGTCACCAGCACGATCAGCCACAGCTTTTTCCAGAGCGCCCCAGCCAGCCGCAAAAGATCAATTTCATAATAATCGGTTTTGTTTCTATTCATGCACTGCTCCCGTTTGCCGCATCTTTCGCTGCGGAGCAAATAAAATTCTGCCATCCGCGCGGCCGGAAAACTCCGATACACGCTCTTGTGGTATTTATAGTATACTGCCTACAGCCGGAATAATCAAGTGCGGCCGCGGATTTTCCCGCACATTTTTTCCAGAAAAGTGAAGCGTTTTTTGTGAATTCCCGGCAAAGAAAACCGCCCGATTTCCTTATGGAAACCGGACGGTTCAGCTTTCTATGATGGTCTTTCCCCGTACATGAAGTCGCTTCTGCGCAAGAGCGAGAGCGGCAGGCCGGTGTGTCACGGCGATGCAGGTCCTTCCGGGAAGAGACGATAGCCTTCCCAGCACCTCGCGCTCCGTGTCTTCGTCCAGTGCGCTTGTTGCTTCATCTAAAAGCAGCACACCGGCTCCGCTCAGAACTGCGCGGGCAATCGAGACGCGCTGCGCCTGCCCCTCGGACAGTCCGGCGGAATTTTCACCGAGCGGCGTATCGAGCCCCTCAGGAAGCTCCGGCAAAAATGCGTCCATACAGCTGGCATAGACGGCCTGCGAGATGGCTTCCTCCGACGCATCCGGGCTTGCAAGCGTCAGGTTTTCCCGCAGCGTGCCGCTGAAAAGAAAATTTCCCTGCGGAACGTAGGCAAAAATCGGTCTCGTAGCGGGGCTGATGGGAAATGTGCCGTCTTGCAGCCGAAGCTGAAGCGACCCCGCCTGCGGTGTGTAGACCCCAAGCAGCAGCTTTAAGAGCGTGCTTTTTCCAGCGCCGGACTCGCCGGTAATGACCGTGAAGCTGCCCTTCGGGATGGAAAAGCTGACGTGGTCCAATACTGTCTCGCGGTCATAGACGAACGAAAGATCATCCGCCTCGATGGCGGTCAGTTTCTCATAGACGGCGCCTGCGTCGATCCTCTCGCAGACCGGTTCATCAGGCAGCGCATCGAGCTCCATCAGGCGCTCACACGAGCCGAGCATCGCGATCATCTGCGGCAGCACGCCGGAGAGATTCACGAATGGGCCCTGCAGCTGGCTGACAAGCGCGGTCATGGCGCTCAAGTCGCCAAAGGTCATTCTCCCCTGCTGGATCCCGACCGCACACCACACGAGCGTCACAAATCCCGCGCCGTAACCAAGAAGGCTCACGCTGGTATTGGCGAGGAGCGACACGTTTTTCCGGCGCTTCTGGAGCGAAAAACGGTTCGATAACAGCGCCTCCGCCCTCGTTTCCACGGCCTTGCTCGCATCCAGCGCCTGCACCAGAAGCAGCTTTTCGAGGACCTCCTGCAAAAACGCCGCGCTCTTGCCTTCTGCCTCGCCGAGAGCCTTATGGAGCATTTTGAGCTTTTTCCGGGCGGCTGCTGTCAGAACCGTCACGAGAAGCCCGGCCGCCAATGCCGCGAGCGTAAATTCAGCGCTCAGGGATAAAAGCGCCAGTCCCGCGCCAACGAGACGCACGAGCATTGCGCCAAGGCCAGGGAGCGTCGTCACAAGCCCATCGGACACGGCCTTCGCGTCGTTATTCATGCGGTTGAGAAGCTCCGCCGTGTGGAACTTCGCACTTTCCTCGTAGCGCGTGTGCAGAAGCTTTCCAAGGTAACGCCGCTTCCAGTCGCGCTCGAGATTTGCCGAAAGAGAGTCGCGCAGCGCGCGCAGGCCCGTGAGCGTCAGAAGCAGCGCCGCAATCAGCGCCGCCTGCATCCCGGAAGCACGCAAAAGCGCTGCCGCCTCGCCGGAGGCCGCAGCGTTGACAACGCCCCTTGTCCCCAGCGCGAACAAAACGCCAAGCTCGGCGTTTGCCATGCTGAGGAGCAGCAGCGCCAGAAGCGAGGGAACCCTCGCCCGGACGCAGGATAGAAGCCAAAAAATCGAATGGGTCTGTTTTTTCATCGGTTCCTTTCCCGTGTCACTTGCCGCCGGAGCCAGCCTGCCGCGCGGTGGGCGAACCGGCGAAGCGGCCGCACGGCGAGAAGTGCCCTCCAATAAAGACCGTACGCTGCGCTCGTTACGCTCGTCCAGCGGTCCGTTCTTTGAAACTCGGTCACAACGGCGAGAATCTGCTCGCGGCGGAGGCCTCTTTCCAGCACCCACTGCGCGTCGCCGCAAAAATCGTAGGTTTCCCCGCGACACGCGGCGACACGGTGTAGCACGTACTGGCCGTTATCCCGCTTATAGAGCACGACGGCCCCGCGCGGGAGCGTTTCGGGCGCAGATTGCAGACGGACGCGGCTTTTGCGGTCGTGGAGCGTGGGCTCCATGCTGCGGCCGGTCACTGTCAGCTCCGCCACGCCGCCGGAGGCGATGATCTCCTCCAGCAGCGGCGAAAGCTCCCGCATGGGGACGCGGGTATGTGTGCGGTCAGTTCTTGCCAAGGATCTGTCCAAGATCGACTGTGCCGTCCGCGCCGACTTCGATCACGCTCTGGTTCTTCTCATACTCGGCCTCGGCCTTTTCCTTCCACGTGAAGAAATCAGCCGGGTTCGAGAACTTCTGGAAGAATGCCAGCTGCTCGTCCGCGCTCATGGCGAGGTACTGCTCCCACGTGGTGTCCTCGAGCTTGCCGCTGGAGGGCGTGGTGCTGCCGCCATTGCTGCCGTTGTTCCCGGAATTGTCGGTCGAGCCATTATTGCCGGAATTGTTGGTATTGTCGGACGTGTCGGGCTTCTTGTTTTCCTCGCGGCCCTCGCTCTCGGGGTTGCCGGTCTCGGAATAGCCAGCGGCCTTGGCGAATGCCTTTGCGTCGAAGACCTTCTGGTCGATCAGGCGATCGGCGAGGGTCTTGTCGGAATCCTTGAGCTTGGTGTTGAGCGCGCGCCAGAAGATTTCGACGGCCTCGCCGCGCGTGAAGCTCGCGTCATCCTCGACGCTGTCAACAAGACCGATCTTTTT
>ERZ791626.2012-NODE-2012-length-11591-cov-11.382282_pt1 | contig 11591 bp, 9 predicted proteins | sample MGYA00510266_ERZ791626 | MGnify/ENA primary metagenome ERZ791626 (study PRJEB30046, sample SAMN00715208) | human gut metagenome | study: EMG produced TPA metagenomics assembly of the A metagenome-wide association study of gut microbiota in type 2...
ATGTCGTTACATTATTATAAGTATTGGTTTCCGGGTCGATGTTTCGTCCCCAGGCGTACTGTCCCTGCACGCCGCCCGTAACGGTAGGCAGGAATCCTGCCACGGCATGCTGGTAATCCTGCTTGCGCTGGCGGGCATGTACCACCTCACGCTTCACCTCCGTGGCGTGCTCCACGGCGTATTTCATGCAGTCGTCAAGGCTCCAGCTCTGTGCCGAGACTCCAGCCGCCCAGACCAGCCATCCTATCAATATTCCTATTTTTTTCATAATCTTCTTCATTTTGGCATGATAAGGACAAGAGCCGTGCCAATATTTTAATCATGCTGATAATCAGGTTGTTATGTGAAATAGTCAATAAGTAAACTGTCTAATAATTAGACATAACCGTCTAATTCTTGGACAGTAGATTGCAATCTAACAATTTACGGATTTCGATATATTTATTCTGAAATATTTTGAGAATTTCGCTAAAAGTCTTATCTTTGCATAAGATAAGCTGCACTCGGCAATTTGAAAACAAGTTTTCATTGCGCTCATTTGCATTATCTTTGCAGCAGAAACTACCTTTATAAAAAAGGAGTGGTGGATTAAGCAAAAAGTCCCTTGGAGACGTGCATAAGTTTAATAGAATAACAGAAAATCAGATATGAAAAAAGACAAGAAGATGATGCCCTGGAAGAGGAACTCAAAATGCCTGATGGCAACTGTGGCGTTCAGCCTTTCTTTCTTGCCGGCGCAAGGAGAGGCGGTTCATTTTACCATTCTTCCTACTTTGCCAGAGCAGCATATCCAGCACTTTGGCGCAAGTGATGCGTGGAGTATGCAGTTTCTCGGTCTCTGGCCAGAAAAGCAACAGGAGCAGATAGCAGACTGGTTGTTTTCCGTGGAAAATGATGAGATGGGGAAACCGAAGGGAATTGGTCTGTCGCTCTGGAGATTCAATCTGGGCGCAGGAAGCGAGGAACAGGGAGAGGCTTCGCAGATTCAGCGAGGAACCCGAACCCAATGCTTTCTGAATGCCGATGGAACCTACGACTGGAATAAGCAGGCGGGGCAACGACGCTTCCTGAAACTCGCCAAGCAGAGAGGAGTTCCTTATTTGCTGGCTTTCTGCAATTCTGCTCCCGTCTTTTATACGCAAAATGGACTCGCCACGAATACCGGACGGGGAGGAACCATCAACCTGAAAGACGACTGCTATCAGAAGTTTGGAAAGTTTATCGCCACTTCGCTCAAGGGGATTGAGGAGCACGACGGTATCCACATCGACTATATGAGTCCGATCAACGAACCCGATGGACATTGGAACTGGACGGGACCGAAGCAGGAGGGAAGTCCTGCTACCAACCGTGAGGTGGCCCGGGTGGTAAGAGAATTGAGCAAGGCCTTGGTGAAGGAAAAAATGAATACGCAAATCCTCATCAACGAGTCGAGCGATTACCGCTGTATGTTGGCTACGCATGAGACCGACTGGCAGAGGGGTTATGAAATCAACGCTTTCTTTACCAAAGACAGTACGAAAACCTACTTGGGCAACGTAAAGCAGGTGCCGATGCTGATAGGTGGTCACAGTTATTGGACCAATACGCCTGTACCTTATATGCGTGAAGTGCGTATGCAGATAAGGGAAGCCTGCCGACAGAAGGGCATTAAGTTCTGGCAGACCGAGACTTGCATCATGGGTAATGATGAAGAAATAGGCGGTGGCGGAGGTTATGATTTCTCCATGAAGACCGCTCTCTACGTAGCCCGCATTATCCATCACGACCTGGTTTATGCCAACGCCGAAAGCTGGAGCTGGTGGCGTGCTGCTGGTGGCGACTATCGCGATGGATTGCTCCGCATCTACAGTAAGGATGGCTGGCAAACCGGTTGGGCAGTTGATTCCAAACTCCTCTGGGCTTTGGGCAACTATTCCCGCTTTATCCGTCCTGGTGCCCAGCGCTACGACATTTCTGCTACTGATGCATCCGGAAAGCAGGTGGAGGAGGGATATAATGATCCTCGGGGCGTGATGTGTTCTGCCTATAGAAATGTGGATGGAAAATGGGTGATGGTGGCAATCAATTATTCTGAGAACGTCAAACCTATTACGTTGCAGGTGGCAGGAATGAGCCGGATGGAGTGGGAAATGTATCGCACCAGCGATGTTTCCTCCGAGAGTTTGGCTCCTGTAGGAAAATGTATGGAGAAGGCAGTTCTCGCACCTCGAAGCATTACGACGTTTGTGCAGGACTAATCAAACATCAATCTCAAATGGGGACTTATCCATTCTTTCAAAGTTTTATAGGATTTAATGGGAATTGATGAATAAAGAAGTTTAATCAATTCTGGAATTTGATGAATAAAGAAATTTGTTCAATCATGGAAATTGATAAATTCCTAATATGAATAAAATAAGCCGTTTAGAGAGAATCTCTGAACGGCTTATAATGTCCTTGGTCGGCAAAGGCGAGCATTTCCTTATCGCCACGACTGTCTCCGAACGCTTCGATTTCATATCGTGTACGGTCGAAATCGAGTGTTGAGGCTCCCTTTCCATTATTGATGGTACGAGTCAGGGCTTCGCAGATGCGATGAACTTTCTCCTCGCCATAGCAGTTGTTGGTCTTGAAATAGCCGGTTACTTTACCGTTGGCTACTTCTATCTGGGTGCCGAGAATTTCCACATCAGTTAGGTTTTGGAAGTCGAAGAAAGGCTTCACCCAGTTGTCGATACTGGCGCTTACGATCAATACCCGTTCTTTCTTGCGCTTGGCTTCTTGTATTTTTCCAATACCACTCAGGCGCAGCAGATAGAGATTCTTAGCAGCAAAATTGACGCAGTAATCATCAAAATCTTCGATGCTCATACCGCCGAAGAAGTGCTTGAAAATAATCTGCTTCGCTTTCCAGTTGGGGAAAAGATGCAGTTTCATCAGCACGAGGATGGGGCTGTAGAGCAGGAAACCCATGAGGAAGCGCATCTTCCCCATGCTGAATTTGATAAACTCGATAAGTGTATCTTTCTTTGTGAGCGTTCCGTCAAAATCGAAACAATATATTTTTTCTTTTTTCATCATTTCATTTCTCATTTCTCATTTGTCATTTCATCTCAGTATTTCCTTTTTCCCGAAGAAATAAGCCAATTTTGTTTTTTCCATAACCTTGGCAATAGCGATGCTTCCTGCGATGGCAAGGATAATGGTAAAAGCAGCCAGGAGGATTTCACTCTTGTCGAAGGCGAACAGAGGATGATAGAATTTCGCCGCCATTGTGAAGATGGGATGGAAGAGATAAATCGGCAACGTGTTCTTACCTATATATAATAAGGTGGACTTTCCTATCATTTGCGACTTGTAATATTGGTTCAACCACATAAGCGCAGAAATGCAGCACCAGCAGGAGAAAGCAACAGCTATGTTCCCCCAGTCATAGAGGTCTTCCCGATAGAGGATGAAAGGCCAGAGAATGAACGCCAAGGGAGTAGGGCGGAAAACCTTGTTGAAGTCGATGCGGCATTGGCGGATAACGACTCCGGCAAAATAATAAATGGCAGCCGTAATGTTCAGGGCTGGGGTCTTGCTGATCAGCAGCATCAGAATCGCCAAGAGAAAAAGGCGGGTTGTTAAAGACAGGGTCTCCTCCTCCGTCTTTCCCTTGGTTATATTGCTGCAAGAATCATTCCCCTTACTATTCTTATAAGAACAACGCCCCCTGTATTTGCTGATTATATCACAAGCCCGGAAGCTCCCGTAATACAAAATTCCACAGATAATCATGGTCTGGATAAACCAATATGGACCGATGGAAGTGACGAAAATCTTCTCGCAAATCTGTGTGAGAGAGAGTTCGGTAATGCCATCTCTTACTGGCAGAAAATAGGAGAGCACGGAAAATCCCGTCACCATGATGACGTATGGCAGGGCCAGACAAAGCAGATATTTGCCAAACTGCCTGCCCGTCTTCCCGATGTTCACCAGATAACCCGTGATGATGAGAAAGGTAGGCATCATGAACGAGAGAATGCCTGCCTTCAGATGAGGATAAGCATTCCCGAAACTCACGATATGGATGAGAATCATCAGTATGATGAGAATAGCTCGGATGAAATCTAAATCTGTATTCCGTTTCATGCCTTATGCGATATAGATGAGGAACAGGAAGGCGGCAAGCCAGGCTACTACGATAACCTGGGTGATGCGGTCGCGGAGTAGAATCTTGGTAGGGTCGCCACTCTGCTGGTCAACAACTGCTATCTGGATGTAGCGCAAGAGTCCTACCAGCACGAAAACCGTTGTGAGATAGAGTTTGTCGGTATGGAAATGTTCCAGAACCTCCGGACTTACAGTGTACATAATGTAGCAGACCAGAGTGACCGAGGCGGTAATGGTAATCGCCTGATTGATGAAAGTCAGATTGTAGCGGCTCGTATTCTTGCGTGGAGCCTCTCCGGTCTTCTCCATTCTTATCACATCATCTCGGCGCTTGGCAAAGCTCATGAAGAGGGTGATGAGGAAGGTCATCAGCACAATCCACTTGCTCAGTACCACGCCCGTAGCCACACCACCTGCCAGCAGACGGAGCACAAAACCGAAGGCTACGATGCAAACGTCTATGATGGCATACTGCTTGAACTTGGCGCAATAGCCTAAGTTCAGGCACCAGTAGAAAAGGATAATGCCCATCGTTTCCCATCCATCCAGCAGGCTGCTGCAGCCGATGGAAAGCGCTAACATCAGAAACATCAGTCCATACGCCTGTTTTACCGATACGGCTCCGGAAGCTATCGGGCGATGGCATTTCACGGGATGACGTCGGTCTGCCTCCACATCGTAAATGTCGTTGAAACAGTAGATGCTGGAAGCAGCAAAACTATAGGCGAAGAAAGCGATGACTCCTGCCAGCAGGGCACTGGTATTGAAAAGTTCCCCGCCAAAGAAGAGCGGCATAAAGATAAAGCCGTTTTTAATCCATTGCTTCGGGCGAATAAGACGCATTAGGGCTGACATCCCCTTGCTATCCTTTTCTATATTATCTATTTCTTTTTCTTTCATAAAGTCCTATTTTGATTATTTTTTTCCTTTCGTTCCTCTTTTCCCTTTTCCAAAGTCCTTTTTCCTTTTCAAAAAAGTTCTCCTTTCTCCCTTCTAATTTCTCATTCTCCTTTCTCCTTCTCCATCAGGATTTTGCCTAATTCCTTAGAAATCCAGCCTACGATTTTTGCCAATATCCAGGAGGCAGGGAGCGTGATGGCGATGCAGGTGAAGAAGGTAGGCCAATAGCTCCAATGCCATTTCTCGATATAGTAGAGCACGAAGTGAATGTGGATGAGGTAGGCCTCCAGACTCAAAGCGCCCACAAACATGAATGCCTTGTTTACCCATTTCGGAGTGCGGCGAAAGATGCGGTTGAGCAGCAGAATGCTGGTTACTGTGAGTGGGATATAGAGCATTCTTTCCAGGAAGAGCGGGAATTGACCATGCTTCACCTGCTCCAGGAAAATGCTGGAGAGAAGCGTCATCAGAAACATGATCCAGATCATCCAGATGCTTGCCCCGTCGAGCGTATCCTTGCGGCGAACCATCTCGCCCATGTTGATTCCGATGAAGAATATCGGTACGCGGCTCCAGAAAATCTCCAGATGACCAACTGCCTGATGGATAGGAGTAACGTATTGCACCAGGATGCACCACATCACCATGACCACGGGCAGCCAGCGGTAGATAGGGTGGCGCCTGATGAGTTCCATATAGCCTGGAGCAAAGAGATAGAGCATCATCGTGGCAGGAATGTACCAGAAGTTCAACTCATCGTGCAGCCAGAAACCCCAGTTGATGGAAATCTCTCCGAAGAGATAAATCCAGTCCCACGTACTTCCGCCATGAAAACGGGGAATGTAGAAGAGGCAGGCGATGATGAGCCAGGCAGGATAAATGCGGAGATAACGGCGGATGAAGAAACGCTTAACGTCAGGATTCTTGACCCATGAAAACCACAGGCCGATTCCGCTGAGGAAGAGAAACATATCTACTCCCACATTTCCCATTCGGCGAAGTCCATAGAAAGCATCTTCACGTGGCAATCCCACATGAAAGAGGATGATGAAGAGCATGGCTGCTCCCATCAGTTCACCACGAAATCGGCTGATATTCGCCAGTTCTATATCTTTTATCTTCATAGGCGTAAGCTAAGTGGAGAGTGAAGAACGAAGAGTGAAGAATCCTCTTGTCTTCTTGTTTATATTTCTTGATAATGATGAGGTGGAAAACGAAAAAAGCTTCTAAAGCTTCGGATTTGGGATTTTCTTCATCAGTTGCGTGAACAACCAAGCCAGGCAGATGCTCGATACGATGTAGAGGAGCAGACCTGCATACATATCTCCCTGTCGGCTGATAGGGATGAAAATCTTTCGTGTGATAGGGTGGCAGACGAAAAGTGCCGCCGAAATGCCGCCCATCCATTCCAATATCCTGTTGACTCCTGACAACCAGTTGACTCCTGAAAGAAATTTGGCGGTCAGTACGCTGAGCAGACAGATGAAGAGGGGCACGAAGGTCCATCCCATCATGCTGCCGCTGAGACTGTAGATGATGGAGCAGCAGAAGATGATGCCGAAAAAATTCGTCACGTTGTGATGGAAAGTCATCAATATCTTCTCGCCATATCGGGCATAGAGTACGCCTAACCCGAATGGCAACATTCCTCCCATGAAATTATAGCGATAGCGGTTCATCGCCTCGCTCTCTGGATAGTCCCATCCCAACGCTATCTGTATCACTATGCAGACTACCATCAGTCCTACGGTGAATCCCCAATGTTTGCGATAGATGAACAGACGATAGACAATATAGAGTTGGAGCATCAACCCGAAAAACCAGAATGGTCCTGGCCAGATGATGCGGTCTGGGTCGGGCAATATATTATTAAACATACCTAACATCGCCACGACATCAAGTGTAGCATACTTGTGCGGACCGTATGTGATGTAGTCGAGCATGGTGAAGGCCACGAATCCCACAATCATCATCTTGAAGAGTTTCAGATAATGATAGCGGATGAAGCGAAGCGGCTCTTTCCAGTTCCACATCGTCTTTCCGTTGATGTTGACAAATTGTGTCGAGGCATCAAGATGTGGCTTTGCTTCATATTTCAATACCAGTCCGTATGCGCTCAGGAAGAGGAATACTGGTACGCCATAATGTCCGAAGAATGAGATGAGATGGAACGGCAGATTGAGGTCTGGATTGACCAATACCTGGTTCAGCCAGTCCACGTTGTGTTGAAAATACTGATACTCGTTCTCCTTGACGATAGAACCTATCCAATGGCAGTAGTTGTGCAGGAAAATGCCGATAATGGCAAGTCCTCGCAGCACATTACATTCCGAACGACTTAAAGTGGGTGTATTCATATCTTATTTCTCCTATTCTTTATTGAATGATAGGGGCATATTCTTTTTTATGGGTGCAAAATTACGTATTTTGTTTTGAATATGCAATATTCCTATTTCTTTTTCTTTTTATGTCCCATGGCAGCTTCTGCATCCTTCAGCCTTTTCTGCTTCTCCATTTCCGCATCCCTCAACTTGTCATAGTCGGCGCTGTTTTTCAGGATGCGAGGGCGCATTTCGTCATACTCTGGGCTGAGGATGTTGTACTTCGGATTGTAGGTAGGAGTCTCGATGCCTGCTAAATATAATAATAGGTGAGGTAAGGCATCGGTCATGAAACGCTTGTCCTTCGCCTTGCGAATCTGGCGGTAGATGTCACGATGGCTGCTGATGTACTTCTGGGAACAGAAAATCCAGAAAGGAATCTCAAACTCGTAGTGGGCCAAAGGCCAGTCGATATTGGCAGAATGGTTGCGGCAGATGAAACCGCGGTTGCCCTCATAGCACTCCTCGCCATGGTCGGGCATGTAGATGACGATGGCGTTCTTCTTGGAATAGCGCTTCACAATCTGCGCCACGATAGAGTCGTTGTAAAGGGTGGCGTTGTCGTAATGGCTCAGCACCTTGCGCTGCTTGTCGGTCAGCTCGGGGCGCTTGTCCTCATAACTGCCTGCCCAGAAATGGGTCTGACTGTGCTTGTAGCGGGTCTTGTAATCCACGTGCTGACCCATCAGGTGGAAGATGGTGAGATTATACTTACTGTTGGTTTCAGCTTCCTTCAGTCCGTTGTCATAGTCCTCCAACAGTCCGTCGTCCAGGGCGTGCAGCTCCGTGTTGCGGCTGTCAAACTGCAACTTGCTGAGTTTCGGATTGTTGAGGAAGAAACCGCCGCTGAAGTCATATACGGCTTCCTTGGCCTGCGGCAGAAATTCATTGGTGATAAAGGTGACGTGGTAACCTGCCTTGCGGAAGATTTCCGGGAAGAGAGGGTAGTCGCACCACTCGCCCTTCTCGCCGATGACATGAGTGGAGAATACGTTCTTGAAAACAAAGCTGGTGAGATTCCAGCAGGTCACGACATCCGTAAACTTGGTCAGTTTCTTGGTCTTTTCCAATGCCACCTGATAAGGAGTCGTATCCATGAAATAACCGTATTGCTGGGAATGCTGCTTGCCGAAGCTCTCGCCGATGATGAGCACAATCTGTGGCGAACGGTAGGTGCAGGTATCTACCTCCACCTTGTCGGCAGCATGAATCAGTTGGGTAATCTGGTTGGCTGCCAACTTATTGGCGTAGATGCTGAAATTGAGTCGGTAGATAGGCATGTAGAGATTGGCGCAGTCCTTCTCCGTGAGGGTATGTTCCACTTCGCCGATAGTCTTGCCCGTCATCAGCTTGTGGATGGCCATCTTGTTGTGCCAGGAAGTGCAGGCGCTCCAGATGAAGAGGGCGATGCAGCAGATGCCGGCTACCTGAGGCAGGAGTCGGGTGATGCGATCAATATGAATGGTAAGCCAACCGTAGAGCGGTTTGCTGAAGGAGGCAAAGAGTACCGATACTTTCCAGATGAAATGGCGGAAACGGCGGAAGGCGGTGAGTATCTGCACGAGGATGAGCAGCAATACCCAGCCCACACTACTGAAGATAACCTCGGTAGAGAGGCAGGCTGCGATGAAGTTGCTTGCCTCGCTGCTGTTGGTTTCGCCCACCAGCATGAGCATGGAAGGGTTGAGCGTGGAGCCGAAATTGACGAAGCAATAGACATCAGCTATCGCCACGGCATACAAGATGAGATAGAGCACACCTCTGATGCAGAAGCGTACTTTCTTAGGAATCAAAGCCAAGACGGCACAAACGATGTAGAGGTCGAAAAACAGTTCCAGATACAGGTTGTCGTAGAGCTCACCCCATCTCGGGAGCGTTACCACGGCAGTCAGTACGCCCAAAATATACATGAACGTAAAGAAGTTAGCATTACGTCGTATCGGTTCAAATGCCAGGCACAAAGCCTTCTTGATGTATTTCTTCCAATTCATATCTTCCATATTATAATTTCTCATTTCTCATTTCTCACTTCTCATTTCATAATATCTGCATGCCAAGTCCTCGATGGCTTCCGGCACCATTCCGTGGATACTTTTCCCCTGAAGAATCGCCTGGCGAATCTGGGTGCTGCTGATGTTGAGTAGGGGTGTCTCCACGATGGTTACTCCCTGTGGAACGGCTCCGATGCTTGCTCCCTGACGGGGATAGACCACGATAGGGTAGTGGGCGAGAATGTCGTCGTGATGAAACCACTTGTCGAAAGCGGCCCAGTTGTCTCCACCTATTAATAAGGTGAAGTCGATGTCGGGATAATCCTTGCTCAGCGCCTGGAGCGTATGCCAGGTATAGGAAGGTTTCGGAAGATGGAATTCATAGTTACAAGCCTTCAGCTGGCTTTCCCCTTTGAGCGCCTTTTCCACTAGTTCGAAGCGCAAGGAGTCGTCAAGCAGGTCGGTTGCTGCCTGCTTGAACGGATTCTGTGGTGAAACCATAAACCACACCTCGTCCAGTCCCGCCTTTTCGCAGAGGCTCTTGGCCAGAGCAATGTGACCGGTATGTATCGGGTTGAAACTTCCTCCGAATATTCCTACTTTCTTCATTCTTCGTTCTTCACTTAAAATTCTTCACTTGAATTCTTCACTCTTCGTTCTTCACTCTTCACTTAGGATTCTTCACTCTTCACTTAAAAAATCCTTGACGAGCTGATAAACCTCCTGCTGCGCCTTCTCCAAGTTGTCGTTTACTACTACATGGTCAAACTGTGGAGCAAAGGTCAGCTCATAGCTTGCCTTGGCAAGTCGCTGCTCAATCACCTCTGGTGCATCCGTACCACGACCATTCAGCCGGCGGCGCAATTCCTCTACCGAAGGAGGTTGCACGAAGATGCTCAAGGCACGCTCACCATAGAATTTCTTGATATTAACGCCACCCTTGACATCTACGTCGAAAATGACAGATTCGCCAGCATTCAGCTGGTTTTCCACCTGAGATTTCAGCGTGCCGTAGAAGCGGTCCTGATAAACCTCCTCGTATTCCAGGAACTCCTCATTAGCAATCTTAGCCTTAAATTCCTCAGGAGTGAGGAAGAAATATTCCACACCATTCTTTTCAGTACCACGAGGGGCGCGGGAGGTGCAACTGATAGAGAAGGCCAACTTCAATTCCGGGTGTTCCTTCATCAACCAGTTGACTATCGTGCTCTTTCCGCTGCCGGAAGGAGCGCTGAAAATTAATAATCCGTTCTTCATAATTATATCATTAATTTTATGATTCCAATTATAGTGCATTCAGCACCTGCTCCTTGATCTGCTCCAATTCGTCCTTCATCTTCACCACGATGTTCTGCATCTCAGCCTGATTGCTCTTAGAACCGGTGGTGTTGATTTCGCGACCCATCTCCTGAGCGATGAAACCGAGTTTTTTGCCTACGCCGTGACCTTCCTCGTTCATGGTCTCACGGAAATACTTCAGGTGGTTGGTAAGGCGCTGCTTCTCCTCGCTGATGTCGAGCTTCTCGATGTAGTAGATGAGCTCCTGCTCCAGGCGGTTCTTGTCGTAGTTGACTGAAGGAATCTGTTCCAGACCGCTCACGATGCTGGCACGGATTTTCTCCACGCGAGCTTTCTCGTATGGTTCGATGCTGGCAAGGAGTGCCTGAATATTATCCACTTTCTCCGTAAATTTCTTCTGGAGAGCAGCACCTTCCTGCTTGCGGAAGTCCACCAGATGACCGATGGCCTGCAAAATTGCACTTTTAGCAGCTTCCCACTCCTCTTCAGTCAATTCTTCCATTTCAGTTCGTGTTGTTACATCAGGAAGACGAAGAAGTGTGCCATACCAGTCTGTAGGCTCAGGAATACCGGTCTGAGCTGAAATCTGCTTGATTTGGTGGTAATAATTCTCTACAAGTGCAGCGTTGATAGGAGTCGCATCAGCACCCGCGCTTTTCTCTATCCAGATAGCAAAGTCAACCTTGCCTCTTTCCAGCATTTTAGCGATGATCTGGCGAATCTCCATCTCCTTTTCACGATAGAGAGGTGCTATACGTGTAGAGAGGTCAAAAGACTTGCTGTTTAATGACTTTATCTCTACATTAATTTTCTTTTCTTTGTAGGCAACGGTAGCTTTTCCGAAGCCTGTCATTGACTGTATCATATAATCTTTCACGTTAAA
>ERZ791626.2022-NODE-2022-length-11513-cov-2.972508_pt1 | contig 11513 bp, 16 predicted proteins | sample MGYA00510266_ERZ791626 | MGnify/ENA primary metagenome ERZ791626 (study PRJEB30046, sample SAMN00715208) | human gut metagenome | study: EMG produced TPA metagenomics assembly of the A metagenome-wide association study of gut microbiota in type 2...
GGGCCTGACCACGGCGGACGTGGCTCGCATCAAGGACATTGTGGTCAACGAGACGGACTACACCCCGGAGCAGATCAAGATCATGGAGGCAAATTAGTGGTTGTATTTTCCCGCTGCCGATGGTATAATACCAATGATTCGAATATACCAAAAGAACGGGAGTAAGATTGCTATGGCTGAAAATAAAGAGTATATCACCCGTCAGGAGAGCATGGGTACCATCCAGATCTCCGAGGATGTGGTGGCGTCCATCTCCAGCTCTGTGGCGCTGGAGACGGAGGGCGTGGGCGGCCTGCTCAACGCCAATATGGCGGATCTGGTGGGCGGCAAGAAGATGACCGCCAAGGGCGTCCGGGTGGAGATGGCCGAGGACGGCGTGGTGGTGAACCTGTTTCTCATGATCCGCTACGGTTTTGCCATCGCTGAGGTGGCTCAGAAGGTCCAGAACGCCGTCTATTCGGCGCTGGAGGGCATGACCGGCTTCCCGGTGAAGGCGGTCAACGTCCATGTGGGCGGCATCAGCTTCGACTGAGCAGACATAGGATACGAGAGAAAAGGACGAAACGGGTATGACACGCAACACGGCACGGGAGATCGCCGCCCATCTGGCGTATGAATGGAATTTTACGGACCTCCCGGTGGGGGAGTTTCTGGACCGGCGGCTGGCGCCGGAGTGCTTTGCGGAGCTGGCGCCGGAGTGCGGGCTGTACGCCGACGCCCCCAACGCCAAGCAGGCACAGTATATCCGCCGTCTGGTGGCGGGCGTGGCGGACCATGCGGCGGAGCTGGACGACTACATCGCCCGGTACGCACAGGGCTGGCGTTTCGAGCGCATCCCGCTGATGGCCTCTGCCGTCATGCGGGTGGCCATGTATGAGATCCTGTATATGCCGGATATCCCTCACGGTGTGGCCATCAGTCAGGCGGTGCAGATCGCCGGTAAGTATGAGTCCGCCGAGGTGGTGAAGTTCATCAACGGCATTCTGGCCAGCTTCCTGCGGGAAGAGGTCAAGGACTGACACATCACAGGCAGAGCAGGTGCGCTTGCTCTGCCTGCACTGCATTTTCAGGAAGGAGAAAGCGATGGAAAGCCAGATCTATACCGTATCGGAGGTCAACGGCTTCATCAAAAATGTCATTGACGGTATCCCTCAGCTCTCCGGCATCTACATCCGGGGGGAGCTGTCCAACTATAAGATATACCCCTCCGGGCATCACTACTTCACCCTGAAGGACGGGGAGGGCGCTCTGCGGTGCGTTATGTTCAAGGGCAGCGCCATGAAGCTGCGGTTCCGGCCGGAGAACGGGATGCAGGTCATCGCCTATGGCCGCATCAGCGTGTTTCCACGGGACGGGGCCTATCAGCTCTACTGCTCCCAGCTGTCGCCGGACGGCGTGGGGGATCTGTATGTGGCCTTTGAACAGCTGAAGGACAAGCTGTACCGGGAGGGACTGTTCGACGAGGGACACAAGAAGCCTCTGCCCCGATATCCCCAGCGCATCGCCATCGTCACCAGCTCTGCCGGGGCGGCGGTTCACGACATGATCCGCATCCTGCGGCGGCGCTACCCCTTATCTCAGGTGAAGCTGCTGCCGGTGCGGGTCCAGGGGGCCGAGGCCCCGCCGGAGATCGTGGGGGCCATCCGCTACGCCAACCGCTGGAAGCTGGCGGATGTGCTCATCACCGGCCGGGGCGGCGGCTCCATGGAGGACCTGTGGGCCTTCAACGACGAGCGGGTGGCACGGGCCATCTACGCCTCGGAGATCCCGGTGATCTCCGCCGTAGGCCATGAGCCGGATGTGACCATTGCCGACTTCGTGGCGGACCGCCGGGCTTCCACCCCCAGCAACGCCGCTGAGATCGCCGTGCCGGACATGGCCGAGCTGCTGCGGACGCTGGATGCCGCCCATTCCCGCATGACACAGTCGATACGCCGCGATATCGCCGCCCATTCCCGCCGTTTAGAGTCCCTGTCGAAAAAACGCGTCCTCACGGACCCGACCGCTTACCTGGCGGACCGCCGCCAGGATGTGGACCATATGACCCACCGGCTCTGTGCCGCCATGCGTGTGGTGACAGATGTCCAAAACCGCCGCTTCGGCGCGCTGGCCGCGTCGCTGGATGCCCTCAGCCCATTGAAGGTCCTGGGCCGCGGCTACGCCATGGCCCAGCGGCCGGACGGCACAGTGCTCCGCAGCGCCGATCAGGCGCGGATAGGGGAGACCCTGCGCCTGCGGCTGGCCGACGGCGCCCTGCGGTGCCAAGTAAAGGAAAAGGAGAACGAACATGGCAGCAAAAAAGACGTTTGAAGAGAATATGTCCCGGCTGGAGGAGATCGTCTCCCTGCTGGAAAGGGGTGACGCCACGCTGGGCGACAGCATGGCGCTGTTCGAGGAGGGCACCAAGCTGGTGAACGCCTGCCGCAAGGAGCTGGACACCGCCGAGCAGAAGGTGGTCAAGCTGTCCAAGGGCCCCGATGACGCGCCGGTGGAGCATGATTTTGCTGCGGAGGATTGAGCCATGGACTACGAAAGACACTACGAGCAGTACCGCGCGGCGGTGGAGGACTACCTTTCCGCCCTCTTTGCCGGCAGCGCACCCTATGACCGTCTCTACGATGCCATGCGGTACAGCGTGCTCTCCGGCGGCAAACGTATCCGCCCGGTGCTGACGCTGGAATTTGCCCGTCTGGGCGGTATCGACTGGCACCTGGCGCTGCCCTATGCCTGCGCGCTGGAGCTGGTGCACAACTATTCCCTTATCCACGACGACCTGCCCTGCATGGACGACGACGATCTGCGCCGTGGCAAGCCCACCAACCACAAGGTCTACGGCGAAACGCTGGCCATTCTGGCCGGCGATGCCCTCCAGCCCGAGGCCTTTCGTCTCATTGCCCAGGCGCCCGGTCTTTCCGCCGATAGCCGCGTCGCGGCGGTCGAGGTCCTGGCCCGGGCCGCCGGTGCCGACGGCATGGTGGCCGGACAGGTGCTGGACACCCTTTGCGATGTCCGAGATGAAGCCGGCCTGACCCAGCTGGACCGTCTCAAGACCTGCGCCATGATCTCCGCCGCAGCGGAGCTGGGCTGTGTGGCCGCCGGAATGGACGCGGAAAAGCGCCGTCAGGCCCGTGAATTCGGCGATGGCCTTGGTCTGGCCTTCCAGCTCCGTGACGATATCCTGGATGTGACAGGCGCACAGGAGGTGTTCGGCAAGCCCATCGGCTCCGACAAGGCGGAGGGCAAGGTCACGCTGGTGGATGTGAAGGGCCTGGAGCAGTGCCAGCGCGACGTGGAACAATACACCGCGCGAGCCAAGGCCGCTATTGCCGCCTGGCCTGATAATTCGTTTTTGCTGGAGCTTGCCGACCACATGGTAAATCGTGTAAAGTAATATCGCCTTACAGTTAATGCAGATAAATGCCCCGCGCCGTTTGGCGCGGGGCACCTTCTGTCATCTATCGTTCTGCGGTGCTGCCATAGTCACACAGCGCCCGCAGGGCGCAATTTTCACAGTCCGGCTTCCGTGCCATACACAGCGCGCGGCCATGGAGCACCATGCGGTGGCAGAAGTTGTTGGCCTCCTCCGGTGGAATGACCTTCCGCAGCTGCTGCTCCACCTTCAGCGGGTCCTTGCTGCCGTCCGTCAGTCCCAGCCGTCCGGTGATGCGGATGCAGTGGGTGTCGCAGACATAGCCGTCCTTTCCGTAGATATCACCCAGGATCAGATTGGCGGTCTTGCGCCCCACACCGGGCAGTGAGAGCAGATCCTCCATGTTGTCCGGGACCTTTCCGCCGAAGCGCTCCACCAGCATTTTTGCGGAGCCAACGATGTCCCGGGCCTTGGCCCGCCAGAAGCCGCAGGACTGGATATATGTACCTACCTCGTCCGCATCGGCGGCGGCAAAAGCCTCCAGCGTGGGATAGCGGGCAAACAGCGCCGGCGTCACCAGATTGACCCGCGCGTCGGTGCACTGCGCCGCCAGACGCACGGAGAACAGCAGCTCATAGTCCTTCTCATAGTCCAGCGAACACAGCGCGTCCGGGTACAGCGTCTTCAGCGCCGCGATAATGGTGCTGACCTGTTCCTTCGACTTCATGCGACATCACCTCATCCCAATTGTAACAGAGGTTGCAGAAAAAGGCAATCTGTGCTATACTGTTTCATAAGATTTTCCACAGAAGGGAGGCGGTGCCGCTATGCGTCCGCTGGCAGACGAGATACGGCCCCAGACGCTTGACGACGTGGCCGGACAGAAGCACCTGCTGGGCGAGGGGGCGCTGCTGCGCCGCCTGATCGAGAACGGCACCGATGCCAACCTCATTTTCTACGGTCCCTCCGGCACCGGAAAGACCACTGTGGCCAACATTATTGCCAGGCAGGCGAAAAAGGCGCTGTATACCCTTAACGCCACCACCGCATCCCTCCAGGATGTGAAGAATGTCATGGCGGATGTGGACACCATGATGGCTCCAAACGGTATCCTGCTGTACCTGGATGAGATACAGTATTTCAACAAGAAGCAGCAGCAGAGCCTGCTGGAATTCCTGGAAAACGGCAAGATCACCCTGATCGCCTCTACCACAGAGAACCCGTATTTCTATATCTACAACGCGCTCCTGTCCCGCAGCACGGTTTTTGAATTTAAGCCTCTGTCGGTGGAGGATACCATCCCCGCCGTGGAACGGGGCCTGCGTATCGAGCAGGAGAGGAGCCAGCTGCCCTTTACCTGGGAAGAGGATGTGCCCCGCACAGTGGCCGCCGGCTGCGGCGGCGATGTCCGAAAGGCCATCAACGCCGTGGAGCTGCTGTACCGTTCCGCCAAGCCGAAGGATGGCGGATTATATGTGACAAGGGATGATGCTTTACAGCTCAGCCAGTGCAGCGCCATGCGGTATGACAGGGAGGGGGATGACCACTATGACCTGCTCTCCGCCCTGCACAAATCCATCCGAGGCTCCGACCCGGACGCGGCGGTGTACTACCTGGGCCGTCTGCTGGTGGCGGGCGACTTGATCTCTCCCTGCCGTCGTCTGCTGTGCATCGCGGCGGAGGATATCGGCCTTGCGTACCCGCAGGCCATCACCGTCACAAAAAGCTGCGTGGACGCGGCGCTGCAGCTGGGCCTGCCGGAGGCGCGGCTGCCCCTGGCCGAGGCGGCGGTGCTGCTGGCCACCGCGCCCAAGTCCAACAGTGCCCACAACGCCATCATCGCCGCTATGGAGGATATTCAGCGCGGCGCGGTGGGTGACATCCCCCGGCACCTGAAGAACGTCCACGCCGACAGTACCGGCGCGGACAAAGCCCCGGTCTATAAGTACCCACACAATTACCCGGACCACTATGTGCAGCAGCGCTATCTGCCGGAGTCCTTGGGGGATACGCATTACTATGCGTACGGCGAAAACAAGACCGAGCAGGCCGCCAAGCGGTACTGGGACGACATTAAGGGGAAGAACGGAAATGGACCTGCGGTTACATGATGTTTTAGAGCTGAAAAAGGAGCACCCCTGCGGCAGTAAACGCTGGCAGGGGCTCCGCGTGGGCATGGATATCAAACTCCGGTGCCTCGGCTGCGGCCACGAGGTCATGCAGCCCCGGCGTAAGATCGAAAAAATGATACGGCGCATCGTGCCGAAGGAGGAATTGCAATGAGACCGAAATGGACAAGATACTTCGCCATGGGCATCGCCCTGCTGCTGGCCATCGTTATGGCCGTAACGCTGGTCCTGCCGTACCTGGGACTGTGAGGCTGCCATGAAGCACTGTATTCTGGCAAAATTCACTCCGGAGGCCAAGGCGCAGCGCGCCGCGCTGCTGCCGCGTATCCGGGAGATATTCTCCGCCGCGGCGGATATTCCCGGCGTTCACGGCGCGGAGGTCATTCCCAACTGCGTGGACCGGGACAACCGTTACGACGTGCTCATTCGTCTGGATATGGACCGCGAGGCCCTTTCCCTGTACGATGTGTCCGCCATGCACCACCGGTGGAAGGACGAGTTCACGCCCCTGCTGGAGAAGAAGGCCATCTTTGACCATGAATCATAACCACCAGTTTACTGGTGGTTATGATTTTCTATTAGCGGGAGAGCCGCCATACAGACAACTGGTGTGTTGCATGGTTTCTGTGCTGTCCTCCGCGCTGGCCCATACCATTCTTTACAGCCCGTGGGTCATCTATTTCCTCTGTATTGCTTTGGACAAAAGCTTTGAAGAATTATTCTATTTTTGGGAGGCCGCTATGGATAATGTATTGCTTTTGATTTTTGGTATATTTTTGTCGGTGCTCGGCATCTTGAATATCAAAGGGAATATCAGCACCATACATTCCTATAACCGCAGGAAAGTGAAAGAAGAGGACATCCCCAAATACGGTAAGGCGGTGGGGACGGGAACGGTCATTATGGGGGCGTCCCTGATCTTGGCGTATTTCGCCACATTCTGGAATGAGGCGGCAATAGATTATATCATCTTTCCGGCGATAACTATTGGCCTGGCCTTTATCCTATATGGGCAGATCAAATACAATCACGGTATTTTTTGACCCGTAAAAAACGCACCCTCGTGAGGTTGATCCTCATGAGGTATAGAAAAGGTGCCAATAAGGTGTCAACAACAGCCATAAAAGAGCAACAAAAGCTATAGCAAAATGTATACCAAAATGACGCGGAATGTCAATGAAAAGCGGTGACGGATGGATTATAAAGCGGTAACGAACCGGTTACAAATGCTGCGGTGCCCGCCTGGTTGCGACGTTTTTTTTCGTCCCGCCGCTCTATAATAGTGGCAGGTGAGGCAATGACTGTGGTGTATCTGGACCGCGTTTTCCTGCTCAACAGCGTGGTAGACTATCTGCTTTTCCTATGTGCCGCAAGGCTTTGCGGCTTTCCGCTGCATCGAAGGCGGCTGATTTTTTGCGCGGTGCTGGGCGGCGTTTACGCGGCTGCGGTCTTTATTTCCGAGCTTGCATTTTTGGCTCACCCGGCGATCCGATTGGCCTTTGGAGGCTTGCTGGCGCTTGCCGCGTTTCGCCGTTTCCGCCCGGTCCTCACATTTTTTTTGCTTTCGGCCGCCCTCGCCGGCACCCTGCTGGCCCTCGGCCTGGCCTTTGGCTCGGTGGCGGGACTGGCACAGCGGTTGTATTACGCCGATGTTAGCTGGCAAGCGCTTATACTGGTCAGTATATTGTTTTACGTGCTTCTCCGGCTTTTTGCCGGTCAGGCAGCACGTCATGGAGGGGGAGAATTGTTGCAGATCAAAGTATCTGTCGGCGGAAGGATACAAACCGTTACCGCCCTGCACGACACGGGTAATACACTGAGGGATCCGGTTACCGGGTGTCCGGCGCTGGTAATGGAGCGCCGTTCCGCAGATGCATTATGGACACCGGCGGTGGCCGATGTTTTGGCAGAGCAGCTGTCTCCGGAAGAGAAAATGGCAAAGCTGCACCGAATAGGTTGTCCGGTACGGTTTACACTGCTGCCTTTTCGCGCGGTGGGGACGGCTGCAGGCCTGCTGTTGGCAGCCTGTAGCGATTACATAGAAGTGAATGGCAAACGCTATCCACGGACACCCGTCGCGCTGTCGGAGCAAGCTGTCAGTGATGGCGGCGGGTATCACGCCCTGTGGGGGGCAATGGAAGGGAGAATAGGGCATGGCAAAGCTTCTGATTTGGCTGAAACGCCTGTGGCACAGCGTATACAGGCCGGATAAGGTCATGTACATCGGCGGGAGCGATACGCTGCCGCCGCCCTTACCGAGAGATGAGGAGTCTGTGCTACTGGAAAAGCTGAATACCGGCGATTTTCAGGTGCGGCAGACGCTGATCGAACACAACCTGCGGTTGGTGGTTTACATAGCCAGACGTTTTGAAAATACCGGTATCCATATAGAGGATCTGATCTCCATTGGCACTATCGGATTGATCAAGGCGGTCAATACGTTCCGGACAGATAAGAATATCAAGCTGGCTACCTACGCCTCACGGTGTATTGAGAATGAAATTCTCATGTACTTGCGGAAGAACGGCGCACAACGGACAGAAGTCAGCTTCGATGAGCCGCTGAATACCGACTGGGACGGAAAAGAACTGCTGCTCAGCGACGTACTGGGGACTGACAGCGATGTGGTCATGCGGCCCATTGAAGCGGATGTGGACCGGCAGCTGCTGCAAACGGCGGTATCGCACCTCAGTCCGAGAGAGAGGGATATCATCACCATGCGGTTTGGCCTGGGCGGTATCAAGGAGCTCACCCAAAAGGAGGTGGCGGATCGATTGGGGATTTCGCAGAGCTACATATCACGGCTGGAGAAGCGTATCATCCTGCGACTGCGGCGAGAATTGCAGAAAATGAACTAAAGGCTGTGAAGGAGTATACCTTCACAGCCTTTGCGCGATCAAATATTATTGTAAGGATAGGGCGGCCGGACGGTTGACCACCATCATATTGTAGTAACGCAGCAAATGATAATCATCCTTATCCAGCTTGATGGTGCCCAGCAGGCGGTCGTTTTCCTCCAGCGGCTCTTTAGAGATCAGCGCCTTCAATGCAATGGGTGCAAAGAACGGGGAGGAGCCGATACCGGATACCAGTCCCACGGCGGGCATACGGTTCTGCATGGGATTGAGCATACAGATATACATCTTTTCCGCCTCGTTGATCTGATTGGTCAACACCATGTGGGTGATGGTGTCGTAAGCCTTCATCTCTCCGGTGAACAGATGCTGGCAACGGTCCGGGTCGGAGAAGGACGCCACGCCCATATACAACGTGACCTCGACACTCTCGTGGTCCACTGACTGAGAAAACCGAAGAAGTGAGCGTACCATCTGGCGAATACGGCCATCATAGTAGTACATATAGGCCAATGTCTGATTGAAGTAGCTATTCTTAGGTAACGCCGGCTCCGCATGGAACATGGGGGGCTGATAATCGATGAAGCATTTTAGATCAATATCCAGTGCCTGCGCAATCTCGTACAGTGTTTCGATGTCGATGGTAATGGCACCGTTTTCGTACTTGGACAGCGTCGCTTTGCTCTTATTGATCATGGCGGAGAATTGCTCGATGGTATAGCCGCGGCTCTTGCGGTATTTTTTGATGCGTTGTCCCACAAAATAAGAAAAAGAGCTCAAAAGCGACACCTCCTTATAATGGAGTAATGATACCAAACGTTTGGTAGGAAGTCAATAGTTTTTTTCTGTGAAGGAAACCTTTTTCACTGGCCTTTTCTTTTTAATAAACCATTCGGTGAAAATAGTAGTAAATAAAAGAAAGCCCCGGCAACCATACGGATGCCGGGGGCCAAAATGATGTAAGAATGTATGAACGACTTACTTAGCGGCTTCCATGCCGGCCAGCAGAGCCTTCTTGTTGCCCTCCAGGAAGCGGGCCTTTTTCTCACCCAGCTCGATGCGGATAGCTTCCATCATGCTTTCCACGGAGGTGACGGGAGCCTTGGCCAGGGTCGCGCCCAGGATGGCCACGTTGGCACCCTTGGGGTTGCCGATGGATTCGGCAATGCCGTTGGCATCGCAGTACACCACGGTGATATCATCGCGAACCGCTTTGCGGTCGATGATGGAGCTGTTGATGACCAGAACGCCGCCGGGCTTCACGTGTTCCTCGAACTTGTCCAGAGAGGGACGGTTCATCGCTACGATCACGTCGGCCTTGTCCACCAGAGGGGAGGCAACGGGGTCATCGGAGACGATGACGGAACAGTTGGCGGTACCGCCGCGCATCTCGGGGCCATAAGAGGGCAGCCAGGAAACGTGCTTACCGTCCAGCATGCAAGCCATGGCGACGAACTTACCGATCAGCAGCATACCCTGACCGCCGAAACCGGCGAAAATAAAGGTTTTTTCCATGTTACTTCGCCTCCTTGTCTTTGTAAACGCCCAGAGGATAGTAGGGGATCATGTTCTGCTCCAGCCAGTTCATAGCTTCCACCGGAGACAGGCCCCAGTTGGTGGGGCAGGTGGACAGCACTTCGATCATGGTGAAGCCCTTACCCTCCATCTGCAGACGGAAGGCCTTGGCAATGGCCTTCTTGGCCTTGGCGATGTTGGCAGTATTGTTGACCGCCACGCGCTCAATGTAGTAAGAACTGGGAACAGCGGCCAGCATCTCGCACATCTTGATAGGCAGACCACTCCACTCCTCGCTGCGGCCAGCAGGGCAGGTAGTTGCCTTTTGGCCGATCAGGGTGGTGGGGGCCATCTGACCGCCGGTCATGCCATAGATCGCGTTGTTGACAAAGATGGTGGTGATCTTCTCGCCGCGGTGGGCGGCGTGAACGATCTCCGCGGTACCGATAGACGCCAGGTCACCGTCGCCCTGATAGGTGAATACCAGAGTATCCTTGCCGACGGAGCGCTTGATACCGGTGGCAACAGCGGGTGCGCGGCCGTGGGCAGCCTCGTACATATCGCAGTTGAAATAGTCGTAGGCAAACACGGAGCAGCCGACAGGGGCCACACCGATCACTTTGCCGTCTAATTTCATCTCGTCGATGACCTCGGCTACCAGACGGTGGATGATGCCGTGGTTGCAGCCGGGGCAATAGTGGAACTGCTTGTCAGTCAGCAGCTTAGTCTTTTCGAACAGTACAGCCATCTTATTTACCCTCCTTCATGCTCAGGATCTTGGTGACGATCTCGTCGGTAGAGGGCATCTGGCTGCCGCAATGACCGAAGAAGTCAACGTGCTTGGCGCCATTGATGGCCAGCTTTACGTCCTCCAGCATCTGGCCTTCGTTCAGTTCAACGTCCAGAACGGCCTTCACGCCGGGCTGGCAGCAGGCCTCACGCACAGCGTCATAGGGGAAGGGCCACACAGTGATGGGGCGGACCAGGCCGACGTTAATGCCTTTTTCCTTCAGCTCGGCGATAGCGCTCTTGGCGATACGCGCCACGGTGCCGAAGGCAGTAATGATGTACTCAGCGCCTTCGCAGTTGTAGCTTTCCCACATCTGCTCGTTGGCAACGACTTCCTTGTACATGGCCTGCAGCTCGTCATTGTGGACAGCCAGGCTCTCGGTATCGATGTAGATAGAATTGATAATGCCGCGCTTAGCGGGATCATCGCCGGGCTTCCAGCCGGTGCAGGCCCAGGGCTTCTTCTCCGGGTCTACCTTGTAATCCACCATCTCGGGCAGCTCCACGGGCTCCATCATCTGAGCGATGATGCCGTCCGCCAAGAACAGCACGGGGATACGGTACTTTTCGGCCTTGTCATAGGCGATCATCATCAGGTCGATGGCCTCCTGTACAGAAGCGGGGGCGAAGGTCAGCAGGTGATAGTCGCCGTTGCCGCCGCCCTTGACACCCTGGAAATAGTCGCCCTGGGATGCCTGGATATTACCCAGACCGGGGCCGCCGCGCATCACGTTGATGATGACAGCGGGAACCATGGCGCCTGCGCAGTAGGAGATACCTTCCTGCTTCAGGGACACGCCGGGGCTGGAGGAGGAGGTGATGACGCGGGCGCCGGTACCGGCAGCGCCATACACC
>ERZ791626.2026-NODE-2026-length-11490-cov-2.536423_pt1 | contig 11490 bp, 10 predicted proteins | sample MGYA00510266_ERZ791626 | MGnify/ENA primary metagenome ERZ791626 (study PRJEB30046, sample SAMN00715208) | human gut metagenome | study: EMG produced TPA metagenomics assembly of the A metagenome-wide association study of gut microbiota in type 2...
CCCGCCAGCAGCAGGGCAGCGAGAGTCAGGGATGCGAGTTGGAGCTTTTTCATGCTTTCCTTACCTCATTCTATACATATTTTATCAAGCAATAGCGGGAGGCAGCGCGGGCGGATAGGGAATCCGCCCCTACGGCGTGGCAGGGCATCACATCGGACGCAGGCCGGACATGCCCGGCCCCTGCCGTGCTTTCCCAAAAACCAAAAAACTGCCCGGAGCTTACCCTCCGGGCAGAATGGGTCTTTCTCAGCCGTTCAGGGAATCGATGGCGGCCCCGGCATGGTCAACGTAGAGCTGCTGGATGTCGCCGATCTCGCCCAGACCTGCGATCTGGGTGTCGACGCTCTCAAAGCAGTCGGCGGCGTTGAACTGGCTCAGCCAGGAATCGTCCTCGGCACCGGCCATGTCGTTGTTGGCGTGGTCACCGGCGACGACCATCAGCGGGCGCAGGATGACCTTGGTGTAACCGGCCTCCTTGACCTTCTCGATAACGGCATCGCAGGCGGTGTCCTCGGGCTCACCCTCAACGGTGCCGATAAAGACGTTGTCATAGCCCAGCGTCTGCATCGCGGTCTGCATCTGGCTGTAGCTGACCTTGGCGGTGTGGGACGTGCCGTGGCCCATAAAGACAAAGGCGGTGCCGTCCGCAGCGGCGGCAACGGCGTCGTCATATCCGGCGGTCTTGACGGCCTCGGCGGTGATGGCGGCGGCTACGGCCTCCTTGTCGGCGTTGATGACGGTGGCATCTTCTCCGACCTCGCCCAGCAGGGGTTCGGCAATGGCAACGCTGTCGAACTTGTCCCTGTACTGCTCAACCGCCTCGCACATCTCGTCGTACTCGGCGCCGTGCATCAGGTGCGTAGGCTGGACAACCAGATTCTTGACACCGTTGGCAACGGCACGCTCAAGCGCCTGGTCCATGTTGTCGATCTTCTCGCCGTCGCGGGCCTGAACGTGGTTGATGATGATCTGCGCGGTGAAGGCGCGGCGGACGCTCCAATCCGGGTAGGCGGCCTGCAGGGCGTCCTCGATGCCCTTGATGTCAGCGGCGCGGCTGCCGTTGAAGGAGGTGCCGAAGCTGACGACCAGCAGCTCATTTTCGCCGATGTCGTCGGCATTGCGCGGGTCGTCCTTGCCGGCGTCGCCGGTGTCGCGGCCAAAGTAGTCGGGGTCTGCGTTCTCGCCCTCGACCAGCTCCTTCTGGGTGTCGGTCAGGGCATCCCAGGCAGCCTTAGCGGCCTCGCACTGGGCATCGGTGTCGGCGCTGCGCTCCTGCACGTAGATGGCGTCGATCAAATCGGCGCAGTTCTTAGCGGCCACTTCGTCTGCATCTCCCTCGTCTGCGGTCTTTTCTGCATCTTCTGCAGTGCTTTCTGCGGCGACGGTGCTCGCGGCAGCGCTGTCAGTGCTCGCGGCGGTGCTGCCGCAGCCGACCAGCAGGGCGGCGGACAGTGCTGCGGCCATGGCGACGGCGGCAGCTTTTCTGTAGGTGATCCTTCTCATGTGTTTTTGCTTCCTTTCCTTGTTTAAAACCGGGAGACAGTACGGGAGAGAACAGCAGGGCACACGGAAATTGACCCCGTAAAAAACGAGGTCCTTTGCGTGCAGAATGGCAACACAAAAGACCCCGTATTTTAAGCAGGTGCTTTGCGGTACAACCAATTCCTCGTGATCTGGGGCGGTGCGCCCCCGTACCCGGCAGCAGGCAGGTTTCCTGGCTGAAAGTTCAACGCCTGCCGCCGCCTTCCCGGGTCAAAACCCAGTGACCGGTGCAAATGCACCCGGGCCGCGGGCTCCCTTATCACAGTGACGAGATCGTGCGGGATTTGCACCCGCTTCCCTTTTACCCTTTCCCATGCGCCGAACGGCGGCATAAAAAGGCACCTGCTGTCGTATTCAGTTTTACGGTGTAAAGTATAACACAATGCGGTGAGAAACGCAAGAGTGCGTCGGTTTCAATTTTGCCTTTATACGCTTTATACGATTGTGAACTGGCACGCCCGCATGGCGTCCAGCGCCGTTTGGTGGGACTGGGGCGTGACCCCGGCGCAGCAGTCGGACAGGATTTCGATTTCCGTCTCCGGGAAGGCCGCGCGCAGCACCATGGCGTTGCTGATGACGCAGATGTCGGTGCACAGGCCGACGAATTCGGCAGACTGTAAATCCGGCAGGCTCTTGAGATAGCGAACGAGCGCCTCCGAGCCGAATGAGGGCTTGTCGAAGATCATTGCGCCTGCGGTATCGAGCGCGGGGTCGAGCTGCCAGCCGTCGGTGTTTTCAATGCAGTGGGGCACGGGAAGGTTTTTGCCCTCCTGTGTGTCCAGATAATTTTTGTGATGGGTATCGCGGGTGAAGACGATGGTCTTGCCCGCTTTTTTGGCCTGCACGATTTTTTCGGCCACGCGCGGGACGATGGCAAGCGCTTCTTTTGTGCCAAGCGCGCCGGAAATAAAGTCCTTCTGCATGTCCACGACGACAAGAATGTCCATGATCGATGCCTCCTGTAAGGTTGTTTGAGAAAAGCATAGCACGTTTCGTGAAAAAAACAACCGTTATTTTACTTGACAAGCGGCGGGAGAGTCCGTATACTATGAAAACATAAAATATTTTATATAAAATTTTGAATCTGAATCGGAAAGGAAGTACAGCCATGCTGCATGAGAGCATTTTGAAGCTGTACCGCAGACTTCGGCTCGATGGCTACCGCAAGCTCTTTGGCGCGGTGCAGGAGCGGGAGGGAAGCCTCAGCGCGATGGAGGCGTTTTCGGCGGATCTTATCAATCTGCTCGGAGAGCCGACGCTCAAGGAGTTTGCCGAATACAGCGGCATTTCTCAGCCGAATGCGACCTACAAGGTCAATGCGCTGGCGAGCAAGGGGTATGTGGAAAAAGTCGTATCTGCCCCAGACCGGCGGGAGATCCGGCTGAGAACCGGGAAGAAGTTTGCACAGTATTTTGACGAAGACCGGCCGGTGATCTGCGCGGCGGCGGAGAAGGTGCACACGCAGTTTTCAGAAGAAGAAATTGACGCGGCGCGGCGGGTGCTGGACGCACTGCTGGAGGCCATGCAGGATGGAACCAGTCAAAAAAGCTGACGCCTTTTTGACACGCGAAGGAAGGAACAGAAATTATGATCGATTTATTTGAAAAGTGCTACAAACCGGGCATTGCGGACGAAGCGAAGGCGCGCGGCATTTATCCGTATTTCCATGCGCTCGAGTCCAAGCAGGACGTGACGGTCATCATGGAGGGCAAGCGGCGGATCATGCTGGGCTCGAACAACTATTTGGGGCTGACGACGAATGAAAATGTCATCCGCGCGGGTGTGGAAGCCTATGAGGCGTTCGGCTCCGGCTGCTCGGGCTCGCGGTTTTTGAACGGAACGCTCAAGCTGCATCTGGAGCTCGAAAAGGAGCTGGCGGCGTTTTTGCGCAAGGATGAGGTTGTGACGTTCTCGACAGGCTTTCAGTCGAACCTCGGCATCATCAGCGCGCTCGTAGGGCTTCGTGACTATGTCATCATGGACAGAGAGAACCACGCAAGTTTATATGACGGGTGCCGCCTTTCCTACGGGACGATGCTCCGCTACCGGCACTCGGACATGCAGGACCTGGAGAAGAAGCTCCAGAAGGTGCCGGAGGGCGCAGGGTGCCTCATTGTGACGGACGGCGTGTTTTCCATGGGCGGAGACATTGCGAACCTGCCGGAAATCTGTCGGCTTGCCGAGCAGTATGGCGCGCGCGTGATGGTCGACGATGCGCATGGCCTTGGCGTTATCGGCGAGGGCGGACGCGGAACGGCGAGCTACTATGGCCTGGAAGACCAAGTGGATGTGTATATGGGCACGTTCTCCAAATCGCTTGCAAGTCTTGGCGGCTATATGGCGGCGGCCAGCCGCGTGGCGGACTACGTGCGGCACAATTCGCGGCCCTTTATCTTTTCCGCGTCCATCCCGCCCGCGAACTCCGCAGCCGCTTTGACGGCGCTGCGGGAGCTGGAGCAGCACCCGGAGCTGGTCACAACATTGCAGGGGAATGCGCTGTATTTAAGACGCCGGCTGGAGGAGAACGAAATTAAAATGCGTCCGTCGAACGGCGACATTGTGCCGATCATTCCGATCTACACGTATGAGCCCATCGAGACGCTCACGATTGCGAAGGAGCTCTATGACGCGGGCGTGTATGTCAATTCGTCGCTTCCGCCTGCGGCCGCGCCGCATGAGTGTTTGCTCCGCACGAGCCTGATGGCGACGCACACGCACGCGCTCATTGACGAGGCGGTCGGAATCATGAAGGATGTACTCAGGAGGCATGATTTATAATGGAAAAGATTTGCGTCATCACGGGGGGAACCTCGGGCATCGGAAAATGCACGGCGGAGGCGATGGTGAAAAAGGGCTACACGGTCTATGAGCTCAGCCGCCGGGAGGCCGGGAACCCCGGCATGTACCACATTCCGACCGATGTGACGGACCCGGAGGCCTGCCAGCGGGCAATTGACGAGGTGTGTTCGCAGGCAGGAAGAATCGATGTGATGATCAACAATGCCGGCTTCGGCATTTCGGGCGCAATCGAGTTTACGCCCATCGAGCAGGCGAAGCGTCAGCTGGACGTGAACTTTTTCGGCATGGTGAACATGAACCATGCGGTCATTCCCGTCATGCGCAAGCAGGGGTTTGGACGGATCGTGAATTTGAGCTCGGTCGCGGGCGCAATTGCGATTCCGTTTCAGGCGTTTTATTCGGCGAGCAAGGCGGCGATCAACTCGTACACGATGGCGCTGGCAAATGAAATAAAGCCCTTCGGAGTTACGGTCTGCTGCGTCCAGCCGGGCGATATCCAGACGGGGTTCACCGCGGCGCGGCAAAAGATCATCGTTGGCGACGATATCTATAACGGCCGGATTTCGCGCTCGGTCGCGGGCATGGAAAAAGACGAGACAACCGGTATGAAGCCGGAACAGGCGGGCGCGTTCGTCTGCCATGTGGCAACGAAAAAGGGCGTAAGACCCATCAACACGATCGGGCTTTCGTATAAATTTTTCTGCGTTTTGCAGAAGCTTTTGCCGGCGAAGACGCTCAACTGGCTCGTCGGCGTGGTCTACGCGAGATAAGGAACAAACGGGACGGAGCGATCCGCCCCGTTTTTTTGCGGGCTTTGCCGGGAATAAAGGCACGGCGGCGGGGGAAGACTGATGATGGCGGAGCGAGCAGAGATGCTCTTGTAATTTTGAACAAAAAACGTTTCCAATTTACATCAAAATGCTGAATTATCAGAAAACGCAAAATTTTCTCTTCCCAAAGGCAAAAAATGTAGTATAATATGGGCAATGGAGATGGAAACGTTTCCAACATGATAGCAATCATGTGAAAATTAACAGGAGGAATTACCAATGAAAAAGCTTATCGCATTGTTCCTGGCGCTGGTTCTGGCGCTTGGTCTGATGGCTTGCGCATCGTCCGCCAACACCGAGACGACCACGCAGCCGGCCGAGACGACCGCTTCCGCCGAGGAGACCAAGACCGAAGAAGCGGCTCCCGCCGAGGAAGCCACCGAAGAGGCTGCTCCCGCAGCTGCAGGTTCCGTCTACTGGCTGAACTTCAAGCCGGAGTCTGACGAAACGCTCCAGAAGGTCGCTGCCATGTACACCGAGAAGACCGGTGTTCCGGTCACGGTCGTGACTGCCGCTTCCGGCACGTACAACGAGACTCTGACCGCTGAGATGGACAAGAGCAAGATGCCCACGCTGTTCGTCGTCGGCAACCAGGCTGCTATCTCCACATGGGGCGACTACTGCTACGATCTGACCGGCACGCCCATCGCCAACGAGCTGACAACCGACGCTTACAACCTCTATGACGAGGACGGCAAGCTCTGCTCCATCGGCTACTGCTACGAGTGCTACGGCATCATCGTCAACAAGAAGCTTCTCTCCGAGGCCGGCTATGACATCGCCGACATCAAGAACTTCGAGGCTCTGAAGACCGCTGCCGAGGACATCCACGCCCGCGCTGCCGAGCTTGGCTTCGACGCTTTCACGTCTTCTTCCATGAGCTCGGACTCCAGCTGGCGCTTCACCGGCCATCTGGCAAACCTCGAGTACTACTATGAGTCCGTGGACGATCCCGCTGCTTGGGAATCTTGCCCGGCTACCATCACCGGCAAGTATATGCAGAACTACAAGAACCTGTGGGATCTGTACATCAACAACTCTGCAACGAATCCTGCCGATCTGGCTGCCGGCGGCTTTGACGCACAGGCTGAGTTCGCAGAGGGCAAGGCTGTGTTCTATTCGCAGGGCAACTGGGAATGGTCCGCGCTCCAGGAGAAGGGCATGAACGCTGACGATCTGACCATGATCCCGTACTACTGCGGCGTGGACGGCGAAGAAAAGGCCGGCCTTAACTGCGGCACCGAGAACTGCTGGGCTGTCAACGCAGAAGCTTCCGAGGAAGACATTCAGGCGACCCTCGACTTCATGTACTGGATGGTCACGGACGCTGACGCTTCGCGTCTTCTCGTCGACTCCTTCGGTGTTATGCCTTACAAGCAGGCTGTCGAGTCCACCAACCCGTTCCTGAAGATTGCCAACGAGTACACCGAAGAAGGCAACTATGTCATGCCTTGGGTCACCAACTTCCAGCCGAACGTTGACGCTTACCGCGAAGCGCTCGTCGCCGCGATGAACCAGTATGACGCCGACCAGACCGACGCCAACTGGGAGCTCGTGAAGACCGCGTTCGTCGACGGCTGGGCTGTTCAGTATCAGGCTGCCAACGGTTAACGATTGACGAGTCTTTTGCCAATTGTGCATTGACACGCATAACTGAATGAACTTTGGACGGGGCGAGCATGCCGCTCGCCCCGTTTTCCAAAACAGGGAGCTTTCTCCCAATACCATGCCGGGCGCTGCATGAGGCGTCCGGCGTGCGATGAAATCACGCGGGAGGCTGCAATTCCACGAAACGGATGCGGTGCTTTCGATAAAAAGATGAGGAGTGAGGATGTTGAAGCGTAGAAGAGATCCCGCAGCGGTCAACAGCCGCCTGATTCGAAGACCGATTCAGCGGATGTTCTGGCTGTTTTTGCTTCCGATGACGGGAGCGTTCTGCATCGGGTTCGTGTATCCGTTTTTGAAGGGCCTGTTTTTGTCCTTCTGCAAGTTCAAGACGACGAGTAAGTGGACGTGGGTGGGACTTGCAAACTATGGAAAGGCCTTTGCCGACGAAAGCTTCCGGTATTCGTTCGGCTACACGGCGATCTTCGCCATTGTGTCGCTGATCATCATCAACGTCCTCGCCTTCGCGGTAGCCTACGCGCTGACGCAGGGCATCAAGGGGACGAACGTGTTCCGGACCGTCTTCTTCATGCCGAACCTCATTGGCGGCATCGTGCTGGGCTACATCTGGAGTATGATCTTTGACGGCGTTCTGAGCCATTACGGAACGTCGATCCTGCTCAACTCAAAGTTCGGCTTCTGGGGGCTTATCATCCTCATGTGCTGGCAGCAGATCGGCTATATGATGATCATTTACATTGCCGGACTGCAGGCTGTGCCGGAGGATATGCTGGAGGCCGCGAAGATCGACGGCGCGAACAAGTGGCAGACGCTCTGGAAGGTCACAATTCCGAATGTGATGCCGTCCATTACGATCTGCATGTTCCTGACGCTTACCAACGGCTTCAAGCTCTTTGACCAGAACCTCGCGCTCACCGGCGGCCAGCCGTATATCATCAATCCCGACGGCACGACGGTCCACACGACGGAGATGCTGGCGCTCAACATCTACAACACCTTCTACGGCCAGAACGCCAACGCCAGAGGCACGGCGCAGGCCAAGGCGGTTCTGTTCTTCGTTCTGGTTGCGGCCATCGGCCTCATCCAGCTGAGCGCAACACGGAAAAAGGAGGTCCAGCAGTGATGAAAAACAGCGCGTTATCCAAGGAAAAGCAGGCCAAGCGGGCGCTGACGATTTTCTTCTCGGTGCTCTGCGTGTTCTACGTGATGCCGGTTCTGCTGGTGCTGCTCAACTCCTTCAAGGTCAATACGTTTGTCAAGACCGATACCTTCGGCTGGCCGCACGGCGAGAGCTTCGCGGGCTGGAGCAATTTTGTCAAGGGCATGACGTTCGGCAACTATCCGTTCTGGAAGTCGGCGCTTTACAGCGTGATCATTACGGTTCTGTCGACGGCGCTGATTCTGCTGTTTACGTCGATGGCGGCGTGGTATATTTCGCGCGTGAACTCCGTTCTTTGCCGCGTGATCTACTATCTTTGCGTGTTCTCGATGGTCGTGCCGTTCCAGATGGTCATGTTTACGCTGTCGAAAACGGCCGATACGCTGAAATTAAATACGCCGTGGACGATCCCGGTCATTTATCTGGGCTTTGGCGCGGGACTGGCGGTTTTCATGTTCACGGGCTTCGTGAAGGCGATTCCGCTGGACATTGAAGAGGCGGCGGCGATTGACGGCTGCGGCCCGCTGCGGACCTATTTCTCGGTTGTGCTGCCGATGCTGAAGCCTACGATGATCTCGGTCGGCATTCTGGAGATCATGTGGATCTGGAACGACTATCTGCTTCCGTATCTGGTGCTCGACCGGACGAATTACCTCACGATTCCGATCCACATCCAGTACCTCAAGGGAAGCTACGGCACGGTCGACCTCGGCGCGACGATGGCGCTCATTCTGCTGTCGATCATCCCGGTCATTGTGTTCTATCTGACGTGCCAGAAGCACATCATCAAGGGCGTGGCCGCGGGCGCAGTCAAAGGATAAGGCAGAAAAACGGAAGGGGAGTGACCCGGTTGACGATCAAGGACTTAGCCAAGCTCAGCGGGTACTCGCTGGGAACCGTATCGCGTGTGCTCAACAACCAGCCGAACGTCTCCGAGCAGGCGCGGAAAACCATTCTGGCGCTCGTCGAGGAGCACGGCTTTGAGCGAAACGCGAGCGCGCAGTTACTCAAGCAGCAGCGGACAAAGAGCGTTCTCATCGTTGTCAAGGGCACATCCAACGAGATGTTCGCGGCGATGGTGGAAAAGCTCCAGTCGCTCTTTGCGGACACCGACCACCCCGTCATTGCCGACTTCATCGATGAAGACGACAACGAGGTCCGGCGGGCGGCGCAGCTGTGCCGGGAGAGAAAGCCGAGCGGCGTTCTGTTTCTCGGCGGCAACAACGAAAACTTCCGGGGCGATTTCGGCAGGATCGACGTGCCGAGTGTGGTCGTGACGAACGACGCCAGAGAGCTTGGTTTTCCGAATCTCTCGAGCGTCTCGACCGACGACTGCAAGGGCGCGGCCTGCGCGGTGGAGCATCTGCTTGCCTGCGGACACCGGGACATCATCGTCCTCGGCGGCGACCGCGCGATTTCCGACACCAGCGCCAAGCGCTATGAGGGCTGTGTCGAAGCGTTCCGGAAAAACGGCTTGACATTTGACGATGAAACGATGTATTATACCGGCCGGTATTCGTATGAATTCGGCTACAACGGCATGAAGCAGGCGCTGCGCGAGCGGAAGAAGCTCACGGCGGTGTTCGCGATGGCGGACGTGATTGCGATCGGCGCGATCCGGGCGCTGTTTGACGAGGGGCTTCGCGTGCCGGAGGACATTTCTGTCGCGGGCTACGATGGACTGCGCATCGGGGGCTACTTTGTTCCGAAGCTGACGACCATCGCGCAGTCGGTGGACTTACTGGCGGAGTGCTCGTTTGATCTGCTGCTTTCTTGCATGCAGGGCGCGCAGGCGCAGCACCTGACGGTGCCGTTCCGCTTACTGACGCGGCAGAGCGTCCGGCAAATCACAGAAATAGAGGGATGATTATGGAACGAAGCAGCGGAATCCTGCTGCATATCACGTCCTTGCCGTCGAAATACGGCATTGGCAACCTCGGCAAAGAGGCTTACGCGTTTGTGGACTTTCTCAAACAGGCGGGGCAGAAATACTGGCAGATTCTTCCGCTTTGCCCGCCGGGGTATGGAGATTCGCCGTATCAGGGCTTCTCGACGTTTGCGGGCAATCCGTATCTGATTGACCCCGAGCAGCTGGTCGAGTGCGGCTGGCTGCGGCAGGAGGTTTTGGACAGCGTAGAGTGGTCGCAGCAGGACGATCAGGTCGACTTCCGGAAGATGTATGACGAGCGGCTTCACATGCTGCAGGCGGCATTTCACGGCTTCCGGGAGGATGTGCCCGCCGACTTTGCCGCATTCACAGAGCAGGAGGCAAGCTGGCTTCCGGAATACGCGCTGTTCATGGCGATCAAGGCGCATTTTGACGACCGTCCGTGGCTCGAGTGGCCGGCGGATATCCGGCTGCATCAGCCGCAGGCGCTGGCGCACTACCGCGAGCTGCTCTCGCTCGATGTGCAGTTCCACTGCTTTTTGCAGTATGTGTTCCACGAGCAGTGGCAGAAATTAAGAGCCTACGCGCACGAAAACGGCGTGAAAATCATCGGCGACGTGCCGATCTATGTGCCGCTCGATTCGGCGGACGTGTGGGCGCACCCGGAGAATTTCCAGCTGGGAAGAACGAGACGGCCCAAATGCGTGGCAGGTTGTCCGCCCGACGGGTTCAGCAAAAACGGACAGTATTGGGGCAATCCCATTTACGATTGGGAGCGCATGGAGCAAAGCGGTTTTTCGTGGTGGCTCCAGCGAATCGGCGCGGCGGGACGGAGCTACGATGTGGTGCGCATCGACCATTTCCGCGGCATCGAGAGCTATTGGAGCATTCCCGCCGTCAACAAGACCGCGCGTAAGGGACACTGGGTCAAGGGTCCGGGCATGAAGCTCGTCGGCGCGATCCAAAAGGCGTACCCCGATATTGCGTTCATTGCCGAAGACCTGGGGTTCTTAACGCCGGAGGTCTTGCAGCTGGTGGAGGACTCCGGCTGGCCGGGGATGAAGGTGCTGGAGTTTGCGTTCGACCCGCGCGAGCCGAGCAATTATCTGCCGCATAAATACGGCGAGAACTGCATCTGCTACACGGGGACGCACGACAACGAGACGCTCCGGCAGTGGTGCGCGGGTATCTCGCCGGAATCCGACGCTTACGCGAGAGACTATCTCGGGATTTCCAAGGAGGACGATCTGGCGAAGGCCATCATCGAGGCGGGCGCCGGCTCGAAGGCGAAGCTCTTTGTCGCGCAGATGCAGGACTATCTCGGACTCGGCGGGGAAGCCCGCATGAACGAGCCCGGCACGCTCAAGCCGGAAAACTGGCGCTGGCGGATGCTCCCGGGGCAGGCGAGCGAAGAACTGGCACAGGAAATTTACCGTTTGACACGGGATACAAAACGCGTATAATACGTAACATAAATCGCAGCCCGCGCCGTCTGCGAGACGGCGCGGGCTGCTTGTTTTGAATCTGGACCGAAGGGTCAAAGTTTGGAGAGTGTGTATGAATAACGAAGTAGAACGAATTGTACAGCAGACCGAAGCGCTTCTGCGCCTGCGCCATGAGGAAACGTTACAGGAGACCACGCCGCA
>ERZ791626.2028-NODE-2028-length-11487-cov-2.579076_pt1 | contig 11487 bp, 10 predicted proteins | sample MGYA00510266_ERZ791626 | MGnify/ENA primary metagenome ERZ791626 (study PRJEB30046, sample SAMN00715208) | human gut metagenome | study: EMG produced TPA metagenomics assembly of the A metagenome-wide association study of gut microbiota in type 2...
ATGGATGTCCTTTGTCTTGTAAAAATCAGGCTCGAGCCCCAGCTCATTTGCCCGCGAGCGGATATAGCTCATGGCGGCAAAGACGGATTCCTTCATCACGTTTCCGAGGTTGCCCGTCAGCTCCAGCTTGCCCGTGCCTTCTACGACGTTCGCCTCGACCTCCAGCGTCGTTCCGCCCACGCTTGTCCATGCAAGACCCGTCACAAGGCCGACCTGGTCGCTCTGCGGCATTTCATCGGGCAGGAAGCGGCGCGGCCCCAGGAATTTTTCCAGGTTCGCGGCCGTAATGACCAGCTTCTTGGGCGCGTCATCTTCTACAAAGCGCATCGCGCACTTGCGGCAGACGGCAGCAAGCTCGCGCTCGAGTGTCCGCACACCGGATTCTCTTGTATAGCAGGCGATGATCTCGCGAATGGCGTCGTCTGTGAGCCGGACGCGGGATTTTGCGATGCCGTGCTTTGTGAGCTGCTTCGGAAGCAGGTGCTGCTTCGCGATTTGCAGCTTTTCTTCGTCCGTGTAGGAGCCCAGCTCAATGACCTCCATGCGATCTAAAAGCGCGCGCGGAATCGTGTCCGTCGTGTTTGCGGTCGTGATGAACATGCACTCGCTGAGGTCAAACGGAACCTCGATATAGTGGTCGCGGAAGCTCGAATTCTGCGCCGAGTCCAGAACCTCCAGAAGCGCGGACGAGGGGTCACCCTTATAGTCGCCGCCGAGCTTGTCGATTTCGTCCAGAAGCAGCAGCGCATTCTTGCTCTTCGCCTGCGAAAGGCCGGTCATGATCCGGCCGGGCATAGCTCCGATGTAGGTCTTGCGGTGGCCGCGGATCTCCGCCTCATCGTGCACGCCGCCAAGCGAAATGCGCGCGAGCTTTCGGTTGAGCGCTCTTGCGATCGAAATCGCGATCGACGTTTTGCCGACGCCGGGAGGGCCGACCAGACACAAAATCTGCCCCGGAAGCTCGGGGGCCAGCTGCCGCACGGCGAGCGTCTCCAGAATCCGCTTTTTGACCTGCTCAAGGCCAAAGTGATCGTCATCGAGAATTTTTGCCGCTGCCTTCACGTCCAGCCGCTCTTTTGTGCGCTTGTTCCACGGCAGGTCCAGCACGAGGTCCAGATAGTTCCGGATGACGGCGGCCTCGGCGGAGTTCTGCTGCTGCTTGGCAAGCCGCCGCGCCTCCTTTAAAAGCTTCGCCTCCGTCTCCTCGGGGAGCATCAACGCGCGGATTTTCTCCTGATAGCCCTCGCTGTCTGCTTCGTCGTCCTCCTCGCCGAGCTCCTCGCGGATCACGTGCATCTGCTCGCGCAGATAGTAGTCCCGCTGGCCCTTGTTGACGTTCTGCTGGACCTTCTCGGAAATTTCGTTCTCCAGCTCGAGAATCTCCAGTTCTTTCGCAAGCAGCTTCACCGCCAGCTCCAGCCGCTTCACGGGGTGCGCCTGCTCGAGAAGCTTCTGCTTATCCGGATACGGAATCGAGCTGTTCTGCCCGATGAAGTCTGCGACAAAGCCTGCGTCGTCGGACGAAATGACTTGCAGGAGCCCGTCCTGCAAATTTTTTGCCGCCAAATCGACAAACTGCTCATACGCCCCGTGCGCCTGCCGCAAAAGCGCCTGCACTCTGGGGTGCGCTTTGTTGTACGCGGGCACCTCGATTTCTTCCACGCGCGCAAAAAGATAGGGCTCGGACTGGATGCAGTCGACCAGCTCCGCGCGCGACTGACCTTCAACGAGGATGCGCATATTATCGCCCGGCAGGCGAAGGATCTGCTTGATAACCGCGATGGTACCGACGGCGTAGAGATCGCTTTTCTTGGGGTCGTCCACGCTCAGGTCCTTCTGCGCGGTCAGGAAAATGCGCTGATCGGCGCGCATGGCCTCGTCGACCGCCTTGGCGGATTTCAGCCGCCCGACGTCAAAGTGCGTCACGATCCCGGGGAACACCACAAGCCCCCGCAGCGGCAGCACCGGCAGGCAGATCAAAGGTCTATATTCACTCATTTGTTACGCTCCTTTCCATGGAGGGATTTGGCCACGGCGTTTTAAGGCAGCGCCGCACGATTCGACTGCGCAATGCTGCCTCAGGCTCGCCATGACACAAAAGGGGGAAGCGAACCGCATCCCCCTTCCGGCGAGCTGCACGTCTCGCTCACGTCCGCCCAAAGGCGGCCTGATATGTTTGGGAAAACTTCCGTAAGAAGCGTTCCGGGTTTTATAAGGTAATGCCGGCGTTTTTGATCGGCTGGCGCGGATGCGCTTCGTCGCGCGTCACCTGCGGCTCGGTGCCGTTGCGGACACAATCCTCGGTGATGAGCACGCTCTGAATCGCGGGGTCGGACGGAATTTTATACATGATATCCGTCATGACAGACTCCATGATCGCACGAAGGCCGCGCGCGCCGATCTGGCGTTCAATCGCCTTTTCCGCGATGGCCTCCAGCGCGCCCTGCTCGAAGCTGAGCGTCACGCCGTCATACTCCAGAAGCTTATGGTACTGCTTGCAAAGCGCGTTCTTGGGCTCGGTCAGAATCTTCACAAGGTCTTCTTTTTTAAGACTCTGCAAGGATGTGATGACCGGAAGTCTTCCGACGAGCTCGGGGATGATGCCGAACTTCAAAAGATCGTGCGGCTGCACGAGCTCGAAGAGCTTGCCGACGTCGCGCTTATTCTTGCTCTGGATCTCACTTCCGAAGCCGAGCGAGGACTTGTCCGTGCGGTGCTCGATGATCTTGTCGAGCCCGTCGAATGCGCCGCCGCAGATGAACAGGATGTTCGTCGTGTCGATCTGGATAAACTCCTGCTGCGGATGCTTGCGCCCGCCCTGCGGGGGAACGTTTGCGATCGTACCCTCAAGGATCTTGAGTAACGCCTGCTGCACGCCCTCGCCGGAGACATCGCGCGTGATGGACGTATTTTCCGACTTTCTCGCGATTTTATCCATTTCGTCGATGTAGATGATACCGCGCTCGGCAAGCTCCACATCAAAGTCTGCCGCCTGCAAAAGCCGCAGCAGAATATTTTCCACATCCTCGCCCACATAGCCGGCCTCGGTCAGCGTCGTCGCGTCGGCGATGGCAAACGGCACATTCAAAATTTTGGCGAGCGTCTGCGCAAAGAGCGTTTTGCCGGAGCCCGTGGGGCCGATCATCAGAATGTTGCTCTTCTGGAGCTCCACGTCCGTCTCCTGCGAAAAGTAGATGCGCTTATAATGATTGTAAACCGCCACGGACAGCGCGACCTTTGCCTCGTCCTGTCCGATGATATAGCGGTCCATGTACGTTTTGATTTCCTGCGGGGTCGGGAGGGTATCAGGAAGCTCCAAGTCCTGTGTTTCCCCGTTTTTCATTTCGTCTCGCAGGATGCTCGAGCACAAATCGATGCACTCGTTGCAGATGTAAACATTCGGGCCGGCAATAATCCGGTTGACCTGTTCCTGCCGCTTGCCGCAGAACGAGCAGCGGATGGAATCTCTTGCCATGGGCCTTCTCCTTTAACTCACATTCATTTTCGCGAGAATGGCGCGAAACCTTCTGGCAAGGAAGGCATTTCCTCCCTTGCCAGAACCTGTTATCTCTTTTACCGCTTGTAGATGACCTTGTCAATGAGGCCGTAGGCCTGCGCTTCCTCGGCGGTCAGGAAGTTGTCGCGCTCGGTATCGGCGCAGATGGTCTCATACGGCTTTCCTGTGTTGGCCGCGAGAATTTCGTTGAGGCGCTGCTTGATCTTCAGCATCCGCGCCACATGAATCTGCATGTCAGTCGTCTGACCCTGCGTGCCGCCGAGCGGCTGGTGAATCATGATTTCGGCGTTGGGAAGCGCGATGCGCTTGCCCTTCGTGCCGGAGGACAGCAGGAACGCGCCCATGGACGCGGCCATGCCAACGCAGATGGTGGAAACGTCGCACTTGATGTACTGCATGGTGTCGTAAATCGCCATGCCGTCGGTGACGCTGCCGCCGGGGCTGTTGATATAGAACTGGATGTCCTTATCGGGGTCCTGCGCCTCGAGATAGAGCATCTGCGCGACGATCAAAGACGCGGTCGTGCTGTTGACCTCTTCGGACAGGATAATGATACGGTCGTTGAGCAGGCGCGAAAAAATGTCATAGGACCGCTCGCCGCGGCTCGTCTGCTCGACAACATAGGGAACGAGACTCATAAGAATTGCTCCTTTCTTCGGATGTAACATTCTAACCATCCGAGGCAGGAATTATTCCTTCTCAGCCGGTGCACGGCAAAAGTACCTTCTGCCGCGCGGCGGTGTGAATGCTTCTGGGAATGAATTACTCCTTCTCGGAGGTCGCGTCGTCTTCCTTCTTCTCCTCGGTGGGAGCGACGGCGACGGCGCTGTCGGTGATAAGCTTGGCAGCCTTGCGGCCCATGAGGTCAGACTTCACGGCGGCGGTATCGACAGCGGCCTTGACCTTGTCAAGCTCCATCTGATACTGCTCGGCGAGCTTCTTCAGCTCTTCTTCGACCTCTTCGTCGGTCACTTCCAGGTTCTCGGCGTGGGCGATCTCGCTCAGGAGGATATCGGAGCGGACGGTCTGCTCGGCCATCGGGCGCATGGAAGCGCGCAGGCTCGAAAGGTCGCCGCCGACCATCTTGACGTAGTCTTCCATCTTCATACCCTGAGACTGGAGCTGATAGGCAAACTGCTCGATCTGATGGTCAACCTGCTCGTCGATCATGCAGGCGGGGATGCTGCAGGTCATGTTGGCTGCTGCCATCTGCACGGCGGCAGACTCAAACGCGCGGTCGTTCTGCTCCGTACGGGACTTCGTGAAGCGGGTGCGGATGTCGTCTTTCAGCGCGTCCAGCGTATCGAACTCGGAGACGTCCTTTGCGAACTCGTCGTCGAGCTCGGGCTTGATGGACTCCTTGACCTCGTGCACCTTGCACTTGAAGACGGCGGGCTTGCCGGCCAGCTCCTTGGCGCTGTAGTCCTCGGGGAAGGTGACGTTCACGTCGCGCTCCTCACCGGCGACTGCGCCGACCAGTGCGTCTTCAAAGCCGGGGATGAACGAGCCGGAGCCGAGCGTGAGGGAGTAGTCCTCCGCCTTGCCGCCCTGGAACGGCTGATCGTCTACGAAGCCTTCAAAGTCGATGACGACGGTGTCGCCGTTGGCTGCTGCGCGGTCGACGGTCTCGATGCGCGCGTTGCGCTCTGCCATACGATTCACTTCCGCGTCAACTTCGCTCTCTTCGACCTTCACCTCGCGCTTGGGCACCTCAAGGCCCTTGTACTGGCCGAGGGTGACCTCAGGGTAGAGCTCGGTCTCGATGGTCAGGACAACGCCGCCGGCTTCGGGGGTGTCCATGTTGGAAACGGACGGAGAACCGACGGCCTTGAGCTCCTGCTCAACGATGGCCTTCGTGTAGATGTCCGGGAAAATTTCGTTCACGGCGTCCTCATAGAAAACGGTCGCGCCATACATGCTCTCGACCATCTTCCGCGGAGCCTTGCCCTTGCGGAAACCGGGAAGCATGATATCTTTTCTGCACTTGGCGTACGCCTTGTTCAGCGCCTGCTCAAATTCGGCCTTGTCGATCTCGACGACAACCTTGGCCTTGCCGTTTTCTTTTTCTACGCTCTTTACATTCATGTTGGTTTTCCTCCTATACGGTGCGGCCGGTTTTAGCCGTCATTCACCATTCTATATTGAATCCGCTCTATTCTATCAGAGTTTTTTCAATATTTCTACTGTTTTTTATATTTTCTTTTCAATCCAGCAGTTTTTGCGGTCTGAAGTTTACATAATCCGCCGACAACAGCCGGAACTCACATCCGTCGAAGCTTCCCTGCATGGCAAGCCGCATGGATTCCGCGTGCAAATGGCCGTAATAGCACCGCCTGACCCCGTAGCGCGCCAGCAGCTCCAGGATCTCCGGGCATTCGTAGCCGCGGTACCGCGGCGGATAGTGGAGAAAGCACATCTTTTCATGCTCTCCTGCCGCCTTAAAGCTGGCCTCCAGCCTTCCGAGCTCGCGGCGAAAGATCTTTTCGTCGTGCGTGCCCTCCTGCTCCTGCTCGTAGAACCAGCCGCGTGTTCCGCAGAGCGCGGTGTCTCCATAATAATAGCAGTTGTTGTTCAGGATGAACATGTCGTCCCAGCCATGCGCGGCGCAGAATTTATAGAACTTTGCCGCCGTCGTCCACCAGTAGTCGTGGTTCCCCTTGAGAATGATCTTCCGGCCGGGGATCTCGTGGATGAAGGCAAAGTCCTTTTCTGCCTGCTCAATGCCGAGCGCCCAACTGAGATCGCCCAGCAGCACCGTTGTGTCTCCGGGCTGGATCACGGAAAGTCCCTCGCGGAGCTTGTCCATGTATCCCTCCCAGCGGCCGCCGAACACGTCCATGGGCTTGTACGCGCCGAGGCAGAGGTGCAGATCGCCGATGGCATATAAACTCATGCGTGCAGAAACTCCGTGACCTTGCTTTCCATCTCGTCCTTGCCCGTCACATCGGTAAAGCGAACGGCCTTTCCGGCAAGACCTGCCAGCGGTGTGGGCGCTGTCTTTCCGGTTTTTTTTGCGAGCTGCGCGATGATGTCCGTTCCGGCAGCAAATTCCGTCTCGCCCAACGCTTCGAGTACGCTCTGGCAGAATTTAAACGGGCTCGCCGTGGATACGACGACCAGCGGACGTTCCGCGCCCGATTTTTCACGGTAGCTTTCCGCCACGTTCCACGCGACCGCCGTGTGCGTATCAAGAAGATAGTCCTTCTCGGAAAACAGCTTCGCGATTGTCTGCTTCGTACCCTCGTCGTCGCAGAAGCCGCAGGCAAACTCCGCAGCGATTTTCTGCGCTGTCTCCGGCCGGACGGTATATTTTCCGTGCGCAGCCAGCTCGTTCATATAGCCGGAAACCGAATCGCCCGCGCCCTCCATGAGTGCAAGCAGCCGCTCGAGGTTCGAGGAGATGAGAATGTCCATGGACGGAGACGCCGTCTGATAGAACGGGCGGTTGCGGTCGTACGTGCCAGTGGACAAAAAGTCCGTCAGCACGTTATTCGCGTTCGACGCGCACACGAGCGTTCCCACGGGAAGCCCCATGTGTTTGGCGTAGTAGCCCGCTAGGATATTGCCGAAGTTCCCCGTCGGGACGCAGAAGTCAATTTTGTCCCCCAGTGCGATTTTGCCGCCCTCCAGCAGATCGCAGTAGGCCGAAATATAATACACGATCTGCGGCAGGACCCTGCCCCAGTTGATGGAGTTTGCCGACGAGAGGAAATACCCCTTGTCCTCCAGATCTTCGCGCAGAATTGGGTCGGAGAAAATGCGCTTCACGCCGCTCTGCGCGTCGTCGAAGTTTCCCCGCACGGCGCACACGCCGACGTTCTGCCCTTCCTGGCTGACCATTTGCAGCTTCTGGATATCCGACACGCCGCCGTCGGGGTAGAACACAAGAATTTTCGTATGCTCCACATCGCGGAATCCTTCGAGCGCGGCCTTGCCGGTGTCGCCGGATGTCGCGACCAGAATGCAGACCGTCTTATGCTCCCCGGTCTTTTTGAGGCTCGCCGTGAGAAGATACGGCAGCATCTGAAGCGCCATGTCCTTGAACGCGCACGTCGGCCCGTGCCAGAGCTCCATGATATACCGGCCGTCTCCCAGATCCTTCACGGGCGCGGCCTTCGGGTCGTCGAATTTCTTTGCGCCATACGCCTTTTCAGCAAAGCCAAGCAGCTCTTCCTCGGTAAATTCTTCGAGATACCGCTTCATGATCTTCGCCGCGCGCTGCGGGTAGGGCAACTTCGAGAGCGCCTTGATTTCTTCTAACGGGATCTGCGGAATTTCCTCAGGCAAAAACAGACCGCCGTCGCGGCTGAGCCCCTGGACGATCGCCTGCGCCGCGGAAAGGCGTATTTCTGAATTTCTGGTGCTTACATAGTGCATTGTTTCACAACCTTTAATAAAGACTCACTGAATATATTTTCTATTGTACTGCTTGGCAGCTTCCTGTCTTCCAGCCACTGCGCAAGCATTGCATAGCTGTCCACACCGGCAAAGCCCTCCGGCAGCACGCTGCATCCGTCCAGATCGCCGCCGAGCGCGATATGTCCGTCTCCCCCGAGCTCCAAAAAATGCCCGATATGACGCCAGACGTCTTCCAGTGTCGGCCTGCCCTCATCGCGTAAAAATGCGCCGTAGAGATTCAGCCCCGCCGTACCGCCCGCCTCGCACAACGCTTTAAACTGCTCGTCGGTGAGATTGCGGACATGCTTGCAGATGGCGCGCGAATTGGAATGGCTCGCCACAAACGGCTTTTCTGTGATGTCGCAAAGATCCCAGAACGCTTTCTCCGAGATATGGCTGACATCTAGGATCATGCCAAGCTTCTGCGCCCGGCGCACGAATTCTTTGCCCTGTGCCGTCAGACCTCCGCCTGTCATGCAGCTTCCGGTCAGCGCATTCTGCGCGTTCCACGCCGGTGCGATCATGCGCACGCCCTGCGCGCAGGCAAGCTCTAATTTTCCGGGGTCGCAGGAAATGGCCTCCGCGCCCTCGATCGACAAGAACGCACCGCATTTTCCGCTCCCGATGGCCGTGCGCGCATCCGCTTCGTTTTTGCAGCGGACGATCTGGTCTTTGTTCTCGTCCAGCTGGCGGTTAAAATGCTCCAAAGCGGCCGCGTAGTGCGCTTCAAAGCTCCCGTCTTGTTCAAGCCACACCGTACAGAATGCATAAAACTGCACGTAACCCGAAAGCTTTTTGGCCCGTTCGAGCGATACCTGACAGGTATTGCTCCGCAGGTTCTCCTGCCGCAGCCAAAGCTCCATCGGCGTGTCGCAGTGGCCGTCTACTACCGTATATTTCATATAAACGCATCCTCTATCTGCCGGATCTGCGGGCGCTTCGTCTGCATCCCGTCCGGCGCATAAATTTCGATCACATCAAACCGCGGCTGTAAGCTCGTCTCATGCTCCTCGAGCCACATGGACGCCGTCGCGCGCAACTTTTCCTGCTTTCTTGCGTCCACAAATTCGCGCGCCGCGCCGAAATACGTGCTCTTGCGGAGCTTGACTTCGGCAAAGACCAGGTACTCCCGGTTTTCTGCGATGATATCGATCTCGCCGTAGCGCGACCTGTAGTTCTGCTCGACAACTGTGAAGCCCCGGGATCGCAACGCCTCCGCCGCGATCGCCTCGCCCCACGTGCCAAGCTCTGTTTTATTCGCCATAGAGCTTTTTGAGAAAGGTTCTCCGGTGTATCGGGCATGGGCCGTATTCGCGCAGCGCTTCATAGTGCCGCTTCGTGCCGTAGCCCTTATGGACGGCAAAACCGTATTGGGGATACGCTTCGTCCAGCTCCTCCATGAGCCGATCCCGCGTGACTTTCGCCAAAATAGACGCCGCCGCAATGGACGCCGACAGACTGTCGCCCTTCACGATTGTCCGCACCGGGAGGCCAAAATCCTTCGCGCGGTTGCCGTCGATGAGCGCAAGATCTGCCTTGATGCTCAGCTTGTCCAGTGCCCGCTGCATGGCAAGAAACGTTGCCTGTAAGATATTGATCTCGTCGATCTCCCGCTCTGAGGCCATCGCGATCCCGTAGCTCACGGCGTTTTGCGTGATCACGTCATAGAGCTCACGCCGCTTTTTGTCGGTCAGCTTTTTAGAGTCGTTTAGCCCGTCGATAACGAGCCCCGCAGGCAAAATCACCGCCGCCGCGCACACAGGCCCCGCCAGAGGCCCGCGTCCGGCTTCATCGACGCCGCAGACCGTCTGGTATCCTTCCGCGAACGCTTCTCGCTCATAGACCCATAAATCCTTCGGTTCTTCTCTCATGCCAGCTCCTCCGGCCGTTCCAGCGTGAATGTTCCAAGCTTGCAGCTGCGGTACTCGTCCAGCAGCACCTTCGCCATCCGCTCCGTGTCGACCTCGCCGCCGGAGACAAGAAAGCCGCGCTTTCTGCCTGCCGCCTGCAAAAGCTCCCAGCCGTCGATCTTCGTCGGGATTTCAATCTTGTAGCGCTCTGTGAGCGCCCCGGGATATTCCCGCGCCAGAAGCTCCATCAGATGGCAGCCGAGCGTCTCGGTGTCTAAGATGTCATCCTTCACCGCGCCCGTGTAGGCAAGGCGCATGCCGACCTCGGGGTCGTCAAACTTTGGCCAGAGAATGCCAGGGGTATCTAAAAGCAGAAGTCCTCCGTCCACATTCACCCATTGCTTGCCGCGTGTCACGCCGGGACGGTTCTCCGCCTTCGCGCCCTTCCGGCCCGCAATCTGGTTGATAAACGTCGATTTTCCGACATTCGGAATGCCGACGACCATGAGCTTGAGCGGCCGCCCGACCTGCCCCTTCTCCGCGTATCGCTGGAGCTTTTCAGAAAGCAGCTGCCGCACAGCGGGAGCAAATGTGTTAATGCCCTTTCTCGACTTGCAGTCCGTGCGGATGACGGCCATGCCCCTGTCTTTAAAGTAATTGCTCCACCGGTTGACCAAGTCAGCGTCCGCCATATCGATACGGTTCAGAATCACCATCCGGGGCTTTTTGCCGCAGATCGCATCAATATCGGGGTTCCGGCTGGAGATCGGGATGCGCGCGTCCAGAATCTCGCACACCGCGTCGACCAGCTTCAGATCTTCCTCCATCATCCGGCGGGTCTTGGTCATGTGACCGGGGTACCACTGGATGTTCATGCTGTTTTTCTGTTCTTCCATTTATGCTACCGCGCCGATGCGCCGGAAGTTCCGGCCGCCGACGATATCTCCTTGTTCATTGGTCTGTCTGCCCGGGATAATCCGCAGCAGCACGCGGCCCAAGATCCGGGACTCATCGACACAGCCAAGCTTTGCATAGCGGCTGTCGGCTGAGTGATTGCGGTTGTCGCCCAGCACGAAGACGCTTCCCTCCGGAACCGTCACGGGGTAATCGAGTCCGTCGCCTACCTCTCGGAAGCTCCGGTAGGTCGGCTCAAAGACATAGCTCTCCTCGAGCGCTTCGCCGTCGACGTACACAACACCCGCGTCGAAGTCAATGTCCACTGTCTGTCCCCCGGTTGCAATCACACGCTTGACGATCGGACCGCTGAAGCCCGCCTCCTCCGGCGGGTCGATGACAACAATGTCTCCCGCGTGGACGCTCCGGTAGAGGAAATTGCTCTCTAAAACCAGATAGTCGCGGTCAACGAGGGTCGGATACATCGAGCTTCCGTCCACGCCAACCAGCCGGAAGAAGAACACGAACACCAGCGTGATACCTGCTAAAATGTACACGAGGTCATGCAGCATCGTAAACGTCTCATACTGCTTTTCCCGCCGCGCCGCCTCATTCTGCTGTGTTTCCTGCGCGGTTCCCTCGTCCTGTGTCTGTTCTATATTCTCTTCCAACGGCACATCCTGCGCCGGTCTGTTTTCTTCAAAATCCATACTCTGCACCTCACATGCGTATTCTAAGACATTATACACAATTTCCGCCCAGAAAGAAAGTGCCATTCCCGAAAATCAGAGTAAAAAGCCTCGCAGAGTTTCGCCATCCGCAGATGGC
>ERZ791626.2058-NODE-2058-length-11289-cov-2.128627_pt1 | contig 11289 bp, 8 predicted proteins | sample MGYA00510266_ERZ791626 | MGnify/ENA primary metagenome ERZ791626 (study PRJEB30046, sample SAMN00715208) | human gut metagenome | study: EMG produced TPA metagenomics assembly of the A metagenome-wide association study of gut microbiota in type 2...
ATTGTCAAGGTGCAATGATTGAAGGTTCTTACACTAAGAAAATAGGGCGCGGTTCGACTTTTTCTGCAAAAGGCAGAAAATATTTATATATCATGATATGCCCCAGCGCAAAGCGTCCGAAAAAAGGCAGAAAGCCCGGCAGCCGTTTCGTTTGAACGGCTGCCGGGCTATGATTGATTTCGTGAACTACTACTGCACTTTCTGTTCCATGAGGTATAGCGACGCACGCGACTGGATGCGCTCGGCGGTGGTCTTTTCGTCAATCGCGCCATCGAGATACGCTGCCATCTCCTCTTCGATGATCTGCTCGATGGGCTCGGTCGGATAGTCGGGCTTTTGCGCATGATCGACGAGCGCGTAAAAGGTGTCAATGTCCGCCTGCGTGACTTTTTCCTCTGCCTGAAGCTGTGCAAACTGCTCCTGTAACACCGCATCGCTGACTGGCAGGTAATAGACGCTTTGCTGATAGGCGCTTGATAGCAGGTAGCTTAAAAATGCCCACGCGCAAGATTTCTGCTCGCTCTGGCTGTTGATGGAAAGCTGGCTGCTGAAATTCAGGCGGCAGCCGCCATCCTGGTCACTGGGGTACGCATAATACACAGATTGCTTCAGCTCGGGGTATCCATAGTGACTTGGCTGATAGACGATGTCGTCTGCGCCTGCGATCGCATAGTAGTACAGAAGACCGTCGCAGATTCCGACAGCGTCAACGTATTCCGGCAGTGTGTCCAGCGCTGGCTTCTGCCGCCGCAGTAGCGCAAGCTGCGCATAGAACGACTCGCACTGGAAATTGCACGTTCCCTGCGCCGCATCCACATAATCGATCGCGCAGCACTCAGCCATCAGCGAAGAATACTCTGCATTGCGAGCAAATGGATACAGCTCCTCGCCGCCCTGTTCACACGCCTGCAGCACCGTCTCTGGCTTATTGTCGGAAAGCTGTTCGGGGTCGGCGGCGTAAGTCAGAATGGTGTAGGTAAGCGGCAGACGGTAAATGCCGCCTTTTTTCTGCATCTGCTGCAAAACGCTGGGACGAATTCTTTCCAGTGGTTTCGAATTGTCTGCCTCCATCCACCGCGTCAGGTCCTCAAAAAACATCGCGTCATCCAACTGCGTCCACTGGAAATCATAGAGCAGATACAGATCATAGCCCTTGCCTGCGCCAAGCTCCGTCAGCGCAAGGTCCGTCTGCTCGTCGGACTCCGAATCCGTGATGTCGATGCGGTACTGCGGATACAGCTTCTGGAAATGCGCCGCCGCAATCTCGATGTCATACGAACCGGCGCCTGCAAAGAGCGTGATGACCGTCGGGTCTTCGAGCGTTTCGCCTTCCGGCAGCTTTTCGTAGAAGCACGCGGCTTCGATATCGCTGTTCCATGCGAAAAAGCCGATCTCCGTTTCCAGAACGGAGCGGTAATTGTTGACGGACGTGTTCGCGTTGTCTACCCAGTGCAAAATCGCCGTCAGCGTCCCAGCATCAAAATCCGGGCGCAGCAGATAGTCACCGCTGATTAGAAGAAGCGTGCCGTCTGACGCCGTTCCCATGCCCTGAATGTTTAAGTTTGCGCAGGAAAGCTCTGCCTCCGGTTCCAGCGTCTGCGCGTTCAGACGGACGACTTTCTCCGTCTGATAGATTCTGCCTCCTTCCACGCACACATAGACCGCATTGTCTGCGCAGATAAGCTGCAAGAGCCGCCCGCCCATGTCGCCGCTCTTTGCAAGCTGCGTGCCGTCAGCGCCGATTCGAACGACTGCGTCGCTGAACAGTAAAAAGAAGTCCGTTCCGTCGCTATCCAGCGCATAAGGCGCATCTGCGTAGCGCTCTGCCAGCGGGATACTGCCGGTCAGGTTTCCGGCTTCGTCGTAGAGATAGATCGCATGATTGCCATTCTCAGATGCCTGCGCGGACTGTTCATTGTCCGTTCCCGCAAAGAACAGCGGATCAGCGCCCGCCAGCACCGCCAGCGTATCGCCGTTTTCGCACATGCCGTAGATATACTCCGCGTCCGGCAGCTCCAGGGCTTCGCTGTTGCCGTTCGCATCCGTGACGCCGAGCTTTCCCGGCGCGTTGGAAAAGGAATATACCTTGCCGTTCCAGACACATTGCCCCTCCGGATACGAAATACCGATGGGATTCAAGTACGGCGTCTGGCGGTAGCACTGTCCATCCGGAAGCTCGGAAATGTCCACCTGCGAGGAAGTTTCCGCTTGAGGTTCCGATGTTTGCTGCGCGTCCGGGGCGCTGCTTCGTGCGCTGCAGGCGGTCAGGGAAAGCAGGAATGTACCGGTGTCTCCGTCCTTGTCGCATTTGGCGTAAAGGTACATCGCACTCTTGTCATCCAGCGGGGGCGAGTCGTAGGCCGCCACGTCCCAGAACCGGTACTCCGATGCCCGGTGTTCGGAGGATAGCTCCGTGATGCCGAGCGTCATGTGCTGGACGATACCGGCAGGCGTGGAGAAGACCTTCGTCTGCTGGTTATAGGTAAACGGGTGGTCGATAGCCACCGGGCTTTCCTTGTCGTCCACGAAGCGGAACTGGAGGCTCTCTGCCCCGATCAGCAGGGACATGGTCTGCACGTAAATCGGGTCGATACCCTCTGAGAAGCCCTCGATGGCATCCTCCAGCATTCTCATCGTCTCTTTCGCGTCCCGGAAGCGTCTTTGGGTAAAACCGATGGCGTCCTTGTAGCGGTCCTCTCCCTTCACCTCGTTGCTGTCTATCTTGCCCAGCTCGGAAGAGACAAAGCCGGAGACCGGCGTGTTCGACAGTTCCACCTCCGGACTGTATGGTCGGTTGATGTAGTCTTTCACTCCCGTAATCCGGATATTGACCCCGTCGGGCTGGAATTGCGTATCGCTAAAGTAGATGTAAGTGCCCGGCTTCATGTAGCCGCCGACCTCGAGCCAGCGGGATTTACTCCAGATACCGTCTAACTCACCTTTGAACGTGAAGGTCTCCTCCTCGTTCTCGTAGAGGTAACGCACCGCCTCGCGGAACATATCCCAACTGGCTCCCGTCTTGCTGGCATTATCGCAGACGTAAGCCGACGGCAGGGAGATATTGAACACCGCGTAGGTATCGCCGACAGAAGGTTTGCGGTTCTCGTTCGGGATGGTTCCGCCCTCTTTCTCGACCGGTACGAGCTTGAATCGCCGCTCGGCATGGATGTATCCAGTCAGGGCTTCGTCGGTCTGCTCGATGTCGAACTCCTCACCGGTCAGGACTCCGCTCTGGAAGATGATGGTCGCCTTCTCACCGGGAATGCGGCAGGCGGCGTAGTCGAGGTCGTCCGGTATCGAGCTGTCTTTTATGTCGTATAGATTATTGGCGGCATCGACGGCAATCACCTCCGACACCGTCCCGACGCGGCTGGGATAGATATCCGAAGCGTCGTAGCTGTCCTCGTTGTGATTCGGCAGCTCCCGGTCGGCGCGGGTGATGTACATCCCGTCTTCGTCCGTCTTGTAGCGGCGTCCTTCGTACTCCAGTTCCTGACTTTTCGGCAGCAGCAAGGTAGAGGAACCGTAGCTGGTCGGGTCGATATTCCGCTCGCCACCCTGCACATAGAGGATGGAGACCGGCGCCTTGTCGCCCTGGTTTTGGCGGCCGACACCCGTCTTGAAACCGTTCCCCCGTCCGTAGCTGAGCGGCAAAGGGTTCTCCTTGAAGTACTCCACCTTTCCGAAGTTGATGGTCTTGCCCGCGAACTCGAACTCCGTGTCCCATTCATCGGCAAATCGGTTCAACGCCTCCATGCAATATTCATGGCTGAAGGCAAGCGTCTTTTCCGTCGCGTCGATACAGGTGCCCACCGACCAGCCGCTGTCGTTCACGTTCAGGTTATCCACCAGAAGCTGGAGGAAGAAACGCGGCTTGCCGGTCAGGGTGAACTTCAGCCGGTGCGGGATGGCGGAGAGATGCTTGTATTTCGTGCGGTTCAAGAGCTCCCACGCGCCGCCAAAGGTAACGGCGTACTCGATGTTGCGCGTCCCGTGCTTCGTCAAGTCCTCCGGCCGCCAGAGCGTGTAGGTCTGCCCCTGATACTCGATGTAGGAATAGACCGGAATCTCCACGTACTCGGCGAGCGAAAAGTACAGGTACACCTTGTCGCCCTGCCGGATAGCCCGGTAGCGGTAACTGTTATCATCGACCGGAATGTCGAGAAGCGTGTCGCCTGTTTGGGTGTAGATGATCATATCGTTGTCCCTCCTTCCAATCTAAAACGGGTAAACACCAGCGTCAGGTTAAACTTCACGATGACCGGTCCCGCCAGCGTCAGCACCTCGAACGAGGAACTGTTCTTGTAATAGCAGGGGTACGCCTTGCCGATCTCCTCCACATAGAGCTGGCGTTCGCCGGGCTGGATGAGCGCGGCAAAGAAAGCGTCGTAGCATTGCCAGAACGCCTCGATTGAAACGGCTTTAAAATGGCAATTAAACGTTACCTCTTTCTTCTGGAACACGAGGTGGTCGGCGTCGTAGAGCTGCCCGTCTTCGGTGGAGACCGTCCGGTTCATGTTCAGCTTTGCCGCCGGAGCCTTCAGGAGTGCCGAGCGCGAGATGTCTATCACCACGCCATAGTCCGAGAAGGGCACGTCGTCCAAAAGGTAGCGGCTTTTCGGCAAGCCTATGGAGTTGCCGGAAAAAGTCCCAGGATTTCCGCCGAAACTCCCAAGATTTTCTTCAAAATCCCCACGATTTTTTCCAAAACCCTGGGAGTTTTCCGAGCCGGGACGGAGAGGCACGTCCTCGACCAGCTTCAGCGAGAAGGCGGTCTGGAGCGGATAGACGTGGTTCTCCGGGTGTTCCGCGAGGCGCAACCGCCATTCCCTGCCGAGCGACGGAATCCGGAACCGGTGATAACCGGGGTCGGAAAGGTAAGCCACCAGGTCGGTCGCCGCCGTGTTCGTGTCCGCCAGGAGCGAGAGGGTGATTTCCTTCCGCTCCAGCTTTAGGTCGCTCAGGTCCACCTCCACGCCATCCTCCTCCGGCCAGTCGTTGGCCTCCGGCTCCTTCAGCGCGGGAAACGCGAGGAGGCCGCTGTATCCGTCCCGCGTAATCCAGACCCCGAACTGGCTCCGGGCGGGCTGGTCGTCTATGTATAAGTTGTTTATCATGCGTTCTTTCTTAATATTAACCCTTTGTTTACTACGTCCTGGAAGAGGCTGCGCGTCGTACCCATCTCTTTCTCGATGTTCTCCAGCCGGTCGGTGTTGCGGGCGATGCGTTCCAGGAGGGTGATGCCCTGGAGGAGCGATTCCCGGATACCGGCCACGCCCTCGGCCGTCTTGTCGGCGTAAATCAAAAGGGCGTAGAAGTTGCCGTTCAGCTCGTCCGCCGAGTCCTGGCTGATGGAGGCAAGCCCTTTGGCGGCCGGCGCGGTGCGAACGGTCTCCGACTCACCGATGGTCAGCCCCGTAACCTTCTCCATATCCTCCAGCTGCTTCGCCGCGTCCTCGATAATCTGGTTATACTGCTCGCGGAGGGAGGCGATGCTTTCGGCCGTCAGTCCGTTCTGGCTCGCGGCGGCGAACTGCTCGTACCACTGCCGGAGCGGTTCTTCGAGGGCACGCATCTTGACGCCCTGCAGGACGGCGTTGTTCAGCATCTCCTGGAAGTCGTCGGCAAAGTCCTGGGCGGAGCGTTTCCCCTCGGCAAAGCCCTGCAGGATACTGTTGGCGATGCTGTCCGTCGTGGTACCGGTGAAGGATTCCTTCATCTCCTCGTTCAAATCGTCAATCATCCCGGCCACGTCCTCGCCCTCTTCCTTCAGGGATTTGAGTTGCTCGAACAGCACCTTGGCGGTATCGGTCAGCTTGGCTTGCGTATAGAGCGATTCTATCTCCTCGTAGCTCATTCCGGCCAGGTCAGCGTAATCGTTCCACGTCTTGGCCTTGCGGAACCACGTGCCGTGCCGGTAGTGCGTGGCGGAGATATACTGCTCGTTCTGGAGTTTCTCCCAGACCTCGGCGTATTCCTTCGAGATTTCGGCGGACTGGTTCTTCAGTTCGACGCTCATACGGGAGAAATACTGCATCGAGCTTTCGTTAATCTGCTGTGTCAGGCGGAGACGTTCGCGGAGGATGGCATTGTATTCCAGTTCCTTCATCTCGGTTTCCACCAGGCTCAGCAAGTACTGTTGCAGAATCTTCTTATTCTCCTCGACCCGCTTCTTGAACCCGCCAATGATGCCCGTGATACCGGACAGGATACCGGTGGCACCGCCTATCGCATCACCCGCCATGATACGGCCTACGCCTCCGGCTATATCGCCAACGCTGGCAACAAGGTTGGCCGAAGTTTCGAGGGCTGCACCGAGCGCATCATCGAACAACTCTGCCGTTTCTGCCGCCAACGAAAGCCCGTCGGCTATTTTGTAGCACTCTTCCCCGATGGCGAAAGCACGGCCCGAACTATCTATCTCATCCCATGCGTCAATCAATCCCAACAAGCCGCGCCGGGCCTGTTCGGTTTCATCCGTAAGGGATTGGATTTGTTTCTTTGCCTTTTCCCACTCTTCATCGTTTACCGCGCCGAACCGTTTCTCAAACTCGCTCCGGTTGTCAAGCCCCGTGGTCGGTAACTTAAAGCTGTCGGCCGTCGCTTTCAGGGTCTCAAGAGCGACCTTGCGGCCGGAGATGATCAAGGTGTTTTCCAACTCCTTCACCTTCTCCTCGTAATGCTTCATTTCGTCGTCGAAGCGTTTCCGGTCTTCGTCCGTTGTGGCCGTATCGCGTTTCTTCCGGGCGGCAGCCATCTGCCCCTCATAATAGGCAAGGGAACCTTCCGGAGCGGATTCCTTTTCTTTCCACCCGCCCTGTTTTCCGGTAATGGCTTCTAATTTCTTTTGCTCTTCCTCGATTTCCTTCAGAGCCTTGTTATAGTCGGCTTTGTTGGTTAATTGCTCTAACGCCTCCTGCTTCTGCTGGATGGAAGCTTTGATGGCACCGACCGAGCCTGCCACCAGCGCGTCGGTGGTCTGCAAGCCTATCCTCTTTAACGTCTCCTGTTCCTCGTTGCTGTATTCGATGTATTTCCGGATAAGGTCGTTGCCCGACTGGAAGAGGTCGGTGGCCGATTGGTTCAGCTCCGCGATGCGCTCTTTGGCGTAGGCTTCCGGACTGAGGTCGGCACCGGCCAAGGCACCCGACGGGTCTTCGCTGGCGGCGGAGCGTGCCATAAAGGACTTGAAACGGTCGCCGAACGTTACGCCCGCCTTCTCCGCCGCGTCCGCCTCCTGCATCTTCTCGATGGCCTTCTTGTACTCCTCGGCCGCCATATCCATTGCGGCGGCAGCTTGGGCACGGGCGGTAATGCTGCGGATGAACTCCTCTTTCTGGTCATTGAATATCTTTTCCGCGTCGGAAACATTGCGGATGGCCACGCCGAGCTGGTCGAACGCGCTCCGGTTGCTCAGGATATACCGCTCTTTCGCCTCCAGGTTGTTGCCGAGCGCTGTCCATTCGGCAGACATCCGCTGGAGTTGCGCGATGGTAGAGGCGGAAGTATCGGCCACGCTCTTTTGGAACTCCTCGAGCGTCTCCAGCGTGTCGGCCAGCGATTCCTTTGCCGAGAAGAGCCCTTTTGCCCAAGCGATAATCTCCTTGCTGTACATGGAGAGGACGGTGATGCCCACCACCAGCGCGGTCTGCCACGAGAGGATTCCGGAAAGAAGCTGCTTCCAGACGGGCGTGGCCGACTGGCCGCTCTCCCTCAGCGCATCGTACTCCCGGTGGGCAGCTCGGATATTGTCGGCCAAGATGGGGAGGTTGTTCGAGATGGCGAGGAAGAACATGTTGGCACCCATCGTGAACGAGGGTAACTCACGGGCGACCTGTTGGATGGACATGGAAAGGTTGTTGAAACCCGTCCCCGCCGAGCGACTGTAGGCCGATAGCCGGGATTGCGCCACCTGAATCTCCTTGTCCACCTCGCCAATCTGTTGCAGCACGCCCTGACCGGCCGCCCCCTCGCGCTCCGCCTTCGACATATTGTAATAGGTCTCGGTGAGCTTCTGGAGACGTTGCGTCAGGCTGACCACGCTGTCCGATGCCTGGCGTTCGGCGGCGGTCTGTTCGTTCAATGCCTTCTGCGTTACGGAGAGGTCGCGTAGAGCATTGATGTTCTCCTGCACGGCGACCGCCATCTTCCGGCTCTCGGCCGACATGGAGTTGTACGCCGCCGAGCTGTCCGCCACCAGACGCTGGTACGTCTTGGCCGATTCGTCGCGCAGCCCCTTGATGCCCAGCGTTACCTTCTCGACCTCCTCGTCGAGGTTACCGCGAAACTCGAATGTGATATATACAGGGTCGTTTGCCATTTTACTTCAGTCCTAAAAATTCCAGTTCTTCCTCTTCGGTTTGAATAATATCTTCCTCTTCCTTCTTCTTCCGCATCCGACCGATGTCGTTAATCATCATCAGGACGACGCACCAGGGGATGCAGTTCATGATTTCATCATAGGTGAACGCGCCTTGACTGATCAGGGCGTAGATTTGTCCGAACGGGCTATGGGGAGGCTCGTACTCCTCCGTTAACTCCCGGTCTCTGTCTGGCTCAGTGTCGGATCCGTCATCTTCAGTTGGCTTACCGACCTGATAATACTTACGAAAGCCTCCGCACCGCTCAGGACGGTGATTATTTTCACGAGTTCCGCCAGGTTGGGGAGCGTCGAGTGGCTACGGATGTACCAGGCAAGCGGTCGGTTCAGAAGCCAGGCCGAGAAGGAGCCGCGTATCAATCCGTAGGCAATAATCCGCGAGGCTGTTACGCCATGTTGCCCGATGTATTCCAGTACTGTTCCGAAGCTCTCCGTCTTGACCTTTTCCGGGTCGATGCCCATCCGGACAAAGAGGCGGGACATGCGGAACAGGTTCGATGCTACCGGCCGTTTTACCCAGATGGGGATTGTCTTCCGGCCAAATATCCGGAGCGGCCACGGTGCGGGTAGATTGATTTTAAGCCGCCGGTCTAATAAGGCATCGGCGGCTTGAGCTTCTATCTGTTTCATGAGCTGGGCTGTTGTTACTCGTTATCGTCTGTTCCCTGCGACTGGCCGCCGGAATCCGGGTCGGGTTCGCCGAGCTTGTAAATTTCATACGGCCCGTCTTCCTCCCCGATGGGCGATTGTGCCGTTGCGGTAACCTCTATCTGGGCGATATCCGTGTTCGTCAGGTTCCAGACGAAGCGGGCGGTTACTTTGGCACGAGGGATGTCGATTACCACATTGTAGCGGCTGATGGCGCGTACTGCCTTTTCAACCTGTACAATATCTTTCGGAGCGATGTACTTATCCACCGTATAGGTTTTGCCATCGATGGTTACCTTTTGGGAGGACTTAACCGAGCCGCCAAATACGGCCTGCAGTGCCTCGTTATCCCATTCCATGAAGTTCAACCGGATTTGCTTCAATCCGGCAGCCGTTACGACGGTCTCTTCCGGAACGGTCGGTTCCTCTTCCGAGTAGAAGTCCTGCGTGGTATCGGCTTCGGTGTTGAAGGAGGCCGTTCCCTGCAGGGTCTTCGCCAGCTGCTTCATCGTCTCCGGCATACCACCCGCCGGGTTCACGTCGCCGAAGAGTGCCATCTTCAGTCCGATGGATCTTGTTTTCTTTGTTTCTGACATTTCAGTATGATTAAAAAGATTATTATCAATATAAGTATCATTACAACCCCGTTTAAAACAGGTTTAAAGCGGGAGAGCAGGGTGGCCGCCGCCGGTTCTTTCTGTTCCGTCAGCCCGGCAGAACTGTCCCGGATGCGGTCGATGCTTTCGTCGGCCGTGTAGGTCAGGGCGGGAATGCCTGCCGTTTCTGCCCGGAGATTCAGCGAGCCGCCCGTTACTTCCGCCGTCAGCCTCAGTCCGTCCGCCTCTTTGGTGAGCTTTTCGCCTTCGAGGAGGCTACGGAGGCTGTCCGGCGGAATCCGGAATGCCAGCGTCTTTGCCGGTATTGCTGCGAGGGCGACGGACACCTTTCTCTGCCATCGGAGGCTGTCTGCCTTTTGGATGGTAGTACTTCCGCTTGTAGTCCGACACGACGAGGCGAGCAGGGCAACGCTCCCAATAAGGGCAAGCCGAAAGCTTCTCCACAATGCCCTCCAGGCGGAACATGCGGCTGCGGAACTCCTGCACCTGGTCGTATAGCCAAAGAATCGTCTCATTGTCTCTTGCTGCCATTTGCCGGGACACGTCGTCCTTTTCCAACGCCTTCTTGCGGCGCAGGAGCGGCAGGCCGGCTATCCAGTTGAGGAGCACAATCAAGCCGCCGCCCGTGCCCAGGTAGTTGAACAACGCATCCCAATCCATCGCCTTTACGCCTCAGTTTTCTTTCGGAACAGCCCGATAATCCACTGGATGAAGCCCGTATCGGCGATGCCGTTCGCCACCAAAGATGCGCCCAGGCCGTACAGCAGGGCGATGTACCACTCGACATCCGCCACGAATCCGGCGTCGAGCCACCACAGGAGCATGGCCGCCGCGATGCCGACTGCCCAGCTCACTATCTGTGTAACCAACCCTTCCATCTTCGGGAAGAGTGCCTTGATGCCCTCGACCAGGAGTACCACGCCCGATGCAAAGCCCGCGAATGTGGCAATCATGGTGTCGTAATCCTCGGCCGGGACGTCCGCCGCCGTCTGTGCCATGACCGGTAGACAAACAGCCAGCATCATCATCAATCAACCCATCATTTTCTTCATATTATCCGATGTTTGAATTGTTAGTTTATAATCTTGGGTTATACTCCACCGCCATCTTCTTGTCCTTCGCTACCACCTCCGGAAGCTGCCGCCGAACTCTTTGCCGAATAGATGGCAGCCTGATATTTATTCCGGATAGGCAACGCCGTGAAACGCTTCTGGAAACCGATCACGTCGCCGCGTTCGCCGGGATCTTTGTACTTGGCAAACACTTCGATGTCTCCATCGGCACGCATCACCTCATCGGCGCAGTAGAACAGCGAGCATTGCGTATCGGTATCCTGAGCCGCCGTGCCGAACGCTACCTTTGCGCCACTCGTGGCATTGTAGTAAGGTAGTTGGCTGAAGGTGTAGAGGTCAAAACCGAATATCTTGTTGCCGGTCAGCATCTCCTTGTAGAGCTTCATATCCTCCGCCATCAGGTCGGCCAGGTGGTAAGGATTCAGGACGGCAACCATTGTCGAGGGGTCGATATCCAGCGAGCGGAACCAGGCATCCAAGTCCAGAATGTCCTGGAAGCTGAGCGACTTCACCCCGCGGTTATTGTCTGCTCCCGAAGTGGCCTTTACCGGGGTCAAATCCTTATTCGTCT
>ERZ791626.2062-NODE-2062-length-11262-cov-9.307397_pt1 | contig 11262 bp, 10 predicted proteins | sample MGYA00510266_ERZ791626 | MGnify/ENA primary metagenome ERZ791626 (study PRJEB30046, sample SAMN00715208) | human gut metagenome | study: EMG produced TPA metagenomics assembly of the A metagenome-wide association study of gut microbiota in type 2...
GCAAACGCCCAACTTCTTGATTTTCAATCAAAGTCCAATTTAGAGCGAGTTAGAAATATTAACTTTCAAAACGAACTCAGAATGAAGAAAACGAAAAAGAACATTTTATCGGCTGAAATATGTCTTCTACTCCTCCTGTTATCCTGCCTCTCACTGAAGGCTCAAAATCCGGGGGAAACCGTTTCTGCGGCAACCATCAGGAAACTGGGCGAGGCGCATTTCTTCTCCGTTTCTCCTATACCTGACAAAATATTCCAGTTGATGCAGGGAAAGACATACAAGAAGAATTGTAGCGTGGCAAGAAGTGAACTGCGATATTTGAGATGCCTCCATGTGGATAAGGACGGCAGAAACATCGTGGGAGAGATGGTGGTAAACAGAACGATAGCAGCCGACGTGCTTGATATCCTCCGCAAACTCTATGATGCCAAATATCCGATAGAACGGATGCGGCTCATCGACTATTGGGATGCTGATGACGAACGGGCGATGCGGGATAACAACTCCTCCAGTTTCAATTTCCGATTCATCTCACATACCCACACCGTTTCAAAGCACGGCAGGGGACTTGCCATCGACATCAACACGCTCTACAATCCTTACCACAAACGACTCAAAAACGGCAAGGAAGTGGTAGAACCTGCTACAGCCCGTTCCTATCTCGACCGCAGCAAGAAACATGTGTACATGATTCGGAAAGGCGACCTCTGCTACCGCCTCTTCAAGCAAAAAGGATTCAGATGGGGTGGCGACTGGAAATACAGCAAGGATTACCAGCACTTTGAGAAATAAAGAAATGGGGAAAGAGGAAGCGGAAGAAAAAAGCCTCAACAAATGAAAAAGCAGAAGGGGAAAATAGGAAAAAGAAAAAGACTATGTATCAGTTGGTGCAAGTCTCAACTTCAACATAGTCTTTCTTTCAAATCTATTATCCTATCATTGATAATCCAATACTTTCTTACAAGTAAGCAGGGACCTGCTTAGGTGTACCATATTGAATTATATTCTCTGCGCTCATCGTCCTCATTATAGACGTTCTCAAACTCAAGGTTGTTGGCCTCGAATGCTTCTAATGTTCGTTTCATAATCGGCCCTCCCATTTCTTTAAGTTAATAATCTGTTCTACGTTTGCAAATTTACGAAAAAAACAAGCAAGTTATGTCAAGGATTCCGAATACTTTTGTAACTTTGCAGAAAATATAAAAATCAGCTACATGAAACGTTTCTATTCATTGCCTATCAGACGATTGAAATGGCGCCACTGGGTATTGCTGGTGTTGCTCTGCCTCATCACCCTTACGAAGTTGATTCCTTTATGGGGATTCATCTACGCCACCCGTATCTATCCGATAATCGGCTCTCTTCTCTCTCCCATCTCCGGACTTTTCCCCTTTGCCGTTGGCGATATTTTCATCGCTCTCAGCATAGTCTGGGTCATTTTCTATCCCATCTACGAAATAAAATGGAGGAAACAACTGGCCAAGCGGTTCTTTTTTCTTGCAGCAAAGAGAGGCAGCTATCCCAAGAAGAAGGTAGTTCTCGGAAGAGTAGCCGAATATCTGCTGTGGGTATATGCCTGGTTTTATATAGCCTGGGGACTGAACTACTCGCAGCCGAATATCTACTGCAGAACGGGCATGAAGCCTGTGGAAGTATCTGAAGCCAAATTTCGGGAGTTCGCCTACAGATATGCTGACAGCATCAACTATTTAAGTGAAGAACGAAGAGTGAAGAGTGAAGAAACAGCGTTCGACGACCAAAGGGAAAGTCAATTCAATGGTATGGTGGACGATGGATTGAAGAATCGGGTGCGGGATGCAGTTCTGAAAGGTTACAACGAAATCGGAGCCAAGGAAGGAATCAATGCTCCCTTCAACCAGCATCCTCATGCCAAGACCATGCTCTTCACTCCACTGAGTTCGATGTCGGGCGTAACAGGCAGCATGGGGCCATTCTTCTGCGAGTTCACCCTGAATGGCGACATCCGTCCGCACGACTATCCTGCTATCTATGCCCACGAGTTTGCCCACTTACTCGGTATTGCCAACGAGGGAGAGGCCAATTTCTACAGCTATATCGTATGCACAGCCTCATCCGACAAAGCAGTGAAGTTCAGCGGATATTACCACATTTTCTTCCACGTTCTGCGCAATGTCTTCGATATTTTAGGCGAGAAAGAAGGAGAGAAATTCCTGAAATACATCCGACCAGAAATCATCCAGTTGGCAAGAAGCGACCGCCAGTATTGGATCAGCAAGCGATGCAAGGCACTCGATGCAGCTCAGGATTTCATCTTCGACCTTTACCTGCGTGGAAACCATGTAGCAGAAGGAAGAAAGAGTTACTCGGGAGTCGTAGCGCTGATACTGGCATGGGAAAGCCGTCATGCGAAATAGGCTGATGCTCTCACGAGTACCAGCCTATTTATTCGAACTACTTCTGTATTAACAAACCTTCGTTATTTATCTGCGACTACGAGGACCGCGCATTCCCGGCTGTCCCTTGGCACCCTTGGCATGCTGAGCAAAGCGCCTCATCATGTTTTTCTCAATCTCATAGACCCTCTGTATCTGCTGTTGGGTCAGGAACTGAGAATACTTCTTGTAATACTTCTGACGGATGTCGAGAATCTTCTCGCTCATCTCGAAACGACGCTTTATATTCTGTTCGCTCTGGGTCTCAGAGCCTTTCTGATTGCGGCGAATACGAGGACCCAGCGCCCAGATTTCCTTCTGGCATTCCGTATAGGTCTCGATAAAACGAGCTGTGGTCTTCCCATCGAAAGCCAAGTCGTGCGCTATATGCTGCGCCTGCTTTTCAGCCAACTGTTCGCGCGAAATGCGCTGTTTCTGATTAGGAGTCTGTGCAAAAGCACCGGCTGTAATAGTCATCATAGCGACCATCATCAAAATACTTACAATTCTTTTCATACTTAATCTTTTTAAATTATATTGAATCTGTTTTTTTAGAAAACAGGAAACATCTATCCATTGAATGAAAGAGAATCCTGATATTATTTGAGAGACATATTTAATTATTCAGAAAAACATCCTCCTGGTAAACATCTAAAAGATATGCCTGATCGGCAGCTGACAGCTGGGCAAAAGCCTGATCCACCGCCTGGAGTTCCCTATCTGTCTGAGATGGCAGAGCAGCATGGGGGGCTGAGAAATCGATATGGAGCACCAGAAGTACTGCCACAGATGCTGCCACTGCCAATACAGCCGTCCACATCACCCTCATCAGAGGTCGCTTTTTCTGTTCTGTCTTAAGCGGTTGCGGAGTATCATCCTTCACCGCCTCCAGAATGTTCGCTTCCATCTCCTTGAAGAAATCATCGGGTGTAGAATAAGGCATTCGCTTACCCACCTTACCGAAATCAAATTTCTCGGTTTTATTGAAATCAAAATTTGTATCCATATTCTTACTTTTTGAAATCCGTTAAAAAACTTTCCAGAACTCTCACCTAATCGTTTGAATTCATGTACTTCACGATTTTCTCTTTGGCAACATGATAACTTGCCTTGATACTTGTTGGCGTGGAATCCGCAATCTTGGCAATCTCATCAAACCCGAGTTCTTCGTAATATCGAAGGTTGAATGCCAACTGCTGCTTGGGCGGAAGCAAAAGAATAGCCTTCTGCAGTTTCACCGCCACCTTATCATCAAAGTCGATATAATTATCGCCTTGAATCAGGTTGACACCTGTGGCTTCCGATTCTATGGAAACAACTTCCTGTCTCCGTTTGCTGATAATCCTAAGAGCCTCATTCGTGGCTATGCGATAAATCCAGCTTCTTAAAGAGCAATCGCCCCGATAGTTGCCGAACGAGCGATAGATTCTCACGAAGGTTTCCTGCGAGGCATCCTGTGCATCATCGTGCGAAACAACCAGTCGACGGATGTGCCAGTAAACGGGTTCCTTATATTTCGCCATCAGCATCCGAAATCCGTTCTGTGGATTTTCTTTCAGCGCTTCCACAATGCCATTGTCATTTATACTCATATTCGTTTATTTCTTGAACGTTACGATTATATGACCATTCAAAATGGGAAAAGTAAAAAGGCGGGATACTTTTTTTCTAAAAAATCGTTTATTTCAGAATAACTGATTCTACCACCTGTTATAAATCTACTCTCACTACCCTGAAACCGACATTGGCATATTTACCCGAAGCATCACGGACATCATCGGAATATTCACTCCGGCAAGCATCACGACTGGAATCCCAGCTGCCACCTTTTACAATATATAATCCGGCAGTATTCTGAGTAGAAGTCCATTCCCAGCTATTACCCCAGAAATCAATGCCACCACAGGCACCAGTTGTTTCAGCATAGGCATCAACAGCTGTCAATCCTTTTTCCACATGGTCGCTATTCATCTTCACATCCTTTGGCATATGACCGGCAGCAAGAATCCACTCCTCTTCGGTTGGCAAACGATACGCATGCAGTTCATCCTTACTGCTCAACCATTCGCAATAAGCCATCGCCTCGCTATAAGAAATATTCACAACAGGATAATTTTCCTGACCTTGCGGATAAGTAAATCCAGTATCATACATGACATATTCCTTGTTGGTAACCGGTGCGTATGCAACATAAGCATTCTTTGCAGAAGAACCTCTCAACACCAGCCACTGATCATTAGGATTATCATCAACACGAGGATCTACAAGACGCCAAAACTGTTGTTCCAGGCGGATATCACGATTCTCAACCATCTCATCAACAATATCCTGCATCTCTGCTACCAGATCCGGAGTTTTCGCTTCACGCTCCAGCTGGCGAAGTTTAGCCTTTTTTCGAGCTACCACCTTATCATACTTTACTCCCATCTGCTCCATCAAAGCTTGCTGATTTTCATCAGTAGGATTTTGCTGATAAGCCACCAGCATGCTCTTGGTCAAAGCATCAAGATTGGGGCGTTCGTCTTCAACAAAAGGAGCGTCAATATCAGCAAATTCCAGTTCACTCTCTACCAAATCCAGTGGAGTAATAAACTCAGCAGCCTGAATTTTCTGGTGTACACCGAAATAAGCAGCCACATCCCTACCCTTATAAATAGAGAGGCGATAACCTCCATACAAATCACAAGGGAAAGTAATGATATAATAGTCTTTGCCCGGTGTTAGTGTTTCCCCTTCTGGTGCAGAGAATGTAATAATAGATTCCTTATCCCCAGAAAGATTGCCTGCTATCTGATAACCATCCACACTCTCCAACTCTATCTTGGTAATACCAGACATAGTAAAATTGAGTTTGATTCCTCCTAAACCTTTCTTCGCCACATCTTCTAAAGAAACGATTGTACTTGCCGACTGTTCTGTGGGAACAACCACTTCTCCTTCGTTTTCATCTTCTGCTGGATCCGAAGGGGTTTCTACTGTAGGTATTTCTTCTGGAAAAATCTGATTATCTGATGAACAAGCCGCAAAGAACATCAGCATAAATGCCATCGAGGCAAATATTATTTTCTTCATATTCGTTTATTTTTATTATGTTTTAATATCAAAGTTCACTATCATCATTTTTGAGCTCGCTTAGATGAACGTCACAACTATATGAACTTAGAATACAGGAAAAGTAAAAAGGCGGGATACTTTTTTTTCGATACCAGCTAAAATTTTACTTCTCGTTTCTCTTTTAATATCATAGAGAAGAGAAAAAAAGAGCTATTCCTCCGGTTTCTCAAAGAAAAAGTATATATTTGCAATCGAATTGCAGATATCAAAAAGATATATCAATATGAAGAAAGAAAAGAATTTAGAAAGCTTATCGGACGATGAGATTCTGCAGGGCTTCAAGGATGCCGATGCCAAAATAGTAAGGGAGTATTACTACGGATACTGCCGGGTGGCTTATTGCATCTACGACAAGCGATATGACTTGCAGCACAAGCCAGGCATGGATTTCTTCTCGCTGGCCCATGAATATTATCTCTATCTCTGCGAACACGACTTCAAGCCTTTGGAGGACAGGAAGCCAAGTATGTCGCTCAAAACCTGGATGGTGAATGGTTTCCGATTCCTCTTGCTGGATAAATTGAAGGAGGTGAAGAAGGAACATCGATTTGAGAGTTTCGAGACCAGACAGGAGAGCCGGAAGATGAAGTTTGATATAAGCGACAACCAGTTTGAGCATGAACTTTATCAAACGATAGAAGAGATTGGCAATCTTTATTATGGCAGGGACAGCAAGAACAGCATCATCCTGAAGATGCTCTATATAGAGGGATTCAGGGGCAAGGACGTAGCCATGCAGTTGGGCATGACCGCCTCCGCCGTCACCCAGCGATGCCAGAAGATGATGCATGATGTGGTGATTCCTTATTTCAAGAGATACTTCGATGCATCGGAATACGGAAGCTATCTGTCGTTCGGCGACGAAGACGCATCCGTTTCAAGTGCTCCTAAGATGTCGATGCCGAGCATGATGACTTCGAGAATGTGCTGCGAGGAATCGGCTGATATTAGCAATAACATATTTAATAATAAGAAGAATATGGAAGATATGAAGAAGGGAAGAATCACTCCTCGCTGGATTGATTCTTTGAAAGAGAACGAGATATTTGTTTTTGGCAGCAATCTGGCTGGCATGCATGGCGGTGGTGCTGCCCGCATAGCCCGATTACATTTCGGTGCCGTCATGGGCAAGGGTGTAGGCTTGCAGGGCCAGAGTTACGCCATTCCTACGATGCAGGGCGGCGTGGAAACCATCCGTCCATACGTGAATGATTTCCTGGATTTTGCCAAGCATCATCCAGAAATGCAGTTCCTGGTAACACCTATCGGTTGCGGCATCGCCGGCTTCGAGGCTGAAGACATCGCCCCATTGTTTGAGGAGGCAAAGCAGATCAAAAACATCAGTTTGCCTGAGAGTTTCTGGGAAGTGATAGAGTGAAAAATGGAGTAAGAATCATTAAGACATAAGATAATGCTAGGAGCAATTATAGGAGATATTGCTGGCTCAAAATATGAGTTCAACAATACGTTTGATTATGATTTCGAGATGTTCGGTGGGGGATGCGACTTCACCGATGATACCATCTGTACGGTAGCGGTAGCCGATGCGATACTGAACGGGCGAAGCTATCAGGAAAGCCTGCTGGATTGGTGCCGCCGCTATCCTTCTCCAAAAGGAGCGTATGGCGGAAGATTCGCAGGGTGGATTCATTCTCTTGATCCGCAGCCATATAATAGCTTTGGCAACGGTTCTGCAATGCGAGTATCACCAGTAGCTTGGCTCTTCGATGATCTATCGCAGGTTTTGGAAGAGGCTGAAAAGACGGCTCTTCCTACTCATAATCATCCCGAAGGAATCAAGGGAGCCAAAGCTGTAGCTCATGCCATTTGGTATTTCCGCAAGAGCAGATTCTCAGAAGAATCTAAGGATTCTGAGAATGAGGAAACGAAGGGATTGAAAAATGAGAATGCTAAGGCTTCTAAGGATGAAAATGAAACAATACAGGGGTTCATGTCCATCGCCCGCAGCTATTACGAGGATTTCGACACACGAGTTTATCCAAAGGGCAAGTTCGATGAGACCTGTATGGATGCCGTGCCCTTATCCTTCTATCTCCTCTCGCAAGCCTCATCTTTCGAGGATGCCATTCGCCTCGCTATATCTCATGGCGGCGATAGCGATACCATCGGAGCCATCGTCGGCTCCATCGCCGAAGCCCGATTCGGTATTCCGCAAGAAATGAAAGAGAAGGCTTTGAGCTATCTGCCGGATGACATGAAAGATATATGGAAACAATTTGCAGAAAATGCGAAATAAAGCCCCAATAATTTGGTGTTAACGAAGAAAAAACGTATTTTTGTGGCAATTAAAACAAGTAAATATGACGAACCATGATTTTTGGATGTCCATCAGCGACATAATCAATGAAGGATTTACATCTGAAGGTCTAGCAAAATTAGATGATTATGCAGAACAATTCAGTACTGGAAAGATCTTATATAAACGATTTTCACCGTCAGAACAGTATGGGTGCTGTGAAGGAGGTAGAATCCATGTTATTGCATCCTTACTCGCGGGAGCAGAAGTTGGCACAGATCAACTCACTGCGCCAGAACACAGTTTCAAAAGAGAACAGCAACTTGGAAAGATCCAAGAGAAGCGAATAGAAGATTGGGCGAAAGCTGCTGGATTCTGGATAAGCAACACGGATGAAACTTATGAACAAACCTTGGGCGAAAAAATCGCTCAAGGAGGAGAAGCTGTGGTGTATGACAATGGCAACAAAGTATTAAAGGCTATCGGATTAGATTATTTCATTCAGCCTATTTTTGCCTTAGATAGAATCTCTTTGCACAATGCTTATTTCGAAGAAACAGAAATGAATGTATTGGGATTTGGCAGAAATACTAATAAAGATTTTATGGTGATAGTAGAACAACCTTTTATTCACGGCAAGATGATGGCCGACACAGAGATTGCAACTTTCGTGGAACAAATGGGTTTTAAATCTATCAATCCTAGAAATTGGACCTTTGCAAATAAGGATATTTATCTTAGCGATATGCATGATGAGAATGTTCTTCATACTCCAGACGGACATATTTGCGTTATAGATTGCGATATACGTATCAATATCCCTGAACTCAGAACAGGAGGAACTCGTATTCTGACCAACAAAGTAGAATTTCAATTAGAATAATTATTGAAGACTCAAACAACCTTATGATCAGAATTAAATATAAAGCTCCAACTCATTAGTTATCCTAATAAGTTGGAGTCTTTATATAATTTCCTTTTAGAATTTATCCACCTAGAGCGAACTCATCCAATTGCTTTTTAATCTCCTCAAAATCCTGGCTTAAATCCAAAGTTTTAACATAAATCACATTACCAGCCTTAAGCTTTATACGTTCTGACTTTTTCCCATATTTTTCGGTCATAGCATAGAGGAGCATACCATCTACATTACCTTTCTGATAACCATTCTTATCTATATCTTCATTAGTAACATAAGCATAAATTTGATATAAGTTGGCGGAATGTATCGTTTGCTTTCCGAAGTTTTCCTGTAATGTATGACTATAGTACTTTGCATCGATAATTAGCGTTCGGTCACCCAATCGCAAGGTTACATCGGTATTCATTGTTGGCAACAAATTTGACGGAACCTCATCCTCATCTAAATTCCATTTTACCCGACTGCCTTTAGCACCATAATCAGAATGCTCTTTACGATAATACTCCAATATAAAACGCTGAAACAACAGAGCCATATTCTCATCTGAAAACATCGGAACTTGCTGATTACCATTTTCTGTTGTCAGAAGTAAATCAAAAACTACAAAGTAGCAAATACTATGCAGCATTTGGTAAGTTTGAGTATTTCTATCATATCTGAGGCTGCTCCACCTTACAGATTTCAATTCAATATTCTCTACATTTTCAAAGAATAGCATTAGCTTTCTTATTTTTCCCTTTCTTGCGGACTTCACATCACCACAACCTAGCAATAATACAACAGTAGCTTTTAGCACCTGATTAAAGATATTGTTTGATGAGAACTCATCGAAGGCACAAGCAAGCTTTGCCGTTTGTCTCATTTTCTCTTTTATCGTTGCCCGCACATCAAGCTTTCCTCGCAATGTAGAAAGAGTATCTTCGCAATCAACGTACTCACGATGCAACCCCTGCTTCAATAAATACGAAATACCCAAGTAGAGAATCTCGGCAAACATATCATGTATGTTGCCAAAATTCTCTGTCTCTACACGTTTATAATGCTCGCGGTTCAATTCCTTGAAAGCATAGGTCAACATATAGAAAATATTCTTTATAGGTATACCTTTATCTATTGTCATTATAAACAACTTTTTATATTTTCAATTTCCTGCTGACACTTATTCTTATCATCGAACCAATATTCATGCAACATAGGAATAATATCAAACTCTATCACATTTTTCAACCATTCTCTACTGATTTTTTCTTGATTACAGAAATAACTATGTCCGATACAGAAGCCATCGCCTAATGAATCATCATTGGCAATCACCTGGTTCAACTGTACTATTCCAGCAATCACCTGATCAAAGATGTCACTCGAAAGCCTTTCCTGATAGTTTCGGAATCCATCAGTAGCAAATCCTGGCTTCATCTCAACAAAGCTAAAGCGTCTGCGAAGAGCATAATCTATCATAGCCAAACTTCTGTCAGCAGTATTCATCATACCTATTATATATAGGTTTTTAGGCACAGAGAATAATTCCTGATTATACGCTAACGTAATCTCCTCACCACGATAACCATTCTCTATCAGCATAAGCAACTCACCAAATATCTTACTCAGATTACCTCTATTTATTTCATCAATAATGAAGAAATACTTGTGGTCAGGATCACTTTTCGCCTTTGCACAGAACTTATAAAAAATTCCTCTTTGCAGGTCAAAACCTCCATTTTCATTAGGCTTATATCCCATCACAAAATCTTCGTAACTATAACTCTGATGGAATTGAACCATTTCCATTTTATCCTCATCCTTATTACCTAAGATTGAATATGCCAGGCGTTTTGCCGTATAAGTCTTACCCACACCAGGAGCACCTTGCAAGATGATATTCTTTTTATCCTCAAGCAAGGCTCTCATTCTATCATAAGTTTCTTCATCCATAAATACCTCTGAAAGGAAATCATTTTTAGTATAAGGAGTCAATTCCTTCGATTTCTGGCATGGATTCTCTGCTCGGATAATATCCATAAGCAATTCGCTTTCCTCCTTGGTGATCTTGAATAAAGAACCATTCATATTTTTCAAGAACTCCATTTCAGTAAGTCCCGGCATATCTTTTACTGTTGCAAAATCAATTGGCGAAGCAAAGGATTCAAGCTTTTTGAAATATAAATGCTTGCCATCATCTGCTGCCTTAGATACTTCTGCTATTCCCACAATTTGCTTAACCGGTGTGGCTTCATATCCCAAAATAAGATCACCAACCTTAGCCTCCTTGAAGTTTTGAAGAATCTTGCGAGGATTTCCATTTTCATTATAAAGAGAATAATCCTGTTCTTCCCCTATTTTCATCTTTGAGAAACTCCAAATCTTAGGACTTGACACAAGCCACCAATATCGTCTATCCTTGTTGACTGTAGCAAGCTCTCCATCCAATAAATCTGCCAGTTCTTTCACGTAACTCGGATATTGGGTTATATCCGTTAAAGTCTTCTGAACAATATTTTTCTGAGGAACTGTCCATTCACCAACATGAGTCCATTTTACCTTACGAACATTGTTGT
>ERZ791626.2063-NODE-2063-length-11256-cov-1.946701_pt1 | contig 11256 bp, 6 predicted proteins | sample MGYA00510266_ERZ791626 | MGnify/ENA primary metagenome ERZ791626 (study PRJEB30046, sample SAMN00715208) | human gut metagenome | study: EMG produced TPA metagenomics assembly of the A metagenome-wide association study of gut microbiota in type 2...
CCTTTGTGTACGGGTTTGTCCGTAACGACGGGCTTTCGCACGCCCTCTTCGGTCAGGTAGCCGGCGCACAGTCCGGCGACGGATTGCAGCGAGGGGTCGTCGTAACCGATTTTGCAGTTGCGGCCGAGACGGAACGTGCCGTTGCCCTGTTCCGCCGACAAGGGCCGGGGAATGACGTTGATTTCGGGTTGCGGGACCTCGGCGCACGCGACGGAGAGGAGCAGTGCGGCGAGGGTCAGTATTTTATGCATAAGTTCGGGATTCTGGCGTCAGCGGCCGGAACAGGTCGCTCCTGTCCCGGCCGGCTGCGCGTTATTTCTTGTTGTAACGGATGGCGAAGTAATTCATGCACGACGGCGAGTCGATCGGCTGCGCGGCGTACTCGTCGAGGCTTCCGCCGAGGTTCCGGGCCGCCTGCAGACGGATGTAGACGTTCTTCCTGCCGAGCATTTCGAGCGGCAGCTTCACATCGACGGGTTTCCAGCCCGCATACTGCCAGTAGCGTGTGGCGGGGGACCAGCGCGCCATGTCGGGCACGGTGTAGGAGGCGATGTAGGTCCAGTCGCCGTCGGCGTTCATGTCGCCCGTCTCGGACCATGCCACGTCGAAATAGCGCGGCGAACCGTATTTGCCGCTGTCGTAACGGTCGTTCAGGACACTTACCTGCATCGACAGCACGTCGGTCGAGATCCCTTCGGTCGAGAAGTTCACGATCCACGCGTGGCCGCGGTCGTTGGCCTTGTCCCACCAGTACCAGTCGACCCATGCCGGGCCTTCGGCGTTGTTCTTGCGGGGCACCTTGCCCTTGCCGCCGCCCGACGTATCGCCCGAGGTGTTGTTGTTCACGTCGGCGAAATCGCGCCACCAGTCGGTCCCGTCCTCGAGGATGATGCCCATGCCGTTGACGTTGCCGATGTTGGACCCGAAGATGAACGAGGACTTGTTGCCCACGGGGCCGAGGTAGCTGAAATCCTCGTTGGCGAGGATCTTGATGGCGCCGGTGCCGTCCTTGTAGCTGTGCGTCAGGTAGCCGTTCGTGCCGTAGGTGGGGTAGACCTTGTTGTTGTCGTACTGCAGGAAGCGGTATTCGGTCAGCAGCGCCGAAAAACTCTCCTCGAAATCGTCGGCCAGTCCGTCGAAATCCGATTTCGAAACGTGGCGCAACTGGTAGCGGCCGATATACCCGTACGATTCGTCGTCGCCGCTCGCGTTGTCCTCCCACTCGAAGCGCGGGAACAGCTCGTGGACGACGATGCCCGAGAGTTTGCCCGAACCGTAGGGCAGGCGGCTGCCGTCGCGGCGGTAGAGGCACGTCGTATTGGTGTAGAGGTAGATGTGCTCGCCCTCGATGTCGCGCACGAGCGACGCGCACTTTTCCGTGCGGTTGGCGCCCGTGGCGTTGGCGTAACCCTCGTTGATCGGGGTCAGCGGGCCTTTGCGGATCGGCAGTTCGCAGTCGGTGAGCGTGACGTAGGTGTAGATGTCGTCGTCGGTCAGCTGGCCGATGCGCTTCTCTTTGTGCGGGATGTCCGCCGCCGTGCCCAGCTCCGAGCTGATGATCATGGCCGACTTCACGCCTTTGAGGGCGAAACGGCCGGGATCGGTGTCGTGTACGAGCCGCACGCCCTTGAGCGAGAGCTGGATGCGGCTGTAACGCATGAAGATGTTGTCGTCGGCCGTTTCGGTCTCGATCAGGAAACCCATGCTGCCGTCGATGCTCTCGACGTAGGCGGTCTTCTTGCACATCTCGTAGTTGATCGTCGATTCGGTGGTCATGGGGTTGGCCCCCATGTTGCCGCCCGCGGCGTCGCTGACCACCCATGCCGAGATGTAATAGTCGTTTTCGATGGTCACGACCTGTCCGGGACCGCACAGGGCGCGGATCTCGGCGAACGTCTTCTCCGTTCCGAAATCGTCGCGGGCGTTGGCCTGCACGATATAGAGTTTGGTGGCGGTGACCTTGTCCCAGCCGTTGGTGAACGAGAGGGTTATCTCCGCCGACCGCATATTCTCCTGGTCGGGGTTTGCCTGCGTGGCGAAGAGCAATGCGCCCGACGCATCGTCGATGCGGACGTCGGCAATCCAGTCGGCGTTCTCCTCGTCGGGATAGGTTATCTTGGTCGTGAGGAGTTCCGCGCCGATGTTGGTGTCGAGCGGAACCGAAACGGACCCTTCGGCGGCGTTGCCCTTCACCGAGATGTTCGGCGCCGGGAACACCAGCCGCTCCTCGATCAGCCCCTCCTGACGGATGTAGACCGTGTCGCGGCGGCGGCCGCTGTCGTCCTGCAGCAGCAGGCGCGCCACGCGGGCGAAGGAGTCGTTGGCTCCGTAGGTGACGCTGAATGCGCCGTCGCCCGGAATCCGTCCGGCATGGGCCTCGGCCCAGGGGGTGGCTTCGAGGAACGAGACGTTGCAGCCGCGGTTGCTGTAAACCTCGACCTCGACCGTGCCGCTCTGTGCCGGCACGATGTATTCGCCTTTCACGGCACCGAGTTCGATGACGGGCACTTCGTCCGGATCATCGGTGCAGGCTGCCGCACAACCCGCGAAGAGTGTCAGCAGCAGCAGTTTCCAACTATTTTTCGTTTTCATGGTGTCTTTGTTTTGAAAGGGTTTGTCAATCCAGCAGGCGGACCTCGATGTCGTCGACGAAAAAGAGGGTTTTCGTCGTATTCGTATTCTGCTGTTTCATGAAATTGAATGCACTGATCTTGGTAAATCCGCTGACGACCAACCGCACTTCGGACCAGCCGGAGCTTCCGATCTTGGAAATCGGAATGTAGGCGAACTGCTTGTTGGTGACGGAGACCGATTCGCCGTTGATGTAAATCTCTTCGCAGATTTCCCCGTTGTTCTTGCCGGTCGGTCCGTCGCCCAGCCAGCAGCCGAGGTTGTCGGTTTGATCGGCGCCGGCTGCGCAACTGACACGGAATGTGATCTGCGCTTTATGTGCGGCGCCGTCGGTAATGTTTTTCATTGTCGGAGAATGGATTTTGCCGCGGCCCAACGTAGGTGAACTGATGCGCAGGCAACCTTGAAATTCCGAACACCGGTACAGAAAGGTCCAGTCGTAGAGGTTCCGATTGCGCAGATATTCGGCCGTAACATTACCGCCTGATGCACTTGGCGCCGCATTCCAGACATTGGTGTAATCCGCCGTGCCGGCCGCGTTTTCCATCACATAGAAGGGAGCCTCCTCGACGCCCGTGGCCGATCCGGCCGCGGTGGTTCCGGCCAGACTGCCGTCGGCCTGCTGCTGCCCGGTCTGCGTGGGCGAATAGCCCTTCGTGTTGCCCACATAGTCGCCGCCCCACACGCAGGCGTCGAAATACTCGGCGAAGATCAGGTCGGCGTCGGGGGCATATGTGATGGCCGGGGTCTCGGTTACGACGTTCCGTTTGATCGTGCGCGGCGTCGGCGAATCGACGGTCATCGCCCGGTGCGAACGGTCGGTGATGCGGATTTTCAGCCCCGAGGCATACTCGCGGACGGGCAGCACGATGTAGAAATCGGTGCCGTTTTCGCTCAGCGCGACGCCTTCGCCCGCACCGCCGCAGTTCATCACCAGATGATATGCGCGGGCCGAACTCGCCGTGCCCGGCACGAGGATTTTGCTACCCCCGTCGTCCGTCCCGAGCGTGGCGTAACCCGAGATCGGGGCGCCCGAACGGTCCTCGACGAGGATCGAATTGATCGTCGCCGAACCTTTCAGCGTCAGTTTCAGCACGCCGCACATGTTGTGCAGCCGGATGTTCACATAGCCCTTCTCTTCGTCGATGCCCGTCGCCTCGCCGTACATCGGCATCGCATTGCGGCCGAACGTGCCGGGACCGGCATGGAACTGCGCCAGCGGCAGTTTGAAGTTGGGCGACTCCTTCGTCTGCTGGAGGAAATTGCAAACCGAGGGGAATACCGCCTCGTAACGGTCGGCCTCGGGGACTTCGGGCACGGCCGCCGTTCCGTCGTCGAGCAGGAAGACCTCGTAGGCCACGCCGTTGATGTCGATCATGTCGCCCGGCTGGAACTTCACCCGCAGGTCGCCGTCCAGTTCGGCGCGCGTACCGGCGCCGGTGTCGAGGCGCAGCGAAACGTATTTCACCGGATCGGGTCCGGGCAGTCAGGCAGCCTCTTCGGGAGTCTCGGAACACCCCGCGAGCAGCAGGCCGCAGGCGATCAATAGCTTCTGTATCGTTTTCATTTTCACGTCTGTTTTATCGGTTACCACTCGTTGTCGTCCTTCTCGTGCTCCATCTGGTCGCCTTCCACGCCGCCGATGTCACACTTCTCCTGCGTCAGGGTCACATAGTCGGTGGTTATACCCCCCCCCTTGCCGTTGTCGTAATGCAGGGCGAAGCGCGCCGAACGCGGCGCGGCGGGATTGGCCGGGACCTTCACGCTCAGCAGACCCGTTTCGCGGTCGATCCGGTAATTCGTCAGCCACCCTTCGGCCCCCGTCAGGTAGTCGCACACGAGCGTTATTTCGCCGTAAACCGCCGGGATGTTGCACTCGAAAGCCTGTTCGAACGTCTCGCCGTAGGCCGCCGCCGCGTGGGTCTCTTCGGCGGGCGTCATCGTCAGGCGCAGCGCTTCGGCGCTTTGCGTGACGGTGGCGCGGGTTTCGTAACGAGTGTCGTTGCCGTCGGTGACCCAAAGGGTTATCGTGGCGAAGCGCATCGCCCCGGTCGCGTTGTCCGCCACCGTGAAACGCAGCGATTGATCGTCGAGCGTTACGTCGCCGATCCATCCCTCGCCGCTCTCCTCGCCGTAGGAAATCTCGTGCTGTACGCGCTCCAGATCGGGGCCGAGGTTGCTGGAGAGAACCATCTCCACGGGGCATCCGTCGGCCAGCAGCGCGACGCTTCCGGGCGTGACGGTCAGCGTCGGGTCGGTGATTCCTGCGGCCTGGGACATCACCACCTCGCAGGCGCGGTCCCCGGACTGGATGCGGATCGTCGCCTTGCGCGACAGACCGCCGTTGGTGTCGTATTCGAAGAGGAAATCGCCGTTCTCGCGGCCCGACTTCCGGTCGATCCGCGCCCATGCGTCCCCGGACTCCGAATCCACGGAGAGCGACCAGTTTCCGGTCGAGTAGACCATCACGCGGGTCATGCCCTCCGTCGCCGGCAATGCGACCAGATTCTGGTCCACGGCCAGCCGTATCGTCGGTTCGAACGGCTCGTTGCAGCCGCCCAGCGCTCCGCAGAGCGCCGCCAGCCATGCAATGCCTTTATAGCTGAATCTCATAATGTTCCGTTTTTTAGGTTAAAGTCCGTATTTCTCATACTCCTTGTTGTCGAGCGCATAGCCCGAATAGACCACCTGCGTGTCGGGAATCGGGTAGTACTCGTGGCAGGGCAGGATGGCGTTGCGCACGGTCTCGTAATCGGCCGATTCGAGGGTCTTCGTGTACCAGATGCCCCACCGCACGAGGTCGAACTTGCGCTGGAACTCGCCGATCAGTTCGCGGGCGCGCTCGTTCTGAATCTCCTCGAGCGTGCGTTCCCAGCTCTTGAAGACCGAGAACTCGGCGATGCCCGCGCGGTTCTTCACCTGATTGAGATACAGTTTGGTCTGTTCCAGATTCTCCTTCATGCACCAGCACTCGGCCATCATCAGCACGGCGTCGGCGTAACGGAACACCTTGTAGTTGTTCGAATCGTAGCTGTCGCGCATGCCGGGGCACCAGAACTTCGGGCCGAGCCACGGACGCGTTCCGACGCTCTTGAACTCCTGCCCGCCGTACTCCCACGCGAGGTTCATCTCCACGCGGCGGTCGCCGCCCGTGCGGGTCTGCAAACCGGCGCTGAAGACCAGATTGGGCCGCAGGCCGGGCCACACGTTGGCGTCGTCGCCCAGTTCCTCGATCTTCACGCCGTCGAAAACATCGGACCCCGACTCGGCGGTGGTCTGGTTGGGCATGCAGATACAGGCGTAGTTCGAGGTGTAGATCAGCCCGCCGGAAGTGTAGGAGTGCTGGATCTCGAGGATCGACTCGGGGGTGTTCTTCATGCGGAACGGAACGTCCGAAAGCGGGTACTGGTCGAGCGAGCCGTAGATCTTCTCCAGTTCCGCGAGCGCTTTGAGCGCCGTGTCCCACTGCTTGTTCCACATCGCCATCTTGGCGGCGAGCATCCAGCCGACAGCTGCTCCCATGCGGTTGTCGGCGATCTCCGACGAACGCACTTGATCCAAGTCGGGGACGACCTTCATCAGCTCTTCGATCAGGTAGTTGCGCGTCTCGACGGCCGACATGCGCGGCAGGCGGGCCGTCTGGTTGAGCAGCTCCTCGGTGTTGACGTCGACCGTGTAGAACGGCACGTCGCCGAAGACCGACGTGAGCAGATAGTAGTACATCGCCCGCAGGATCACGCCCTCGGCCAGCAGCTTGCTGCGGTCGTCCTCGCTCACCGTGGCGTTGCGGATGCCCTCGATGGCGGCGTTGCAGTACATCACGGCCTTGTAGCCCTGCGTCCACACCGTGGCCCCGTAGCCGGGCAGCGCGGGCGAGATTTCGAGGCGCGAGTCGTAGACCGTCGGCGAGTTATGGTACAACAGGTCGGTGACGCCTTCGGTCATCACGCCGAAGTTGAAGTTGTAGATCGTCTTGAGCGGAATGTAGCAACTGTTCAGGCCGGCTATGCACTCCGACTTGTTGCGGTAGAAATTGCTCCGGTTGACGAAGAATTCGGGCGATTCCTGAAGCGAGCAGGCACTTGCGAGTGCTGCCGCGACCGTCAGCAAAACTATTTTCATCGATTTCATAATCGTAGTCGTTTTTGGTTAGTAGCGGATTTGGACGCTGAAGATCACCGTGCGCGCCCGCGGATAGGCGCCCATGTCGACGCGCCGCAGGGTCGAACTCTCGCTCGACGTCGAAACGTCGGGATCGAAGCCGTTGTATTTCGACCACAGGTAGAGGTTCTCGCCGCTGACGCTCAGCGTGATGTCGCGCAGCCATTTCACCCGCTTGCGCAGGTCGAACGTGTAGCCCACCGAGACGTTTTTCAGACGCAGGTACGACGCGTCGTGCACCTGCAGGTCGCTCGGGACGTGCACCTGAACGGCGCCTGCACGCGGCAGGTCGGAATCGGGATTGCGCACCGGATGCCACGAATTGGCCATGTAGCGGTACTGGTTCGAGGAGTAGGTTCCGGCCATGTAAAGCTCCGAGTAGTTGTAGATCTTGCCGCCGAGCGAATAGGCGAAGTAGACGCCGACTTTCAGTTGCCCGATGTTGAACGTGTTTTGCAGGCCGCCGTAGATCGTGGGATCGGCGTTGCCCAGATAGACCAAGTCCTTCTGGTCCAGCGAACCGTCGTTGTTGGTGTCGATGTAGCGCGGCAGGCCGGGGCTGAGCGAGGTTGTGGCCGAAACGTAGGTGTTGGTCACCTTGTTGCGCTCGATCTCCTCCTGATTGTGCCACACGCCGCCGTACTTGAAACCCCAGAGGGCGTTGAGCGGGCGGCCCTTGACATAGCCGTACATCATGTACTGGCTGTTGCCGGGGCTGTTCATGGCGCTGACGAAATCCTCCGAACCGATGTCCTCGACCATCTGTTTGTTGTGCGAGAGCGTGAGCGACGTAGACCACGAGAATTTGGGCTTGACGATATTGCGTGTCTCGACGGTCAGCTCCACGCCCTTGTTCGACGTGCGGCCGATGTTTTCGAAATGGCTCGTGTAGCCCGACTGCGCGGCCTTCTGAACCGAAAGCAGCAGGTCGCGGGTCTTCGAGATGTAGGCCTCGAAGGTGATGTTCAGGCGCTTCTTGAACAGCGAGGCGTCGATGGCGGCGTTGTAGAGGTCGGTGGTCTCCCACGTCAGGTTGGCATTGGCCATGTAGCTCTCGCTGGCGCCGTTGCCGTTGGGGGTCCAGTAGGTCGGGTCGCCGTAGATGAAGCTGCTGCCCGTGCCGACCTCGTAGAGCTGTGTCAGGCCGCCCATGCCGGTCGGGATGTTGTTGTTTCCCGCCGTACCGAAGCTGTAACGCAGCTTGAGGTTGTCCAGCCACCGGAGGTCTTTCAGCCCCCACTCGTCGGAGATACGCCACGAAGCGGCCGCCGAGGGGAAGTAACCCCATTTCTGACCTTTGGAGAACTTCGACGAACCGTCGCCGCGCATCGTGGCCGAAACCATATATTTGCCCTTGAAATCGTAGTTGACACGTCCGAAATAGGAGAGCAGGATGTCGTCGGCCGCATAGTTCATGTTCGAGGAGCTGGCGTTGGAGCCCGCGCCCATGAAGGCCCACGCCTGCTCGGCGGTATAGAAATCGGGCAGACCGTCGACCCATGTGTTGAACGTCCGCTGCTCGGTGATGATGTACTCCTGTCCCAGCAGCACGTTGAGGTGGTGGTTGTCGTTCGAAATCAGTTTCTTGAAATCGTAGCTCAGCGTATTGGTGTTGCGCACGCGGCGGCGCGTCACATCGTTGTAGTTGGTCGAGGGGGTTCCCGGAACGGTCGAACCCGAACCGCCGACCTTCGAATAGTAGGTCGTGACGCCGTAGAAGGAGTTGGTCTCCTGCCGGTACTCCTCCATGCCGGCCTCGACCTTCAGGTTGAGGTTGTCGACGATCTCCCATGTGAAGCCGCCGTTGGCGGTCCAGTTGGTGCGCTCGCGCTTGCGGTCCGAATCCGAAACGGCGACCGTCGGCATCACGGCGTCCGAGGAGTTCTCCTCCAAGTCGTCACCGCCCTCGATCTGGGCCTTCAGCGGAATGGGCGTGTAGAGCATGGCGTTCTTCAGACGACCCGTGGTCTGGGCACCCGAGTCGTTGAGCGAGTTGGCGCCCGCGCCGCGCACCTTCATGCGCGAATAACGGATGTTGAAGTCGAGCGTGATGCGCTTGTTGGGCTTGAACTGCGTCTTCAGGCCGAGGTTGTCGCGGCTGTAATTCGAACCGACCATGATCGCCTTGTCATAGAGACGCGCATAGGTGGCGTTCCACTTGAACTTGTCGCCGCCGCCCGAAACCGTGAGGTTGTGGTTGAACTGCTCGCCCGTGCGGCCGAAAAGCTGGTCCATCCAGTCGTTGCCCTTCACGTTGTCGTAAAGGTCGATGTCGGAGAACGCCCCGAAATAGGGCTCGTAGTTGTCCGACACCTTGTTCTGAACGGCGGCCAGTTCATACTGCCACTTGGCGAACTCCGAGGGGTTGAGCGCCTGCACCTGATTCTTGCGGGCGATATCCTTGAAACCCCAGTATACATTATAATTCACGTTGATCTTGCCCTTCTCGCCGCTCTTGGTGGTGATGAGCACGACGCCGTTGGCACCGCGCGAACCGTAGATGGCCGTCGAGAAAGCATCCTTGAGGATGTCGATCGACTGGATTTCCGACGAGGAGATGTCGCTGATGCTCTCCACCGGAAATCCGTCGACGATGTAGAGCGGCGCGCCGTCGGACGAGAACGTGCCCGCACCGCGGACGCGGATGCGGATTTCAGCGTCGGGATCGCCCTCCGTGGCGGTGATCTGCACGCCGGCCATGCGGCCCGTCATCGCCTCGGCGACCGAGGCCACGGGCATCTGCTGGAGCGTCTCGGCGTTGACCGAGGCGACCGAACCGACCACGTCGCGGCGCTTCACGGTGGCGTAGCCCACGACCACGACGTCGGCGATGGCCGCGGCGTTCTCCTGCAGCGTCACCACATACTGCGTCTGCGACGTCAGCGTCACCAACTGGGTCTCATAGCCCAGATAGGAGACCTGCAGACGACCTTTGGCGGGAACCTCCAGCGAGAAGGCGCCCTTCACATCGGTGGTCGTGCCGGTCGTCGTACCTTCGACAATCACGTTGGCTCCGATCACCGGCGCACCGGCCTGATCGACCACCGTACCCTGAATACGGTGTTTCGAGGCGGCATTCCCGGCCTGCGCCGCCGCAGCGGGCGCGGCAAAGGCTCCCGGCGCCTGCAGCAGGCACAGCGCCAGAACCAACACGGCGAAACGCAGCGCGCCCCATCGTCCGGTTCCGGAAATTGCATACTTTGTAGATTTACTCATGTTGATTGGTTTAGGTTATTTGTCTTGTTTCAGCTTGCCATTATTTAAATTTTTAAATAATTACACTCTTCCGGTACTGCAAACTTAAAATAAGGCATCCCGGAAGACTGAAACTTGCGTACATCTGATTGAAACAATCATACATTTCTGCAGGATGTGTGCGCACACATCCGCCCGAAACAACAGGAGTGACGAAAAAAGGGGACGGATGAGAAAATCCGTCCCCAAGGGAAAAATCCGCAGGCGTAAGACGCCTGTTTTAGGTGCAACCGCAGGTCAGGGCGCTTTCCCGCCCCGTCCGTGCTCCCGGGCGTAAGACGCCTTACAGGAAGAGTACGGCGAGTACCGAAACGGCGAAACCACCGCAGAATCCGGCCAGCACCTGCCGTCCGTTGTGACACCCCAAGTAGAGACGCGCCGAAGCCAGCGCCCCGGCGCAGAGGATGGCAGCCATGAGCGGCACCATCATGTTGCCCACGCCCACGACGTTCATCACCACCAGCAGTGCAACGACGGCGCCCATGCCCGTCAGGTGGAGGCTGATCTTCCAGTAGAGCGACACCCCGAGGCACAGCAGTTCGCAACAGGCCGCGGCGAGCATGAACTTGCGCAGAAACATCGCCGAAGGGATTTTGGCAATGGTGATGGCGCAGAGGATATAACAGAGCGCCCCGACCAGCAGCGGCAGCATCCGCTCGCGCCGGTCGTCGACGCGGTAGTCCGAAATGCGTCCCAGCGACCGCAGCACCCCGAGCGCCAGCACGGGAATGACGACGGCATAGAGCACCACCACCCACAGCAGATAGAACTTCACGTTCGAGGGGTAATGGGCGAAGGTGGTCATCGTCAGCAGCACCGCCATCATATAGATCGGCAGCAGGAACGGATGCAGGACCCAGGATATGCCGGTAGCGATTTTTTTATAGTTCATTTCCAATTCTTTAATGCCCGCCGTTCAGACGGCGTCATTGCGAGGAGGACTTTCAGTCCGACGCGGCGATCTGCGGATCATGTCGGAACCTCCCGACTATCCATCGGATTGCCACGCTCATTGCATTCGCTCGCAATGACCCGCCCGCTTAAAAAACGTTTTTCAAGGCAGGCAGCGCAGACCCGAATCCGATATCCGAAAGCCTGCCGCCCTTAAATCCCGCTTCTTAAGCGGGCTATATCTGTTTCCGAAGCCTTGCCACCGGTATTCCCAGCATCTCACGGTATTTGGCCACGGTGCGCCGGGCGATGCGGTAG
>ERZ791626.2071-NODE-2071-length-11197-cov-2.166577_pt1 | contig 11197 bp, 9 predicted proteins | sample MGYA00510266_ERZ791626 | MGnify/ENA primary metagenome ERZ791626 (study PRJEB30046, sample SAMN00715208) | human gut metagenome | study: EMG produced TPA metagenomics assembly of the A metagenome-wide association study of gut microbiota in type 2...
GACAAAGGCCGAGGCAGCCAAGGAACTGGCGCGGGCCATGGCCTTCGGACGGATGCTTTACCGCATTCCGGAATTTTTCCTAAACGGAAGCGTCCACTACAACGGCACAAGCAATTATCTGCAAAATACGACCCGGGCCATCGAGCAGGTGACGGGCTGTCCCAACTCCACGGGCTACGCCCTCAAATACACCGCGACGGGGTGGAATACGGCCTCCGACCTACGTGCCGGCGGTTTTCTGTTCGGCACGCGGAGCCGTGCGAACGCGGTCTTTATCGTGCGGCTCATCGCGCAGATTCCCGTAGGTCGAGCCTTACAGAACTACCACAACTCGTATGGTACGGGAGGGACGACGCGCTGGCTCACCTCCAACGCCGGTACGGGCAAATGGGAGGAGTACATCTGCAAGATCGTCTGCGGGGCGACGGGGGCGTTCGGTACGATCAACCACTTCGCGCTCACGGGCGGCACGGCGCCCACCGCCACAACACCTCTTGTCTGGTATATTGCTTACGCCACGGTCTTCGACGTTACGGCTTCGGAGGGATACATTACAACGCTCGACGCCAACGGCATCTACACCGGGACACTCACGGCGCAGCAGGTCAATGCCGTATCGATTGACGCTGCGAGCATCCGCACGGGTACGCTCTCTGCGGATCGTCTCGCTGCCGGAAGCATCAAAGCCGAAAAACTCGATGCCGCAAGCATTAAGGCCAATATCATCAATACCTCCTACATCAATGGTCTGGAGCTGACCTTCAGCAAAGGTAAGATCGGCAGCTGGACGATCGGCGCCAACGCCATTACAGGCACGCACATCTCTTTGGACAGCGGCAACCGCAGGGTGGCCGTCTTCGGAACCAATTCGAGCAGCACCTCCGGACACAGGGTGCAGATATACTATAATACGGATGCGGATTTCGGTTTCTGGGCTTCCAACTCTTCGGGCAGTTGCGTAGTCTGCTTCGGCAGTCATAATCAGATTGCGGGCTGGAATATCGACGCTTCGCATATTTGGAAAAACAACGTTTCGCTGGGCGCCGACGGCTCGATCGCCAACGGTTCGACGTGGAGGTTGAACAACGACGGCTCGGGCTCGCTGGCTTCGGGTAATATCGCGTGGAATGCCGCCGGTGCCGTGACCTTCGGCGCTTCGGTGTCGCTTCAATGGAAGAATGACATTGCGGCGGCCAAGAGCGCCAATTACGGCTATCGCTACTACAAGAAGATCATCATCAACGGGGACTCAGCGACTTATTATCCGGTCATTTTCAAGGGTGGAGATCAGACTGTCCAGCGGGATCTCATGATCCGGCGTTCGTTCAACGAGCAGGCGCCTTCGGACTGGAATGACGGAAGTACGACGCACATGGGCGGATTGAACTTGTTGATCAAGACGAATTTCGGCGGTTGGGGCGGCGCAGGTTACTCATGGGACATCTACGATTTGCAGGAGACATACTGCCGCATGTTCGGCGGTGCGGCGCACTGCGGCAACTGGTGTATGTTCGCGGTGTTCCTGCGCGGGGGCGGCGATACGGGTGCCGTCTACCACCTTTATTCGGACCAGCCCATCGAGAGCTCGTTCCTGAGTCCGTCTCCGATCCCTCCGGCCCCACAGATCGCTTATAACTCGGATCAGATTTTCCAAAGCGGGAGCACGACGGCCAATGCTCCGGCGCCGCGCACGCTCACAACTGCGGTCGTAGAGGAAATCCGCCGGCATCGCTTTATTATGCTGGCCCAAGGCAACGACACCATGCTCAAGGAGCATCCGCTGACCTACATCGGCTCGACAGGCATCTATACGGGAACGATACGCGCCAATCAGATACAGGTGGATTCGGCGCTGGTGGTAGGCGGCAGCACCTATAACGGCAGCATCTCGGTGCGTGATGCCAGTAATGCAGTCAAGGTCACGCTCGATCGCACGGGCATCACGGCCGTGGGCGGCAAGATCGGAGGCTGGAACCTTACCTCTACCTCGCTTTATGCAGGTTCGGTCTACCTGAATTCCGCGGGTAATATCTACAACGGGAGCTACTGGCGTCTGTCTGCCGACGGCTCGGGATACTTGGCCAAGAACAATATATCGTGGACAGCAGCCGGAGTATTGACGATGAAGGGCGCGACGATTCAGGATGCCGTGATCAAAGGCACGCTGCGCAACCCGTTTGTTATGGTAGACAGCTCAATATGGATTGACGTCAGCACCGGCTCTTCCTCGACCAACAAACCCGATGCGGACAAGTACGACAATATCTGCGTGCAGGCCGGACAGGACTCCGGGGGCTGGAACATCGGACAGCCGGAGCTTCCGTGGGACGTGAGCCAGTCGGGGCGCCGTCTCTGCCTGACTCACTATCGCTACGGCAATGAGTTCGTCTACGGCACGAGTACGTTCACGGCACCATCGGGCAAGTATTTCTACGAGAACGGACGCCTTGCCTCGAAATTGACCATGTCGCGTCAGGTCGTGGAGCTGATAGGCTTCGGCACTTCTACGACCTTCTACGGGTGGATCGTCCTGAACCGACGAGATCTGGGTACGCAATCCAAATACGGGGAGTACCTGCAATATCTGGCTATGGGAAGCGTGACGCTGAACTCCGGTTACAGCATTACGCTCAAGCAGAAGACCTACGACGGCACCAAGGTCTCGGTGAGCAGAACGGGCGTCGGCATCTTCAACGTCTACCTGCCATGGAGTTTGGGCGCAGACAAGTACATGGTCATGTTATCGGGAAAACGAAGTCCGGTCTTTGACACCTCGATCTACGCCACGGTCCGGTACCAGTATGACAGCTACTTTATCGTCCACACGCAGGATGACGCCTCGCAGAACGACGGCTCGTTCAATTTCGTCATCATCTCCACAGCGGACTTTACTTAAAAAAACTCGCGATGTCATAAACCCTGCACCAGCATCCGCCCTAATCTTCGATACACAGAACAAAAGACACAATGGAAATTACCAGCACCATCGTCACACGCACGGCCCGTCAACAGACCGACAAGGCATCCTTCGGTATCGAATATTCGACCGTCGACGGCTCACTGCAACACGTACAACTCACCATCTACTCTGCGGAGGGAGATGCCGCCGCAGGGGAATACTGCGGAAACGTCCATTTCAACGGCAACGATTTTACCTGTAACCTTGCCTTCTCGGAGCAGATACCGCACTATATCGAGAAGTCCATGGAGTTCATCCGGCAGATTGTAGAGGAGTGCGCTGCATCTGTGCCGGCCGCAGCCTCGGAGGTCACGGTGCCCGTACAACAATCCAGATAACAAAATACACGCATGGAAATGACAGTCAAAGACCGGCTCTATCTGCCGGCACTCCTGCCCGACAAGGGTACCTATAAGGAGTTCAATATCAAGAAATGTATCCTGCAGAAGATCGCTCTCTCGGATGCCGAGCGCGAGCAGATCGGCCTGCACCGCGTGGATGAAACGGGGCGCATCGAGTGGGACACGCAGAAGGAAACTCCGCTTGCAGTAGAATTCTCGCACGAGGAGCTGGAATTGCTTAAAAATTCCTGCGAGCGGCTCTCCGACCAGACTCTTCCCGACGATATGTGGGGCACGGTCGAGCGCATTTTCGATGCCTGTCAGGAGTTATGACAGCCCTCTGACACCTTTATGGGCAAGAAGAAAGGCAGGATCTTACGGATTCCTGCCTTTTCTTTTTTGCGATTATATGTTTTCCGAGACCGATGCACCTCCGGCCGCAACCCGATAGGTTTTCCGTGGAGAGCGATCTCCTCCTCACGGCTCGCTTTGCGATGGGCCTTGAGGTAGTCTTGCCGGGTGATTCTCCGATTTTTCATAGCTATACCGATCAATTCGCTTGCAAAGATACCGGATTTTTCCCGATAAAGGTACAGCCGAGAGATAAACCCTTGTCTCCGATACGGTCTATCCTTTAGCGAAGACAATATTAGAGATGCCTCGTCAGGACATACTTATAGAAGCCGATTACGGCGAATTGGTCACGGCTGATAACCCTACGGGACGTACCGTCTGCGACTTCACATTGCTGGGCCGTATCGACGGTATGGATAACGAAAGATACGCGTATGGGGAAATCACCGTGTCGGAGCATTTCGGGGCGCGTTTTCCTGAAGCTGACAGTCTCCATGTGCGGATTCCCTATACGGCTTTTTACCGAGAATTGAAAGTTCGTCTGCGGGTCATGACCTCCGGCGGCGACACGCACTATCTGGTCAATCCGGCGGACAACACCTCATGGTTTGCCATACGTGATCGGAACGGCGCTCAGATACGTCTTTCAGAATATGGGACCGTAGATGCCGAAGGTCGTTTCCTTCTTGTGCGTTGCGGCGGAGACCTACTCCTGTTCGGAGGTACGGATATCGACCTTCCGATCGGTGCGGCCCTGCGCCAGAACGAGGTTTTCCTGTTGAAAGCCTCTCCGGGCAGCCTTTACCAGCATCCGACAACAGGCGTGGGTCTCATAGACTTTCTTCATGGGAACTTCGAAAACACAGGTCTCGCCGTACGATTGCAGCGGGAATTCGAGAACGACAAAATGGTGATCAATAACGCATACATGAACTCCGAGACAGGCGAACTGTTGCTCGATGTTACCGAACGCGATGGGTAAATATACGGTCATAACGGGACAGAACCTCTACGACGTAGCACTCGACATCTACGGCTCCATCGAAGGCATCACCGACCTGCTGATCTCGAATCCTCAGCTCTCGATGGCCACGCGCCTTCGTGCCGGAGATATCCTCGATTATTCGGACGGCTACCTTATCGATGCCGAAACCGTTGCCATTCTGCACCGCGATGGCATCACGCCTTCGGGCGGAGAACGACATGTCTACTTCAAGGAAACCTCCCTTGCGCGCCGTGCGGAGTTTTACCTGCCTGCCGCGGCCACTTCGGCGCGTTTCTCACTTTCGGGCGAGGGCGAAGTGCACATCGACTGGGGCGACAATTCGGCCCTGCAGAACCTTCCGCTCGGACCGCAGCCGTCGACATTGACGCATACGTTCGACAACGTGATTCCTCATAGTCGTGTCGTGCGTCTTTACGGCAGTTTCTCGCTCCGCGAAGCCGACTTCACGGGTATCATAACCGAATCCCTGCGGCTCTTCATGCCGCTGCACGTCGAAGAACTTACGCTCGACGGTTTCCATGCCCCGTTGTCGTTCCTGCCCCTGACCGAGGGGCTCTATGCTTTGAGACTGCGGAATACGAAGATCGAGAACCTGGCCCCGCTGGTCGAGTGCCGGTCTTTGATGCTTCTCGACATGGGAGGGACGGACATTCCGCAACAGGTACTCGACGAGTGGCTCATCGCTCTGGTCGAGGAACATTACGGACGCCGTGCCTGCCATGTGACGCTTACCGTGCATCCTTCGGGCATGTATCGCGAGCCGGAGCGGGACGACGACCTGAACTACATCCTCTCATGCGGCATGGAGGCCGTGTGGCTGCTGACGCACGAAGAAGCATGGAACGAAGGTGCCCCGTGGCGCTTTTCGATCTGCGGCGAAGAGTACGTCTATGAAGCGGTCCCGAAACCTGAATCCAAACCAGATCCGTCCTTGCATTCCGGCGGAACGAATAATTGAATCGAGAACAAATGAGCAGAACTATTCGACAGATCTACGAAGAAGCCGTCGCCGAGCGCAACAAGCGTTTGGAATTGGAGGAATTCTCCAATGATTCGAAGATGTCGGTCTTGAACGGCGTGGCATGGATGGTCGCGGCGCTGATCTACACTTTCGAGTCGATCCTCGATGTCTTCGCCGTGGATGTCTCCGAGACGCTCGCCAGCCGTATCAACGGCACCCCGCGCTACTATGCCGATGCGCTGCTGAACTACCAGAAAGGCGACCGGCTCGTAGTGCGCGAAGACGGTTTGGCCTTCGGCTATGCGAACGTCGATCCCTCGAAGCGGATCATCACGCAGGTATCGTACGTCGAGAGCACCGACTCTCAGAACGTTGACAGCAAACTGATCCTCAAAGTCGCTACGGGCGAGCGGGGCGCACTGCATGAGATCGACGCTGAAGAACTGACGCTCATTACGGCATATATCAACCAACTCAAATTCGCAGGTACACGCATCGAAGTCATCAGCCGCAAGGGCGACGTGCTCATCCCCCGTGTTACGGTCTACTGGGATGGAGCGGTGCCGGAAGCGGAGATATACGACGCCATCGACGAGGCGCTCCATACATACGTCATGAGCATAGACTTCGATGCCGCGGTCTACGTCAACCGCGTATGGGAGGCCATCCGCTCCGTGGAGCATGTTACGGATGTCTGGATCGACTCCTCGGACACGCCCGCACAGGGCATCTTCCTCGCCTCGTACGATGGTGACGGGAACCTGCAGCCCGCACGGCGGATCGAGCGTATGACCCATACTTCGTCGGGGTATGTGCGGGAGTCTACGGGCATGGACGCCGAAGCGGAACTGCCGACTTTCCGGCAGGCCATCAAACTGGTAATCGATAAATGATGCGATACAGACTGCCTACGGACTACCTGACGAACTGTCTGGTCCCGCACTACCTGTCGGGAAGAAGATTCATCCTCTGGGTGCAGAGCCTCGTATGGCCCCTGCAGACGCTCAACGATCGTTTCTGCGAATTCGCCCGCGAAAAGCGCATCGAGGCGGCCATGACCTCGCAGGTCCTCTACTTCGAGTGGTTCCTGAACCGCCGCTTCGGACGCTGGCTGCAAGATCCGTCGCGGCGAATCACCATCTCCGAAGGAGCCTCCGCAGGAGTGGATCTCTACTTCGAAGGGACACAGTACGCACGTCCCTTTACCGTTTGGTTCGAGGACGAGGAGTTGTCGGGGATGGAGGAGGAACAACCCCGGCGCATGTATTTGAGCGCGGAGGACAAGATACAAAGGCAGGTCAGTTTCACGGTCTGCGTACCGGCCGTAACGCTGCCCGACGAAGAGTTCGTACACATGCTCTCGCATGTGGTGGACACCTACCGTCTGGCGGGCCGCACCTATCTGATCCGCATCGCGAACAAAGATACGAACCGAGAAAGATAATATGCCGTGAAAGAGTATATAGCCAAAACAGGCGGGCGCTACACCTATAACGACGACCTGCTGAACCTTCAAGAGCTGGCCCGGAGCATGACCTCGATCTTCGAAGGATGTTCGAACTTCATCATATCGGGATGTGAGGTGCGCGATGGCCGCATCTCGCCCGGCTACGTGTGGATCGGCGGACATGTGCGTTCCTTCGAGGGGGCTGCCGAGGTGTCGCTGCCGTACTACATCTACGAGAAGAACCACTACGAAACGATCCCTTATGCCGGAGATATCGACAAACCCGGTCGTTGCTGCTACCTCACTTCGGGCGGAACGACGGTGCCGCAGACCGAAGACGAAGTGACGAATGCACTGCCGGGGTATATCGAGGTACGCGAGGAGTATGCTCCGCGCTTTATCGACAAATTCATCGGACGCTACGCCGTACTGCTGGAGAGTCCCTTCGCACGGCAAACCGTACGCAAGGATCTCACGCTCGCGGGTGCCGTGAGTATTGAGAAGATGCTCGAATGCAAGACGGGCTTCTCGATTGTTAACACCGAAAGCGGCTACGCCTTGCGCGGCCTTGTCCGGGAATCAGGCGATGCTGCCGTAGGACTTTATCATCGGGGATTGCTCGTAAGCCGCGTTGAAATCGCAACGGACGGATCGTTTACCCTTTATCGTCAGGATACGCCCCTTGTAAGTATCGGGGCCGACGGCGTACGCACGCAGCACCTAACCTCTGATACGGTTCCCGCCTCGGAGCCCTGCATATCGGTTCCTGCGACATCTGCAATACGGCGGACGATACGGATGCGGGAGCCGTTGTCATAAACCGCATGGGCTATCTGGGGGCCGGAGACCGCTTCCGCGACTGCATGGTCTATGATGGGCGCGGCAAGGTCTTGTTGCATGTAGAAGGCCGCAGTGCCCGCGTTACTGTCCACGGTGCCTTCGAGGTGCAGGGCGCCGAGGGTCTCACGCTGCGAAATTCCTTGTACGGGAAAAGCGAGCAGGCGCTTACGGCTCTGGTGCAATGGCAGGACAAAGACGCCGAACGGATCGCATGGATCGGATATGCCGATGCTCAGAGCCTTGATTGGACGTTGCACAACAACTTGGGCGGCATGGTGATCTCCGCACGCAGCTGGATCGATATCCGAAGCGAACTGCGCCTTGCGGGCACACCTATCGGCGAGATCTACGTGACGCGCACGGCCTTCTCGGAGGCCATGGCCGCGAAGGTCGACAGGCAGGAAGGAAAGGGACTCAGCACGGAGGACTTCACCACGCAGTACCGCAAGAAGCTGGATGCCATCTGTCAAGGGAGCCTTTCGACAGGCGCGGCAGGGTTCGTGACGGCGGAGGATGTCTCGCAAGCGTTGGGCGGCAAGCTCAACTGTACGGACAACCTTGCGGATCTGGCGGACAAGGCCGAGGCCCGTAACGTATTGGACGTCTACTCCTCCTCGGAGTGCGACCGCCGCTATCTCAATACGGAAAAGTATCTCGCAGATATGACGGAACTTACGGCTGCGGAGATCGAGGGCAAGAGCCCCGAGCAAATCATCGCCCTGCAGGAAGAGCGGCGGGCGACAATATCGGTGCGGAGAAGAAAGGCACCGGAGAGCTGAAACTTTCGAAAGCCTCGAATCTCGCGGATGTAGAGGACAAAGCCCGCGCACGGCAGAACATCGGGGTCTATTCCATCGAACAGATAGACAGGCTGTTGGCCGGAAAGCTCGGTACCGATGATGCTTACACAGGAGCACTCTTTACTGCGGAACATAAAACCAAACTCGAAGCGATCCGCACGGGTACATTTGCTGGAAAGAATGCCGAAGGCATCGCCCAGTCGCAGATCGAGGGCTATGTGATGACCTCGGCCGTAGTGCGCGAACTCACGAAATACGCCCCGAAGCTCATGGATGGGTATAATGCTTCGGATAAGGCCGCAGTTGCCGCCAATCTGGAGCTCTATACCAAAGCTGAAGTTGACGGTCATTTCCCTGCATTCGGACAGTTCTTACAGGATTATGTCGCATATCTTGTCCGTCAGGGAAAGACGACGGCCGAGGCCCGAAAGGCGCTACGTGATGTGCTCGCCGCGGCGGGTGTGGATGACCTGACCGCCTATGTGCGCCGCGACCAGAACCTCGCGGACCTTGTGCTCAAGGACGACAATGCCCGGCGTCTGGCATGCCAAAATATCGGTGCCGCCTATGGTCCGGAGTACGAGAAGAAGATCACGGACACGGGATGGCTTCCATGCGGGGGCGAGAACGCCGGGACCCTTTGGGCACGGCAGATCGGCAGCGTCGTCTGCGTGCAGGGTACGATCAACACGGCCCGTCGCTCGTCCAACACATGGGGGTCGATTGCCACGATCCCCAATGCTATCGGGGCTCCGCGCTTCGGATGCCGCCAGACGATGGCCGACTTCAACGACGACCATAAGTACAACCGCGGCTGCTCGTTCGTAATCCGGGCCGGAGAGCGCACGATCCTCATGCACGAGCGCGGCACGTACAACGTAACCACGGAACTGAGTTTTTCCTATATGACTTGATAACCATGAAAAAGAGAGTGAACATCACGCGCGATGTGGAGAGCCGCCGGCGTATCGCCCGCGGCGGCGCGTCCCGACGTGCGGCACAACCCGCCAAAAAGTATGAAAAAGAAGCAGCAGCGCAAGAACAGTTATCGGTGCCGGAAGGTGCCGAGGTCGTGCCCGTCGACGTGGGTATGGCTCGGGGCATAGAAGACGCGCGCATGGTGCGCGCGAACGTGCGGCGGGGGAGCGGCAACATCGCGCACGGCTCCGCTATGTCTCGCGATGGGGCCGTGCGCGCGATCGAGGTCGGAATTGCCGTCGCGTGCGGGCTTGCCCGCGCCGGCGTGCGCCTTCTCGCCGCGGGCGAGATGGGCATCGGCAACACGACCACCTCGGCGGCGGTGGCCGCAGTGCTCATCCGGGCGGACGCGCGGAGCCTCGTCGGGCGCGGCGCGGGGCTCTCGGACGCCTCGCTCGCGCGCAAGCGCGACGTGGTCGAACGCGCTATCGACGCGAACTCGCCCGATCCCGCCGACCCGATCGACGTGCTCTCGAAGGTGGGCGGCTTCGACATCGCGGCGATGTGCGGCTTCTACCTAGGGGCCGCTGCCTCGAAGGCGCCGGCACTCCTCGACGGGGTCATATCCTGCACGGCGGCCCTGTGCGCGGCGCGCCTGTGCCCCAACGCCTTGGGCTACCTCGTGGGCACCCACGCATCAAGCGAACCCGCAAGCCAGGAGCTCCTTCGCGAGCTCGGCATAAAGGCACCCCTCGACGCAGGCATGCACTTGGGCGAGGGCGCGGGCGCCATGGCGTATCTGCCCCTTCTGGATTCGGCGTTGCGCGTGTACCGGGATGGGAAGACGTTCACGGCGACCGGTATGGCTGCTTACGAGCATTTCGAGGCCGGGAAATGACGGTGACGCTCGTCATCGGCGCCGCCGCGAGCGGCAAGAGCGCCTACGCCGAGTCCCTGTGCCTCGGGCACGACGGCCCCCGCGTGTACCTGGCAACGATGGAACCCTTCGGGAAAGAGGGCGCCCGCCGCATCGCGCGCCATCGGGCGTTGCGCGAGGGCAAGGGGTTTTCCACCCTCGAACGCACGCGTGACGTGGGCGCCGCAGTGCCCGGGCTTCCGCGCGGCTGCACGCTTCTTTTGGAGGACGTGGGCAACCTGGTTGCGAACGAGCTCTTCGCGGAAGGCGGCTTGTCCCCGCGTGACCCCGACGCCGCGGCGCCCGAGGTGCTCGGAGGCATTGAACGGCTCGCTCAGGCCGCTGCGCATACGGTGGTGGTCACCGTCGACGTGTTCGCCGATGGGATGCGCTACGATGAAGGGACCGAGGCATGGAGGCGCGCGCTCGCGCGCGTGAACGCGGGCGTGGCGGCGCTGGCCGACCGCGCAGTCGAAGTGGTATGCGGGATTCCCGTGTGGATGAAAGGCGAAGGACCTACAAGGTGAAGATAGCAGAGGCAATCGGCGCGGCGTTCGGAACGTTCTCGCGCATCCCCGTCCCGAAATCGGCCTGGACCGATTTCGGGTCAACCCATGCGCTTGCCGCGTTTCCCCTGGTGGGCCTTGCGGAGGGC